>Ga0056128_1006271_pt1 | contig 15019 bp, 12 predicted proteins | sample WorMetLIZISLAND2_FD_71113 | JGI IMG/M metagenome (GOLD analysis project Ga0056128, IMG submission 71113) | Marine gutless worms symbiont microbial communities from Max Planck institute for Marine Microbiology, Germany - Olavius geniculatus... ...
GGTCTGACCTGTAGGTGAGTTTCTGAAAAAAAAGGTATATAGCTACAAAAATTTTTGCGTATATTTCACCCATTTGCCGGGAAGCCCCCCAGGAGGGATTTGCATAAAATTTTGCATGACGGGTCCCCTCGGCGACGTAATCAACCATGCCAAATTTTATCTCAATCGGGTCAGGGGTTTTGATTCTGTGGGGGGTCGAATTTTTGTATTTCCCATAAGAAAGAGAAGTCGCCGTTAACACAGGGCTTGAACTACCGTTCAGCCTGTGATAATGGTATACCGATTACAGTGAACAGATTATCAAGTTTCAATACCTCACACAGCCCTAATAGGCCTAATTGTTAGATTACGTAGAGATCTATGTGTGAATCAGCCTAGTGTGAATGACGTAAATTCGATGTTGTTGTTCCCTTTGCACTACACCGTGTCTCTCAATAAAAACGTGCCACTTTTATTTTTTGAATAACTGAAACATTAACCGATTTTAATAATTTTTGGTACACAACATCAAGAAATTTGATGTAAATAATTGTGATCTAGCCCACCTCAACTCAATACTGTTGCTACACTATCTTGTGAAATTTAGAAGTCGATTTATACTGGGTAGCGCAAAAATGATTAACTGAACAATGACAAACACGAGTAACAGTAATTATCTCTCATAAAGTCTTACATGTTATATCACATCATTTTTATTACTGCATGTGCTCAAAATGTCTTCCTTCAGCACGAACGCAAGCGGTCGATGTTGATGTGACTCTCCAACAGCACATACACAAATCAGGCTGTTGATGCACCATTTCAGTTTGAAATGAACACGATTACTGTTAAATATGCAACAGATTTCCATTGATTTCATGGTCTCGGTGATTTTTCGAGCCAATGCATGCAGTATGAATTCTCTGTTGGCCAAGCTTCAACATCTGCATTTCACAAGGTAGTGCAGAAAAAGTTATAAGGTGAGGTGGGCTAAACTATAGTCAATCATGCTAAGTTTTTTCATGACGTTGCTTGCCAAAAATTATCAAAATTGGCTAATGTTTCACGGAGTTATTCAAAAAATAAAAGCGGCATGTTTTTTTATTGAGACACTAGATTGCTGAAATTTTGCATACTTGGGTTTAAAACACAGGGCTAATTATTAGCCACAATACATCCATTATGGCCGGACGACAACGATGCCAAAGACGATAACATACATTTTTAAAATTGTCCGTACGAACTTTCTTCAAGAAATGACAATAACACGCAAGTTAATCACAACTTCTGAACATCTCAAGTCGTTTGAAGTCGACTCGAGTCGACATGCCGCTGTCAGGACAAGTTAAGTTGAATGCGTTCAAGTCGACCGCCATGGACTTGGGGTCATTTTAGCCTCAAGTCGGGTCAAGTTTCTGTACCTCAGTGACTCGCAGGTCTACTACAGCTGTAACGCAGTACCAATGCTCGCATGACATATTTCTAGAAAAGGCGAAAATATGAAGAATACCAGGTTCTAACTACACTCATTAACGCCACTTTTAACTTTCTACAGAATTTGGGAAATCGATTTCCCACAAAGTGTATCACAGCAAATGCAGTGAAAGTTTTACAAGTAGCAACTGTCAAATGAAGCTTGCAATCATGGTGAAATGTGCCTCATCAGCTGAAAAAGTACGTTGATTCAAGCACCTTCTGGATGTCAAATTCTCCTGAAAATGCAGTGCACAATACTACTGTAGACAATATCTGCTATCTGTTATACAGCTAGTAGTGATTTTTAAAAATTGTAACTAATACATGAGTTTACAAAAACAAACATTATTTTCAATTAAAATCTAAACTATGACCATTGTGATCGATATCAATTTGGGTTTAGGAAAAACCACTCTACTACTTTGTGTGCTGGAATTGTTAAACAGTCTGTTGAGTACTATGCTAGTAGAGGAAGCCACGTGTTTGCGTGTTTCACTGACTACTGCAAAGCCTTTGATAAAGTGAATTATTGGAAGTTGTTTAAGCAGTTGATTGACGATGGTGTGAATGGATGTATACTGGAAAGAACGTTTTCATTTAGAAAGTTTATCAGTTACAATATTCTTAGCATTGGCAAACATGCACAACTTAATGCTCTATTATTCTTTTTAAGTAACTGACTTTAGTTGTGGACTTAGTGATAAATTTTTTAATCACTACAAACAAAAATTAGTTATGTAATCACAAACTTTTGATCAAGAAGTAAACTGTGACTGCAGTCCGAGAACATGTACTTTTGTTTAATGTACTTAATTTTAAATTTTGGCAGCTTTACTGCATGAATGCCGCATGCAACTTATGAAACTCTTCTGTGATAAGCACCAGTAATAATTATGAGAAATTAGGCATTTGAACAACAGTGATATAACCCACCCTGCTCTGGTATGCGCTGAAGAAGAAAATTGACTAATTCTTTTGCTTCTCTTTTCTCCTGCACTTTTTCTGAACTACATTCCACAAACAGTGACACACCAGTATGACGCAGTAGTCAAATTACTGTAAAATCTCGCATATAATACGCACTATTTTACCCTAAACTTGTTCTAAAGAATGTGGTGCATATTATATGTAGCAGTATTTTTTCAATTGTTTTAGCCACTATGTATGGACGGGACATTGTGGACTCATTGGATGAGAGTCAGGTGACAAACGACAAACAAACACGCGATCATGTAACTCGATACTGAAACTGAAACAGCCTCTCAGTTTACAGCCCAACATCTGACGGGATCAACAGCCTGCATTTCAGAAAGGCTGTGTATAAGGCGTGTGACCTAGGGTAGACTGCGATAAGCAGAAGACCTAATGACTCAGCAGGTCAGCTGGTCAGTACCAAGTATCTACAAATACAGATGCGTATTACAGTAGAGATTTTACAGTAATTCCATTATAAAAAAAGGAATACAGCTACACTCACGGATTGCACCTAAATACACACAAGCCACGAAATGTATTCTGTAACCCTACAGTAGTGACAAGAGCCGTAAGCAGGTCACTGGTCACCAATCGCCAGGCCCGTCGACAGCCACAGCAGGGCCCGGGGAAACATTCTCATGGGACCCCCAAACATTTTTGTGGGGCCCTCTGGGGAAAAAGTTTTGAATTTTTCTTTTCAAAATGGTGCATTCTGATGTACATAATATTTCTGGGTGACTGCGGGGCCCCCTAAATGTTGCGGGGCCCAGGGTAGCTTAGCCCCTACCCACCCTCTTGACGGGCCTGCCAATCGCCATGCATCCAGCACACATTTAAAGCGGTCTTGTGCCTGCTCCCTTTGGCTTACAATATTAGGAAAATGTTGTCAACTAGATGGTCATTACAACTCCTGTCAACTATTATGCCTCCACCAACCTTTTGACCCCAAAATCTGACGCATTCATCCTTGCCACAAAGTCCGTTAGTGGTGAAAGTTTGGTCAAATTCTGTCAACAAATACGCAAAATATCTTGCTAACAATGTTTGTTCAGGACTCAAGCATGCACAGGACTCAGACACACAAACACTCTGGAAACATAATGCCATTTGCAGAAAAACTGTAGTTTTGCGATGCACTGTGGGGCAAAAGTGCAAATAATGTTTGAATCAGAGGCATATATTGGAGGAGGGGGTGGCATCAACTGGCTTTATCATAAACACTTGAAAATCTACAGCTGAAATGTACGCCTGGAACCTACTTTCACTCCTAAATATGTCCACAAGGTGCCTTTGTGAGCAGTAGTTAAAAGCTAATAATCGTCAAAAACTGATCCAAAAGCGTAATTAAAGTACTACAGCAGCTGTACCTTATGTCATCAGCAGTAAAACCATAGCGGTTGAGCAGAGACTGGGAAAAGTCAGCCAACACCGTCTGAGTGTGCAGCGCCACAAACTGCTCACGACACACCTGTATGCCACAGCGCCAACAATGCCTTTTCGTACAACCAGTGCTATTGTTGAAAGTCAGAATTCACTACATTACACATTCTTCACTCACATCCCATATAGCAAAAATGTTATTTATTTATTTGTGTTAATCCGGAGATGGATGGACGTACCAAAAACATCGGACTGACAATACCTGATGCATCCAACGCATGAGATGCCACTTTCACGTAGCCTAACAATAATACACAATAACTTAACTCAGCCTTTTACCCTGCGTGGAATGGGCAAATGAGTATCAGCTGCCTAGCTGAAAAACAATAAACGGCAATGGTGAATGTAGTCTGCCCAGAGGTGGATATATTGGCTCAAACATTGGCAGCCACCTGGCGCTCTGCTACATCTGTCACATAAACCGGCTGTTCCACGATGACATCACTGCACCATAAACACTGACACTGGTACTGTATTATTAATATCATTTTGTAACTCATTACATACCAAATAATCACATTAACATACATGTGTTCTACCAAATTCTTACATATACTGCAGTTGTAACAATTTTAAAAATCACAGCAACACACAGAAAAAAAATAATACATTTGTATAGCGCCGTAGTGCCGTAGCTTCAGAGGCACTGACAGAGCAAATCAGTTAGCTGTATGCAAAATTAAATATGTGAGTTTTAAGCCTAGATTTAAATACAGAGAGAGTGTCACAGTTAATGACAGAAGCAGGCAGAGAATTCCAGGTTGTCGGTGTAGCGCATAGCTAACTGCTCAGAAAGAAATGATGAAAAAAAGGAAGCAGCAATCACCTTGTTCATGATAGGCACATCGCAGGCGTGGGTCCAGAAACAGTCATGTATAGATGCAAATGTAATTCCAGCCCTGCAAAAAACAGTCTCACTCAGATCAATGTACAAAATAGTCAAATTATTCAAACTGCAGAAAATTTTTAACCTTCAACAATTCAACATAGAATGAAACACATACACTATCTGCTATTATAGGAAATAAGAACCGGAATGCTACTGAATTGTAAGAAAAACATTTGTTAAAATCACTCAAACAAATTACCTGAAGCAGTAAATGGCTGTCAACATCATGTGAACGGCATCCAACGAATGGATAAAATTTGGCGGAAATGCCCCTTTCTGCTTAACAGTGTTCGACTTCCTGACATCACACATATACACAATCACACAAATATTACTTGACGCTTTGTAACAGTATACAAATAGTGACTAGCACCAAGGTCAACAGTGAAAATTTCTTACGCGAAGTTCGTAAAATGTTGCCGCGAGGCCAAAGACCTGGGGCAACATCTTACAAACTGAGGGGGAAATTTTCAACGTTGATCGAGAATGCCAGTCACTATTCGTTTTGTTATACCTCAAAACCAAAACAAAACATTTAAACAAAATCATTTGACAACTTCACTGTCGCCCCAAAGCGCGAACAACAGTTCACTTCACCGTTGCCCACGTCAACTGTTGCCCGCTCAACTGGGCAACAGTGCAAATTTGTCAACGTCATGTGACGTGATTTGGACGAACCATGTTTAGGTATTTTGCGTTAAGGTATAACAATAATAAATGAATACAGTTGTAACTGCTTTAATTCTGTTGGAAGAGCAACCAAAAACGCACCTGGCTTGTTCCAATAATTTCCAAAAAAATTATTGTACAGCACTCAGTCCAGACCTGAGCACGTACATAGGCTTATATCACTCGATGCTCTGTTTCTGCACCGGTTGGCTGACAAAAAGGGCGTTCAGCTTGCCTGTGAAGTCAGCCAATATCAGTCAAAAAACTTTACTTCTGGAGACCGGCCACCTAGAATAATGCCAGAAAAATTGGCCAGTTAAATAAAAACCACGTGTATGTGCACATGTGAGTTCATAAATCAGCCTTACTCGTATGTCATTGACTCTTTCTTCTTGTGGTCAGTTGTGAGTTTGTTTGTGCGAAAGTACGGCTGAACGACAGGCCAGCCGAGTGGCGTCACCCACTCCACGGGCTGACGTCGAACACGAGAAATGACATCGGCACACGTCACCAGCCAGTCCTAATACGATCACACATAACACGCAATCATAAAACGAACATGTAAAGTGTACAAAGTATAAAGTAATATCTGCTTGGTAAAAGGCAGACATCGGACTCGACCATCGCAGTGTCAAAATGTGACCTACTAATGCAAAGACGCCGTGGTGCCACAGTGATGGGTATGGCTTTATAACAAGCTGTGCTCTCATGACTGCTAAAATGATTGCTGAACTAGTTCTACTTGGTTATTGTCCAGAAGTCACAATACTACTGCATGCCACAATACAATGGTTGATCAGTAAGTATTGGTAATCAATGTATTAGACGTGAATTCTTTTCATGATCTATATATCAGTAAAAAGTACATTTTTACGAACACATATGGGTTTGTTGCGGATATTTGCACAGAATATATACGACAACATGCAAATCCACCATAAGCAAGCATGAATGATGCTATACTGCCAACCTGAATGGCTTTGTTGGTGGTGAACATTATGTGAAGGCACTCAAACGTCTTCTCAGCTAAGTATGCCCGTGCATCGAAGACAAGTTCCAGCGGAAAGTTGTCAATGTTGTGTCGGAGCTGATTACCAATCTGAGCACGAGCGCCATACCTCGTTACACCATAGACTGACGTCATTATCGTTTGCTTGATAACCTAAAGTCAGAACAACAACCCACAAAATCTACTAACCGAGTCTCAAAAAATTACCACAAAACAATGGCATACACATGTATCAGTTCACTAAACAATAAACACTTCAGCAACAGTTTGCATTCTAAATGCTCCACAGTACAAAAAGATTAAATATTTCGTGGTTTGGCATCAGCATAGAATAGTTTAACGATACACACATGTAATCCACCAGCCATAAATGGTCATGTTTTACCGCTGTCATACAAAAACTTGCACATTCAGTATTACAGAAATTTGTCCCCAGAATGTAAAACATCGTGGTGACACATTGAAGAACAAACTTTGTGCAAATAGCTTTTGACATCAATAATAAACGCTGCTGCCACATAGATCCAGAATGACAACCCTACATCTGTTTTCACAGCCAACTTACATATTTGCAATATCGCATAGCAACAATGCACTAAGATGTAGACAAGTGTTATAATAAATCACTAGATCAAATGGAATGTAACGCTGGTCAAAACAATTTCAGCAATATCTGACAAAAAACACATTACTATAGTTATTTGCATCACTACAAAAATAACAAAAAAAATCAGGAAATGCCAGTGACAAACCTTTCTTTCCACAAATCCTTCCAAAGATTTGGCAATTTTTACACCATTATCAGCATCCTCCTGGCGCTTCTTTTCTACCTGAAAGCAACAATAGCATAGACAACTAATAAACATTTAGAGCTATCATATAAACAGACATCATAAGATGATAATTATTTTATAAATTCACATGAATTTTTAATGCCAAAACGACATATTACTCTGACATAGAAATTCACAAAGTTATATATCTCCACCAGCATTAGCTTCAACAACACAGATGCTATCTGTTCAACTGCTCCTTCTTAACACAAGTCACGTCCAAAAATGAACAATGTCTAGCAACAAAACATGGAGTGAGTTAAAAAGATGTGTGAAGCTTTTCATAGAAAACCTATCTCAGAGCTACAGAGTGTCACCTGCCACACTGGATCACAGCCAGCTAGGCTGGTGCTCGACTTACTTATCCCAGAGAGACTAATCTGACCTTGGTGGCTGGTAATATACTGAAATGGAAGTGCTAAATTTGCAAGAAATTGAATTTGCAAAAAAGGGTGAGAACTGCAAAAAAGGAGAATCTGAATAAAGAGACAGCACCATAAACATTGTCATTGAAGTGTTAAAAAACAGTCACCCACCCAGATACTAACCAGGCATGGCATAAAGGAACTATGACGATCAGACGCGTTAACTACTAGATCTACTATCGACAAAACAAAAAACTCTGACCAATGCCAAGACGTCTGAGTAGACGTCCTTGGGAGCGTCGACTGGAGCCAAGTTGACAGACTCGGCTCCAACGGCATCACGACCAAGAGCAGCGTAGTGTTGCAGCACGTTGCACGAACCGTCCTAAGCAACAGCATTCCAAACACCCACACTGCTGTCACATATTAACTGCATTAGCACTAGGAACCTACCATGACAGCATGCATTGGGTCAAATCATTCTAATCCATGCTAACAATTGTTAAAAATATTCTCCACTCACACATGATGTTATCTAACTGTCTACAATGAAGCAACCATTAAAGATCCTGTCACATTTCAAACATAGTACTACACTATCTACAATATTTCAAAAAACTCATAGACAAAGTATGGTATCTTGCTTTTGGGCTAACAGTGTTACTATAGCAATAAAATCGAACAGTGCACACAAAAGAGGCACGGAAAAAGTAGCTTAACTGTTCACTGTTCAATTCTATCAATGCTACACATTGTCAGCATAAGTCACATTTAGTACCTGATGCACTGGTATGTGACTGACAAATTGTTCCGGGTGTGGAGAGCGCACAGCATTTGCGACCTCCATACAGCAAGACAACGTCTGCCACGGTTCATCAGAGGTCCGCCACCAACCATGACCCTATAACACACCAAACACTATTAACACCTGCTCCATTTTAACCAATAACCAATATCGAAACTGGTAGATACTGCTCATCAAACAAACACAAACAGCGGGACAGATAAGATTAAAGAATGCATATAGCTCTTCACTGAAACCAGTCTTGGATTTGCCACCTGACACAGCTAAGTGCACTCCACCTCAACAACAGGCAGATAGACTGGTATTCGATTTACTTACCCCGAAGGAATAAAAGCCTAACTTCACACTGATGGCTGGCTATATACCGAAATAGTTTACCTACCCACAGTCAACCATCCAAGTAGTAACTGGCCTCGGTGCAGGGCATCTACATCAACTGAACACACTGTTATCCACTGCACCTTCCATGTCGCCAATGTGAGAGCAACAATAAACGTTCTTGCTCAAGCCGATGAGAACCACAAACCGACACTAATCTCGAATGCTTCAGGACTCGACAAAAACAGAATTGCAAGATTAACATATGGCAATGACATGAGCCTGAAGAATTTGGCATTTAGGGCACAACTTACACAAATGTAAAAAAAAGAAAAATACAGAAGAAAAAACCGTGCTGTGCTGCATCAGAACTGACCATCAGCATCATCTTAATGATAATGAAATAGTCACAACAAAAATTAGGCACAAAAATAAATGCATAATGTGATACTGACGGCTATTTAATAGCATTTAAAAAAGAATGCAGTAGTAAATAGTGAATAAAAAAATTATAACGATAACTATAACAGGCTTTACTGACTTGTCAGGTTTCAAAACTGCAAAATAAGCCTTATCTTATTAATTAGTAGTAAACTACGTCCAGTTGGCGCTATTACTGTACCTGTCATCACAAAAAATGAGTGTCACATTGTCACACAGTTACTAAATGATACACAGTGGCAAGATAAAATTAATAAAACATGTGACAGTTGAAAATATTGCTTCAACAGACAGAAAGTAGCATGATTTACTTCAAAAGGCTTGTCAGCTGAATCGAGTATTTCGTCCAACATGTCATTGGCAAAGGCCAGACGCTCTCGGACTGGTTGTCTACAGTAACAACACACACCATATTTGGTGACATCAAACAGGTCTAATGACACTGGCATATCTGACTGGTCAGTGATAACAACTGCAGCTTGGCAGCGCAGTATCTTGATGACTGCATCAAAAGCTGGCGAAGTTGTGTAGTCCAGTTCTTTGCTCTGTCCATCAATCATCCAGAAATACAGTCGTTCAGTCGCTGGAGGCATCATCCAGGAAAGACAGACGTACAATTAATAGCGACCAACAGACGCCGACGCTGAAGCTCGTTATTTGACCACCAGCAGTAGCCTACAATAGCGGATGACTGCCAACACGACACCATCTGAAGTTTTCACTGTTGTGTCACTAAGCTGTAACAACAAACACGATCTGTGGATGGAAACGCGAGCACCTATAAAGGAATATTTTTCATTTGATGCATGAGCAACAAATTCTGTCATGGACAACTTGGACAACTGGCGGAAAACAAATTGAGCTATTTCATTCATCAGCATAAGTTGCATTCAAAGCAATGGGCAGAATTTGCTGATAGCACAAAGTATAACAATCGTTCAAAGTTGCTTCAAACAAACAATCATCATGCACAGATTGCTTCCAGACACAAAGCGAAGTCTTACCCGCCTATATACTTTATTTTCTCATGTCCTATACTGTGTGTTTGTTTCTGATTCTAACTGCATCTGATCGAGTGAGAAAAAAAATAAAAACTGAAACAGAAATGTGTAAAACTGAAACGAAACTGAAATGAAAAAAGACAGTGTGAAACGGAAACTGAAACGAAAACATCCTTCAAAACAGAAACGAAACTGAAACTTAAATTACACGGTAAAAACGAAATGGAAACGAAAACAAAAGGTGAAACTTAAATCACACTGGTACCGAGGGCAAAAAAAATAATAATCATTATGCAGAGACCTCTTCTTGAATCCAGTCAAGTTGACAAGATGAATCTTGAGCCACTCAAGGCCGTGTGGACCAAGCGCCTTTCCCTTAGCAAACACGAGCATACTCCGAGCAACATCGTTTCCTGCAAATGCACATTAAACATGTTCAGTAGACAATATTACAAACTATTACCTTGTAAGTAACTATGACACACAATGCGTTACGCATATAACAATAACTCCAACAAGTAAACAAGAAAGTTCACAAAAGTCGTAATATACCAAAATGATTAAAAAGCGCTGAAGTGGGGTAGATTCGTCCACGGAAGTCCATGTTGTGAGGAAACCAAATTATCTCGTCACGGTACTGCAGTCACAAACAAAACAAGCTAAATTAAAAAAACACACACTTCTGACAAAACTAACAATACATTATGTGGAATGAGGTATCAGTACCATTGCTGCATAATGCATTTATAATGTTAACTTTATTGCATTTATTATAAAAAAAAAGATGCATGATGCATGTTGTAAATGCATCTCATATGCATTTGATTGCCACCGAGCAGACCACGACAGAGCCAGTCCAGTGGATTTGAAACTGTACTAATTGTCATTGCAAGTTGCAACCCTAAAATTACCCAGCATGCATTAGGAGTGAATGCCATCGCTAGTGACCACCATCAAATCCTACTATTCTATCAAATTCTGATATGAAAGCATCTATATTCTATTTTATCTCTTCATGAAACACTTAAATACAAGATAATATAAAGAACTAATTATTCCAGTCAGCTGAAATTAACAAAATTTCATCGATTTGGTCTTTCACAAGATACTGCGAGACAGATCAAAGCCTATAAGATGCTATTCCAATAATTTCCAAAACTTCACTTTGGAAGACAACAACAAGTAAATGTGAAAAAAAATATTTAGTAAAAAATTTGCATTTCCTGCTAAATGAAAAATAGTGTTTGTTCTGTTTTCAAGGGACATAAACAGCATAACGACAGATATTAACCTAAGTTTATAACCTAATCTTCTGCTGCCTGCAGCATAACTAACAGAAAAAAAGATTAAGAATGTCAAAAATACAGAATTCATTAATTCACTGTTGCATATGAGACCTTGTTGGCGATTGACAACCGATAGAGTTCCGTGCACCACAATCCATACAATTCTTTCTGTTCCTTCATTGTCCTCTTGTTCTGTTGGATAACTTGAAATTTCTCCGCATCTGTCATTTCTCTACATGCACATAAATAATACACTGCCAATGATCAACTGACACTGAGAAGAAGTTATCAAACGCAACTGACATAACTAAATATGAAAATATTATACAAAAACAATGAAGGAAACTGGACGAGACAATTGTAACACCTAACTTACCTAGATCATACAAATTGCAAAGTTTAACAAAGTAAATCCACTGTAATCTTATTATGTTTTATAACAGCAAAATGCAAAACTAGCTGAAAATTTCTATCTTATTAATAACTATGACAATAATCAGAACACCAGTCTGTGACGATATCGCAGCCAGCGAGTCTTCCTCAGCAGATAAATACCAACAGCTAATAGTATAGCCAAAAATCATTACCAAAATCAGCACTAAAAATAAACATTCCACAACGATATTTTATTTAGGCCAAACAATTTAAACACAAATTTCAAATGAGTCAATTTTCACAAAAGATCACAGCACACTAAACAACTGTGTCTGAAAAACAAGTGACCCCCTAGACACTGTACAATACAAATTTCAAACCTGAACGAATCCGAATATAATTTCATACATTTAATCTCCAATAAATTGCTGAAGCAATCACCAAATTTCGTTTAAAAATATTATTTCTTAGCAGAGTTATTAACTGTTGAATATCGATAACAAAATATCTCCATTACCAGCAATTTATTAGGGTTAAGTCTACAAAATTATTTTCAGATACGCTTACATATGACATTTCTATTGTACGATGACTAGGGGGTTACTTATTTCCAGACACAGTGTAGAACGGGTGCAGAAAAACAACGTACGGTGACATGCGTAGCAGCTCTGGTGTCTGACTGGCAGTAACAGCAACATCTAGCTTGGTATCTCCACCTTTATTGAACACTTCGATCAAAAGGTCCAGAATCTAGTAGATGCACACATTACAAGCACCATTACAGATAATTATGCTCACATTCTACACGCTGGCAGCTTAACCTTAGTGGAAAAAACTCAACCAAGAACACTAGTAATATGTAAATATTTAAATTCAAAAATCAAGAAAAGATGCTACTAACACAGTGTTGCAAAAAAACTGCAGACACAAACTGCTTAATGTGGAGAACAGTATGTCATTGCACAACCAGTAACAAGCAAATTTAGGGCCGAATAATTCATGTCCTAGTTAAGTTCTAGGTTACCTAACTTAGGTTATCTGGGTTGCGAGGTTAAGTCCAGAGGTTAACCTCTGTCACATTTGTTCAAAGAAAAACTAACCCGAGTTTGCTAATCCGCGAGTTAAACCTCGTCCATATAACCACGCCATGAATCAAGTGTTTTGATTGGCAGTAGTAGTCATGTGGCTGTTCATTTACGGCCCACTATAGCCCGAATTCCATTATGCCAACTTTCACCGAAACTTCCCGGCGGGGAAAGTCGCGGACACAAACCATCTCAACAAGTCGAGATGTTTGCGACAAAGTCTGTGACAAGTCCGCGACAAACTGTTTGTCGTTCTAATGGAATTTGGTCCGTTACAATGCAGTCGACGAAAAAGTCTGCGACAAGTTCCCGACAAAGTCGCGAACACAAATCATGAAAGTCAACTACGTGATTTGTGTCGCGGACTTTCATGATTTGCGTCCGCAACAAGTCCACGACTTTGTCAGGAACTTGTCATGGACTTTGTCGCAAAGTCAACGTAATGGAATTTGGGCTTATAGGCTTATGAACTATGGGTACTGGGTAGTACAGAATGTTTAAATGGCAACTAAGTACAGTGTATTCCAACAGAATGCAATAAATGCAATATAACACATCGCAGCAACTGCGAAAATTACAACTTTAATACATAATCTCGATTACGATTGTTACAAAAAACTAATATTGTCAGCTTAACTGCATATCAACCTTATGTAAAAGTCAACTGTTCCGAGTGAAACATGCTGCAAGGTCAAGGTCACTGGCGCAGATGACATTTTCATTCACAGCAACATGGCGAATTGCGCACATAGAAAAAGTGCAATCATATTATGATAATTTCGTTGAAAATAAGGATAAAATTCACTACACAAAACTTTGTCACGGTTCTTTGTCCTCTGGTTCATCGATCAACGACTGTGAAAGGTTTGCAGATGTTGTTATTTATATACGTCAGCTTCGATCTTGCTCTAATTGCAGTTTAACATCGCAAAATCGGGAGGTTAACTGGGTGAGTTAAGTCTGAGATAACCAAGTGAGTTAACCCACTGATGTGTCATGAATCAACGCGACAGGTGTCAAGTTTTGGAATTACCGACTTTAACCTATAGGTTATCTTTAATCTGAATGCGAATCAATCGGCCCTTAAAGACACAAAACAGATAACGACTGGTTGCAGTGGTTAGTATCATTCTTTAACAGCAATCATCTGACGCATGTAGCAGCTTTCAATAATATATCTGTGGCCCACATGTCGACCGAAGATCAGAATTTCACCAGCTGAGTAGAAAGTAGAAAGCTGGTTATATTTCGATCGTAACACAAGAGCCAAATCTCTTGAAAAAAGTATTATTGAAGGGAACTTGCTCAGGAATAGGAAAAGAGAAAGACTGAAAACAGCATGGATAAAAGATGACACTTCATGGATGGGACTAAAGCTTCAAGAGACAATGCGAAAAATGGACAACAGATCTGCATGAAAAACGATGACTGATAGTGCAGTCTACCCTTGGATCGAGAATGGCTAAAGGCAAGACAAGCAGACATTTTATCCCCCAGCTAACCTTACTACCAAATGAAACTGTACCATGCAATAAGTCAAATCTAAACTAGAAATTTGGGACAAAGCCCAACTGAGTCCGCCCAACACCCTAAGTCCGGTTGGGGTAAAATAAAAAGGGGTGAAATTTCCTCGGTAGCAAAGTCACATGGCCCACACTCAAATGCATTAGTATACGCAGAACGCGCACCGTCAACCAAGGGTGGGTAAACATTAGCCGCGTAATCTCTGATGTTAGTGGACAAAAGTTCACCAAATTTTTTTGGTCAACGCAGTATTAATTGTGCTTAATAACGTTTTTTACCGCTTGTCAATATTTGTATCCATTTCAGAGATATTTTTGGTCAAACTTGAAAGTTGTCGTAAAACGTACTAAATTTTGCACGTTTTTGCACTCCCAAATTTTAAGGGGGCGGTGCCCCCTAAAAGTTGTACCCGCGTTATCACCCCCATGTCACGTGGCAAAGTTTCATGAAGCTACTCCCTTTGGCTCCAAAGTTCTCGCGGCTAATACGCTACATTTTAAGCCAATTTTTGACTCCCCTTTGAAAAAAGTTGTAAGGGGGCCCCCGTCC
>Ga0056128_1006274_pt1 | contig 15016 bp, 8 predicted proteins | sample WorMetLIZISLAND2_FD_71113 | JGI IMG/M metagenome (GOLD analysis project Ga0056128, IMG submission 71113) | Marine gutless worms symbiont microbial communities from Max Planck institute for Marine Microbiology, Germany - Olavius geniculatus... ...
AAGGCTGTAAAAGATTTCTCAAATAAGGCGACTGGAGGCTGGTGTTGTTGCTTGGAGCTGGTGGTGAACACTTCGAACATTCGCAGTGACAATGGAATTCTGGCATTTGATCATTATTTATCTGTGTTGTTTCAACGATGTTATTAAATTGGTGTTCTAGCCGGAACATTTTTGAATGCTGAAAAATCGGCAAATGGTCATGTTAAAAAGTCTATAACTTCGTCGTTTTTGAACAGAATCAGATTTTACTTGGCAGTTAGATGTAGAGGGTTTTCGTAAGAAAAGCTGTAAAATTTCATATTAAAATCCCAAACGGTTGCTGGGAAAACAGAGAAAAAATTTAAGGGTCCACTTTTTTCTGCCGCACCCTGTACACACTCACCAATAGCTACAGCTGCACAAATGCCCAGCTTGACAGTAACTGAACTGCTGACAAAGATGGTCGTGGCGTAGTAGAAGAGTGGGGTACAGAGCAAGATCGCCCACAGGAACCACGTCACAAGGTCATTGAGACGCCGTGGCACCTCGTGATAAGTGCCAATTGTGAAGTGTCCGTTCTGCACGAAATTGTCGTATATCTCGTCCTGCGCAAAACACCGGCGAGTAGTAGCAAGTGAGTAGTTTTTCAAAAGAAAGAAGTTAAGAAAGTTAAGTTAAGAAACCCATTTTTGGAAAAAAAACGCCCAACCAGTGGATTTGGTTGCATTTTAGGTGATTTGGGGGTATTTCAAAAAAATCCAACTTTATGGATTTTGGGGATTTTCACAAGTTATGACTGAGCACCAATAGATAATGTCCACATGAACAAAATATCCAAAAATTTGCAAATTTATGGAGTTGAAGTTTTACAAACTTAACTGTAACAAAACATTTCAGTAGTTGTGGAACAAGAAACTAAAACAGTATTTAAGTTTCGAGGTGGGTTTACCCAATAAATTACCCATTGCACACTCACTTTTCTAATGGACCAGACAGACCAAGCAATGCTTGTTTAAAAAACTTGATTTACATTGTCAATTAACATTACAGTTACACTGTTGTACACTATTATTACCTCCGCCAAGGAGGTTATGTTTTTGCCAGAGTTTGTTTGTCTGCGTGTTAGCAAGATAACTCAAAAAGTTATAGAAGGATCTTTCTGAAATTTTCAGGGAATGTCAGGAATGGCAAAAACTACTAGTTATTCAATTTTGGGGGTGATCTGGAAGAAATCCAATTTTCGTTAACATTGCTTTAAATGGGGCAGTGTCAAATCAATATGCTTGGTGGAGGTCTGTGCTCTCCGAGTGCTTTTCTAGTTATTACTACTACTACTGGTATCATGGAAATGTAATATGTCAAGAACTGAACAATCACCTTTTCCCTGAAATGAGCATGAAGCCATTCAGCACATGCCTCATCAGTGTCAGTTGGAACACTGTCCAATGGAATACGCCTGCACCAGCCAGCACCAGCATTCATTAGCTACGTCTACCTATATAACATGCTCACATGTTCAAACAAGAAATTTGAGCTAATGCTCACGGGACGCGCGAAAGCCTATAGCAGTTCCTGCCCGCAGGCAGTCACCCATCGCAGTACTAACTGGGCCCGGCGTAGAGTAACTTCGTTTCAGCCGAAACATGTTAACAACGATGCCACACCACCAACGCCAGTATCGTGGCGCCGCCTTGTGAATGATTTTGTGTCGCAGCCTGAAATCGCCCAAAAAATCTATTAAAAAATCCCTATTTCGGCGTTCAAGGTCATTGAATTTGGCGCCAATCGAAAGCCAGTATATGATTTCCTATTAGTGATTAATAGTAACCTAAGCCTTATCTCGCACCGTTACTGAGATACAGCGAGTTATGGGCCGAAAATCACAAATTTTGACCACCCCCCTCTCATTTAGGGCCCTCGTTTGGCGTGACCCCCTTCGAATTTACGGAAAAGCTTTACGGTTCCTGAAACTAGAGTCTTCCGGGCAGCTGATGGTGAAGATTTGGCGATCCTAGCTTGCACCGTTTTTGCCTGATCCACCCGTGTGACAGACAAACGGACAGACAGATGGACAGATAAACGGAATTGCAATGGCTAAGACGCATTGAAAGCATAGCTGCTTTCAAGCATAAAAATCAATCAACCAGTCATGAAATTACCACTTATGAAAATGAGAACCTCACCATCGGTTTACAATGTGTCCCAAATCTAAGATATGTATGAATTTCGTTATGATCAAGCAAAGTTATTGGTCGCAGTAAAAAAACACGCCTCTTTAAAAAACACGCCTCTTTAAGTTGCCTGTTTTTAACGTTTTTAATCTGTTGTAAACATTAGTTTCTATTTAGAGTACTTTTTGTTGGTCGTGCTTACTTTCCGCACACACAATGGACGTTTTTCGTAAATGTTTGCATGTTTCTGACATATTACATGATTGCGTTGATAGAAGTTGCATATGTCAACTGTCATTAAATGAATATATATGATGATGATGATAGTACTTGATGATTAGATGATGATGAGAATGGCATCAGTTACCTGACATACATCTCAGCTGCACATCGTCGACCCTGAATGATGTTTAACAGCGTCGGCTCAGCACTCTCAGGAGTAAAGCCAACCGTCAAATCCAGTATTGTAGGAACTGCAAATACACGTGCATGCATACAACAAACAGTACACTATAACACATATAGATATATACACATATAACATATATACACATATAACACAGAAACACAGACGAACAAACCGACAGAGACAAAGAGACAGACATAGTGCCAGTACAGCTTGTTGTTGTTGTTAGCATGATAAACCCATCAGACACTGGGCGACTTCACTTTTTGACGACTTACGCTGAGCCTAAACTTCAGTCTAAGTACCTACTTAAGTCAAAAAGTGAAGTGATTTTGCTGAGCGAAAACATGGCGACTCACACGGATAGTTTAGTAAATTAAAACAGTCTGGTACCAAAAAACGCCGTAATGGCTACACAATGATGTAAGACGTTACGTGATTACGTCATTTGCGTGTGCGCGCAATAAAATAAGCAAGTGCAAGCGTAATGAGTTGATTTATTTCCTGTTAGGTTTACCAGTTTTCCGCCATTTTAATCGTTCAGTTGAACTTGGTCTAAGTACAGACTTTAGCGTTCAGCTTTAGCTTTCGCTCAGCGCAGGTCTAAGTCAAAAAGTGAAGTCGCCCACTGCCTATATGAGGGGCACATGCTCCAAAGAAATGAGGAATTCCACCAGGTTGTCACTATCTTGAAACACATCCAGTATGTTGACAGAGTCACCAAAGTACTGTTGCCGTTCTACTGCCCACTTTGGGCAGAAAAGAAGTAAATGTTCAGCTATTTCCTCTCCACTTCCACAACGGGTACGGAATCTGACCAACAAAGGCTTGGTATGAAGCCGTGGAGTCACCGAAGCCTGCTGAGTCAGTACAGCACAGCATTGTCAAGAGTAAAACCAATGATCAGATCGGGTATTTCAGAACATACACAACAACAACAACAACAACAATATTTATTTGGGAAAAAGAAACCAGGCTGCCAGAAAGGGCACAGGCCCATCAAAGCTGGCCACCCAAAAGTCAAATGAGGAAAATGCAATACAGGCACAGAAAAACATGCAGAACAGAAAATAATATGCTGAGTATATCCATCTAAAATGTCTAAATCATATCACATACAATACGTCAAAACCGACTGAACCAATAAAACATGCACATTTATAAACTACTGATCATATTTTCACAACACACAAACGTGATACACAGAAACAGTAAGCTATCATCATCATGAGTAAGGACTAGAGAGGGTTCACAGTTTTCCATGACAATTGTTTCTTCAAAATTCTTCTGGCCAGTTCACCGTATTCCTTGTCTCAGCAAAGCAAATTTTCCTAGTTCCTCAGAATCCACTTGGATTATATGAAGTATGAAATGCTCAGTAATCGTCAATTATAAATGCACCTCATCAAATAAATATTTCTGTGCCACAGAAGAGTTTTCTTGATTGCTGAAGTAGTCAGTTGATTTAAGAAAATTGGCAGCTCTGTCAGAAAGCTTCGCAAAATTGCATCTGAATATGAAAACAGAAGTAATCACCAGCCAGCATCAAACTGCGCAAATTTCTCACTTCATAGTGTTGCCTGTGGTCTTACCTTTGCCTTTCAGCCCATGAATGGAATGCACAAAGCCTTTAGTTCGTGGCAGTAGATGATGCTTCAGCAAAGGCAGACCTTTCTGTTTTGCAATCTCCATGCTGGCTGCGTGTTTACTCTCTGTGAACCGTGTCCCCTCACAGAACAGTAACAGCTATACGACACACACAGATAATAATAATGAAAAAATTAACTAACTTTGAAAATCACTCTATTATCAAATCAACTATCTGCAAACTGCTAAGTGACTCTACAAGACTGGCACTCTACTAACTCTTTCATGCTGTATGCTCTGTAAAAAAAACCAGTACAACAATCTGATTAAAATGTAATTAGATTTCACAGGCAAAACCGGTTATTGTCAAAATATTTCCTACATAAAATAAACATTTGTTCGATGATGTTTTACACGTTACTCCTAATAAAGAGCACTGCTAGGTGATACATAACAATCCTTACTACTGTCCATGAAATTAACAACATTCTGAAATTTCAAACTGCAGACTTAAAAGAGTTGGCTGAATTTGAGGCGAAAAAATGCACCGCTGGCCACTACAATAAAAGCATGAAACCTACTAAGGTTCTAGTCCAAAACTAGAACATTAACACAGTGCTAAAAACTGCATTGACTAACCGTGACCCAGTATCCATCTGGATAGTCGCATATGTACTTGAGATCTTGAGAGATGATCTGCCTGTCCTGGTCCCAGTCTCGACGCAGAAATATACTCTCAGTGAACATCCACGCCCAGCCAATCAGAGGAACAAACTTCAAGCTCTGCTTCCCATAGATCTTTGTACCCTGCAAGCAATGTTCAAATGTCTCCAGGGTCTTCAATTCCAGGAAAAAAAATAAGGGCATACCGTAATTCATAAGCTGAACTTGAACACAGACACTGTGAAAAACTCAAGATTTAACAGAAATCCTAATAAAAATTCAATTTACAACAGCAATTAAAAAAATGTCATAATCTTAATATGGTGATGCTGGAAAAACTTGGGACAATATTCCTATGCAGTACCTACATGCAAGCAACTGCAGATGTATTGTAGTTCTTGGCATGTCACTGGATAGAAAACTTAACCACCCACCTATGGTGACGCGAGGTTCTACAAATAAGAATATCTAGGAGATGTTAGAAAAGATTAGCTATGACTCAAAAAAGCTCCTATAATCCAAAGAAAGCTTGAGAATGTTAGTCAGTTTTATGTGATTTATAAAAATTTCTGCCAAAGATTACTGATATAACTTCTTTGAGAATAAAAGCCAAATACTTGTAACCAACAAAGATATCAAGCTGTTACAGCCCAAACTTCAATTCGACTTGTTCTTGGATTTGTTGTACAAAATGTTGCTCTGCAACAAATCCACAACAAGTTGTGCAACAAGTCCTCAAAAAACAACAGAACCACAACATCTTGACATGTCACGATGCTGTACGGCTTGCTGTACATGTGACTTGGTGCCCAGCAAATCAGACTAGCGAAGCTTGGACTTATCTATGCTTAGTGGAGTACGGGCTTATCTCTGGTTACCCCAAGCATCCGAAATCTCTCAGCAAGTATCCATGCCATCAGCCAGTCGATGTCGTACTTGTGATTCATCAGTGTGATTACGTGTTCTTTGCCGATCATCTCGAGGTCCGATTCATTCTCAAGCCACACAGTGCAGTCCGAGCCAGACCACCAGTGACATAGAAACGTAAACTCTGCACAACAAACTCGCCAATTACAGTACGATATGCAACATATAAAACACAATAATTTTACTTAAAACACAGTGACAAAAAAGGTTTCAATAGCAAAGAAGCTCATGACAAAAAAACCAAAAAAAATATTTAGTATCACTAAAATATGTCAGTTTCTAGAGAGCACTGGCACTGAACGTTTCAGATTTACTTTAGACTTAAGTCCTCCTGTTCTTTCAGACAGACACCGGGCCCAAACAAACTACAGCTGCACAAAATAGTGACTTTTGCTATTTAGCCAAAAATATAAATATTCAGCTCTTGCCAGCAGCCAACTATTAGGTTGCTTTGTACTGCTTATTACAACAATGACTTATCTTAGTGGTAACACTGTCAGTTGCATCAACAGTTACTTTATATCGATATCAAGACAAGTTAGTACTACAAGTGGTGACTGTTCGCAGATACACCATATTAGTATTCAACCAAGCATCCAAAGTCAACTCAGCCTGGCCAACCCTCCATGGGTAAGCAAAATCAGCACTGGTAACATTTGGTTACACGGTTTAAAAAAAAACGGGCTTTTTTAAAAAGCCCAGCCCACTGGGCTTTTTTAAAATAACCCGGGTTTTTTCAAAAAGACCCAGGGTTTTTTCAAAAAGACCCAGGGTTTTTTCAAAAAGACCCAGGGTTTTTTCAAAAAGACCCAGGCTTTTTAAAAATCCCAACTTAGTCGATTTGGGGGACGTTTTATTGCGTTTTGAGGGGTTTAAAAATATGCCGGACCAATGGGTTTTAAAGGTTTATGAATAATATAATATATTATATTATACATATTATATATTAAGATGCACAAGGACGGTGTAAACACCGAATCTGAGGCGCCGGCCGTCATTACTGTTTTGGGTCTTCATGAATTTTTTTGAATTGTGTGTTAAATGCTGTGGGTTAAATGAGGTGGGTTTTTAGGTAGGTTTTTTCGGTGGGTTTACCCAAAAAACCCACCGGGTTTTTTGGGGTATGTACCCAGGTGTCTGAACCCTGTTTGGTTATGGCCATTGGCCAGTGGCCACCGCTAGATAAGAAACAGCAAATTCTTTGTAACAGCAGGCCATGTTGACTTGCCAGCCAGCCATCTGGCTGACTTGGATTGTGTGCTAGCTTAACTCAGCTTAGCTCTCCCAGCTCAAAGTGCAGCAAAAACATGAGCTCCAACACAACAAACCCCAGTCCGTGAGAAAAACTCTCTCTCTCCCTTTGCAGTTCACACTTTGTGTACCGTAAATCTATTGTTTATCAAAACAAATGGCCAATCTGTGAGCATTCCAGTTTTCCGATAACCTTCTGATTACTGCATCATATCATAGTGATCTTTGCTGTATCTACTTCTGAAAAAAACTGGTGCTGAGAATGCTGATGATAACGTCTCGTGTGTACTTACGACACCAGTGAGTGTAGACCAGGTTGACAACGATCTTGCGATAGAGTGTCTTATTGAACGGCCATATCAGCAGGTAAGTCAACAGCATCAGGAAGCAGACAATGAGACCGCTGACGACAAAGATGTAACCAAAGATGAGCGGAAAGACGTTTGACTTAATCCAGTTCCACATGGTAGCACTGCCGTACATCGCTGACAGGCACCACTAGCTCTGACAACACAGCAACATTTCAAGTGAACACGTAAGTAGCCAATGTCAACTCAGCCTTCCATCCCTTACAGTATGTAAATCAAGTACTGGCCTGCCTAGCTGTGGTTAAGACCTCTGCGGGGTGGCACTGGCAGGTGTGATCTTATATGGCAGGTGACGTGCTGTAGCTCTAAGATGGGTTCACATGAAAAGATGAAACCTTTTTAAGTTTTATTACTGTGCCAACTTTATACTGATTAAATGCACACAGTTTCGCATTTTTGAAGCTGAAGCACAAAATGAGAAAATAAAATAAAACTGATCATCTATGATCCTTACATGAAAAATGACTAGATATTTTAACATACAAACAATCTGTTCAAGACTGCATTCAGTGGTGATGAACGTTAATGCATGGCAAATGTGCACGTGTTTTGCTCAGATGCGGTATAGAATGCAAAATTGCAAAGTGTAAGCTACCCACAAGCTGGCTAGCCTGGTTTACCTCTACAGTAAAATAGCCTACAGGCAAAGTCTTCAAAACAATTCTGGGTCTTATTTAGTAGGTCAGCGTGACACCATTAACTGACACCAGAGTATGCTGTCAGCTAAATGTTTCCACTTCTTCCTATGCTGGTCCACTTACCTGATTTTTGCATCACATGAGAAGCAGCAACAATGAACATGAACAAAGCAACTATCCATGGACAACAACATTGAACAGGCCTATGTGACAAGAAATCGTTATCGCAATAAAGAACATCAGTTACCTATTAATATTTTGCAACAAGTTCAATTTTTCGTGCACACGGGTCGACTAGAGCTCTAATCAGCAGCCTGACTAGCAGCACTTAGCACTGGCACAAGCAGGCACTGGTGCAAAGGTCAAAACGGCACAGAACTGAGAAAATTCCAACATCATTCAGTTACATGAGCAGCTGACAACACTATTTGACTGTTTATTGTTTAGCTGTGCTAATCCCCAAATTAGCCTGTGACAGTTCGCCTATGATAAACTATTCGATACAGATTCAGAACATTCTACAAATGCATAAAGACACAGCAAAGAAAAAATAATTAACCTATGTCACTGACATAGGTTAATTATTTCATACAGGTAATCTTGTCTTCTTCAAAAAATACAATTCTGTCAAAGTTACCATTTCTGTTACATGTAGCCCATAACAAAATACTAGCAATACAGTGTCGTAATTAACCAACAATTACAACATTCTTTAGTTAGTTAAGTTCACTAACACAAACACATTTTAGCACTTATGTAAAACATACTGTCTTGCTTCATGTTTACGTCTTGTTCCTGTGCTTGTATAAAATTAAAACACTTATTATTTAACAAATATCAATATCAATATCGATATTGCGATATTTTGTAAAATATTGTATCGTTATAGTATCTAAATTGAAATCCTGATATCGAGTCATCGCTATTCAACAGTCTGAAAGCTTTAATGTGCCTATTCATTTCTACAGATGTTGACTTAATATTCAGATTCACTTTTAACTCTCAGCTGTACCCATGGCCAAAAGTTAAAGCACTAGTGAAAAACTATGTTAGTCTACATTTGGACCACCAAATCTTCGAACTATAGACACACAAATGCAGAAGTTATACATCACATGATTTTTCCATTTATTGTTTTTTTGACCAAATTCCTTTAAAAAGGTAACTAATTTAAAAAAAAATAAATTTTTACACAAAAAGTTGCTATGACGTCCATACTAAATCGTTTTTTGCACAGACTGCAGTGCTGGTATTGTACCAGCCTGTGGACTGTTCAAAATAATTGTGATCAGTCAATTTGACAAATTTAGTTATAAGCACTTCAGTACAATATGAAAGTTGTTGTACTTGCAGTCACTTTAGCAAACTATGCTGCACATTCAGCCACTTTCGGGGAAAATTAAAGTGGCTGTACAATACGGCTACTTTAGCAAATTACTGCTATTTCGAGTGACCTCATTTATACAAATTTAAGGCGGTTGTTTCTAAAACGACTTAAGCATATTTTGTCAGTTTGCATGGCTGCATACAACCACATTAGATTTAGCTGGTTTGGGACAGTGGGCGACTTCACTTTTTGAATTAGACTTTCGCTGAGACTTAATCGTTTTGGTCCAAGTCAGTAGACTTAGACCAAAGTTTAGTTGAACTGTGGTCTAAGTACAGACTTTAGCATTCAGCTTTAGCTTTCGCTCAGCAGAAAGGCTCAGTGAAAGTCTAAGTCAATAAGTGAAGTTGCCCAGTGTCAAGCGTATGGGTTGAGGCCGAAGAGATTAGTACTGAAAACAGCTCAGTATGCAACAAAACAAAACAGCTTTGCACGTAACATCTACAAAACAGATGCAAGAAACAGTCAAGAAGGCAACAGTCACCAGCGAAATTATGCAGCCAATTGTATCACCAGTGCTGTATATCAGCAGCGGACATGATAACAGTTGTGATAATGATAAATCACAGAACGTTACGAAACAGTTGTACTTTGTAATTTATACTGCACAACTCGTGTCGTGGTACAATTACACTAATTTAGACCAGCTTCGTATTGCACCAGCGAACTCTACTCGTCTAATGCTACAAAAGATATCATTACACCACCAATCAATTTTATTCTCATTTTACTTTATTTTGAATTTTACTTTGTTTTAAATTTATTTCATTTTGTTATTTTATGTTAAACTTTATTATATTTTGAATTTTATATTATTTTTAATTTTGACCCCATTTTATATTGAATTCCATTTCAATTCAATTTATTTTATTTTATTTTTGAATCTGACTTTGTTTTAAATTTATTTCTGCAGCAAGCATTTTCTTTTTGGAATGCCTTACTTACTTAGTTTATGTTCTAGTTCGCGACTTCGACGCCTAGCTATTCTACGTTTTTTGGCTATGATGCAATGATGACGCGTGAATGTTTTTTCGGTGGTCGCTATAATAACAGTGAGATCGGTAATTCAAAGTGTTTTTTTTCTGCTACTTGCGGAAAGAATTGAACGGTGGTGTAATGATATCTTTTCTAGCATTCGACGACTAGAGTTCGCTGGTGCAATATGAAGCTGGTATAAATTAGTGTAACGGTACCCCTGTCGTTCATAACCGAACAGCGTCATTGGGCAAAACCACAGATTACAACATTATTCCAAATTTAGACATAAAAACCGTCAAAATAATCACCACGCCCACTTTAAAATCGACAACTTCCGGCCTTGCGGTCGTAAGTCGTAACATAACGTGTTCTGCTTTTAATAGTGATTTTTACGTTATGTTATTTAGGGCAACATGCGTCATTTCCGGTAAGTGGGCAAGCGGTGTGTTATTGATGATAAACGTATTTACAAGACTGATTTTCTCATAAGTAAAATTTGCTTGGCTATACTGACATTAAGAATATATTAATTGTAATTACATAATGTACGCTGTGGCTATTATGGGTGTTGTCATTGTTTGTAAATCGACAATAACGATGAAAAGCCAGTATGCCCCATTGAAAGTGTAAGGGTGTTGGATCCTACATCCCTTTTCTTTTTTTGTTAGCCTACGAGAGTGTAACGGGAAACATGCGAAGTAATTAAACAAAACTAAAGAAGGAAGAAGTGCGAACCACGCACGTTTTTATTCAGTGCTAATCAGAGCGGCAATGACAAGCTGCTGCATTGCGGCGGCCCAGCCGCTGCCTATATAGCCTAAGTGTAAGTGAGATTTCTTCCCCGTGAATTAGAATGGACCCTACTTATCACATAAAATAATGCACTCAACAGTCCAAGAGTACACACAAACCACCACGCTGCCTTACAACATTTTGTCGAATTAAAGTGATCATATAGCTACCGTTAACTCTTTAGCTTGCGTTAACCCATACAAAAACAATGGTAACGAAGATTTCAAACTGATCTAGAATCCAGGATTCCTCGGATAAGCCCCAAAATTGAACCACTGGTAGCTTGTGCCATGCCCGACATACCCTCAAAATTTCAGAAAGATCCGTCTGTAACTTTTTGAGTTATCTTGCTAACAGACAAACAGAAAAACAAAGTCTGGCAAAAACATTACCTCCTTGGCGGAGGTAATTAATATTTAACGTATTTATTAAAAAAATTCTTTAAAAATTACAATGGCGACTCTGGGGAAAATTAAACAATTTTTAAACGGTCATAACTTAAGCTGTGTGTAAGTCGTAATTTTTGGCTCTAGGTATGGTTTTCGGGGATGGCCAATTTAACAGTGTCATTCAAATTTACTCCGGACTTTCCCTGATTGCCGTGGCAACAAAATTTGGGACAAAATTGGCTATAGCATGGTTTTTGCTAGATATATCTGCGAGATCTTTGCGTCTATAGGAGGGTTTTCGGGGTTGAGCCATCGAATACTGCCAACAAAATTTTACCCGACCGATGTTTAATTGTTGCCATGGCAATGAAATTTGAGACAAAGGGGCTATAATTCGGATTCTGTAAGAGATATCTCCAAGATCTATGCATCTAATGGGAGGTTTTGGGAGACGGGCTATTGAATGAGGCCAATTTAATTTCATCACAACTGATCCTTGTTGCCATTTGAATGTCACGTGACCCCAAGCGGTCAAAAATAGGCCTATCTATGGCCAGATATCTTCGTAACTGATCAACTGTAAGAAAACGTTATTTTACTAATAAAATTGCAAATATAAATGTACAAAACATAAGTTTATACGCTTGTTAACCGCAACATTTAAGGACTTGCACACGGAAAACAGCAAAAATTACAAACAGTGATATTGCCCGCATCACACTGATTGCAAGTGTGTCAATGTGCAGCTGAATAATATCATCTTTTGTTAGTTAGTAACTTTGGTTCTAAACTTATCATAGACTTATGGTAAAAGACTAATGGTAGGCCTAAACCCAGTTTTCGCATTTTTGTAGGAAACAGAAGTAGGCCTGTTCTGGTTCATTAGTTCTTACTTATTGGGGAAGAGTCTGGCTAGACCTGGAAGTCGACCACCAAAAATAGTCTTTGGCGTTGCTAGTCGAGGTGTCGATTGTTCTGAGCTCAATAATTGATCGACCCAAAGTTGAATGTGTACATTTAAAGCAATTTATGAAGTTGATTTGTACAAGTCTACCAAGCACAAAACTGACTTTGAACGCAAATTGGTAAAAATTTACGCATTCGCAGTTCACTATTCACTTGATTGCGCATCAAACGAAATAGTATTAGGCCTTATTGCATATACAAGATTTTTCCAAGACCACACAAGTAATTCGAGCAATGCTCACGTGACGCGCTACAGCATCTGCGCTGCCACCTAGACAATTTTGTGTACAACGTGCGTTTTGGTAGGGTATACCCAAATTTTAGGCTGACTCCTTGAACTTATGATGTCGAAACTCAGACAGTAAATAAGGCGCTAAATATTTTTATATGCAGGTGATTTCGGTGCAGTTCATTCTAGAATTGCGAAAATATTACTAAAATCTCTAATTCTGCAGATCCAAGGTCGTTCAAGGTCATCGTTATTGGTACCTCCGAAAAGCCCGGTCAGCACTTGCATAAGCAGCAAGTTTATCTGCAACCGTTTTCACGCTAAATTAGTGGATAGTAGCAGAAATCGCACATTTTCAAGGGGTACCCAAATTTGACGCGTTTTGGCTGCTGCGCCGCCCATGCGTCTGTTGCGTGAAACAATAGGCCTACGCGCGTTGCGTTGGGTGGAAAGCGAAACCAGGCTTTGATGCTAATGACTAATGGGCCGCGAGGCAGGCGCAGCAGCAGCAGCCTAGCAGCGTGGTCAGTGGTCACGGCCCCTAGGCCTTCAATGACTCAGCAGCCTAACTAGGGCTGTGCAAAGTACTCGAGTACTTGCATCGAGTTGGAAATGTGACTCAAGTATTAATTTCAAGGAAATCTGTTCAACGATTGATAACACGGTAGCAAAGATAGACAGAAATGACAGAGACAAAAAAGAAGGTAGAAATATTTTTTTTACAAAAAATATGTTTTAGTTTAAACATTATCGAAAATAATGTGCGGAAAAATTATTGTAATGTGTAATGTGTAAAAAATCAAACAACTGTAAGTTACTACGTTTCTGACTATTTGCTTGGCAATGTAGTTACAAAATAATTTGTATATCTTATGATAACGCCGTTTTTGAATCTAAAGCCTAATGGGTGGGTTAAAAAGTAAGCCGCTGCCAACTCCAAGTAGATAATTGCTCCAAAAAATACGCATTTCATTCAATTCAGTTATAGATTCAAAGTATTGTAATGATGCAGTCTGCAGATAAGGTGTGGCGAAATATGTACATAATTTGCAGATTTCTCGCGGGAATGTGCCAGCGAAAAAATGGGATATCCGAAGAAGATACGGACAAAAGTTGGAGGCTTAGTCTACTTTTTGGCCCACCCAGTAGAAATACGAATGTTGACGACAATTTTATTTTTTTTGCATATTGTGTTAAACGAGCACTCAAATAGTCGTTCAGTAAGTAAGTAAGAAAGTAAAACATGAATTTGTATAGCGCAACAACGCCAGGAAAGCGGCGAAGCCCCTAATGCACTGCGTATTCTGAAAAAATGTCTTAAGTAATCGTTCAAAAACAATAGAAGGTGTAAACATGATCACGCTGATGTCTCTGCAGTAAGTTTCATGGTTATCGGGTTAGCGACAGAGAAAATATATATGAACTTAAGCAATAAGACGGCACAACAACAAACAATATTTGCCGAATGTTGTAAAACTTAGAATAAAAGGCCCTGGGTTTTATTAGTAAAAGCTACTTACTACTACTACTAGGCCTACTACTACTACTACTACGTTACTATACTCACATTTCCCGCCCTGTATCGGCGTTTATTTGCGGCCCGGCTTCAATTCGAAGTTGTACGGTACTCGAATAATAAACTGGTCGGATTGCACATCACTATGCGGCTGCAGCAGCAGCCAGCCAGCCTGTGGCATCATCTTGCGTGTGCTGCAGCTGCCAGCTGCTGCTGCTGCCGCTGCCACTGCCCGCTTCAATGCTTCATCTTCATTGATAAGCATATGGCCGCCGATTCTTTTAGTTCTAGTTAATCGGGCGCCGTTTCAAGGCCATTTGTGCCGCGTTTTGGTCGAGCTCGCTGACGCTACAGGATGTCACTGAAATGCTGCTTGCGCTGCAGCCAGTACTGCGTCTTCACGCTCAACTTCGTCGTCTGGGTAAGTAGGCTGAGTTGTCTGTGTTCTCTCATGCTAATGCGTTCGGCGGCCGACTGTGCTGTGACTAAAGCTTGGTTGGTTTCGGTTCGACGTAACGCAACGCAACGCAACGGACGTAGCGCGAGAATAGACACGCACCGCTTCCAAGGCCTAAAAAACCCCTTTTTGTGTCCCGACGGACGAGTTGCTGCAGGCGAAGGACGACTTGCTCAGTGAGGGAGGACAAAGCTCACTTCTTACTTTATGTGTGTAGGAGATCACGATTTTTGTAGTAGGCTAGGCCTAAACTTTACAGTGTTTTACACACAACAGAACATACTGTTAGTGTTTACGATATATGCCAATTTT
>Ga0056128_1006275_pt1 | contig 15016 bp, 11 predicted proteins | sample WorMetLIZISLAND2_FD_71113 | JGI IMG/M metagenome (GOLD analysis project Ga0056128, IMG submission 71113) | Marine gutless worms symbiont microbial communities from Max Planck institute for Marine Microbiology, Germany - Olavius geniculatus... ...
TATAATGGCTCATTTATTCCATTTTAAGCCAATTTTTGACCCCCCTTTGAAAAAAGTTGTAAGGGGGGCCGCCGTCCCCGATGGAGGGTGGGCTAGTAAGACTTGGTCATTCTCTAGCGCATGTAAAAATTTGGGGGCGCAGCACCCCCTACGTGCCGAAATATGGTCTTCCAAGTAATGCGACTTAGGGTAGGTCAAAATGAGCCATTATAACTTGGTTCGTAGAAGACCAAAGTTTACACAATTTTTTCTGTTCAACGCGGAATTAACCGTAGTTGATAACGCTGTTTACCGCTTGTCGATATCTCTATCCAGTTTAGAGATATTTGCGGTCAAACTCGAAAGTTGTCGTAAAACGTACTAATTTTTGGACGTTTTTTGCCCTCCCAAATTTTAAGGGGGGTGATGCCCCCAAAAGTTGTACTTGCGTTAACACCCCGAGCTAGAGACACGTCAAGTACCAAAGTTTCGTAGTGCTACACCCCCTAACTCTGAAGTTATAATGGCTCATTTATTCCATTTTAAGCCAATTTTTGACCCCCTTTGAAAAAAGTTGTAAGAAGGACCGCCATCCCTGGTGGGGGGTGCGCTAGTAAGACTTGGTCAATCTCTAGCGCGTGTAAAAATTTGGGGGCGCAGCACCCCCTAGGGGCCAAAATATGGTCTTCCGAAAAATGCACTTTGGGTGGGTACGATTCAACATCAAGATCTCCAAGGTCACTGGACCAAACTTCACCGGACTTGTTTCGCCTAACGCAGAAGGAATCGCAGTAGACGGAATAAAAATCCAATTTTGAATATATTCATCCGTTTCGGAGATATTCGCCGCTGAACTTCGAAGTCGTCCGAAATCGGGCCAAATTTTGCATGTTTTTGGCCCCTGAAATTTTTTTGGGGTGCACCTCCCAAAATTTTGGACCGGCATTATAAAATAGTGCCTAATACTGACCACCGTGCAAAATTTCACGCCGATCGGCCCATGCATCTCGGAGATCTCGCGAGGAAGAAAAAAAAACATCATGCGTAAAACACAAGTCCTTCCGAAAGCTATCGTTTTCGGGCGGACTAATAATCATACCAATTGTCTGCAGTAAGGCACTCTCATTAAATATCAAGTCCAACTCACGATCAGCATACTCCTGCAAGCCACATAAACAACAATAATAGTTCGAATTAACTAACAATAAATTACGATAAATTAACTAACAACAATAAAACGAATAATACAGCTGCTACCAACTGAAAATCGTTTAATCAAATAATTTCCGAAAAATATTATACTAACAAGTCCAAAATCGAAAGTGATTTTTTAAACAATGAACTGATTAATTATTTGTTAACTTCTGCAACCAGAGCTGACACATCACATCACATTCTCGTAGCCAGGTCTGAGGCTCGAACCAACTGGCTTGGTCCAAAAATCAGCAGTCACATGGCATTCGTATTACATTCATCAAACAGAACAGATGAACTTGTGCTTGAAGGCAATGCCATGATAATAAAACTGAAAACAAATCCATCTGTATTGATGTTGATCTGCATGGCTGAGATTAAAGCAGGGCGCATTCACCTGTGTCAAGTGGCAGATAACACTTTGTGATCCCATATGGCAGGTGATGCTACATAGCTCTGCAATGGGTTACGCACAAACAGCACATCTTTTACAATTGTTGCTGTTTGCACCACAGGCATTCTACATGATGCCTGTGATGCAAACAGCAATAATTGTAGGTTGTGGAGAAAAAAAAACAATCAAAAACAATCCAGAATAACTCATGCCTTGCTAGTGCTGTCAATCATGGGCTGGCCACGCTTAGCATAGAGATGTGTGACTTTTATAATATGCTCCAACTTTCGTGGCTGTTCCTCAGTTTTAGCTGCCAAGCAGATGCAAGCCTCGGCCATAGACTGAACACACATAATAACACAAATGTACATTCTGATGTAGGCAGCAGCATAATTCACAATTCCATTACAGTATCGGTAATATTCTCTGCAAAACTGAGCAATGTGTGACAATGACAGTTCAACGCATGAATAAACGTGGAATAAGCAAATTCAAATCAATTTCAGTTAGCCAATTAACATTTTCTAGCTTCTCACTGCTTACATTATAACTGTCGTACATTATCAGTGCAGACATGGACTGCTACTGCAATTGCATTAACACACTGAAAAACATAATGCAAAATACTGCCAACGTATTAGAAGTTTCATTGTTACTGTGTTACATGTAGTTTTTTTACAATACATGGTACTGTGAGTCTTAATACCATATAGATGTACTGTGCTTGTGTCTGTCAGCGACTAAGGTCCTGTTTTTCCATGCAGATTTGATGACCAATCAAATTGATCTCAGATCAACTTTGGGACTTGATCTAAGATCATCACAATAACCATTTTTCCATCGCCAAATAGAGACTGATCGTCCATCAAATCTTCCATCAAGCTGATGGCTGAATATTGACCAATCAAGTTAGATAATTGACGATTAAATGTGGCGATCAGCAGTTCGTTGCTTATTCGCACCAGAAACATCGCTTCACTTCGCCGGTCAGAACGGCAATTTACATATTAAAATAAAGTTCCAAGCATGGCGATCAATCACTACTGATCAATTTATACTGTGCATAGTGTTTTGTGAAGAAATGAAATGGATAAATGCTCCCGTATTGATTTGCGACGGAACGTATTTTTGAGAGCAGATGATATGGATGATAACGTTGATATCATTGCCGTGACGATGTTTACTGCCTATGGCGTCTATACGCAGTGCATGCTAGGTAATTGAGCACAACACTGCAAATCGAGGTCAGCTGTCAGCCAATCAGACTGGCATAAAGTAGGCTCAGTTGACGGCCGATCAACTAATCGCCGTTCACGTAATTGGAGATCAAAAATCCATGGAAAAACGAAACACAGTTGATCGACGATCAATGCTGAACATCAAGTTAATTGAAGATCAGTAAATTGGAGATCAAATTTGATTTGACTGGTGATGGAAAAACTGAACCTAAACATTTTAAAAAATGTATAGGGCATGTGACATTTCTTATATGACGTTCTGAAAATCTAAAAGAGAATTTTTTGTGAAGACGGCCATGTTTAGAAGAGACCAAACAAACTATCACTTTTACACTATAGATGACGCAAGTCAGGCTGTATGTGAATACAATATAACACTAAACAACTCAGTGCTTTCTAACTTCCTACTGATCGGTGAAACACGGTGCTAACAGATCTAATAAATAGTTTAAAAGCAAGCTCAGCTCACGTTGCGGTGGAATTTGGTGAAAGACTGCACCATAAAAAATCTGTGCATAAGTACAATGGCCGTGTTGATGCATAGCTTTGTCCTGTACAGAAAACATACAGACAGCTCTGTAGGGGACGATGGTAAAACGCGAATCGGTGGATGGGTGAATGTCAGCAATGTTAGGGCTAGGAATAGGGATATGGTTAAGTTTGGGGTTAGAATTAAGGTTAAAGATTAGGGTTAGGAATAAACCATGACAATGATGATGAGGATTTTGAAATTCCCACTCTAAAGTGGGCGTGATCACTGGACTGTGATCAGATCAAAACTGCACCAAAGTGCAACATATTTCACTACATGCATCGGTGCATGCATGCTAGAGCATTATTCCAAAGCTGCATTTTATTGCATCAACAGCATCCTGTAAGTTAATCACTGCATGGGGCCCTTTAAATCAGTTTGACCTAGTTTCAACGGTAGCGCCTCGAATGCGGCACGTGGCCTGGATAACAAACAGAACAAGCGAAAACGGTGCGTACAACTCAAGTTTTTGTCCCACGTCGCTGATCAGACATGCGCCCTGTTGTCGGTAGCTAAGTTCCGTGCAGGCGTCAACGCCGCACTTTCGACTTGGCGAGTTTGCCAGCTGATCGTTTGTAAACAACCATCGATCGCGCCGCTGCTCAGCCATTAGAAACTAAACCGGAAATGATTGTCATAATCGCCGTTAATGACCGACTTCGACGTGTATGACGTAATGCGGAGTTTCCATCCAAGGCAACTCACGCAAGCACAAGCAGACACTCTAAAAATTTGACTATCCCTTTCACGTTACGTATGCAACGCAACGGACGTAACACAAGTGACGTAGATGACGTAACGACCGCTTCTATTCTGTTGTTTTGGTCGTTGCTTCTGAGGCTGCACATCAGCTGCGTTTGTTGCATAGGCCTACTTTTCTTGCTTTCATTGCAGAGTTTTAAGCGGAGTTTCCATTCGATGATACAAGGCAATAAACGCAAAAAATACGCAAGCAAGTTACGTTTGTTGCATTGCATACGTTGGTTTGGTTTCAACTTTCAAATGCATGTTGCAACGCCACGGTTCGTATCATCGCTATGTTTCGACCGTTGTGACTGCTGCGTTAGTTGCATTTGTTGCGCACTTTCTTGCGTTCGTTACGTTGATGAAGACCGTGCTTTACTACAGCCTTCGACAAATTACCAACTGTCATCGCCCAGTTCCATTCTCGTGAGCAGTGTTTAACGCGCGAAAGCAGCTACTGCTTTCAGCGCGTCTTAGCCATCGCAATTCTGTCTGTCCGTCTGTCTGTCTGTCACACGGGTGGATCAGTCAAAAACGGCGGAAGCTAGGATCACCAAATCTTCACTGTCGGCTGCCTGGAAGACTTTAGTTTCAGGAACCGTAAAGCTTTCCATAAATTCGAAGGGGGTCACCCCGAACGAGGGCGCTAAATTAGAGTGGGTGGGCAAAATTTGCGATTTTTGGCCAGTAAGTCGCTGTATCTCAGTAACGGTTCGAGATGGGGCTTAGGTTACTTAGGTGGTGGCGTGGCGTAGTTGGTAGCGCGTTTCGGCTGAAACGAAGTTACTCTACGCCGGGCCCGGTAAATTAGTACTGCGATGGGTGACTGCCTGCAGGCAGGTAAACCATCTCGGTGCGAAGCCTGTCAGCAAGTCGACTTAGCCTTCTACCCTCCATGGGACGGTAGAATGAGTAGTAACTCATTTACATGAGTTACGGAAGGTGGGGACCTTGGTACAGCTGACTGGGGTTGCCTAGCCGGCCGCTGCGCCAGCCTGTGTGTGCAGGCTGCACACGGTGGCCGTGCGGCAGGCGGCTCTGGTTAGTGATGAAAGCACATTAGAGGCGTGTGCATGCTCGCAATGATGCGCTATACAAATTGACAACCTTTACCTTTAATCAGTAACAGGAAGTCGTACACTGGCTCTCCATTGGCGCCAACCTCAATGACCTTGAACGACCCTGAACGACAAAATAGGGGGTTTTATGGATTTTTGGCGATTTCGGGCTGCGACACAAGTCTACATCATTCACAAGTTGGCGCCACGGAACTATCGTTATGCGATCCAGATAGAGAATTTGGTATTTGTATATTAACTTAGCGTGAACATCCCAATTTTCAGCTAAACTACTGAACCGGAACTGCCATATTCGTGCATCTCGTGAGCATTAACTCAAATTTCTTGTAAAGTTTAGACAATTTAAGCGCGACACAATAACCTACGTTTAGTTGCGCTGCTGCCTCGTGGCGTACAGATGCTGCAATGTTTTCCGTACTTTACTTATTACGGGACACAACTGGACATGGTTTCTCCACTATAGCATTTGGGAGAAGCGTTCACACACTTTAATTCACATTATCAGAATTAAACAACACACATTTTCCACAGCTGCATGTCTCTAAAACTAGCAACTCAGGCCTTCCAGCACTTGTCTATAATTTTTTTGCATAAGACAACAAACTAGATATCAGATGATCATTGGTAAAATGAACAGCAATTAACATAAAGGAAAGACTACAACACTACAACTACTAAGATGGTCTTTAATGAATACTGACATAATCAACACAACGGGAGCACATAAAAAAAACAGAAACATAAAGGCTATATAGTACAGCAATCAGTGTATAATCTGGGCAGCAAATGTAAAAGACTGTTAGTGTGCAATAATTTCTGGAAACGGTTAGCTTCAATCATTGCAGTGGACAGTGGCGTAGCCAGTGTCTGGTTGTAGTGGGGGCACTTGATGGGTGGGCTATGGAGAGGGGTGTTCCCTCTGTCCCCTCCACATGGGAAAGGGGTCTGGGGAGGGGGCTGCAAACTCCGGAAAATAATTAAAATTGTTGCCACAAGATCTTATACTTAAAGGCTATAACTGCACCCAATTTGATTTTGGCTGGGGAGACCCCACTGGGGGAGCTCACAGCACTTTCCAGACCCCAGAATTTAGGGGTCGTATCTCTAAGAAAAGCGAAAAGAGAAGGTAAGTGAAAAAAAGAGGAAAAAGGGACGGGAGGAGAGGAAAGGGGAAAAGGGGGAGAAAGGGAGGGGAAAGGTGAGGTTCCCCAATTCACATTTCTGGCCATGCCACTGCAATGATAATGGCTAACCGTTTCCACAAGTGTCCAACTGCCAGATATACATAAAGTATGCAAGTCCCAGATTCTTATATGCCACCCCGTAAATATACATATATGTACATAAGAATAGCTAGTAAGCTTAATATAAATGACATTTCCAGGCATGACAAACAGTTTGCTCCAGTTCTGCACATTAGCTGTTGAAGTCCAATTTTGTCAGAGATTTCGACATAGTTAAGCAGCTGTAACATGACACAATCTTCGAGAAAAGTTTGTAATAAATTGCAGGTGTGGATCGTTCATTGTAATTTTTGGAGTTAAGACCAAAATGCCAGAAAGTGGCAGCGCTACACTACCAATATTTAATTTTAATATTCCGTAAAAATGCAAGTCTGCTGCCTGAGCAAAGCTTGTCATTTCATTTAAGCCTCAATGCTACGGGACAGAAACTTGCTGGAAATGTAAAGACGATATATTCTGTGACAGGCAACAAAAATATTTGGGTGATTTTTTTAGAAATTAAATAGAATGGTTAGCAATCGCACTAATAGCAGGAAAAAAGTGCACAAACAAACAGCGCAAAAGTCAGATTTTTTCGGTCATTAAATAGAATAGAACAGATGGCAACAATTGCACTAATAAGCAACAAAAAATGCCACAAAATAGCACAGAATGATTTACAGTTGAAAAAACACACAAGACTAACAATAACAACACCAACACTGATTTAACATCTTACTGTGTATACATTGGGGGCGTTGAAAATGCAGGACCTGACAATGATGGATCAAACAGTACTGCAAGACCTGACAGTGAAAAACCAAACTGCATGGCCTGACAATGCAGGCCTTGACAATGACAGACTGAAAAGCAACGAAAATGCAAAACCTGACATTGCAGAACCTGATGTTGACGAACCTGACAATGGCAGACCTCCTTCTTTCTTATCCTGCTCTGTTGGCCAGGCAGCAAAGTGATGCTCAGCTTTGCAGTATCAAGTCGTTGCAGGATTTTAAAACATGGAGAAACTGCCGGAAAATGGAGTATTTAGGTCTACAACTAAAATGATAGTTTAATATCGTTTATTCTTCATTAAAGGAACACAAAAATTTGAACATATAAGTATATTAAATTTAAACCCTTATTGAATGACTAAGTATATGTCAAATTTTTACAAGTGCTCAATGAATAAAAAGGCAATTGCCCCCGCAAGCCTCAACATAAGTAAGTAAATAAAGTAAGGTAAATTTGTGTAGTAAACAACGTTTAGAAACCTCTCATATGCTAACATAGCCATGGTCCTGATTATAACTTGTCCAACAATGAAGTAATGCAGTTTGGTCCGTCAATGTCAGGTCCTGCATTTTCAGGCGACCCTATACACTTTCCAATTTCTTCCATTTTGGGGATGAAGCATAATATAAGAAATACTAAATTTCAACAACGCAGTGACACAAAATTGATGTTAAATTACAGAAAAAAAACATTCTGCAACTAAACTTTAAGAGTAACTGCACAATCAAATGGTAACATCACAGACATTGCGTAATGTTGTCGAGAAAATGGAATAGTTTTCTGAGCACAGCACAGCAGGAAAAAAACAGGTGTACAAAAATTCACAACGATGACCTGCCTAGATAGTGCTAATCGTTCTACAAAAACTATGCTCATCTCCGACTGCTTGGGAAAGTTATCTGAAATCATCAGCTGCAAACATTCCCTGCACACATAGAATCGTAAAAGCATTAATGTGAGTGTCGGCATTGAATTTATACAACAATATATCACGAAACATCTCCATTGCACTGAGTGTACTTACTACAGGGTTCCCACATTTCTACTGACCAAAAATTGCAGGACTTTTCCAGGACTTTCCAAGACAATCAAAACGTTTTATCCAGGACCTTCTTCAATTTTTGGAGCCTGTCAATGTTTAAATACGAACACAAACAGCAGTTACTTGTACTGTACACGCAGAGTGTAATCCTATGTGCCAAATAATTTGAAATTTTGCTCATCGATGTATTTCAGTAAATAAGTGCTAAGCTAGTGCTACATGTTGTTTATTTTGAACCCCGTAGTCTATTCATGTATCTATTGAAAAGTTTCTGGAAGTGAAACCAAACTGTGAATTCATGATTCAGATAGCTATTGGACTTGGGTGACATCTAACCATCCAAAATTTTTTTTCAAACTCCATTCACAAATTATTCTAGAAACGTAGTGGAAAACTGACAAAGCCAAAAATGCAAACTTCTTCTACTGCAGAAGTAAAAGTGTTAAAATGTTAATCACTAATAACAAGTTGCTGTATTCTGCAATTTCCATGATCTTTCTGGCTGATTACAAAACTGTTCAAAATCAACTAAGAGAAATTAATTTCAGGAAATCAATTGGTTAAAAAAATTTAATCAGTATATCAGAGCGAATTTATATAGTGTATTACTCAATGTTTAAACCTATAAGTATACTCAAGTACACTCATGCATATTACCAGTAAACCATGGAGTCTTGTCCAGAATGTAAGCAACATAGAAAAGTAAAAAAATACTCAAGAACCTTGGCACGACGCAGTATGGAATCCTTTGTCGCATCGTACGGATGTTCTTTCGAGGGAATTTCCAGAATGGCGGGAATCGTTTGAGTGTATCGGTCAATTACGTGTCGGATCATCTCGGCAACCTAGCAGCAATTTTCACAGACATAAAACACAAGTGTAAAGTATGTCCTAAGCCACAAGGCCCATAAAGTGGCACTGATCTACGTTTCCTTAGCGCTCAGCCAGACACCAGTTTACACTGCAAGACTACAGATACGGGGCTAGTGCATCATGGCGTGTGCATGTTTACAACATAGCTTTTGCTAGCATTCATTGTGCCTATCCACGAAGAGATGGCCAGACTGGGTTGATCTGAATGACTTAATTACACTGTGTCTCAAAACAAAACATCCCCGACATTTTTGACTGTAAGTTGAAAATGAATTATCAGATTCTGATAATTTTTGCTAGGAATATTCCTTACACAACTTGCGATCACATGACCATTCAGTTTCCCACTTCACCCAATGTTTGTTTCTGCACTACCTGGGGAAAACACAACCAGCGAAATATCACTTTTTATCCAACGAGATATGATTGCTTAATTAACATAACGCGTAAAAACACATTTTGTTCACATTTCTGACACTTTGGCTGACATTTCATCCAGTTGTCCATTTTTCAACTGACTGTAGTAAAATAGCTTGAAGTGGTGGCCCACTATGCGAACACAGGCAAGGAGACGCTTACTCCATTCATTGACAGCAGTATCGATAATGTTCTGTTCCAGACTAATCCAGGCTGTACCAGTCGCTTCTTGACTTGACAAACATTCCTAAACTTTATATGATAGACACACTGCTGCATGACAGTCAAACGTTGTAATAGATTGGCTGTTGGGGCCCACAGATTAGGATAGATGAAATTGATCGACGTTTTTTCACTCATTTTAATATGTATTATGCTTGGTCTGATTTCCCAGGTAGTGCAAAAGCAGACGACGGGTGAGGTGGAAACTAAAACACTTATTTAATAGCCAGTGGCGTCTGAAATATTTTGGCCAAAAATTATTAAAATCTGCTAATCTTTCTTCAGGTTACAATCGATAATATCGGGGATGTTTTTTCAGGTTTTTTGTTTATTTCAACACATATTTCACTTGATCTGATTTCCCTAGGTAGTGCAGAAGCATACATTGGGTTAGCTGGAAAACTGAACGGTCATTTGATGGCAAGTTGTGTCAGGAATATTCTTACCAAAAACTATCAAAATATGATAATTGGTTTTGAAGCTACAGTCAAAAATGTTGGGGATGTTTTTTTGAGACACAGTGTACACACGAAGATGGTAAACCTGTGAACAGTCACTGCCAACTTCCTACAGGGTGCATATTAGAGCTAGGATTAATAGATTCGAATTGATTCGTGACTCAACCCAGCAATTTTGTAAAATATTGAAGCCAAGTTCTGTTGACAAACTCATGTGTTCTGCGCACTACTTGCACCAACTGCATGTGTGCAATTGTGCATTGTGTCTTTCGTTTAGTTTCACTCCACTATCACTTTGTCACGAGTTCCGAAGCAAAACCAGTGACCAATGACATTAGCCCTCTCTTCCTAGATATGATCTGTTTTACTTACAACTTCCAGTTAGTTCTTTTGGGTTGACTTATACCGGCAACAGTACAGTAGTGCAATATAACAGTCCCAAATTGCAACTCGGAATTTGTGAATTGCTTGAATCACAGGTGAGCACACAGCAACGTCATGGGTCAAACAAGTAGACGATGCCGAAAATTGCAATTTCCCACAGACATTGCAAAGTTTCAGAGTTTCAGAAGAATTCAACAAAATTCTGACAAAGTTGCAAATTTCCCACAAAAAAAATATTATAGGTGCTCAAAATTTAAACTTTGCTCCTAAATTTCCCTAAAATAAAAGTTTTCAGCCAGCTCCCAATTTTGCATTTCTGGGCAAAGATTTTTCGACAAAAAGACTTTCTGACAGTTGAAAATGTAAGGTAAGCAACTGCCCATGCACCAATTGCACCATTTGCCCCCGTGCCATGATTCCACAGCCAGTGAATCGAATCGAATGAAAATTCTCTTGAATCGAATTTGTAGTCAGCTGAATCACCCGCCTCTAGAGCCTACAGCAACCACTCCCTCATTTCTAACGGTATTCCAACCCCACTGTGGACCTTCCAATAGGAAACAAAGGCCTGTGACACAACAAACTTTATCTGGGGCAACAATTGGCATCTCACTTAGTCTGACAGTTTTAGCAGAAGGCGCACCAGTGTGTTAGACAAACAGACAGATCACACCATGGTAATATCTGTTACAATAGTCAGCAATGCTGGCTAAAACACTGTATGTCACAGTAAAAGAATGCCATCTATTGGCTTCCATGCCCTGTACACTCCAGCTTAATTACAAAAAGTTGGAATTCCGGACTTATTACACGCTGGTACTTGTATTGCCTATGTCTAGCTATGGTGAGATAATAGCTGCATTTTGGATGACCTAACATGTTAGGTGTACCACAGATAAATATATTATAAATATGTTAATCATAATACTTTTAATAGTTTCAATACTTCTAGCTAATATTTTACATTTCTGTTGACAGCATGTTGGACGAAAAATTCGAAAGAGTTTTGTTGTGCTGTATTGAAGCAATATGCTGGTAAATTTGTTTTTTATGCTTCGGCATAGACTATTTAATTTGACACCTAACATCTTCTTGGTAGGTCATCCAAAATGCAGCTAATGCGTCGATAACCTACCGATACAGTCACGTGCGACCAAAAGAACAGCAGTGTAGGCCAAACAACCGACAGTTGGCCAGTGTGGAAAAAGTGTCGTTTGAGCCACTGTGTCTGGAGTATTTAAGTTCATTCACAAGTTCGTTTGCCATATCCCACTCCCAACAGTTGATTAACTAGGGATGCTGGTTGTATGTGATCGCATACTTTGCCAAAACCCACATATTGCATATTTTTTCGGCATACAACGGCATTTTCAAAATCGCATATGCGAAAATTATGCTGCATATGCCGCACATGCAAAACTTCGCATATATGCTGCATATTTCCGCATATGCGATCGCATTTTTCAGCATTTTTCCTGTCCAACTTTGTTTTAAAACTGCTAAATATTTTGGCAGCAAACGATTACGGGTATTTACAATTAGACGTAGAATAAATTGAAGTCGAATATCTCAAGACTGTGCAGAAAAGGCCTATTAATGATCACGATTATGATTCTCCATCACTCGAATTTGCATATGCCGGAAATATGCGGAAAAATATGCCGCATATATGCGGGTGCGGCGCATATATGCCGCATATATGCGCTGCGTATTTCGCCAAATTCTGCACATTTTCCCGCATATTTTGCCTCAAAAAGTTCTGCATATTTTAAGAAACTTCTCCGCTATAAACTAACATCCCTAAAACAGACTAAACTTCAAAACAGCAAAGCAACATCAGAGCAGTGTTAGTGATGCATGTAACATACATTCTGGTTGATGAGAATAATCGCGATGTCATCACGACTGGTGAACGTCTTGAAAGCCTCTTCAATGTCAGAGATGCTTGAATCTGCATGCATCACATACACTGATCTGTAGTCATCTACTGCCAGTGCCTGCACTATGAAACAGTTAGATTCGCGGGCTACGGTGCAGCATGCAGACATACCACCACCCCAATCAGCCAAATTAAGCACTGACCCTCTGTCCTGTGGCTCAGAAAAGAGTTGCAAATTGCCACCTTTCCCAGATTTCCCCATACATCCAGGATTTGCATCCCACAATGTCACACCAAAAAATGCCGAGGAATAACTGCCGTGTCAAATTTCCTTTATCACACAACAAAATAGCGAAAATATTGATAATTGATAATAATATTTATTAATTACAGACCACTGTTGATTCTGTGGTAATGCAGAACAGCGTAGAGCTTTTGACTTTAAAATTATAACAGTCATTACATTATCCAACTAGAAAGCAGTCAGAGCAGGCACACTTCCGCCAAGGCAATGTTGTTCGCTAGGTGGCAGCACCATCTTCGATTTTGCAGCAGTTTCCCATATGCCCCACTGAAAGCAATGGTAACGAAAATTTCAAAGTGATCCAGAATCCAGGATTCCTTTCAGATCACCCCCAAAATTGAATCACAGGTAGTTTGTGTCATGCCCGAAATACCCTCAAAATTTCAGAAAGATCCGTCCATAACTTTTTGAGTTATCTTGCTAACAGACAGATAGACAGACAGACAGACAGACAAACAAAGTCTGGCAAAAACATTACCTCCTTGGCGGAAGTAATAAATTCCATGACCTTGGGTATACACTGAGAAGTTTGGTCAAAATTAATTGCAGAGGAAAAGCACTACACTGTGTCCCAAAAAAGCATCCCCAACATTTTTTACTGTAATTTAAAAACCATTTATCAGATTTTGATAATTTTTGGTACGAATATTCCTGACACAACTTCCCATCAAATGACCATTTAGTTTTCCACCTCACCCAACGTTTGTTTCTGCACTACCTGAGAAAAACACCACCAGCGAAATATCACTTTTTTATCCAATGTGATATGATTGCTAAATTAACATAACATGTAAAAACACATTTTATTCACATTTCTGACACTGTGGCTGACATTTCATCCAGTTGTCCATTTTTCAACTGCCTGCAGTAAAATTGCTTGAAGTGTTGGCCCACTATGCGAACACAGGAAAGGAGATGCTTACTCCATTCATTGACAGCAGTCAATAATGTTCTGCTCCAGACCAATCCAGGCTGTACCAGTCGCTTCTTAACTTCACAAACATTCCTAAACTACATCTGGTAGACACACTGCTGCATGACAGTTAAACCTTGTAATAGACTGGCCGTTGGGGCCCACAGATTAAGACAGAAAAAATTTATTAACGTTTTTTTCATTCATTTTAACACGTATTACACTTGGTCTGCTTTCCCCAGGTAGTGCAAAAGCAGATGTTGGGTGAGGTGAAAACTAAAAGACTTATTCAATAGCCAGGTGTGTCAGAAATATTTCTGCCAAAAATTATTAAAATCTGCTAATGCTTATTAAAGTTACTATCAATAATGTTGGGGATGTTCTTTTCAGGTTTTCTGTATATTTCAACACATATTTAGCTTGATCTGCTTTCCCTAGGTAGTGCAAAAGCATACATTGGGTAAGATAGGAAACTGAACAGTCATTTGATGGCAAGTTGCATCAGGAATATTCGTACCAAAAATTATCAAAATCTGATAATTGGTTTTCAAGTTACAGTCGAAAATGCTTTTTTGAGACACAGTGTTTATAGCCTATGAAGCTGCTGATATTTTTGAATGTAAACCTAAGTTAAATGCGCATTATGTGAATTCTACATTGCAGAGGCCTACAAATTGCCACCAAGCAGATTACACAAAAATGCAAATGACTATATAAAAAATTATAAAAATTTTCTATGGGTGAAAAGGGTGACATAGCAAATACCACTGACTGGGACTCCATCTCTGGGTCCAGACCACATTCTAGACTGAAACGAAAGAAAAATGACAGTGCGGAATAAAAATGAAATCAAATAGTATTCATAAAAGCTTGAACTACAATTATGTACTGGGTAGTTTGTACTTACTTTATCTAAGACATGCTACTAGGTTCATAGTTCTATTTATATTTACAATCTAAGTAGATTTCAATGTTTAGAGATAAAACGCTGCATACTCTTTTCAACGACATAGAAGTTGGGGCGTCTGTTCTTATCCAGTTCTCCAACTCCTCCCAGCAGGAAGCCAGTACACGTGTCCTGCCAAAATCAGTCAAAATACTCATCTCTTAGAATCATTCTGCAAAAATGCTCAATTACTAGAGCAGCAATGACTAAACGTGTGGCTCGGTAGTCTAATGGTAACGTGCCGGACTTGTAATCCTGAGGTCACTCAGGGGCGCAGGTTAGACTCTGCACCGGGACACTGCAAGTTGTTCACACACATGTGCCTCTGTCACCAAGCAGTATAATTTGGTACCGGTCAAAGGGCGGTGATGCCCCGAGGCTGGGAAGGTAACCGTAGGTC
>Ga0056128_1006280_pt1 | contig 15010 bp, 8 predicted proteins | sample WorMetLIZISLAND2_FD_71113 | JGI IMG/M metagenome (GOLD analysis project Ga0056128, IMG submission 71113) | Marine gutless worms symbiont microbial communities from Max Planck institute for Marine Microbiology, Germany - Olavius geniculatus... ...
CGTGACCCGGTATCAAAAAATAAGTAACGTTAAATGTGCACAAATCAGTTATGAACAGATACATAAAAACACAGGTTTCAGCTGTAAGGCGTTAAAACAGCACAGAGCAGAAAACGATAGCGGGGGGTGAAAAATTCACCCCAGGTTAACCTCTAAAGGTTAAGGCTTGACAAGTCGGTCTGTCTTCCGGTGGCTCACTTGATCGCATACTTCTAAGCCGCCGACTTAGCTGGCCGCTAGCCGCGAAAATTTTGCTAAGCTGCCGCTGACGTGAAAATCGCGCCGTAGCCGCGAATAAGCCGCAAAAACAATTCACCGAAAAAATCGCGGCTATAAGCCGAGATTTAGCCGCGAAAATTGCTAAGCCGGCTTAAGGGTCTACTTGATCAAGACTACAGACGTCAGACAAGCAGGGGGCCTTCATGTAACATTGTTTAGGTCATACACTATTACACTGCATCGAATGCAAAGTACAATCACGGTATAAATTACTGTGCAATACTGACATTTCGTTTTTATTCGCAAGGCGGCATCAGGAATAAGTCCATATACTGCAAACACAAGTCACAACACAATGCGAATGCGGGGAAAATTGTGTAGTTAGTTTTTCGTCTCTGTCCGTTTGACCGTCTGTCTGGCCATCTACCTGCAAAATTAAGCTTATTTTCTCTAGTGGTTTGCGATGCGTCAGCTTAGCAAGGTCTTAGTTTCAGGCAACGTGTCGTTGTGCCACGGTGTAGGCCTACGACGTGCGTTCCAGAGTTCGGCATCTTCAAACGGATATGTCTCAGCAACTGAGAATCGAATCCACTTTGGGTTTAATTTTGGGATAGGATATTCGGGGTAGGTGGATCCAACGGTCACGTAACCGATGATATCACGTGACCTCAAAAGGTCAAACTTGTGACCACAATATGATGTTAATTTTGAGGCCGCATAGTTATTTCTATAACGTGCACGATAGACGCACAAGCCTAGTCACTGGTCACGTGGTTTGCGATCAGTCTTACTAAAACTTGGCATCACCTAACGTCACTTGTCTTGTATTGCTATAAGCAACCCTTTTTGTCAAACAGCGTGTCTGTGGGTGTCTGCGTTTTTGCGTCCGTTGTCTGTCTGTCCTCAGTCTGTCCGCAAAACTGCGATCGCTAGTAGGAAGCCCAGTCGCAAGCCACGTCGCCTACCGGCTTGTCTGTTTAATTTATTAAACGCTACTAATTTTGAAAACGAAGTAAGTAAAACGTTCTAATTACGATACTTACAACAGTTTATTTTCACTCGTTGGCCTAATTAGGCCTACGTCTATTTTTATAGGATGCTCAATTCCGATTTATTTTTGTAAAATTTCTGCAATACTTTTAGTAATGGAACATATACATGATAGTAAAAACATTGCACAGCACTTTTAGAAAGAACGTTTTTGTTGTGCTTGCCACATAATGTAACCAAGACCTAAAGCTGCTCATGGAAAAAGCAGCTTAGAAGCAATGGAGAATCGACTGGATGTGTATGGACGTCGCCGACAAACGCTTAATAAAGTTACCTGTACTGACGACGACGAATATGCCTACGTTAGTAACAGCACCATAACTGATAATGTTATAGAAAAACAAGAAAACCCAACTGTCGCTAGAGAAGACGCACTATGAGGCTATACGGTTCTTGTTGCAGTTTAGTGACCTTCAAGGTTATGGAAGGTCATTGATATTCATGTCATTTGAAAGACAATATACGACTTCCTATAAGTAATTAACAGAAAACTAGGCCCTGTCTCGTACCACTTAGCCATAATACATCTGTGACACACAGACACACGACAGCCCGTGCCATAGATGCGCTTTAGGCCCACAGCATTGCTGTAGCGCGTCAAAAAAACATAGGCTAAAATTGGATTGGCTATTGTTTGTTTGCCGCACTGGACACGACGACACGTGCCACTCCCGATTTTTAAATCGTACAAAAAGTACAGAGTGAAAAAAATAGAAATTGCTACTGATATAGCCTACGCACAATAACAATGACCGATCTCATGATTGTATGTGTGCTAATAATTCTCAGAGATGTTTCCGTGTTTGTATTTAGATCTTTCATTGGTTTTCTGACCTTTGGAACGTCTTGTTTAGAGATCTTTATATTGTATTTATGCTCCAAGTTCCTGTGTTCTAAAAAAAGAAACAGATGATGATGATGACGATGATGATAAGCCGTAATTCAATATAGGCTAAACATCAAGATGTCATCAACCGGCGTGCGATGTTTGCAAATTGTTTCGGTCGCCGCAGAAAGCTTTCAAGCGATAACTACAGTGAAGACAGTCTTAGCTGTTGCTGCTGTTGCCGTTGCGTGACATTTACATGCAAGGGTTTAGTCATAACAAAAAGTGTGGGGATATGATGCATAAAACTCAGCTAGTAAAGTATTTGGCCAATTGTTTTAAAAAATTGTTTTAAAAAATTGTTTTCTGCATGTTTTGCGTTTAAATTATACTATCATTACAACGTAGCTATAATATAGTATATTTTACACTAATATAATATATGTTTTGTTTTGCGCACATTTTGCTGCAAGAAAACGTGAAAAATGATGACATGGTTACAGAGAAAATTTTAAATTTTGACGCATTTAAAGATAACGAAATGCAATTAAACACTTTCAAGCTGTTATAAATAGATAACCCGTGTGCAAAATTTTGCGTTAGAATTCCAAGCGGTTGCACAGAAAATGGCAAACGACTTTAGAGAATTACTTTTTTTCGTCGCATCCTGTTCGATCAATAGCCTTTAGCGTCAGCACACTGAGCAGAGTAAACAAATTTATATAGGCTTACAATAAAATGTTCTAAACGTCATCATGCCGTCATTGTGCATGTTTTATGCGGATTTTACTAAAATAGGCCTATTACAATAAACGCATCCTTTGCTGAAAAAAGTAGGAATTAGCTCCCCCCCCCTTCCGCGTTCCCACACCACTGATCTCTCCCGTTCTTACGTCATCGAGACTGACAAGCCACTGTCACGTATACATTAAGATGATAGGATCGTCTCACAAATTGTTACTTACTTACCACTGGCATCGGTCGGCGAAAGCTTTCAGCGTCAGCATGCAATCTTTGAGTCTGCAAATACGTAGGCTTAGGCCTATATGCTTTTCTGTTTCTGTCCGTATCCTCTGCAAACTCCTGTGAAGGATATCACGCTGTCATCTGCTAGGCTTATCGGCAGTCAAAGCGGCAGAAATGAAATAATATAATCATTGGAATTTAGTTCAGTTTATTTTATCTTATTATTGTCGCTTTAAACACGCTTTTAGACGTAATTGAAAATCGTCATTATTTTTTACCGTACGAGAACGCCCAGACTTGTCCCCTTTCTTATATGCCTTACGTACCTCCGATTCTATCACAACATATGCACTGTATAGGCCGCTAAATAATAAGTGTTTCTGCAGATTGATTGACTAGACTTCCAAACTCCACCAGGCACCTGTAAGAACGAAGTAATATCGGCTATAGTATATGCAGCCTGCGTCACATGGACTCTGTTTGCTTACTTACTTACTTCAGGTTCGGTCAAAAAGTCTGGTCGACGGATCGGCGGTCTCGCGGCCAAACCGATTCCCGCGGAAATCGACGAACGACATCTGCGGCGTTTCGGTCGAAAATTATCGAATTTTACACTTTTTGTTGTGTCTACCAGTGTCCGAAACGCATAGCTTGTTCCTTGAAGTCACTAGACATATTATGTCCAGTTTATTGTGGGGTCGTCCTGATAGGCCGCAACGCAGATCTTGCCCGTCCGTCTGTTCGTCTATCTATTCGTCCGTCCGTCCGTCGGAATGTATCGAATTTTACAGTCCCTGGTCACGCTAAGTGTCTATCAGGATTTCGATCGTTGCGTCTGCGGCGTGTTGCAAATCCTCGTTATCCGCGCGTCGCCAGGGATTCGAGGCATACCCGATGGGTTTGTTGGGCCACGTCCACATTGTGGGTGGTCCACCCCGAGCAAGCGGGTCACAGGTTGCAAGCTTATTTAGCGTATATCTGAAACCGGCCTTGGGATTGCAGCGAGAAAAGCAGAATTGATTAGGCGACTGTAGGGAACTTGTTGCATGTGGGCACTTAGGCCTATACTCTACGCAGCCTGAGCAGTACACGTGGTGTATTTGAAATCTCGCAATGACGTTTCAAACTTTCACTTTCAGCTTTTTTCGGATCTGGGCAAAGCGCTGCAGTTCTTCAGATGTAGCCTACTTTCTTGCACAACGAGGTAAAAATAACGTTTTTACAGTATAGAACACGCACGAATCTTTATTCATCGAAAGTCGGTAACAGTAGCCTAAGGCGAACCTTATAGGGTGTTTACACGATCCAGCAAACGTCTAGCATTAGCACGTGCATTTCGAATACATTTGCTGGAAGTTTGCTGGACGTTTGCTGCATGGATCGTGTAAACACCCCATTAGGCATAGGCCTACATGTTTCTTTACAGCATTGGCTTATAATGGGCATATGTGGTAAGTATTTTTTATTTTAAAAACACTCCTCTGCGCACGTTGTGGATCATCATGGCCGTTGCTTTCACGTCGATAAGTCGTTTATTTCTCCATTTACACAGAACTTTAGCAGCACAGTTTGCTACGCAGATGCCCTGCATTAACAACGACAATCGGTGACCATCCGCCTTATATCGGTCCGATACTGTATCATAGCTATACAGGGTGCGGCAGAAAAAAGTGGACCCCTAAATTTTTTCGCCGTTTTCTCAGCAACCGTCATCGGCAGTAACGTGTAACCAGTTTTTTGAAAATTAAATAGCATTTTTAGCATGATCATTTTTAAATGCCAAAAAATCGGTAAGCGGTCACGTTAAAAAATCTATAACTTCGTCGTTTTTCAACAGAATCACATTTTACTTGGCTGTTAGATGTAGAAGGTTTCAATAAATAAAGCTGTAAAATTTCGTATTAAAATCTCAAACGGTTGCTAAGAAAACAGCGAAAAAATTTAGGGGTCCACTTTTTTCTACCGCACCCTGTAGTGTATAAGATCACGAAATCTTTACTATCCGCTCGGTAAAAAATAACTTGTGTATTGTTTAAAACTTTTCCAGGAAGTCGAACGTGGCTCTCCGGTTCGAGAGCATTAAACGGAAGAGAAATGGAGAAATTGGCGATTGGTGAACATTGAAATAATTGTCAATCCAACATTAGCCTAGGCCTATCTTCTGTACTTAAGATTAATTTATCGACGTTATCGTCATCAGGTATAGTCAGGTTTGTTGGAAAGCCTGTGTTTGTCTGGGTCAAGTCGCGGTCTGGCGTGGAAATCAATAGCCGGGCCACCAGCGAGCAAGCACTGCGGAGGAGAGAACGACGGGGAGGTGGCGACAGCACAGGAGCGACAGAACCCACCGCGGGTTAAGTCCGATCTCACCCCGCCTCGGGTACACACAGACACCACTCCCAAACGACAAATTTCCCCACCACAAAACCCCATTTTTCTCCTCTGCCGTATTTCCGTACAGTTGGACAAAGGTCATCGTCAGATGCGTTCTGCCAACGTAAGTACCATGAGCATTATGGGACGCTATTCCGATGGACACTATTTTGACAAATGAGGCTCAAAGAGACAAAATCGCGTAATTGAAAGCAAGATAACATTACATAAAGGTAAAGCTGGTAAAGTCCGAATTTCGGTTGGAGTTATAGAGAGCTGTCGGAATAGCGTCCATCGGAATAGTGACCCGGAACCCAACGTGAGGATTGTGCTGTCAGACGAACCTACAGCAGATATTGAGACAGATGTTTTAATGCTGCAGGCCCAAGTGAGGCTGTGGAACAGCCTTCGGGCTCAGTCGAGACAAACCGATATAATTTCTAAACGGTTGCTGGGTGATATTTTCGTTCTAGTGTTGAGATCGTGGTCCATTGTGGCTAATGTGCGCCTCTCCTTACTTACTTACTTTTTATCACACTAACATGTACTTACGCAGTTTACGCTATTCGTGTTAGGAACAGAGGATGCCGGCAATTTTTTTCCCGGTAGCGACGTTTAAGTCGTAAACGGAACTGACGAAAATGTAATATACTTGAGATCATTTTGCCTTAGTCACTTACGAGTTACGACTTCGGGGTCATGCGAATTCTTCAGTGGTGGCGTTCTCGTGGGGGCATTGGCATACTCGGAGACACCTATACATTACCCCAATACAGAATGGGGTCAGCAGTCAATAGTAAATGTTGTTCTGACATTAAGATAAAAAAGCTATAAAATGTATGCAGCATCAGCATCATAATTCTATCTCAAGATCGTTGAGTTATTAGTTGGTCTTATAAATTAATAACAACTGAAAAAGACTGTATTCACTGCAGTGTCGTACACATATGCATAAAATTACCCCCAGCGGTTTGGCTCTGACACAATCCTCAGACCTCGGCTGCAGGAGATCGCTAGGGTGGGTTATGACTCACGATGGTCTCCCAGCAGACCTTTACCAGTTTTCACACTTTTGACAATTATTCACTTGCACAAAATTTCTTGCTTGGCAGTATACGGATACGTGTCGCCTCCACTGGCTTGGACGGCGATGCGAGTCACTTCAACTCAACTGCTTAGCCAGGCTAGCAAACAACCCGTGGTCTGTGCAGAGCAGCGTGACGTCACAATGCTAATGACGTCATTGAATTGTAGCCCACAGTCGCAACAGTTGAGTTGAGTTGCGTCGTAGGTGTGAATTGGCGATGACGGGGTGGGGGTTTGTGGCAAGGGGGAGGTTTAGACGGACCGTGCCCGGCCCGTGGACGCAACAGCCGACGGTGGTGCTTCGTTGTGGAAGGCTTCTAGGGAGGCCTAGACACATGCCATTAGGGCAAGCAAGCTACCGTCACTGCCAGAACCAGGCGCCGCGACAACAGCAGCAGCAGCAGCATGTAATGGCGCTCAGTGTGTCACGCCGAACTGACCTTCACTTGGACCTACGTCAGGGATGTTAGTAATGCTGACAAACAGTATCGCAATAGCAGGCCAATAGCGGAATAATTGCAATACTTTTTTTCCAAGTAAGTATTGCAATAATATTTCAATGTACTTTTTGCAATACATCTCGAGCTTGTGCACTTGGACAACACGGCAGTCATGGGCGCTGCTAAGCAGTTTGCTGTTCTTCCTGTGAATTGACAACGCTTAGGCTTCTACGCTTGCTCAGTCATATATTATACATTATCTTGCAGGTGAATATAAATGTCATTACTTTACGTAAACTATCCCTAACTGCATGTATCTATCTATTACTGTTGGATCATGAATACGAACACGGCGTAACTGGACTTTGGTGGAGATGACTGACACTACACTGGCTGACATGCAGCCATAGTTTACTTACTTAGGACGCAGGTGCTCTGTCGAGTCAGTCAGTGCGGTCGTTGCGTAGTAGTAGTCTCACAGACATCTTTCACACGACGACAACGTTGAGTCGACAGTGGCGCCCTCTGTGTGCGGTGCGGTGCAGTAAGCACGCACCGACACCGTACCCGTGCTCTGTTCTCGCGTCACCAGTCACCGCCGTGCTGCGTTAACCGCCGCGCCGTTGCCGACTGGCATTTTACAGTGCTAATAAGTCGAATTCGCTATTTTATAGGTGGTCTTGGGAGTAAAATTTATGCGCAAGAGTTTGGCATTGTACTTTAAATTTGGCATTAATTTTTCTAGTTTGGCAGTAATCTTTGATTGTGCATTAATTTGGCATTAATTTGCTCTTGGTGGAATTCGTACTGATTTCAACTGACATTCGCTGTAAAAAATAACGTTTTGCCAATCAAAATGGCAGAAGAAGGGCTCTATAAGTTGTCTATTAAGTTGAAATCATGCAAAACATGTTAGCAAAATGACTAGCCTCAATTATTGCAGCGAAATGTGATTCGAAATGTGATTTTGTTAAACGCTATCTTTAAATGTGAACATACCGTTTTTATGCAATGATTGATGCGAATCGTTTCGATTGCTACATATCAGGGAATAAAGATGATTATTTATCCCTGCTACATATGCGTGAAACATGACCTTATCCACTTTTTGCGCTATACTGTACAAACAATCGCAGAAAAATATAAGCTTAAGTACATCATATTTTATTCTTGCTAATTAATTAATTAATTTATTTAATAAACCAAGCACATTACAAACGTATATGCACGAGTAACTCAACTAATACCAGTACCAATGACATTTAATTAAAATAAAAAAAATTTTTAAAAAGTTAACTAAAGATAACATGAGAAACTTGTACTGATGAAAAACTAATTTTTCGTAAATTAGAAAACACAGACGTTGTAATGCATTGCTGTCTTTAGTACTGCTATAAATTACTCCGATGATGACAATGATTATGAAATCGGTTTAGCTAAAAAAAACTGGCAGTTTTTCGCCTCGTTTGGCAGCGAACAACGTAGCGTTCAACGTTTATCGGCCGAGGCGAGTTGGCAACATTGTTGCCAACCGGCCGACCGACGGTCAGTCGCAGACAGTTACGATTGCAGACAGTTGCTCGCTGTCGCACACTCGACGCACCGAGCACCGCACCGCCCTAGCTACTGCTGCTGCTGCTGCTGCTGCTGTTGCATTCGCAGGACGATCGTCGCAGACCACGCTGAATTGCAAGCAGGCACTGTTGATTGCCAGTTACCAGGACTGCAGGAGCCCCACACGCACATTCTGGCAACAGGTGCTTTACCGTGCGGCTCGTCGACGTCACTGTCACCGTCGGTAAGTACCGTACATGTACGTCATCCAGGAGCGTCATTTAGGAGGGGCTAGAGAGGTCTACGAACCCCTAAGGTTTCATGATTCTAATTTTTTCCCTGTAAATAGTACCTTTGAACCAACGTTACTGCTGCAAGAACAATGCGCTACGTAAACTTATACCCCTCCTTCCCTGATGATTACTGAGACCTATCCCAATAATAGAGTGTTTACACGATCGAGCAAACATCGAGCTGGCCTATTGCATGGCCTATTGAAACCCCGCCCCCTTGCTTAAATATAGGCCTATGCTTAGGCTCTTAGCCCACAGCTGATCACGTGTTATATAGGCCTTTCAATTAGCCTACAACCCGCCCGCTCTCCTAATTAGCATGCTAATTACCATAGAACGTCGAGCTAGCTGCTCGATGTTTGCTCGATCGTGTAAACACCCTATTACTGACATGACGCCACTGACGTCATTTTTACTGTTTGTATTTTTTAGTGCTCGAAGTGGGACGGTCGGTAAAGCATGAGTGGTTTCCATCGCATGCAACGTACGCAACGCAAAAAAATACGCAACGATCGCCCTTATTCTCGTGTTTCGGCCGTTGTGATACGACGTGTGCATAACGACGTAACTGAACTGAACTAACTGACATGGTATAGTTTTTGTCGAACTGACCAATGGGCATCCAGTAATGCATCACAGTAGGCATCGTCTGACGGCGCCGACGTGACTACGTGACTATGCGCACATACGCGTCATCCAGTGACCAGTGGGCTTGTCCTGCTCAACCATTGGTCAGTTCGTCAAAAACTAAACCGTGTGAGTTCAGTTCAGTTACGTCGCTCTGTAATACTCCGTTTACACGATCGAGCAAACATCGAGCTAGCTCAACGAGCTATGGCAATTAGCATGCTAGTTAGGAGGGCGGGCGGGTTGTAATTGGAAGGCCTATATAACACGTGATCAGCTATGGGCTAAGCCTAGGCCTACATTTGAGCCAGGGGAGCAAGGTTTCATCAGGCGTGCTTGATGTTTGCTCGATGTTTGCTCGATCGTGTAAACGGGATATAGGCCTACGCGTTTTTTGTCTCAGCTAATTGTAGTTGGGTTGTCAGCTGCGTTCGTTGTATTTGTTGCGTACTTTTTTGCATTCGTTGCGCACATTGCGTGCGATGCGTTGAATAGAAATTACGCTAAAGTGCCGGCATGGCCTAGTGGCACTTCTTCAGCAGTCTGGAAAGCATGCTGTCACTCGTTTTCCGAGTAGTTTCAAAATGCAATACTTAATAATGCACATCATTAGATTTGCAACCGACCCGCCCACAGTTTTTATAAGGGCACTAATTTTATACAGCCTTTCAGTTTTCTGTAGTAATAGTAACGTTCTAAAGTATTAACAACTCGTCTGTTCAAGATTTTTACGCGCAACAGCAGCTACTGCTTTAGCGCGTCTTAGCCATCGCAATTCTGTCTGTCCGTCCGTCTGTTCGTCACACGAGTGGACCAGTCAAAAACGGTATGAGCTAGGATCATCAAATCTCTACCATTGGCTGCGTGGAAGACTCTAGTTTCAGGATCAGTAAAGCTTTTCCATAAATTAGAAAAGGCGTCACCATGATCGAGGGCGCTAAGTGACAGAGGGGTAGGGAAAATTTCCGATTTACGGCGTTGGCTGAGCGAGACAAGTTTATAGATAATTAGCCGCCGGTCGTCTGGCGCCCTCTGGCGACTGTAAATTTTGTTTTACTGGGCTTTCAAACATTCACCGCTGTTGCATGTTCCCCTTTGCGCTAGCTGAGTTTTTCTTGTATGAATTGGCCACTGCATGTGACTGGAAGGCGGTCATGACCGGATTGATCCCCTTGATCCTGCAGCGGAATTACTAAAGTTGCGGTCATAAGTACCAGCGGTTTGTAGAAAATCTTTAAGCCTGTTTATCGTGCTCGAGTCGCTTGGAAACGAAGACCTTGTTACGTTACTCGAACATTATATACCACAGCGTATATATGCTATGATTATACCGCAGCCGTCACTGGCAGATTAGCTGTATTTCCATTAAAGTTTCCCAGAATTAAGAGATTTACACGTGGCCGGCCATTATGTTAGGATTATTACAAATTTCAAACTTGAAGCCGTGAATTGATTTGGTCGGGATAGCCGTGACCGGGACCGTTTTTTGGGCCCGTCGATCTGTCTACGTTACTGCAGTAAGCTATAGAAATAGAAACCGGTAGATCATCAGTCAACTGTCCAATCGACATCACTACCGACTGTATGGCACTGATATAGTACAGACCTATGTAGACGTCTGTGGACCTGCTCTAAATAATTCTACTGCTGGTATTATTCAATTATTGTTTAATCATTATTAGTGGTAGTAATAATAGTAGTGGAAGTAGTAACAGTAGATAAGTAAGTAAGTGAGGGAATGAATAAAGCGTCAATTTTTGTAGCGCACCAACGCCAGAACAGCCTCTAATTTGTTAAATAGCAGTAGTAGTAGTAGTAATAATAATGATAATAATAATTAACATTAAGTGTTTAATTACGATTAGTAGCAGTAATAATTGTAAATCTAGTAGTAAGTAACTAAAACGTCAATGTGTACAGTGTATAGGGCATCAACGCCAAAACTACCCCTAATGCTCTGAGTATAGTAGTAGTAGTAGTAGTAGTTGTTGTTGTTGTTGTAGTTGTCGTTGTCGTCGCTGTTGTAGTAGTATTGCAGTGCTGGTATTATTCACATGAGAGTCCGACCACACGTACGCACTGCGGCACTACGCGGTGGTTACACAGGCGACTGTATGCGGCGTCACGTAGCATTAACGTCCGGTCGTAGCGAGTAACATAAACTGACTGGCCGCTTGCACGCAAATACAGGATTTTTGTCTGCTTGGCTGGGGGCTGCGCTATGGGATGGAAGGGGGGTATCTGAAGACGGCTTATGGGGCCGGGGGCACGGTGTCAAAATTTATGGAGAGCTAAATCGGGATTCAGCGTAAACGTGCGATAAATGTAAAACTGAACTAGTGGTCTAATGCAAAAACTGAAACAAAAAACAAAACTTTTAAAAGTAATGTCTAGATACGATTTTGCATAGTAGGCCCTATTTACGTTTTCGAAAACAAGCGTAAACGATTATTTTCGAATACGGTTGTCAGTAAATTCGGTTTTTGCAGTCACGATAATCATGATATACGAAGTTGCGAACAAATTTTAGGGCGAGCATCTGCATTATGGTTCTCCCACTTAAATTAAGCCTAATCCGGTCGTTATTCTTTCCGGCGCCCATACCGTCTCTAGCCTATCTTTTTACGATTTATAGCATTCAATCAACAGAAACGGCTGAATATTGCATAAGTTATACCAAAAAATACTGAGTTACGGAACGTCGCGCATAAGGCGATTTTGACAAATCTCATTTTCGCGCATTGGTATTCAGCACTCGTCGGATGCCCGCCGTAGCTGCGGTATAGGCTAGTGCGCTCCGGGCCTCTGTGTCGGAAAGAGGGCGCATGTTATGTGGAAATGGGAATCGAACCGTCGGAAGTTCGGAACCACATTCGAACCTAACCGAACGATCAACACGCAGTCATAAAAATCCGAACAAAACAAGAGCCGGTTTAGATTCCATCAAGTTTATTAAAACCTGCTTTATTTTCCACACCGTGTTTCAGTAAAAACAAATTCTTGCCTTTGTTGACAAAACCTGTCATACGTTTGCCAAACTGTGACCGATTTTCAAAAATTTTCACTGTTAGACTAGAAACACAATTAGCCACAAAAGTGTAAATAATGCGAAGAATAATTTTGTATGAAACACAGTGTGCAGTGTACACTAAATGAAGTAACGTGCGTTTTGCGATATGCTGAATATGTCACATCACTTTGCACAAAATTACTTTGTCATTGATGTAATTAAATAGCGCACAGATTTATTTTAATTTTGCACTCGGTGGTTAAACGGCAAGTTTTTTGCAAACAAAGTACAGTTAAAGTCTACCGCCAAACGTTTTAGAACCTACGTAGAACCGTAACTGACGACACAGCACACTCCATCCGAACCCAAACCGAACTAATGTTTTCGTAACTGAACAAACCCGAACAGAACCGAACCCCGGCAATGAGGACTGTTTCCCATCTCGAGTACTCGCGTGTCGTCAAGTCGCTGGAATAAAAGCGGATTATCCACTGGCCGCAAAGTCACTCGCTCACTCACGCCAGATTCGAATTCCATGCATGAAAAGCGCCAGGAGATTTCAACATCAGTACCGTTATACTATAGCAGCACCAGCAGCAGTAGCAACGGTGGCAATCGACAGACAGTCAGACGTACTATATCAGATTGGGTTCGATATAGTTCGCTGCACAGGGGCCACGTCACAGTGCGCGGGTGGGTGGGGCAAGGCCTATACGGATCGTGATCCGCGCGGCTTTGACGACTGCAGACTGGCGGCGGGAATATTAGACTAGACAGAAAAATAGTACAGAACATTTTTGCTGTGCCAAACTGTGGACGGTAACTTGCCGAGTGGCAAAGATGCATATTATTAGGTCTACAGTGTAGCTTATCGCATACGGTTTGCATTGCCCTAGGGACGCTGTATTATTAACGACATCTCTGATATCTGCTGACAGATCTTTCTCAATAAAATGTTGCACCGGGGTCCGTGGAGCTATCTGCGAGGATTCAGATCCACGGATCGTCGGTTTATCAGGAACTTTTTGTTTTCCTTTGCTTTCAGCCGTCCCCGTTCCGAGGGTATATGCCAAACCGTGAATCGTATTTTTCCATTTAGATATGTTCCTGTTCATTTTTTTGATTGTCGGTTTTAATTTCAGTCCATAGTTTACGAAGCAACATTACGTATCGGCATGCTTTTTTGGTCTTTCTTTTGTTCTAATCACATAGGCAAAGTAAGTAAGTAACAAGAACGATTGTATAGCGTTTAGAGCAACGGAGCGTCATTGCACGGGCACTGAACGAACTAGGGGCGGGATAAGAGAATGGGGCAAAAGATTGGTCTTTAGACGGAGCCGGAAGAGTCCCTGGAGCGATGTTTTTCTCCAACGATTAATCCTTGTCTCGCATGTGCCAGGAACCGGAATTGTGGATGCGTTTGCGGATCGCGATGTGTGGGAATCGCGGACGAGCTGCAGCGACGTCCCAAGTGACGCTGTTTTCATGGGCTCAGTGGCGTCACCGGTTATCGCACTGCTCCGTCTCTCTCTCTCTCTGTCTGTACAGTGCCTCATAGCACGCACTGCTCCTGCTGCTGCTGCTGCTGGCGACACTGATGATGATGATGACAATGATGATGGTGACGCCTGCAACCGGCCGATGGACGCCATTATAGAAACGCTGACAACTGACAAGTTTAAGAGCGCACATCAAGGCGGCGCTGCGGACCATGCAGAGAATATGACAGTCCAGAGAGTCCGGGGCTTCCTCAAGCAGAACACAAGCAATATAGCTATGAGCTCACGCGAAACACAAATCTTAAAATTAATCTTAAACAGTAACCGAAGTAGTTTGGTAAAAAGCGAATATGCTGACGGATGTTGCCATCTGCTGAATCACAAAGTAGGATATCTTTTTTTCGTAAGTCGGAAGCAAAATGCACGTTTTGGCTGAGGTCCTAGCCAAAATATTTTCTTCCCCTGGGGGTCAGGGACCCCGTCTACAACAGCGACTTTACAGGTGTACCTGCAAAATTAATGGCATCTAAATCCGTCAGACGGTTTAAGCACGGGGCACGACTGTGACAAACGACAGACAGACTGACATACAGACCACGCTTCAAAGACATGATAGGTATACAGTGTGTAATTTACATGCGGTTTTCTCGACTGTTTTTGAATCCATCTCCCAGATTTCACGCCATAATTACGCCCCATCTCTGTCTTGCCCTTTTGGTGATATTATAATGACGAAGTGTCACTGGGCTGTGCGACGATAAACTGCTGTATGCGGGGCAATAGTCATAAATGTGCGTGTAATAGCGCATGCGACATTATCTGACTTGTCGTTAAAGTTATGATGAACATTGTCTCTAAGTTTTTATCGAACTATATCCACAATCGTCTGCAACCTACCGACGCCGAAATTACCTGACGTTCATCATTTTTAATGAGGAAATAAGTATTACACTGTGTTTCAAAAAAACGGGCACCCTTTTTATTTCTTTCATAATTCACTCAAATGATGATCAATTTACACGAAATTTTTATCAGATGTAGCTGACGAAATGCTAATTCAAAATATA
>Ga0056128_1006281_pt1 | contig 15010 bp, 9 predicted proteins | sample WorMetLIZISLAND2_FD_71113 | JGI IMG/M metagenome (GOLD analysis project Ga0056128, IMG submission 71113) | Marine gutless worms symbiont microbial communities from Max Planck institute for Marine Microbiology, Germany - Olavius geniculatus... ...
CGTTTGAAGTTGAACGAACTGTTGATTAGCAACATCATAGTCAGAAGTTACAGCAGATGTTCAAAGTGCTGTCCCTTTACTCGAACACAGGCCCGGAGACGTCTTCTCCATTCGTTGATTACGTCATCGACAACGGTCTGCCGTAGGCCAGACCAGACCTCCACCAAGCGCTGCTTCAGTTCATTCACATCTAACCTAAGCTGGTACCCCGTTTTATGAAATATCATAAGCCCGTAACACACTACTATATTGAGTACCTCTTGACGATTTTCTCAGCTAATCATTATTATTATTAGGCACAGTTTGTTGGAGTTATTTCAAAACGTAATAGGGGTCTGGTTTGTTGAGACACAGTGTATGTAGGTTGTTGTGTTGTTATAAATATGCTGTAGGTAATACTTGACGATATATTAGTTGTTATTTAGAATAGTCTAGTCAGATGGACTATTTTCCATGTGAATCATTTAGTTTGGTATGTCAAATGTTCATGGATGTATGTCGTGTCCATAGCCAGACTTTCCAAGGGGGAGGGTTGGATCCCAGCCTTTTTGCTGCAAAGTGGTTTTCCATTAATCCATGGAGACTTGCTGGGAAATGCTGTAAGTTCTGCATTTAGTCAGCCGGAAATGTTTCCTGGCTGATGAGTGATGAGGCGAGTTCAATTAAATCCATCAAACTCCCCTCCCCTAGTCTACGGGCTGTAGTGTACGTGCATACTTATTGTTCTACATATACATTTAAATTTACATTATATAGTGTATATGTATTTGTGTGTATGAGTTTTTTCTTTCAGTCCTGTTTGTTGGGACATTTGGAAGGAACTGGGGACTAAGCCTAATCTAAAGCAACGTCGGTTTTTTAGCATAGGCCCATGCCATGCGTTAGTTTATCGACACCTGTTCTTCCAAATAGGGGTCCCGACCCGCCTCCCTAAAAATTGCATGTTGCCAGGCAGTGGTACGGTCGGCTATCCTAGCGACTGGGCTTCTTGTAAATAAGGCAGTACGTATGAATTATAATAAAACAATGCAAAATACCACACATGTGGAAAAAATGAATACATCGTGTTACATAACGGTTTGTCTAAAATTTAAGGAACAAAACGGCAAGATCACAGTAGTTGAACACAATGCCAGTGCCACACACACGCCGTCTCTTGATTGACTGCGAGTCTGCCACTTCGGCCAATCTTAAGGCGACTGAGTGAATATCTCTGCTCTTAGTAGACGCGCGCAGCTGTTGCTGCAGCCGTAGCCTACCTCTGCGCACTACTACTCTGATGGGATTGTGTATAGGCCTACTCTATACTGCTATTGTTGTGCGTTGTCTGGTGAACTAATCGACGATCGCTCGCTGGCATGTTTTATCACGCTGTTACAATAAGCTAGGCCTATTCGGTGATCCACCTGACCTGCTAGCGACTGAGAGCTACGTACATTAGGCTTACGATTAGCGGAGATGGTGCGTTGCTGTCCGAGTTGGCTGCCGATGTGTAGTGATCGATATCGTCATGCAACACGCGTAGACACAAGTTTGAATTAATCAAGTACGGGGTCTGTAGCAAAAAAAGTAAGACAGGGCCCTTGTTTAAAGGGGCTGATCGTACCCATCGTCCTTTAACTTTGCAGTACCGATACTGGCACTATTTATAGTGGAGGACTGTAGTCTACAGATAGGCTCTATACTTGTAATTAGCAAATACTGGGCTGAGTGACTAACAGAATAGTATGTTATTAAGACCCACCGGGTGGGCCCGTTGCTACCACTGATTGCTACCACTGGTTGCTACCGTTGCTAAACTGGTCGCGTATAATGCAACAAATGTTTAGTGCTGAGTAATAGTTCGTCGTATAGCGACAATGAAGATAAGTTCGGTGGCGTTATGGCAGAGCCTCATTGCGGCGGTCGTCGCCGACTTGACGCTGGCAACTGCGCCAAGCGCTGCAGACTCAGCAACATCGCCCGACACTGCAGACGATGTGGGATGCGCCGCCGCTGCACGGGAGTATCAATACTACGGCGACATCAACGGCGTACCGCCTTCGCTCATCGAAGGTAAACCAGCTTATAGTGTAATAGGAGAATAACAGCGACTCAATACAGCATGATGTCCAGGGTCCTGGTCGTGCAATTAAGCTATGACACTAATCATGACACATTCAATAAAACTTACGTTCCAGTACTGTTCTCGTAAACCACTTTTATATTGCCGCCTTTAAGCGGTGAGTTACAACCAAATGTTTTATTAAGCATGGAAGTTGTAACCACTAACCACACCTTTACGAAGATGTGCATTTGTTGATTTTATTCGCTTGCGTTAAACTGAAATTCACTAGCGCTGAGTACGTGGGATCGACTAAGGCCCATCAGAACGAAAAGCCACCAGAAGGAAAAAAAATCGTTCTATTGGGAAAAAGCGTTGTTCTAATGGGATCATTCTATTCTGATTCTGTTAGGTTTTCGTTCCGATGGGTTGTTCCCGTGGAATCATTTTGTGGCGTTGTTGCAGGCAGTCGCTTGCAAGTGTGTGAGTACCGACGGACGACGTGCTGTTCGTCTGAGATGGAATCGACTCTGAAAGTTCGCGCTCGCAGCGAGCTGGTCCGAGCGATCGCTGATCGCATTGTGCTCGCTAAACAGATATTCCTCGCCCGCGCTGCCAAGTTTGACGGTTTGCTAAACTTCATGTTATTAAAAATGAAAATAATTTAATTGCAGCTTTAAGCTAAAAATGTTTTATCACGTACGGTATTTGAGTGAGTTAAATATTATATTGTATTGTATTTTGTGTTAAATTCGTATATTATTTTACACCAAAACAGCGGTACCAGGCTACTGGTAATTAAAATAATGAATGTAAGCAAAAATAGTAATGTTGTACAAGTTTAGATTTGTTTACTGTGTAAAATTTATGTTGCATAGCAGGGTTTATTCTTGCATGTAACTTCAGAACTTTAGACGATTTTATTCGCTTGCTATTGTAGCGTTTTTCATAGAGTTGCTGAATAGCTCGCGTCAAAATTTGGAAGATACGTTCGGTCGATCAGGAGGGCGTATGACGCAAATGTTCATCGACTTATACCGCGATCTAAAGAGCTATTACAAGGTTTGCTTTGGTAGTTGTTCAGATTTGTCATTTTTTGCAAAAATAGTTTAGCTTCAAATGTAAGATAAGTTTCAGTAAAAGAATTGTGTATAAATAGCGATAAAACATAAGAACGATCGAGAACGATGTAGGCTTATCAAAATATTTTGCAGCGTAGAATTTAGTACACTGTTAAATCGCTGCCAGCTTGTTCAAATTTTATTTTATGGTTTTTTATTATCCGGTTCTGCCAAATGTAGTATTTTTATGGTATACCTACTGCAGTAACTTTTAAAAGGCCTTTTATTTCCACAAGTACCTCTATTTTGTTGTTTAAGATATACGATATGCATGTGGTTTAGCCTTAAGGCCAACTGCGACAATAGCCCTAGAGTAATAGACGCATCGATCGTGCATGTTTCACTTAGGTTATGCGCCAATGTGACACGTGTTTCGTATAGGGTACGGATCTGAGTCTGTCGGACTTGTTGGATCGTTTCTTCACGCGTCTTGCGACCCGTCTGCTACATGAAGACTCAGAGTCTCAGGGGTCGTCCAGCCGCGGTGCGAGGGTGAGCAGTGCTTGCCTGGCCGAGCACGTGGACACGCTGAAAGTGTTCGGTGATATTCCGCGCCGTCTGTCCAGTCTCGTGCGTCGCTCGTTCATCGTCGCACGAAACTTCGTCCGCGGTCTTGTCGTCGGTCAAGACACCATCGCCGCACTGGCCAACGTTAGTGTATTGCATATGGGGAATACACAGGGATGCTCGGGTATAGGGATGCCAATCAAGCAATTAGTCAATATATGCTACGTCACGGTTTAGAGTATATTATGTACTAGATACCGATTGCTGGAGTGGATAAGCTTATGCCACTCCAGACAGTACGGTGTCGTACTTAACTACGCTTAGATGACATAGGTAGGTTTCACAGTCGTTTGCTTTATGACGCACGGTTGTATAGCCGAAAATTACGAAAACAGTACCAGTGCTAGCTGAGTGTGGTTTAAGCGAGTGTAAGTACAGAGTTGAACGCGGGTCAATTTTTTTCGACCCGACCCGATTCGACCCGCGGATCGACCGGACCTGTGTCCATCCCTGTAAACCGTGTTCAAACGTACTTATTTCATGACTGTGATCGACTGCGTATTCTGCGTGGTACGTGCATGTTATAAACAGACGCGAGATGCGTTTCAATCGACACGCTTAATCGGAGTGATGTTATGATCGATTATTGGACACTGGAGAGTGGTGGTGAGAAATAAAAGGACAACGTACGTCACGAAATAAAAACCTTTGTATTGCGTTATACGTCAGATACGCATAATGGCAGGAGTATAGGCTGTGTTCGTGTTTACTATAGGCCTAGGCAGTGTCAGGTGGCAGGTAACACTCCGTGATCCGAGATGGCAGGTGACGCTCCGTATCTCTGAGATAGGTTTCTTTTAATCTCAAACAGCCCTATTAGTACGGTGTTCCTGTGTCGTAGTTGTAAACCTTCACTATGATTGTGATGTGATGTGATACAGTAATCGAAGTGTTTGAATGCCGTGGCTGGCTGCTGCAGCTGGAGCCTAGCACGGCGTGTATTGATGACGTCACGCGGCTCATGTACTGCTGGATGTGTCACGGTAAAGTGATGACTTCCTCCACTCCACGCTGTCGTGGTCATTGCTCTACCGTCGTCCGTGCTTGTCTGGCCGTGCACACCGACATCAACTCCGCATGGAACAACTATCTCTGTTGGTATCTATTTTCCATCTTCTTACCTGTCTCTGTCTGTCTGCCTGCGTCTTGGTCTTTTTAAGTATTTTTGTTGCAGTATTCCAGATAAAGAGCGGTCTTTCTGCCATTACATTTCACGAATTTTTGAACCCGAAAACCCGCAGATAACACGAGGCCAATAATACTGAATGCTGCCCATTATATTATAATGACTTTATCGTCATCAACGTCATAGCCAGAAAGACGGCCGCGCAATAAACGAAACCTTTGTTTTTTGGACCGATTGTTTGATAATTTTTTTTTCACGTGCGACTTAACAAATCTTCTCATTTCTTGACACGGGTGCAGTTAGCTTGCCGCGTTGAATGCGCGCACGCAGTTATTTCCGTCCACAGAAACCTGTCAAATTAGCCGACAAGACACCAGCACAGCAGTCCGACTTGCTTCTTATCTCAGCAGCGTTATTTCGCCGTCGTCACACTACACAGACTCTGTCAGTACAGAAATGACCTGTTTACTATGTTATGGCAGCCGTTGCTGCTGTCGATCGACCACCGACCAGCCTAGCCTAGGACTCTAAGCCTCCAGACGTCGGTGACACACTGACTGGTGAAGACGCTGAAAGAGGAAACGGCGCGTCTCTTTCAGCGCGGAACTCAACCGTGGGCAGCAGCAGCAAACGCAACGAACGCAACGACCGGCTTTTATCCTTGCTTTTTGGGATTTGAGTCAGCTGCCTTCTTTGAGTCTTGCGTTTGTTGCGTACTTTCTTGCGTTTTTTGCGCGTTGCGTGCGTTACGTTGGATAGACACGACGCTTTATCGGCGCTGGTGCCTGCCTGCGGTGGGCGGACTATGCCGATAAGACAGTCGCCAGTCGTTCGGTGGCGCGTTATCGTGGAACGGCGTCAGGCATGCGACCTGGCACAACAGTCTCGAGTCTCGATCCGTGCCTTAATCGGCTCTGCAGCCTGTAAGTCTAATCAGCTCTTGGCGAACAACGCACGCATTAGTGCAACGATTACGAGCTTGTCTGCCTAGTCTCTTGTCTTATCCTGCGTCCCGTTGTTCAGATGCTGCTACGTACAGTGCGAGTCTGAGTCCGAAAATTTTACACCCCTAAAGTTTTTCAAGCTTTATTTTTAAAAAATGGAAATTTTTAAAAATCATATTTTAAAGGCATATTTGGCGTTGAAATCCGTGCCAAACTGCAAAGTTTCATTCAATTATTCTTATATTTGATGACGTTATGCCACATTTAGCGCGATCACCCGAAGAATTTTCCATTTTCACTTAAAGACCCACTGTACTGACTTCGTCGTAGAGGATGAATGGCCACCAAATTCACCAGACCTCAATCCACTTGACTGTTATGTGTGGGGTGCAATGCTCCGCAGACATTTTACGAACTTAATCCAAAGCCGAAGACCATTCCGGTGTAGTGGAAAATTTGTCGCACCGGAAAATTATTCCCACACGCAGCAGTACGGGTTAGGGTTAGGGTTAGCGTTAGTTACATTATGACAATATGGAGGTGGGAAGAATTTGTCAGGTGCGACAAATTTCCCACGACACCGGAGCTAAAAGTGTGCTGCAGCAGATATGGGATGACTTGCCACAGACTTTGGCAATATCGTCCGAATGCATGCGTTTTGGCTGGTGGTGAACATTTTGAACATCAAATGTAAACTTTTCAAGGAATATTTCTTGGAATACTTTTAGCTGTTTTCAAAACTGTAATACCCCAGTGATGTGTGTGTGTGTGTGTTTAAACCATTTGTTTGTTGTGAAATAAGCTTATCAAAAGTTTGAATCCAAGAATTCTAAGATGAAATTTATGAAAGAGTGGAAAGGTTAAGAAACAATTATTTTGTATTGACCAGGAAGCAGCACTGTTCTCGGCGAAGGTCTAAAATTCTGATTGTTTCTAGTTAGTGCGAGATCGTATACAGTAGACTACTGTTGTGCTCGGCCGCAGAGTATAGCAAACGTTGTACGGCGAGTGTCACTGTTCTTGCGATGACGACTCTAAATCATTAGTCACATTTTGACACTAATAATGCTGCTACATAAATCTGTCTTTACGTTATGATATGCCAATGATGCATCGGTTGTTGCTGACGCTGTGTACATATACTGTATGTAAATGGCGTGTGTGATCAGGCAATCTGCTGAGGTTGTCCGAGAAACTCGACGCGCCGTACAACATCGAACACGTCGCCGACTCACTTCATCAACGTATCTCTGACGCTGCTGACACTTTCCAACAGAACGCCGACCAACTCATCACTGCGGTACAGTCCACCATCCTACTCGTGCTCAGCTTTCACTGTCACGGGCGTCAGTTTATTATAGGAACATGGGAACATGCCACTTTTTAAAGTTTTGTGCGGGGACACCACGTCAATGACTTTGTCCCTCCTCAAAGTGGAGGAATGGTAACTCGGAATTACCGAAAGCTGTCCCAATAAAAATTGTTTTAAGGCCCCAAGAATGCACTAAAATCGTTTGTAGCGGGGGCCACTTACGGCACTTCCCAAACCACTTAGTCGGCTGGGAACTGAGGAGGGGCAAGCCTCTTCCACGGACCCCACTCCAGTCGCCGGTCTATGTTCCCGTAATGTTAGATGCAGATCGATAACGCTGCTGCTGACTGGCAGTCTGTTGCTCTTTTGTGGCATAGTTTGCTGTGTATCGCAGACGTAATTCGAGTCCTCAGTAAGGACAACCTGTATGGTCGTTAAGCCTAACTTCCAGCGATACAAAAGAATCATACGGTGCAACATTAGATTTCAAGGCGAGGCGAGTCGCGCAGTAGAGTGAAGCAAAACTGAGCGGAACTGTTACTTAAAAGCTCGACAGCAACTCGCTGTTTAGGAGAGCGGAAAGCGACGTGGCTCTCGGCGAATCTGAGTGGCTGGTCGCACGTGACGGTATTCTTGATCGGCTGGCTACGCGTTGCGTTAAAAAAAGAACACACGCTTCTAATCTCTAGCGGCAATTTGCGATATGCCGCAATGCATAGGCGGGTCGGAATATAATTCGAGATTTCGGGGAAAAGTACGCAACGTTTAAATCGCAAACGGAAAATGTTTGCGATGCCTGCATTGTGTTGCATGTCGTTGGAACTTGGAAAATGGGCTTTGGTTTGTCTGACGAGACCGTGTGCGACTACAACGTTTCGCGCACAGATAATGCACGTTGCAGCTGTTGACTTGACACGGCGATTCACAAAAGATGGCAGTGTCGGCTTACTATCGATAATAACTGAAATCATATCACAAACGATTGAATAGGCCTATGCATTGTTTAGCTGAGTACAATTTTGCTTTGCGTAAAGTTTCAGTCAATTCTATAGAGATATCGTTCAAGTTTTAACAATGCAAAACTTACCGCTAAAACTGCGTGTCTAAAACTGACTAGGAGAAACTTTAGTTTTAGTTTTTACGCGCGAAAGCAGCTACTGCTTTCAGCGCGTCTTAGCCATCGCAATTCTGTCTGCCCGTCTGTATGTCCGTCCGTCTGTCACACAGGTGGATCAGTCAAAAACGGTGCAAGATAGGATCACCAAATCTTCACCGTCGGCTGCGCGGAAGACTCTAGTTTCAGGAATTGTAAAGCTTTTCCATAAATTCGAAGAGGATCAACCCGAACAAGGGCGCTAAATGAGAGGGGGTGGGCAAAATTTGCGATTTTTGGCCAATAACTCGCTGTATCTGAGTAACGGTGCGAGATAAGGCCTAGGTTACTATTAATCAGTAATAGGAAGTCGTATACTGGCTCTCGATTGGCGCCGAATTCAATGACCTTGAATGACCTTGAACGCCAAAATAGGGGGTTTTATGGATTTTTTGCCGATTTCGGGCTGCGACACAAGTCTATATTATTCACAAGGTGGCGTTACGTTACTATCGTTAAGCCTATGCGATCCAGATAGAGAATTTGGTATTTGTGTATTAGCTTAGCGTGAACACCCCAATTTTCAGCTAAACTACTGAATCGGAACTGCTATATGCTTTCGCGCGTCTCGTGAGCATTAGCTCAAATTTCTTGAAGTTTTTGGATGTTCGGTGGAAGCCGCAAATTTACTTGCGTTTTTATCACCGATAGCCTATACTGCGCATGTTGTCCTGCAAAAACTGACGTTTAATAAGTCACATCTTAGCATGCCTATGGTTACCAAACGGCACTTTATCACTATCAACATTTCTCCTGAGGGGCAGCCGGGAAGCAAGGGCAAGGGCACAGGGGGCAGAGCTTGTTTTCCGTGCTCATTCTCTGGTGTCGCCCATGGATAGGCTTAAGTCTGTACTCTGTACTGTAGGTAATGCACGCCTCTGTGTTGTATGTTATGTGTTTTTAGGCTTACAATTTCGCGAGCGGAGCGAACGAAAAAATTTAGACCATAGATTTTCCGCTTCCTCCTTTAAAAAATTTTCTAGACCTTTTAACTGAGTTCAAGTTGTGACTATATAATTCATCCCTAAGGCGATGAAATTTGGTTAGATTGTAAGATTGATCGATCGATACATCGTTTGTTGCAGCAACCACCGCCGTAGCGCGGGGCCCCTTTGGGGCGCAGAGCCCTTGGCACAGTGCCAAGGTGCCACCCCAAAAGACGAGCTTGGCGATCGCAGGTTTAACGTTTTTTTTACACTATACCGGACCACGGCACTCGCTAATGGATGGTTCGGGTTATGGCGATTTGCATACGATATCTGATTTGCATATCAGGTTATGGGTTTTTGCTTGTCGTGCAAAATTAATGTCTGTTGTTGTTTGTGAACAGCTTCAAAGTTGCCCTGAGTCGGGGACGACAGGAGGCACGTGGAGTGGTGCAGTGGCGGCGGCGGCAGCTGATCAGCGGGTCGAGAGGCAGACGGCAAGACGTCGCTCAGAACGTCGACATGACGGCGGCTACCTACAGTCACGACGACCACCAACTGACCAGGCCGAGTCCTCGCCTCTCAGCAAGCTGGTGCGAGAAACGCAGGGTCGTCTGTCGGCTACACGCGACATGTGGCTACTGATGCCGCAGCAAGTCTGTGATGAGCTGGCCGTGAGGCCGCTGCCAGACAACAGCAGTCTCTGCTGGAACGGACGTTCGTACAGGTGCTGCACTACGTAGGCCTATGTGTCTCTGATCACACCTTACATGGTAGTGTGAGTGTTGTAAGGACGACCTTCAAAGTCTATGGGAAAAGGCAAACTTTGACCCTCAGCCAACCAAAAGCCCCTGAACCGATCGTCACCAAATTTGAATGGCGTGGACGCCTACCATCAAAAAATTGGACTCAATCCGCCCACGGGTTTTTGCTCCTCATATAGATAAAATATAGGACCTACACCCTCCTGTTCGAAATTTACTTCACTTTTTTCGTACTTGAGGCGAGTCCGTTTGACCGATTTTTACGCTTAATACGTCAAATGACGTGGTTCTGCGCAAGAAAGTGCCTTTTTAAGGTTAAAAAATAAAAAATTAATTTTTGATTTATCTATTCGAAAAATTCTGAAAAATTACTATGGCGCCTATGGGGAAAATGAAGGGCCTAAAAATTCTTTAAACTGTTATAACTTCGATCTTCTGCAAGACAGTCATAATTTTTGGTTCTAGAGTATGGTTTCGGGGTTGGCCTAGTTAACGGAGACATTTATATTTACCCCCGATTGACCCCCGTTGCCATGGCAACGAGATTTAGGACAAAATTGGCTATAACTCGGCTTGTGTAAGATATATCTGCGTGATTTTTGCATCTGTAGGGGGTTTTTGGAAATGGGCCATCGAATACTGCCAATCGAATTACTCCCCGGCCGACCTTGTTGCCATGGCAACAAAATTTAAGACAATATGCGCTATAACTCGTCTTGTATAAAAATATATCGGAAATCTTCGAATCTTTGAATCCAACAGACATTTTCAGGGTCGGGCTATTGTAGATTGTCAGTCAACTTCTACCACGATTGACCCTTGTTGCCATGGCAACAAAATTTAGGACAAAATGGGCTATACCTCGGCTTGTACAACAAATATCACCAAGATCCTTGCATATGACGGAGGTGTGGGTTGAGGGTTTGGCAATTAGATGACGTCAGTCAAAGTCTACCACAACCAACCTTGATTTCCAGGTATAACGAGCAGCAGCGTAGTAGGAGCAGCAGCAGTAGTAGACACATCTAACACAAACGACATACACAGTTTTTTTTACACACCCCGGCCGACGAGCTGACTTAGAAACCAACGCGGCTCGACACCACTGAAAAGTTGAAAACTCGCCACAGATTTAATCCAATTTTAGTTTCCTGTTCCACTGGTTTTCAAAAGACCGGATGGTTTTTCAGCGTTAGTGTTGCAGTGTAGGCCTATCGGATGTGGTATGTGTGATACTGCAGTCACGACGTGCACTATGACATGAACGCCGTCAGTCCGGCGCTGCAGCCGTTCGACTTTCACGGCGCCTCTACGTCAGAGCACCTGATCTACCAGCTACAGACGACCACCAACAGACTACAGAACGCTTTCGACGGCGTCGACGTCAGCTGGATTGACAGCGGTCTGTTAACTGACATTGTGAACCAGTCTAGCCAACTAGACCGTTTTCCAGACTGCAGTTGTATGGAAACAGAATACTGTATGCTCTACCAGTTTCAGAGTATTTTTATCCCTAAAGAACTGACGCGCATAATTAATGCCTTCCTGAAACGATCATTTTGTCACCCAGACTGGATGTCGACATTAAAACGTTCTCGTTTTAGTTACCTAAGTATGTCTGGTTTCAGCAAGCGTTTTGACACTGAATTAGGTAATTCAAAATGCGGGCAGATATCTTAAGTTTTATCTTAGGTTTTCGTGTAAACCAGTGTTGAACATTTTGAAGGATGTAGGCCTAGGTTATTTTTGTGGCATAAATGGTTATTTCTGATTGGCTGATTGACTAAGTGTCGGATTAATTGATGGACCTGGTGCTTAGGCGATGACGTCAGTGGTTCGGGTTCCGGTGCGGGCGAAATGTTCGTCGGTCAAATTTCATTCCACGACCGATCCGGGCGAACAAACCACGTCGATACAATTTATCGGCTGCAACGGCTGCTAATCATCTGCTTACAGCAACTAGTCTTAGGCCTTTTCTTCGTCCGTTAACATCTCACCAGCACAACCGCTGCTAATTTTCAGTAGTTAACTATAATGTTATGTCATCACGTTGAATTTGTTGTGATATTTCACAGTTGTAGTAAAAAGCATGGCTGATTTTTTTACCAGCAGTGGTCAGATCCATCTTTTCCATCCCGTTTCACAATTGGCTATAGGCTGCTGAATTTTGTTTGTGCACAGAAAATTCAAAATACGATATCGCTTAACCAAGGAGACTATAACTTATCAACATCTAAGGTTGTAATTGTCCAGTGTTCGTAATTTGTATGTCGCTCGTCTGTTACACATACAGCTTAGTGGATGAATAAAGTGTAAGAACAAGAATCCCAGCTGCCACTAGGATAGCCGACCGTACTGGTTGTCAGTGACCTTCAAGGTCATCCAAGGTCGATGATTTTCATTTCATTTGAAAGGGCGTATGCCACTTCCTATTAGTGATTAATAGTAACTTGGACCATATCTCTCACCGTTTCCGAGATATGGCCAGTTTTCTATTGAATTGCCTACCCCCTCCATTCAACCTCAATTTGAAAATGTTCCCCTTATACAAGACTGCTGGAATTTTGCATGCCCGAGTTTGACATACATGGCTAATTATTCGTGTAAAACATTTCCTCTACGACCTAAAGCTTAGCCACAATAGGCTACATCCGTTACAGACGTACAGACAGACACACAGACGACGACAACCATGCCAATAGTTCGACCGTTACTTAAGTATGGTCGGCTAAAAACTGAGAATAAATGGGAAAGTATATGGGGTTGGCGCTGACCTTCTTTAGGGTAATTTTTGTAACCCTCCCCGGACAAGTTCGACAACAATCACATTGATAATGCATGCAGATTGACCTATTTTCTTGTTTAAAGTGTAAACGTGACATTAGTCACGAATGAAAGCTGCGTTTTGTTTACTTGTGGCGGCCGTAGAGTTGTATACTGAAAACGTATATTTTTATACAGGCGTACCGCAAAACAAAATGACGTTTTCTGGAAAAGTGCGTCATGATTGTGTCGCAAAACATTTAACGTCACCAGGGGCACCTGTCTCCTTAAGTCCTTGGAGCAAAATCTCCATCTCTTCTCTTTCCCTTACCATTACTTTTCCTTTTTTTCTTTTTCCTTTCCTCTAATCCTGTCTCTAGAGCCCTGCCCTCCCCGAAATCTGGAGGCCAACTGTAATCTCCGTCAGTGAGGTACGTGACGCCTTTGGCAGCAAGCTAGAGAAGCTGAATTGACGTCCTTAAAATTTTTATCGGACCCTAAAAAATATTGGTGGTTTTCCTTTGCTTTCAAAGTTTTACTGAAAACTGTTTGCTTCTAATCTGCAATGCTGCAGTATTTTTACTTTTGTTCTCGTGACCATTCAGTGTGTCACTGTGTTTACAAATGAGTTCTTGTGCAATATTACACAGCAATGTGACGGCATATCACGAAATACAAGATATTTCCCCCATCCCTATTTTTTCGCCCGACAGCAACCAGAAGCACTTAAGTTTTCAAAGCAATTATGGATGAACGTGTTCGAGAAATATGACGTTTTAACGACTGTGCTATTTTGCGAATTTGCACGTCAAAAGCAGCGAGTGTCTTTGAAAGGCTAGCGAAGCCATGAAAAAGGAAAAGCATCAGTCTGTCAGTAAAAATCAACTTGTATGAGTCGCTCATTATCTGAACGCTAGTGCACGGCACAAATTCGTGGAAATTACCAATCAAAATAACCCACGCATATATCCGCAATAAAAACTAAAAGCAGCTCGAATTAAGAGTCTTTGGATAACATGAAAAGACAAAATCAGAAACGAAGACATCAGAATGAAAACTGGGTTACGGAAATTAGAAAACATTATTGAAGAAAGAAGACAGAAATGGTCTTAAACATCACACAGAAGCCAAAATGTACGGTCGAAACATTATATTGTCATCTCATACACAATTATACAGCATTCTGTAAATAGGCACAAACTGTGAGATACACATAGCTATTTACATTCACCCGACACTGCAATGTAAGAAAAAAACAACAATGCCAGTCAATAACATGCTAATAATGCACACTGTCCAGATAAAAAATGGACATCCATGATAAGAAATGGTCAATTTTGCCTAAAATTTGTAGACATGTGAACCTTAGAAAATCAACAACTGACATACATGCAGAAACAGACGTCAATGTCAATTTTATTAATACTCAAAATACACTATTGAAAAGTACGTTACAGTATTAACTAACAGAAAATCGTTGTAATATTTCTCTGCTTCACTTCCCATTTCTTGTCACATAGACTTCATCAAAGTTTCCTTAAAAGGTAAAAGAATGGTTTGCTAATTGTACACACAACAGTAACAATGTCAATACAGGCATAAAAAGAGCTGCTTTTCTATAATTCGGTGTAACGCTCATACTCTTTCAACAATTGAATTATTAACCTTCAACTAGCACCCTTTGTGCCAAATAATGTCTGTTCTATTCATACTTGCTAAAATATGGGACACTAAGTTATTGTTAATGACAGCATTAGTTTAATTCGGTTACTGACAATGCTAAGGGGTTCACTTTCTACCTGGACACGTGTGCATATATCTCCTCTCCAGCTCTTGCCTTTTGATTACTTAACTGGTCTCCAACGGTCGTCATGCGAACCTTTGCAGACTTTTACACACTAGATGCACTCCCCTCGATGCCAAAACAACAGTGTCACAGTACTGAACGGAGAACTACGCATAATAATATAGCATAAATAATCAAAATATACTAGTACAAAGTCGAAAATTAAAGCGATACACATTCCACCATCAGTATCCACTGCATACTGAAACCTGTGAGGAGTTTATAACGTATATGCAACAAATAATAATAATAATAATAATTAGAAATTTGAAGCAAAGCCCAACGTGAGTCCGCCCGGCGCCCTAAGTCTGATTGGGGGAAATTAGGGGGTAAAATTTCCCCGGCATCAAAGTCACGTGGCCCGAACTCAAATGCATTGGTATACGCCGAACGCGCATTGTCGACTTAGGGTAGGTCAACATGAGCGCTTATAACTTTGTTCGT
>Ga0056128_1006285_pt1 | contig 15004 bp, 9 predicted proteins | sample WorMetLIZISLAND2_FD_71113 | JGI IMG/M metagenome (GOLD analysis project Ga0056128, IMG submission 71113) | Marine gutless worms symbiont microbial communities from Max Planck institute for Marine Microbiology, Germany - Olavius geniculatus... ...
CCGTGAATTTCCCGCGAATTTCTGAAACTCTTTCCGTGAATTTTCCGTGAAATTTGACACATTTAAAAAATTCTGCCGTGAAATCATGCATTTTTTCCCGTGAATTCGGTTGGTCCCTACATATTGTGATTACTAGATCCCACTGCTAAAATATTACTAACTTAATTTTTCTTTGAATTTGGGCCAGTCAGGTGATTAGTAGTGGTATGATCTGGCTGTCTGGTAGACTAGCTGCAGCCTGCAGTGGCATGACTAAAAGTTTCTGTTGTGATAATAAAATAAACTGCAGCTGAGTAATTTCTCTTACATTAACAATAGCTTGGAATGTCGAAAAATTTGCAAACTTGTTAGGTTAAAAGTTTAGAAGCTTCAACCACAATAAATTGAATAAAATGTTTTATTATTGGCAAAACAAAAAGTAAAGTGGACATATTTTTGAGGTAGGTTTTTAGGTGTTTTTTGGTGGGTTTACCCAAAAAACCCACCGGGTTTTTTGGATATGTACCCGGGTGTCTGATGATAATAATAATAATATCTGTTTGCGTGGCTGACAATACTCTTCTTGTTGCCTCTCTGTTTCACGGGTTCATCTTGGATGACACTTGGTCAGATCGTTGTGCGGAGTTGACCCGAGCAGTGGGCAGGTTGTCATTGCTCAACGCCCATGATGCGTTGTTGCTGCTACAGGTATCATTTAGTGCACAGAGGGTTCAGCATTTGTTGAGATGCTCTCCATCTGTTGACCATTTCGGTCTCACATCTTTTGATGCAACTCTCAGGTCTGCTTTGAGCCAGATTTCCAACATGGACATATCAGACATCCAGTGGTTGCAAGCAAGCTTGCCAATTCGACAAGGTGGTCTAGGTATCAGACAGGTGCACTTGCTCGCACTTCCTGCTTTTTTTGGCCTCGGCGGCGAGCACCTCAGATCTCCAGTCACAGATCTTGTTGTTGGCTGCGTGCCCTTCCAATACGTTCTTTGAGACCTACCTGGCAGCTTGGCAGAATGCCCATGACTTGCCTTCACTCCCTTCAGCTTTACCGGACAAGCAGTCATTCTGGGACCAGCCTGTCATTTAATCTGCTCGAGCCCAGGTAGAGGCACACTATTTTGAGCAACAACAGACAGCCCGCTTCCTTGCAGCTGCCACACCTCACAGGAGAGACTGGCTTTTAGCACTGCCTAATATATAATAATAATAATAATACAAATTTATATAGCACCATAAAGTCTAAAGGTGCAGAGGCCCAAAATAACGACCAGTCTGTAAACCTAATCCCGAAAGGGTATCCCAGGATCACAAATTTCTCAGTCCAGGATCTCGGGATTGAAAATTTAATCCCGGGACTGCAATCACTAAGCATGACCATAAGTGTTAGGGATGTCAGGCCTTGGGTACAATGCTGAAAGTATCTCCCTGACATTTGCTTAATAATTTTTTCAACATATATGCAGATTCGTAAAAAACAAACAATTGCAGTATTTTTAAAATTGGGTTGATGTAGAAGATAAAAGACTGTTGCATTTTTATGTTAGTTTTGCTAATGTTTGTGCAATAATTGATTAATAGCGAACTGGTGTAACCATGTAGACGTTAATCGAATGTCTGAAGTACATAACTACTGGAGAAATGCCTCCCGGAGGTCGACAAGGTGCAGCTTTTATTCATGATCCCAAGGTAAGATTTTGCTGATTTATTTGGTGAAGAGTTGAACTGATATTGTTTGTAAGTTGGACAAGGCAAGTGTTAGTGACCAGGCATGAAATATTTTCAACTTGGCATAATTATTAAACTTTTTCAGTATATGCGATGTTTGTGATCTATTGACAAAAATCTGGACCAGCAAGCCGCATTTCAGAGATACAAATTGTGATACTCCTTATAAAACAGCATGACATTTCATAAACTGACAGTGTTTCAAAGGTGTACCTGGTGGTAGGCCAATGTGTTGTCAGCCTAAGTTGGTTAGATTACCCTTGAAATCGTTCTGTTGCAGATGTGTGATTATAAATTGCTTTGCATGCTTGTAGTCTGGTGTTCAGGAGAGGGAACATTTGTACTGCAGTATATTACCAAACAGGCTAGAACAACATATTACTTACTGTAAACAAAATTGTGATGGTGTCTTTGTGGTAACCATAAAATGTTTATAATTATAGCTGTGTTATTCATAAAGGTCAAAATGCAAGTAGTTGAATGAAACTCCTACTTTAATTCGAATTTTCATGTGTCAGGTGGCCGGGGACTCTGAGGTGAAGGCTCAGATTCGCTTGCAATTTCGTGATATAACTGGTCAGAAATGTATGGCAATACGATCTCTTCTAGCTACACAGAAGGTAGTTTTGTTAATCGCATTCTTTAGTCAAGTATTACTGTTTTGTTGTGGCTATGTTACAGCCTGTTGTAGCCAGAGTCCACTATAGCTAAGGTCTTTTAACTGTAGCAGACAGGCAATGAAATAATTCACGCAAAATGACTGAGATAATGAAACATGGAAATCTCCAGTTTGTATATCATGATTGAGCTAGTGTAATGTTTGGTATGTGCATTTAAGTTTAGGGTTACCTACAGTGGACCGTAGCTATTACTAGTCGTGTTTTTTACAGCAACAGCCCATTCTGTTATAAGAACCTGTTATAATATCAGTGGATCTAACTAACAGTGCTGATGAGTACAGCTGAGGAACAAAGTAACCACTGACCACTGATGAGCAAAACTCAATCTGATGCACATTATAATTGTCTGTTCTTTTGTTGTTCGAGCATCATATTGTACAGATTATGGGATAACTGGTGTCTGTCTTTATATCTACCTGTCTTCTGCTTTTTCATCAGAGGTCATTCCTATGGTCACAATTTTTTTTTAGTTCATTGGGGTGAAATTTTGAGGTCATTTGAGGTCCAAAAAGTAAGAATGAGTTTATTAGGAGTCAACATCTAATGATCCCATCTTTCAATTTGCCCAAATTTCTTTTACCCCTTTGCCCCTTACAGGAAAAGATTGAATACCACAGTATTGAGGTTCTGCAATGAATAGTAAGCAACTGATGTTCATGCCAGTGATTTAGTTAAGTTACATTATCATCGCGAGTGCTGGAGCATAGCCATTTCCACAAGGTGAGCACTTCCTGTTTGTCTCCATGCTGAGTTCAGTTCGTGGCTGAGCAGCTCAAGGTCGGCTTCCAGGGTCCATAACCAGGTGTGGCTTGGACATTCTGGTTGGTCTGTCCAATCATTGGGGAATCCACAGATTGATATATGTGCTGGCTTTTGGTTATATGAATTTCATGTGAATAATCGTAAAATTTGTTGTAATATTTGACAGCGAAGTAAGGTGGAGATGAAGACGCTGGACAGCACCATCACGAGGCTGCTGCAGAATGGTGAAAAACAGAGTGTCAGTTCAAAATGTGCCGAGATGGATCGCGAGGTAATAATTTGTGTATTTAATCTTTTCAAATTGCATTTCTACTGTTGTTTTGCAGAAAGCATTTAATGAAATTTTGGACTTAAGCTTTTATATTTATGGTGTCAGTTGTTTTGCTTTAAAAAATCTCATTTTAACACTGTTTTTATCTGTTGTTGTATAATATGTTCACGCGTAATATATGGTGCTGTGAAGTAGTTTTTTTCGTGAAATTTGACAGGCACTTGTTCGTATGGTTTATTTCTGTTTTTCTTTGACGTCTTTTTTTCAGTTTTACTGTCAGCACAGTGCTTGATATGAAATAAGTCTAATTTTATTTACTGTTCTAGTGTATGCTGGTACTGTTTACTTTTTGCTTGCTACGGCTGTAGATGGTGGCTCTGCTGGGAGTGTCAAAAGCTGTCCTGGACAATGTTATATTCTGCCACCAGGAAGACTCAAACTGGTATTGAATACCGTTTTACCATGCTGTATTGTTGCTGTTTTCAAGATGGCCAACTTGTTATGTAGGCCTGGAGAGCCTTTGCTGATAGGCTTCACTTTCCATTAATGAGATTGTTACAGAGTAGGACCTGGCCTGTGTTAAACTTGCATTACTCAATGATGAATATCATCATGCATGCTGTGAAAACACCTCATTTTTTATTTTTAGTTATGTCTTTGTAGTTCTTTGTACGTCTTTAATAAAAAAAACTTTTTATGTTTGATGCAGTAGTTGACTGTGAAGTGCTGATTGTGTGCTGAAGGCCTCTCTGTGAAGGAAAAGTCCTGAAGCAGAAATTTGATGACATATTTGCATCAACGCGCTACGTCAAAGCTCTCGACAGTATTAGAAAGCTTCGGCAAGATCAGGTGTCAGTTGTAAACAGTGTTATTTGCTCTGCCAGTAAGGTGTTGTTGCTAGTTGAATTCAGTTTTGTTTTTTTTGTGATTTTGAGGGCATTTGGGTTCTTTTGGATACATGTCCTGGTGTCTCAACTCTGGCGAAGACTTGTGTTGAACGGTCTTTTCAGTAGTTTATTTAAGTAACGTCGGTATGTTACGTTAGCTTTCCACATTTTCATATTTCAACTTGCTGTGAGTAGTAGCAGGATTTGATTTGAAAGTGTATTTTTGCAGACTTGCGATGTGTTATTGTGCATTGTGAACGTGGCTGGAATGATGATGTTATTGTTGTTTTGTAGCAACATCTGATTCGTGAATATCAGAGAGATGTACACTATCTCAGGCAGTGCAAAGATAAGGCAGCCGAGGTGTCTATGTGGTCATTTGTATCAAGTAGTTTGTTAATTACTTAATGTAATTAATTCTGTTGTATCATTAGTGTAGCAACTGCTGTGGATATTGTGTCTGTTAACCTGTTACAGCTTCAAGTTGGTTATTTTAGTGAATAACCGTGTTCATTACGTGCGACAGCAGGTACTGCTTTCAGCGTGTCTTAGTCATCGCAATTCTGTCTGTCCATTTGTCTGTCTGTTCATCCGTGACACGGGTGGATCAGTCAAAAGTGGTGCAATCTAGGATCACCAAATTTTCCTTGTCGGCTGCTTAGAAGAATCTAGTTTCAGAAACTGTAAAGCTTTTCCATAAATTCAAAAGGAGTCACCTCGAGTGAGGGCACAAAATGAGAGGGGGGTAGGAAAAATTTGCGATTTTCAGCCAATAGTGGAATTCATGCACTGGATATGGTGCTGGGCATCATCCGCCGTCGAGTCTAAAATGAAACATCGTTGTGAAGTTAGATTTCGTTTGCACCGGGCCTTCACACATGCATCGCTGTCGTGCGTTCCCCTTTGTGTTAGCTGGGCTTTCTTGTTTTTTGATAGTAACAGCAATTAAATTTTTTTTTACATCTTAGAATGTTTTCGTCATGAGCACTCGTTCGATCTTGAACTCACTATTGTCTAACTGAAAATCTGTCTTTTTTCACCACTTTTCAAGTGCAGTTTTAAAACCGAACTATTTGATGTCTTTGAATAGACTCACAGGTTGAAACAGTAACTTAATAAATTATATAAATTCATCGATATACAACATTTATTTATTGTATTGTTGACGTAACGAATGTCTGACTTGGGTATTTTACACTCTTTTACATTATTATGTCGCGGATGCTTATGTGTCTGCCAGTTAGTTTGTGTGTTCCACTTGGGCCTCTAAACTCAGTTACAAAAGGGCATGGACAGATGAAAACTGGCGTGAACGTTTCCTATAGCAGGAGTAACACATAGGCCTATTTTTCCTTCAAAGATCAAACTGAATAAGTCATAGACAGTCAAGGTCATTGAACATCAAAATCGTCCAAAAAGTTATGCACATTTCACGTTAATGTATAGCTATAGCTGGATCATATGTGTTGTGCGGCATCACCCACTGCACACTAGCTGCAGTGCAGTGGGCCGTATCTAGGTGGATGGCCGCATACATGTCAGCACAAGGTTGCTTATCGTTGTTGCAGATATCTGCGAATTTAGCAGATCGCGAAGCTTGTCATCTTGCGGCTACAGATACCGTGAAAAAAGCTGAAGAAAAACTGCTTCCTGTGAAGGTTTTACTAATTGCATTTTGTTACGTTTCACTGTATGACAGAAGATTGTAACTGTCTGTATAAGTATCCAACGACAGCATGTTGTTTAATGCTTGCTTAAGTGTATGTTTAGTTCGTATTTCGTTATTATGTTTAGCAGTTTATAGTTATGTGTTTTTTTATTTGTCTTGCAGTAAAGCTTGCTTACAGTTTGCGTTATGGCTTGTAGAAAAAACTGGAGAGTGTGATGGTTCGTCAGGAGGATATATACAAAATTCAAGCAGTGATCGGTAATTTGCCATTACCCATTTTTGTATCAAATTTTTGAAATAGTCAGTATTTAATTCATATTGTTTAATGCTCACAGTTTACGTTGATGGGCAGGATTTTGTAGTTTATTAGTATGTAGAATATTACACCCATGTCATTAATGGCAGTGTTGTGTTACAAAACAGCTTCTTTACTGTGATGTTTGATTTAATTCTGCATTATGTGGGAGTCAGTGAAAATGTTGCTTTGTTTATTGTAATGTTGTTGTACAGAGACTGAATAAGAAACAATTATGGTTGATTTTGTCATGTTCAGAGAAGTACAAAGGAGAACGGATGCAGCTGGAAAAGGCACAGCGTGATCTACACAGCAACATCAAGAATGCGTTTAAAGGTACTTTACTGATTTAGATATGGACAGTGATACTGTAGACCTGTCAAGATAAGATGCGATGAGATATCATGAATGTAAAACAAGTCATTTACTTATGAATGGATGGTGGCAGATAGTGTTTATCAAGAACTTTAAGACTTGTAGGAGATGCAGTGTTAGGCCTATAGAAAATGTTCGAAGGTTGTTGCCTTTTCGTGTTTAAGCTGAAGTGTACATGTGTGCTGCGAGTCTTTAATTTTCTCCGTATGTTATGTACAATCGTATCACATTGGTCGCTTAGACATGCACTTGATATTAAAATTTGTATAAAAATGATGGATATTTGCAGTAGTTTTAAACAGTGTGTTTATGTGTCTATTGAATATTACCAGAATTTGCTATTTTGTCCAGCTTTTATTATATGTGAAATCGTGTATGTGGTCTGTAATATGTAGGTGGTTGTGTGTTTTAGTTGTGTAAATTACGTGTGTGTCTCACATTCCATGTTAAACTGTTGATATTGTGAGTCCCACAGCTTTTGTGACTTTTTTGTATTTTTTTTTACTTTCTTTGTTTTTTCTTGTTGCTTATAGCACAAACAACTGAGCCATTTTTAGCAAACAGTGCTTCTTCTGATGTGGTTTGTGCAATGTACGGAGTATGGGCTGATGAGGGATAGTGCTTATGGGCTGTAATTTTCAAAACACTGTTTTTGGGTAGTGAGATATTTCAAGCCAAAGTTGATAACTATCTGAATGGCAATATTTTAGGGATTGGAGAATTTGAAAGGCAGTTTCTGGTCGGCAGGAAGTTTGGTATGTGGTTCAGGATATGACTGTTGTCACTGGTGCAGGGTCATCGGAGGAACTGAAACGTGAACTGTTGGCATTTGATGACAAAGTCACCAAGATGGAACGATCCATGCAACAGGTATATATCTCATTGCTCTCAACGTTCGTGATTTTTTTTAAAAAAAACTTTCTATTAATTTTAGAATAAGTCTGTTAAGTTGACGTTGTTGACTTTTACTCTTTGGCCAGGTTTAAGACTGTTTTGAAGCTGATTGATTTTTTTAACTGTTTAACGTAATAAGTTACGTAAATTCGTTGAAAAACAACTTTTTTAATTGGATAATTGTTTGATGTTTCGGCAATCGTTGCTGCCTTCTTCGGAAAGACTGTCCACCAGGTATTTCTCTCCTGACCAGACATTGTCTGTGTTAGTTGTTATCTGTGCTTGATGGTTGTTACTATGATTACTGCATGAATAAGTCAATAAATAAATCACTTTGTATGTCATTGTAGTAGTGAGAATCTGGTGGTTGGAAATTAGCTGTTGTGTTGTGTGGCGATCAGAATCAGGCCAAACTGTCATCGTTGGAGCGAGACATTGAAACGAGGGAGCAGGAGAGAACGCGTCTACTCATGGAGAAGGGTCGACTGGAACAGGAAGCTGAAGTATGTTATCACTGTAGATGTCTGGAGTGGGACGAGTGAGTGCTAAACGAACTTATACATCCAGACTTTGTTTTAATGTATGCTCCATCGCTGGCAATAGTCAATTAGTTTATTTGGTCACCCTTGACTACACTGCTGAAATATTATTGACCCATTATCCAACTGTAGACTTATGGTAGACAGTAGGCAGTGTGATTGCTGCTGTGGAATAATGTTAAATTGTTTTATTTGAGGCTGTTTCAAGTACTTGGAGCTTGATTACAAAAACATTCAAGTATTGCTGTTGTTAATCACTGCTACTGTTACTACTGTTAGTGTTTTTGTTTAGTGGCATGGCATGAATTTATTTGAGCAGAAGGTAAAACTCAGCCTGGTTTTGTAGAATTAATACTTAGCTTCTCAACAAAGCAGTTTATTTGATGTGTGTGTGTTATTTATGTGTTTTTTTCCAAATTTGTTTTGCAGCGGCATGAAAGAAACGTTGAAGGACGCAATAAGCTTGTTAAGAAATTTGCTGAAGAATATCAGTTTCCTGGTACCGTTTGTTGCGTCATTGTTTGAAGTTTATTTGCATTTGGGTACTACTTTTATATCTGCTGCAACTGCTATCAGATAGTATTTTTAGTGATTTTGTGGTTAATGTTATCATTACAGTTGCTAGTAAATGTAGAATTGTAGATAAAAATGTGAAAAGTAAAATATAATAATTTGATGCAGCTTTGCATAAGTCAGCTCATATCCACAAGCACTTTACAATCATCCCAAAAGAGGCAGTTAGTTGCTCGTTGCCATAAGCTAATGATGTTGTAATGCATTATACAGCTGTTTATTTTACTAGCGAACAATTGGATGCAGACATGCCACTGCCTCAGTTAGCCACAATAAGCCTTTTGCCTGTAGCAGATAAGCTACTTATTTAACTTTTTGATAAGAGTAGGAGGCTGCGTTGACTTGAGCACACAGTACGCGACAGTAGGTTAGCAACTTGCTCATGGTTGCTTGCAAATGACCTGTGGTGAGATTCTGACTGCAGTCTTTAATGCTTGTTATTAGCTGTTGGTTATTTGCTGCAGTGCTTTGCCATTGAACAGTTGTCATTGACTCACTTATGGTGACAAAAGTAAAAAGGTTAAAGGTTAAAGGTGGTGATATAGCTCTTAATGTGAAGCCCATCTCAGAGCTATGCAGCATCACCTGCCGTATGGGATCACTGTTACCTGCCACCCGACACAGGTGAACACGCCCTGCCTTAACCCCAGCCAGATAGGCTGGTATTTGATTTAACTACCCTGGAGGGATGGAAGGCTGAGTTGATCTAGATGGCTGGTTACATACCAAAATGGTTTACCTGCCTGCAGACAGTCACTCATTGCAGTACTAACCCGTCTCGGAGTAGAGTAACTTCGTTGATCGGATGAAACACGTTACTGCTATGCCAAGCCGCCAACCAAATGTAACGTGACACATGAGGATAATTTAATGCCAAGACCTGCTGATGGTGTCAACAGGTTTTTCAGATAAAATATCGGACAGTCTGAGTCAAGAACTCATTTCAAGGCTTGAGAAGAAGATAAAGTCAATGCTGGAGCAAGCCAGGGCCCAGAAAGTAAGTCACAAGTTAGTTATCTAGTTGATGAAACAGTTGGAGTGTATGTTATATATGACAATAATATGTGATAATTGACACATTTAATTGGCTGTAACACTGTACTGATGTAGATGGGTGTTATTGAGCAGTTGTATTAACTTCTATGCTGTTTTTATTTCCAAATAGGTCTGCTGAACTGTCATCTAATCTCGTGGATTGCTGGAGAACAACTAATTGTAGAAAGTGAAAAGCAAGCGTGTACTGCAGCACTGACAATGCTTGTCTATTGTTTTATTTTGCATAACAATAGCATTGTAGTAGCAGTGATCTAATGTGATTGGGAAACCAGTGTAGTGAACTGAATTTTGCTTGCTTGTCATACTGCTACTTAAACTGAGATCACTTGTAGCTAAGATGGCAGAAATTTGGGAGTTTGCTTCGGTGATTAAGAACTCTGTGATGAAAGACATTTGCATGCCAAGCATTCGCAGTATACGATGTACTACTAGTTGTTTACTGTGGCCGTGCGTATGGGTATTGTGTGTGTGAGAGTGTGTGATAAGACTGTCACAGTCACTGTCAAGCATATTGTTCAGCAGCCGGTAGCACGTAGTTAAGTCGGTGACGTTCACTATTGGTGTGAATAGACGGAGTGTGAGCAGAAAGAGGACGCCTTGCAGCGAGAGATTGATCGATATCGTAGCGAGAAGACCAAGCTTGAAACTGAGAGGAAAATGAAACAAGATCGCATGGTATGTATGCAAAAAGTTATTGTCATCATTAATGTGTTTATTTTTCATGGAGTAATTGCTAGTGTACTTCCGTCACACGCTCGAACTGCTACATGTATCTGAGTGATTAGTTTTTGCTTGTATGCCTAAGTGGTTTTTTTACAGAGGCTTAATTTTTTTCATGGACGAGTTTACAAAGTGTAATGGGATCAGCGAAACTTTTCAGTTGCATCCAGGCTACAAGCTGTAAATTATTGTCCTGAACAACAGGAAGAGATGCTCATGACTCTGCGATAGACAGTGGCTATTTGATTTTATAAACAGTTGTTGGGCAAAAAAGTTGCCTTATTTATTTCTGATTTTGTTATCGGTGCAGTTAATGTGGATTCGGATGGTATTTGATATGCTTGTTTGCATTGTCTATAATGCTGTTGTGTGTTTTCTGCATTATGTACTGTAAGCACTATCTGCCTCTGCTTTACTCACAATATGCTGCTGTATAAATGGTTTTGATCGATTGATTGATTGAAATTATTGATGAATTTCAGAATCAAAATCGTGAAGAGATAAAACGAATCAACTTGGAGTTGAGTCGTGTTGATGCATCTGCTGGTCGCTTGCAGGATGTTGATCGTGACATCCGCAACACTGTGAGAACAACTACAAGCTTTATTCATTTCTGCCTGTCTTTTTCTTTAGCTGTAATTTTTGTAATTATTTTTATTATTGGTTATTGATTTTAAAAATTTTATCTGGAATTCTTATCAACACGCCATTTTTTCTTTAGTTGCTCCGGGAAGGCCAAATCCTGCAAATGGAACTTTTGGAATTACAATGTAAGAGTTTTCTTATGAGCAGATGCTTTTTCTGTCGCTAGGCCAATCGAGCCGAAATCCTGAGTGTAATATGTTTTTTATAATCTAAAGGTGCGTTTCATAGGTTCAGAACCACTTGACCTTTCAAATAGGCCACAATATGTGTCTTGCTATCTGTGTGTTTCATACAAATGATACAGGCTTTTAACTAAAACTAAAAGGCATAGAAAAACTAAGATTAGTTTGATCATTTCTTAAGGCAGGAGTAACCATGTTGGCTTGGGTCTTTTGGTTACATACCAAGACAGAGTGTGCATTTATGGACCTCAGTACTAACTTGGCTCAGCCTAGAGTAACTTCATTGTCAGAACCAACGATGTTAGTGACAGACCAAGCCGCCAATGGCTTGTTACAACCAGTTTATGACGCCTGTGGAGTTTTCTAGAGAAGATTGGGGTGGTGACCTGCTCCCTACTTTTGAGCATAAAAAATGTAAAGTCCTTCCCGAGCCTTATGGCCCATAGGGCGGCGCTGATCTTCGTTTCCTAAGGCCCTCAGCCAGACACCAGTTTTTACACTGCGAGACCACAGATATGGGGCCAGTGTGTCGCGGTGTGCCTGTTTACGTCCCAGCGGTGAAGCCGGTACAAAATTATACTGCTTGGTGACAGAGACGTGTGTGAACAATTTGCCTAAGGTCGTTACCCGGCAGTGTCCTGGTGTGGAGTCGAACCTGCGCCTCTCTCAGGATTACAAGTCCAACACGTTACTGTTAGACTACTGAGCCATTACTACCATTAGACTTCCTGAGCAGAAATGAGAAACAGTGATAGTCAGATATGATGTCAGATATGATTGCTGTGAGCAGGAGCTGGAGTTGGAAGAGGCGGAGCATTCAGTCGATTTGGAGGCTCTCAAGTCTGAACTGAGTCAGCTGCAGCAGAGCAAGATAACACTGGACAGCAAACTCAAGTTTCTCGAGTCTGTAACACAATGATTACTCCACTTTTCTAACACAGTAGTATTATTGGTCTTCCCTGTCTGTTTCTATGTCCATCTGTCTGTTTGTTCACCCTGTACAGGCTTCTAACTTAAAAACCAAAATTCATTAAAAAACAGAAATTGATGCAAATATTTTAAGGGCATGATTAACCAGTGTGCCAGTTTTCAAGTAGCTTACCCATAACCTCAACGTTTGACTTTTTAGTAGAATTTTTAATGCCATCTAGTTGTTAAAATTAGTTAGTTTTTTGTTAACTTTTAAAAATAACTAAGCGCTTTATCTTAACTGAGCCTGGATGTGTGTGTGTTAATGTTGATGTGAAGTTATAGTTAATAGCAAATGGCCAATAAGTTTACACTTTTAGTTAACTGAATTTTTGTGGTTATAGTCAGACTTTGGGTTTGGCTGAAAATAAGATTAACCTTTTTGGCATTAACTTTTCCTCATCATTGACTTATCTGTGTGTCGTTGTGGCTGTTGTTGCCATAGTGCTGAGTTGACGCGTCTCACACAGGAGAACAGCATCCGTACTCAGCTTGATGTCTTCTGCAAGGACAAAACTTCCAAAGAAGAACAGATTCGCCGATTGTGAGTTTGTTGCTTGGATGAATTGTGTGGCTTTAGAACAGCAGTCCCATAATTTATCTGTGACTGATCGTCATTTGTTTCCTTGTACCAGATCCACAAACTGTACTGTACGGTAAAAGTCAGTCTCTTGTTTTCCTTCTCTTAGACATTTTGTATTTTACACCAATTTTAAACCACCAAAGTGTAATCGATGTGCTCACAGCTTTGCTGTGGCCTCTCTGCATACATGTATATTTATGCAATGTGAGATTTTGCCATAACGTCATTCTAGATTGAGTTGTACCTGTGCAGGAAAGCCAAGAATGAAGACATGCTGATGCACATTCTGAGTACAGTGCCAACTGAGAATTTTGGGAAAGCTCTCGAGAAATATATTCGGTAGTTAATTACCTCATGTAGAAGATTTGTTGAATGTATCTCATACACTAGTAATTAATCACAATAATAATTATATTGCATTGTTCAATCATCTACTGTGTTACTGATGTATTGGCATTTTGCTGTTGCTGGAAGAGGTAGAATAAGTTTAACCATGTACACGGTTCCTACAGTCAGGGAAAGTCACGGAAAATCAATGTACTAGGGTGCAAAAGTTAACAAAGATGCAGGAAAAAAATTCTGAACTGTTTTACGCAGACTGCACACAACAGTTCACAAATTGTTTTTTGCTCGCTTCGCTCGCAGATTATTTGTATCTACACTTTTAAATTTGTTTCACCGTTTTTCTTTCTAGTGCGATTGGTATTTTGCATGAACAAATTAGTCAGGGAAAACGATTCATTTTGTCCTGGAAAGTCAGGGAAAATGAATTCTGCAGAGTAATAGGAACCATGCATGTGGTAAAAATGCTGAATAAATAGTTATGGTTGGTGTTAGCCAGGGGTTTTTTGTACACTTTCTGGTATTTTTTCTTAGTTTATCCCAAGTTGGCAACTTAAGATTTTATATGTTTTTTAGGAATTTTGTTAGTTGATTTTTAATGCCTGACTTACGAATTCTTAGCTCACAGCCTAATCGCAACTCCGTGTAGTAACTGTGCGTCTTCTTAAGATTTTCAAAGGTTGACTTATAAACTATTTAGAATTAGGCTGCAGAGTATCCTTGTGCACTGGTGACTGTTGCCATTTGTTGTTTGCAGCGATCACTCGCGTCAGCTGAGACTCGACTCTGATGATCTGCAAGCAAAGAAAGATCGACTTGTCGAGCTGCAGACAACTTGTAAAATGAAGCAGTACGTACACTCTGTTCAGTCAGATGCATTGCATTCTGTCCAAGTTTCATATCTATTTTTGTCATTGAGATTTTTATATTGCAGTGTTTCGTCTTTTCTCTTGCATTTTCTCTCTACTTTATCTATTTACAGATGGCGCTGTTTCTTAGAGATTGAGGTTTGCATTACTTTACCCTTGACTAGTCACTGGAATGAAGCATCTTTCTACTCAACACTAGGGGACTCGACACTGTAGCTGCTCACCCCATACCGTTTTTGTCGGTTTTTGACTGTGTTAATTTGTTTATGTTAATTTGTTTAATTTTTCTGATTCACTGGAAGATGTTTTATCGGTAATGAGCATTGACTTAATGTACTGTAAGGTACAGTAGGGAATCTAAACTGGTGGAATTTCATGCTCTGGAAAATGGTCTTTTCATCACATGTCATAGTTAATGTGCTGTAGAACTTGGTCATGATCGTGAGATGTGAGTTAGATGACAACAGTAGATAGACAGGCATATGGACTTGTTCTTCGGATCGCAGGCTGTGCTACTCACTGCAGTGTTGTAAGGGTGACCATCCATTTCGATGGGATAATTTCTTTACAAACTTTGGTTTGTGTCCTGAAACGTGGGTTTACAGTGTTGAAAAATATGATGGTTGGAGGCTTGGAGTAGCAGTAACGCGTTTTGTCCAATCAACGAAGTTACTCTACGCCGGGCCGGGTTAGTACTGTGATGGGTGACTGCCTGCGGGCAGGTAAACCATCACGGTATGTAAGTAAGTAAGTAAGTAAATTTAATTTATAAAGCGCACAGTGTCAGCGAGAAACTCACTAAATCTGAGGTGCTCAGGTAAGGAGTGAGGCGGGCCACTAAACATGGCTAGACGTTGAAAAATAAAATGTTTTGAGTTTACGATGGAAGGAAGCTAATGAACAGCTATTGCGGATGTCAAAAGGAAGAGAGTTCCAAATAGTAGGGGCAGCTACAGAAAAACTTCTAGAGCCAA
>Ga0056128_1006287_pt1 | contig 15002 bp, 9 predicted proteins | sample WorMetLIZISLAND2_FD_71113 | JGI IMG/M metagenome (GOLD analysis project Ga0056128, IMG submission 71113) | Marine gutless worms symbiont microbial communities from Max Planck institute for Marine Microbiology, Germany - Olavius geniculatus... ...
GGCGCCATTGTAATTTTTTTCGATTTTTGCGAATAAATACGTTAAATATTAATTTCAAATTTTTTAACCCTTAAAAGGCACATCCTTGCGCGAGACCGCGTCGTTTGAGCGATCGCGCGCAAAAATCCGCCGAAGGGTCTGACCTGTAGGTGAGTTTCTGAAAAAAAGATATATGGATAGAAAAATTTTTGCGTATATTTCACCCATTTGCCGTGAAGCCCCCTTGGAGGGATTTGCATAAAATTTTGCATGACGGGTCCCCTCGGCGACGTAATCAACCGTGCCAAATTTTATCTCAATCGGGTCAGGGGCTTTGATTCTGTAGGGGTCGAATTTTTGGCTTTCCCATAAGAAAGAGAAGTAGCCGTTAACACAGGGCTTGAACTACCGTTCAGCCTGTGATAACGATTAATAAATTAATCGCGACTAATTTTCTCAGTCGTGATTAAAAAATTAATCGCAAGCATTTTCTTGCTTACGTTTTAAAATGGTCTGTTCTTAATTTGCGGTGTAGCATAACGTTTAAACTTTTAGCCGCTTAATTTGTCTGTTTCGAATGTTTTTTGTAACTTTTATCTTCGCGAAGTATGGCTGAAGAGAAAAGACCTGTCAAGAAGCATAGAACAAACAGAAATCATTTTCGAATAGAAAGCCGCTGTTGAAAAGTCAATGATTATGCGATTAATCGCGAATAGAATTTTTTATCGATCTGCAGCCCTGAAAATAAATATTAAACAGGCTACAAGATTTAACCAATGGCGTACGCGAACGGGCTTAGATCGTAAACGCAAAAGTACTTCTCCCACACTGACCGCGGGGACGGGCGGGGGGGGGGGGCTGACGTTGGTAGTTGGAATTATTGTTTTTTGCCGCTAATGACTACTAGCGGCGAAGCCCGCACGCACGCAGACTGGGAGTGAGTAGACAAGGTTGTTGTCATTTGCGCGTTATTTGATTCGCCGATGTGTGATGTGGTCCGTGTGTGTGTGTACACGCCAGTGTCACCCCGACAGGCCGGTACAGAGACGGGTCAGTCCCGGGAGGACTTGACGACACTACCCACCGACCCACCGACCCACCGACCGGTGTCCACATTAAAATATCTCCCCAATGAAAAATCCGTCCGGGGAAAAATAATTACGGAATTGATATGTCTCCCTTTTATTAAAATATCGCCGGCCCTATATAAAGTCTCCCCATTATAGGATCGCACCCAGGAAAGTTTCCCCGGCCGACAATTTACCGGTAAAAATCCGTCCCGACTGGGAGGCCGCCGGGCGGAACAGATTTTTACCGATAAATTGTCGGCCGGGGGAGACTTTTCTAGAAGGCGATCTTATAATGGGCACGTGTCCAGCCGAGTCACTGGTCCACCGCCGCCACACGCCAAAATGGCATAATTGAAGATGATAGTCCCGACCAAGGGCGAACTGGTGGTGGACCGTTGGTACCCAATGTGTGTTTGTGTGGGGCCCGATTAGATTATTCAACGCAGAAAGATGCGGCCAACGAACCGACGAAGTACGACCAACAGGCGCTCGCTCGCCTCGTACCCGCCCGTACATAATAACGCCAGCCCGTACGGCGTACGCCCTACTACCGTACGTACGAAGCCAACCGAGCGGACATCATGCAGGACCACTGGTCAACAACACACAGATCCGGTTACACGCTTCTGCCGTTAGATGGACTCTCTACAGCATGAACACCTTGTCTGTCTATCACACAGTAAGTAAGTAAAGCATACGAAACATATGACAAAATCCTTTTAAACCGCGGTCACACTAAAGGAATTTTCTCCGAAATTACCTGCAAACTTTTTGCGTTTATTTTTTTCACACAACAACGTTTAAAGATTGTAGAAGTGCTCTGGCAATATTTCAGCACGATGACGGACGTTTAGTAAAGTGTAAATTTTAAAAAAAAACCGTGCTTTCATCCTGTGTAATATTTGGAGGAAATGAGGCCCGAAGCTTAAAGTGAAAAGTCAATCGCAATACAAACGCCCATTAATCGATCAAACTCTCTTCGAATAGCTAATATGTTAAAAATTCGGACGTCGCAATTAATTTCGAAATTCCTCGAGATGGGAAAAGTAGGACGTTCATTAGTGAGGTTGTTAGATCTTCGTTAAGTGGTCACCCATATTGGTACTAACCGAGCTCAGAGTAGAACAACTATGCCGACCCATCACCATGACAGCGACCTAACTGACAAATGGTGCGCTCATTCGGTAAACACATCTTATTATGCGCTAAATCTGTCAACGAAAAAAATAATTAATTAAAACAGATTATACGGAATGGACCCATGTACCATCAGCAGTTATATATATATACAGCAGATCACGAAATGTGTCGTTACTTGTTTACAGCCATTAAAATTGTAAGTACCGTACAAGAACGGATCTAGCCTTGTTAGACGGTGAGGGAAAACAACAAAAATATCGGATAAATGAGTAATTGTCGCTTTAGGTCCCCGAATTTTTTAGTGTAAGCGTAAAATACCACGCGATAGACGATTTGCACCGATAAAATGGCAGGCAAGCTGTGAGCTTAATCTAGTACTTAAACTAAAAAAGTCTGAAAATGTTTAAATAAAAATAAAATAAAATTAGACAAAGGTGTTAATGTAAATCCAGAAACAGGCGGCCTAGAAACCTGCGATCAGAAAAAAAATTTAAAATAAAAGAAATGACGATGACTGAAACTAGGAAAAAGCGAAATGAGAAAAAAATCACAAGCAAGTTCCAGATATTCGTGAAATCAATCTGATGGTGCAATCTGGGTACACGACTGAATCGTGAACAAAATTCTGGGGGATTTTTGAACGTTTTTTGACCCCATGCCGTTGATAATCCGCGCCTGTGTTGACTTATTAGTACGACAAATAATGCCACAACATCACGCGGCCACAACTGAAACAAACCCTATGGGGTTTCAGATATGGGGTTTCAGATATGTTGTACACAAATCCACAACATATCGAAGTAAGTGAAACTTGAACATCAGTGCATTTGTTCCTATACAACGTAAAATGTTACAGATGTATATACACATGCACAAAACTGACTGAGACGTATTAAGACTTCCCTGGGCCTCGGTCGCTGGGCCTCGGGCTAAAAGTTTCAAACGGTCCTATAACGAATTAAATAATATGGTCACTATGATATGGAGTATTGGAAGTGGGTGCCCCCTTTCCATTAAGGGAGTGGTTTGGGGAAGAGACAGGAAGACAGTGTCCTCTCCGAGAAAACTTTTTGAGTCGCAAAATACGTACGTATTTGGGTGCATTTCTAAGTCCTTTTAAGTGTTTTAATTGCCTTGCGCTGCAATGTGTTTATTGTTTTAATCAGTAGAAGAAAATACAGTTTTTTTAGTCAGCATATAATGAACAAAAACTTTTAAACAAAAAATAATAATTTATGGCTTATTCTGGAGGATCTTTCTGAGCTTGGTCAGCTCCGTAGGCCCCGTGGTTAATACGCCTCTCCATTCAGACCTCGGTGCCGAACGTCAACGGAATGTGACCACATGGAGACCACGGACTACGCACGTAATAACAGCTGACTTTCTTCCTTCCTTCCTATGTGTGTTCTGACATCATTATCAGCAGCAGAAACAACAACGATGCGCACGAGCGACTTCGTACTACGGGGCTCGATTTACAAACAAAACATCCTAAGATTTATTTCAAGGCTGTCATAAGTCCCGTGAAAAAAATTTCATAGATTCAGGACTTACGACGCCGCCGTAAAATTTATCCGAAAAATTTACCCGCGACTATGTTATTCTGATGAGTAAGTAAGTAAATAAATTTTTAGAAAGAACAGTGTCGACGGGAAATTAATTGGCCGAATTTGGAGATAAATCGCAAGATGCGTCTCATAAGATGCAGCACCAGTCCTAGGACGTTGTGTAAATCGAGCCCATGGCGCGTGAGTGAGTGTATGAGCGTGTAAAAGTCCTAAACAATCCGACGCAGTGTACCCGCCTGCTGAACTACGACTGACATGGCCGCTCGACTCCCCCGCGATAGACTGGCCTCCACCGCGGCGCACGCACCCTCGCTGAGACACCCCGCCGCCGGTATGACGTCACCGTCGGTGTACTTCCGGTCTGTGGCGGAGTCCCCGAGGTTGTCCGTGTCGACCGGGGTCTGGTGTAGGTCCTCGTACGGGACGCGCTCGCCGCGCATCTCGCAGACGACGTTCGTCAGCGCTTTGATGTAGTTCTTGGCCAGCGTCAGCGTCTCGATCTTGGACAGACGTCGTCCGCGCCGGACGTGGGGGATGACCTCGCGCAGGTCCTGGAATGCGTCGTTCAGCGAATGCATGCGTTGTCGCTCGCGCTCGTTGCTCTCGATGCGACGCAGGTTGCGTTCTCGAGCGCCGCGGCCCTTGCGCTGATGATGATGGTGGCCTGGCCGTCGCGATGATGACGATCCAGTCCTGATGGTAGAAGCCTCGGTGCCCGGGACCCCACCTCCGGTCTTGGACCGTGACGCGACGCCGCTCCGCCCTGGACCGGTGATTGTGACAGCCGACGGCCGGGCATCGTCGCTGACTGAAGCGTTGGACACCGTCGTACCGGAATCAGACGGCGAGCAAGGATACGACTGCTGCTCCTAACCACACGTACCACGCACGCCGCACGTGTCAACTGCGACTTCTGCATTTCACAAGGTAGTATAGCAAGAGTATTAAAGTGAGATGGAAAAAAATGGTCATTTACGTCAAGTTTAATCGTGATGTTGCGTGCCAAAAATTGGCCAACGTTTCACGGAGTTATCCAAAAAGCAACACCGGCACAGTTTTTTTCGAACGCGGCATATAGTCACCAACGTTAAGTATCCCTGGAAAAAAAAACATCCTACAAGCTAGGCCAAAAATAGTGACTTTTCAACATTTGCAGTTCATATGACATTACGCAGTTGAAAAGTGTGTCACTTTTTGGCCGTACCCGACACTTTTTGTCTGATTACTTTTCAAGTAATCCAACTCGCAATGTCGCATGACCACAATACATAAACAGAAAAACTGTAAAGACGGACATATCAATACGTTGCGATTTGCTCTGCAAAGTGCACCGCGCTAAAAGTGGAAAATATTATACGATTCGGGTTAAAGACTAAACCCGCAGTAAGAGCAATAGGCTAAATGGAGGTTTTTGCGTGCGGCTGCACGCGAATTCTAATTGGCGTCGTTAGCTTAATGGCTGCCTGCTGTACTCTGAGTGATCAGCCTCCACTGATCGGCTCTATACGCATCTGTGACCTAATTGCGGTCCACCGGCCGACCGTAATCCGTCTTTCCTTCCGCTGCATTTACCTGACATATCACACAGCCCGCCGTCGTTAATGGCGACTTGTACCAGTAAATTTACTCTTCGACCGATGATGGATAGCTGTGTGTTCGTTCTTTCTTTTTCTCCTCTCGTTCTTCTGCGTCTTATTGCATTTCGCCGGCGGGATTCGGCGCGAGCGTGCAGCGTCGAAGCTCATTCAGTGAGATAACTGGCGCGAAAACGTCGAGACACATCACTTGGAACCGTCGTGGACGCAAATCGACGCCTTTGGGCCATTCGCGCATAATTCCAACAACATAACGCGCCGTATTGTGCACGTACATTACAGGCCGACAAGCAGATACGAACGACGCTAAGCAATGCGAGAAATGAAGACAAACTACAACATCAGTCATTATTAGTCGTTAGCGCTTCTTCCAACGATGCACAACATCAAACGTAAAATTTCAATTCTGACCCCTGCTAAATTGTCAAATGTTTATACACGAAATTATGCAAATCTATTAAAGATATATCACTAACTAGCTTACAATTAGCTTACAGCTTTAGTTAAAGCAATAAATTCCGATCTAGCCAATAAAGGTCGAATGTTTCGGTTAGGCAGGTTTCGCTCGAGTCTGCAGATAACGATAGGCTCCGCGACGTGCATAATTGACGCTTAGGCGTAGCTGAGCCAGAGTTAGACGTGAGTCCAATTTTCTAAATCCAATCCAGCCCAATCCATGAAGATGAAGTAAATGCTGACTTACATCCAATCCAATCCACATGCCCGATGGCAAGCAATTAATTTTGCTTCAACATTACAAATTGTCAGTAACGGGCGTCAACTGCTTAAACAGTAATTTAACTACGGTACAACTAATTCTAATTTTCCAATTATTTTGTGGCTAAGTAGTTAACTATTTTTTAACTGCATTGGAAGCAGTTTAATTGCCAGATATAACAAACCACATTCCACGATATGAGTAGGCTATCTTGTACAACTGAGCTCGTACTTATGTCAAGCATCATAAACACATCAATGGACACGCATATCAATGAAAGACAGGTTGAAAACTGAAAAAAAAACAGACAAAGCGTCAAGTTGTGACAGATCAAAGAGAGATAGACATAGTCACGATCGCAGACTCGGTAGTGGCCTGCAGTGACCAGCGACTATACAATAAGATCGTAACGTTATTCCTGTTCAGCTGATGGTCTACACTAGGCGTATACACGCTGTGTTGTGCAACTGCAATTAACTCTGTTGTGGCCGCAGCGCTACTTTTTAGTAATTAAACTAGCCTACGTAGCTAACTACAAAGTTAACTATTGCCCATCACTGCAAACAATAGTAAAAAAACTTTCAAACCAATCCAACCCAAACCATAAAATTGTTGAAAAATTTGGATCCAATCCAATCCAACCCAACGCAATCCAATCCATGGATGAATTCGATCCATGTCCAACTCTGAGCTAAGCTTCTCATTTACTGTCAATTTGTGCATGAAGTTTTGTTGCTAATTATGCTCTCTGCTTGTTTATTTTCACAATATGTCCCAAAATATCATATGTTTGCTTCTGCTCTTTCACGAATAAGCAAAGTCTCAATATTATTTTTGCAATTTCTATTTCAACTGCTGCTGCTCCGTTAAATACCACCAGTTGTAACTTCTAATTAACCTCCGGCATAAGCACAAACTCAGGTCAATCGTCAATTATGACACCGAAACCAAACTTAGAAATGACCGGCAAACATTGCAACATTGGTTTAACGTATAAAAGTTTCGTCATTCTTCACGTTTGGCTCTGTATAGCAATACAGCAAATAACATTTTTGCTGGAAGCCAGTCACCATCCCTGGAGAGATGGTTCCACTCCAAGTCATTATAAAAACAGGGACTTGGCGGCAGATGCCATGATGGACAGTGGCTTAGCTGGATGTATGAGTCTTTCTTCTACTGGCGAACTGTACCACTTTTTTTCTTGCAAAACCACCATGTGCTTCGACATATCGGCAACCAAAATAGTAAAAAAACATTTTTAGAAAAACAACAAAAACATTTGTCACATTTTTTTCTTTCGTTTGTTTTAGCGGGCTTTGTAACAGTTTGCATTTAAAACACTTATTTTTTTCATTTGTTTTTCGAAAGCTTGCAGTTGCTAGTCAACAGAAATGAAATCAAGCCGTTTGGTCACTTCATTATTACACAGTGACTGCAGAGGCTGGCGTCACGAGAATAATGTTAATATTCATCGCTGGGCCGCCACACCAACACAACATTAAATTAATTAAACATTAATTGCAGGTGATATTTGCCAAAACTAGTGTCGTGGTAAATATGCATACATTCGCAACACCATGCAGCTTTCCGACAAGCTTTAGCAACAAACTGAAAACGCGCTTTTTTACTGCAGCATACCGACCAACGCCAATACCGCAGCATCTCTGCATAGATCGGAACACTTTGACACTAAAGAGTGACATAGGGATAGAGACGGCGGTAATACCGCGATAACCGCAATAATTACCGCGGTAATAAGGACAATAACGGCGGTATTCCCACGGGAATGAGGACACGAGCTACGGTAATACCGCGGGGATGGGGATAGAATTTGCGGTATACCCGCGGTAATGGGGACTACTATAACTTCATCCGTAGATAGATTTTGATTAAAGACATTTACTTGTGTTACTTACATACACAGGTCTATATTTTCTGCAGCTAAAGTAGGGCATATATTTAGTGAAGTGAACTGAACGATAGTCATTTACTCTGATGATTGACTGTTACTCTGAGCTTGACTTGTCAACTGTGGAGTTTATAAACGTTATTAGTTTGCAGTGCATTAGTAAGCAAAAGTAATGAAATGTGTGGATTATTAGCGGCAATCATTTTCAGCAAAACAACGATGGGGATGAGAATGGGAAATGAAACAAAGCGTGTGGGGATAGGGTGGGGATGGCGATGTTAGTTCATCCCCATGTCACTCTTTATTTGACACTACGCAAGTCGGTTTTTATGTTATCACAGCTATGTATGTGAAACCTTTGGCTTTTATCTGTAAAAACCCCCAACCTGTAAAAGATTAACATTAACCCTAACCCTAATTATAAGTATAAGTGCCTCAGATTCGGCCACTGGCTGACATTGTGCACTTTAAATGTTCACATACTTACTTACTTACTTACTTACTTATAACATACGTACGAACCTGGACGTGACGTAGAAAGTTGGTTTCGTCGACGACGGCGGCGGCAGAAATGATTGGCAGGTCCGTGGGTCGGGCTGCGGCAGCGGCGCTGACGACCGCGCGGTGAAAGTCGTCCAGACCCCAGAACCCGCTGCAGTCTGCCGCCGCGGCGGACTCGGTGACAATCAGTTCGATGGACTCGGGGTCGATGCAGCTGGCGATGTCCGAGTCGATGTCGGACGAGTCGATAATTGGCAGCGGCGGTGAAACGCTAGACGCTCGACAACGAGCCGACGACGCACGTGACCTCATCCCGACCACCCACGACGCCGATATGACTACAGCTCAGAGTATCGGCTTCACACTGCACGACTGTCTACTGCCGCCCGCCCGCACGTGCAGTCAGGTGTCCTAATTATACCTAAAATGCAATACACTACAGCACATAATTTTCTTTTATCATTTACATTCTATAGCCTAGCAGCTGACGATTTGCGACAAACGTCCAACTCTTAGGTGGTTTGAAGTGCAACGTTGGACTTGCGATGACGAGGTCGTGGGTTTTACTCCCGGTCGCGTCGCTATGAAGTGGTTAGCGTTCGGTTGGGCGACTGTTTGCGGAACTTAAGCCATCTAGGTATTTAGCCAACCATCAAAGTCAACTCAGCTTTTCATCCCTGTGGGGCATGTCAGGCTGGGGTTATGGCGGGACTTGTTTACCTGTGCCGAGTGGCAGGTAACGTTGTGTGATCGCATATGGCAGGTGACGCTCTGTAGGTCAGAAATAGGTATACTATGAAGAGCTATACAATTTAACCATTTCAACCACGCAGGGGCGATAACAGTTAACGTTAATATGCTCTAAGAAATTTGGTTTATATGCTGCGTTTGAAAAACCCGTGTTTCTATTCTAGATGCATGTAAAAATGCAAAACATTTTTTATGCTTTTTAGAAATGTTTTCCTTTTACACGCCAATGCCATGCTGCGAGGAGTTGAGTGACAGCTGGTACGTTTAAAGCTGCTGCGCTCGTAATTCACAATACATGACGATCACACGCCATTACAGCTACTAGGAGACAAGACTATACAATGTACAGTAGGTGCTAAGCGCCGATGGCGCTACGTAGGCCTCTCGTGCGAGGTTAACAAGTCGCTGGTTCGCCCGGGGTGGCCAACGGACATTAATCGAGACGCGGTCCATTTGCAACAAAACGAACGACTCAAGCAGGAAGATGATTAACGCGCTGATCCGTCGCACGGTGTCGCCACGCACGGCCGCCAATTAGAAAGCATTTCCACGTCGCGGAAAATGCCGGGTGGGTCGGTCGGTCGCTGGCCCGCGGTGATTACGCCGGTCGGGGGAGGACAATCCACCGATAAAAACGGTCCATTTCAGATGAATAACGATACCGGCTCGTAGTGAGCGAGTCGCCTTCCTTCCGGCCGCCTACCTACGCGGCACAATCGGCCACCCAGCACTGTGGTTACCTCGCTGCTCGGTTTCGCAGCGTCTAAATTGCTCCACGACATCGCAAAGCAATCTCGTCGCGTCGTCGTCGTCGTGTCGTAGTCGTGGTCTTAATATAGAAATTCGCGAGCGAGCACGCACGCACGCACGGCGACAACAACTACAGCCCACGCGCTCTACCATTTCACGACGACGACCACGCGACGACCCACGACCGTACAGTTTTAACGGCACGGCCGACTGCGGCGACAGCTCGCTGGGTGGGCCGGGGTTGGTGCGTAAAGAATTTTGAAGAAACGACGACGGGTCGCACGTGTGCGGCGTTATAATAAGTTTCTCTCACAGCTGCTCTGGAAACTACAACTACGACAACAGCGGCGACAACAATGACAACAACAAAGCTGCAGTCATTACAGCAGTCAGCGACTATTAGTGCCTGTCGTCTCCCACCAAAGATGTTGTCGTGAATACGAAATGGAATGGGCCTATTCAAATTCTGCCTTTTCAAAGTGCAAAGATAAAATAAGCATCGCAGTTCGTCAGTCATGGCTCGCAATCTTTTCTATCCGCTTGCTTATTATTTGAGGAGAACGTTTTATCAGCTATATAGGTGGTTAGTGGGGAGGGTTACAGAGCCACCGCTGTGTATAGCATACAGCAGCTGTCTCCACTGTGCATAAGTCGCCGAACGTAAGCTTAACTGCCGGACTGAATTTACTTTTCCTCAATGAGTTTTATGCTAAGGACTTTACCCGTATATTTTCGGCATCATTATAATTTTTTTTTATCAAAAGTCGCAAATACACTATTTTTCCCACTCGAGTTTTCTGTCAAAACGGCAGGTTTATGACAGTGGATTTTGTTGCAGCCTGCTTGTTCCTGTCTCTAGCTTTGCTCTTCTTGGCTCGAGTCTGCGAACGAAAAAAAGTACATGTAAACCGCCGAATTTTGTTGTTCTAGCTCTAACGAAATCGACCGCTTTTCAGTGGTGCGTTCGGTAGTAAAGTTGCAAGGATCGCATCCCGTCATACGTCGCCACATACTTGGTGACATGTCACTGCATTTGGCAGACTTGCTGAAAGTATAGCCCCTCACCAAAGTCCTAGTTCAGGCATAGTCTAATAAACTTATTTCACAGCTGATAAATTTGGTTAAATATGACAAGTTCAAGCAATCTATTTTGCAGTCAAAACACTGTACGGAAAATTTTCTATGCAAACGAGTATGCGGCAATCTCAGCGTTGACTGCAAGACAGCAGCAATCAGTGAAAGTAGGCTAGTAGCAATGTGCGAAGATGGCATGCATTTTTAATTCGTTGCGCCGCACGATCTCTGCTGGGCAGCTGACGAAGCCGCTATTAGGCCTGGCCTAGTCGTCATCGTAATCGTTACTAATTCAGTACATCTCTGCCGGGCTATCAATCAACCACTGCAGTTAACCGGCTGACTACGACGCGAAGACTGAAATAAAACTGGATAAGACTAGTTTTTCTTCCACAATCCACTTAATAGGCCTATAGCAGTGAGTCCATTCATCGTACTTGATGCGGGTCAATAAAGCAGTAGTAAAGAATGGATTGACGTGTGTTTATCAAAGACCCATCATTTTTAATGTTTGATCCCAACACACAAACAGTATTAGGCCTATATATGACGAAACTTGTCCTTTCCACCGTTATCAAAAGTTTTAAAAATTATCGAATAGGCTAACAAAAGTGAGCAACTGTGGCCAAATTTACGGCATTTTCTAGCAGTAACGGTAATTTTGTACTTTAAATTGTAACTCATTTGTGATAGTATTTTGCTTGACTATGTTCATGAGTGCATGCATTTTGTGTTCGATCGATCTAAACAAAGAAAGACAGCATTTTAACACAATTTTTATTGCATGAAAATATAAAAATTAAATTATCATTACACCAATGTTCTTTGTGTTTTTTTCTCTTTTTTCTGTACACAGAAACGTTTCTTGTTGCCGATGCTGCTGTCCGCTGAGACGGGAAAACAAATCCCAAAACCAATCAGCAATAAAATACACTACCGCGACTTTCCTATATTTTATTAGCCATAAAATGTAAAGTAAGTTGTGGTCTCGAGCTTGGCTTGCCTCTGTGGCTTGTTCACAGTGCGCGCTAAACCTGAACGGCCAACCATCAGCTAGGTTGAATGAATATTGTTTCAGAATTATTGGAGTGAATGCTTCGAGATTAATTTCTCTGACGAACATGAGAGTTTGACGGTATTGTCTGTAATCTGCGAGCGTGCTTATCTTTTTTTCTGTTCGAAGTGGGTTAAGAAAATATAATACTTTACAAATATTTGTGTTTATTTCATTTGTCTGTATTTATTATTTCAGAATGTTCGAAATGGTTTTAGTCGATTTGGTTTTTTGGTTTTAGTCGACTTAATTTCACTAAAAAGTAAAAAACGCCGTCTTTATAAGTACCTGTGGTCAATTAACTAATTACACGGTATTTTGTGTCAAAAGAAACGTATTCTTTGCTCTTTTGCACTAAACACTGGTAGAAATAAAACACGTATAATTATAAACATGTACAAATTAATGCATCACATGGAATACGCAGATCGCGACAGCAATCCATTGATTTTTTCATAATGCTTAAAATTAACAGAATGAATTGCATAACCATTATTTTATAACAAAGTGCAAAAATAGTACACACTAAAGCAGTAAACTCAAATAGCATGCAATACAACAACATTTACGACACTATATGGCGTAAAATATAAGTAGAAATCTTAAACAACACAGAAATGTTTATTTATTGTCGTTTCGCTATGTCAACATTTCTACTGTAGGCCTATCAGTACATCTAATCTATACAAATTTATGCAAGTTTTAATTGTAGCAAAGTATTACTAGTTGCGTTTAAACTTTTGTGTAACAATCTCGTTGAAGTGGGTTAAGTTTTTACGCTTGTTACCATATTGCTTGCGAACACAGACGTACATATAAACAAATTTATGATTTAAGATAATTATCAGCATGCAGAATAAATCCACGTATTCGCGCACGGATTACGAGTGGACGTAGATTGGCGTGTGGAGTGCTGAGACGCAATGCAAGCGCGTGATGAGTGGACGCGTATAAAGTGATGACGAGATAACGAGCTTCACGCCGGCCACTAGGCGCCATGGTAACGGCACCTGTTGCAGCAACAGCAGCAGCAGCAGCAGCGACAGTTGACACCCAGCAGCGACCATCTGACACTGAGTGCGGCTTCGGTGCGATTTGTTAGAGGGGCTGACAGGTTTATAGATTTATTTTTTCATCACACTATGTTGGAAAATAATACGAAAAGTCACGCGACATATGGTAACCCATACTTAAGATCAGTTTGGTGCAGAACCGATCTATCGTTAAGTTAAAAGACGCCTCCACGAAGTATAAAGCCAATATTTTGCACGGCTAATATTTTACCGAGGCGTTCTTTGACATTTAGATGCTCATCTTCAGAGGTTACTCAACTGGACATTCCATACACGTCATGCATCGAATACAGCTGCAGCAAATAGAAGCATAGTTTGCTAATTAACACGTAAGCTTCCGTCATCAGTTTATATATATAACTTGCTAGTAATTAGTTGCAAAAATGAAGCGCGAAGAGAAGCGGTCTATCGTCGGTTATCTGTGTGCAAGCTCGCTGCCGGCTTAAGACTTGAGAAACGGAGATGAACACTGCACTTATACGTAAGTCGCAGAGCTATGACAGAACGAGACTGACTGAGGGACACTGGCGAAGCCATGGGAAGGGAGTGGGCACTGGAGGCACATGCCCACTCCAGTAGCCTACACAGTTACTCAAAATAGTGCTAAAAATTTACCAAAATGACTTCATGTTCACACACACACACAAAATAATTTTTTGAGGAGACGGCACAATGCACTCCTCGTACCTCTTCCCCGGTGGGGAGGGAGCACCCCTCCCCAAACCCAAACTTTACCTCTTAATTGCCCCCACACAAGGACTTACATTTAGATCTTGGATACGCCACTGCTTGGTGAGTACTTTGAGTATTGTCTTTTTCCGAAATGCAGCACCTATGAAATCGGAGAAAATCTCCACAAAGTTTTGCGCTATATTGATGGGGTGGGTGATGGCTGAAACATCCTGACGCAGACAGAATCACATTACTGCTCGGTCTGCCCATCAGCGGTCGATTGTTTGCGAGTGCGCAGCTGACAAGTGATGTTACTAGTGCAGGATTATTGTCAGCCAGAACACGTCGTGACGGCTGGGACACAGAGTTATCATCCACTGCTCCAAATGAGTCCCCACACTGCTCAACTTGTACTACAAAATAGACCTCGTTCCGGATTTCGGACAGTAGTCGGCGGTTTTTTGTTGTTTAGTTTTTGGACCACTTTACAGCTCTTTTGCCGCAACAGATGATGAAAACTGTTCGTAATCTGTATTCTAACGAGATACAAAAACTTTCATCGGTGTCATGTATTATTAAGCATACTAATATTCCTGCACTTGACGTTAATTTACTGACCAGCTGTGTGTGTGACTGTTTTAACGTTGCTTTTATTTAGTAGTTTTATATAATTTTTATCGTTTTAGGCTGTCAATATCTTTTACCTGTCTTTTTGGGCTGAATTTTGAGGTAATACGCACATTACTGGCCGACTGATGCGCGTCGCGGATAACTTTATCTAAAGATTACATTTCTGCAAACTTTCAAACGACCAAGACGACGACATGCAAGCGTGTGAATTGCTCGCGCAGACTGGCAGCAACACAACGCAGCGTATCGTGGGAGTTGACGCGATGACAAAGTACGTACATGTATGCGGCCGTCAGTCTGGTTGTCGAAGGTTGCACTGCATTGCACTGCCAGCCAGCGCGCGATTCGCCAGCCGTAAGTAAACATGTACGCGAGATATGCGTGATTTTCTGGAGATTTCGAACGTCCGACAAGTCGATAACTTTCACTCTTGACCTTTTCATAGAAAACGTTTATATTGTTTCTAGTTTTTGTACGTTTTTGCACTTTTTTGGGTTATGGGCCCGCGCGGGACAGACA
>Ga0056128_1006289_pt1 | contig 14999 bp, 10 predicted proteins | sample WorMetLIZISLAND2_FD_71113 | JGI IMG/M metagenome (GOLD analysis project Ga0056128, IMG submission 71113) | Marine gutless worms symbiont microbial communities from Max Planck institute for Marine Microbiology, Germany - Olavius geniculatus... ...
GATAATTTAGTGATAATTTATAAACAATATAAATTGCTGTTTATCAAAACGTCACTGTGACGTCATTGGCAGTAACGTGTAACCAGTTTTTGAAAATTAAATAGCATTTTTAGCATAAATATTTTTGAATGCTGAAAAATCGGTAGATAGTCATGTTAAAAAGTCTATAACTTCATCGTTTTTCAACAGAATCGCATTTTACTTGGCAGTTAGATGAAGAAGGTTTCAGTAAATAAAGCTGTAATATTTTATATTAAAATCCCATATGTTTGCTGAGAAAACGGCGAAAAACTTCATGGGTCCACTTTTTTCTGCCTCACCCTGTACTTTACAAGAAATTTGAGCTAATGCTCACGGGACGCGCGAAAGCCTATAGCAGTTTCTGCCTGCATCCATCGCAGTACTAACCGGGCCCGGCGTAGAGTAACTTCGTTGCAGCTGAAACGCGTTACTAACGACGCCACGCCACCAACGCCAGTCCGTGGCGCCGCCTTGTGAATGATTTTGTGTCGCAGCCCGAAATCACCCGAAAAATCCATAAAAAATCCCTATTTTGGCGTTCAAGGTCATCCAGGGTCATTGAATTTGGCGCCAATCGAAAGCCAGTATACGATTTCCTATTAGCGATTAATAGTAACCTAGGCCTTATCTCGCACCGTTACTGAGATACAGCGAGTTATTGGCCGAAAATCACAAATTTTGACCACCCCCTCTCATTTAGCACCCTCGTTCGGGGTGACCCCCTTCGAATTTATGGAAATGCTTTACGGTTCCTGAAACTAGAGTCTTCCAGGCAGCCGATGGTGAGGATTTGGTGATCCTAGCTTGGACCGTTTTTGCCTGATCCACCCGTGTGACGGACAGACGGACAGACGGACGGACAGACAGACAGAATTGCGATGGCTAAGACGCGCTGAAAGCAGTAGCTGCTTTCGCACGTAAAAACTGTGACGAAAAAACGGCACTTGAACTGTGTTAGTTGCAATAGGCCTATGAGTGCAAATACGTAAATTATTTGCAGAATGTTTTGTCAACTTTTCTATCTACGTAGCCACCATACCACGCCATTCGGATGACACCGTGACACCACGGCGTCAATGGTTACCATAGCAACGTCGTCTCTATGAGCAGTAATGAGCTAGATGATGGTAACGTCCTCGATGCTGATTGGATCGTCCATGTAGACATCGAGCTGTGATTGGCTGCCGGCGTACAGACTGCTGCTATCGACGACTGAAGACACGCTGTCAACTCTCTCATACTCTCCAGACTTGTCGAAGCGTCTGCGTCTCTCCAGGTAGCGGGCTATTCTGGTGCGGACGAAACCGGCTGCAAGGCAGACGAGCGGCGTGATGACCGAGGCAAGTACAAGAGCGATAGCGCCGTACACGAGACGCGTAGTCACCGACGGGCCTGCAGGAGACCGCTTGTCAATTCCCAACCGTCGCACACCCGTACCCGACGAACTCTGCACACCACATGTAGTCACAACAAAAATATATACCAACAATAGTAACTAAAAATATGTCGGCCCAGCGCCGACATGTTAATGATGTTATGCGGCCATCTGCTTAGTCATAAATTTTGAGTGGTTTATTAATGGTCGGTATGCGACAGACGGACAGACGGACGGACTCAGTCAAGCTTACCTGAGCGGCGCTAATAAGTGGAAATCTTCTTCGTTTATAATCATCATCGGCACCATTTGTAGCACCACGCGATCGAGCAGTTTTATTGGCCGGCGGTCGCTGACTGTCCTCGGCTGCGTTTGTCGACCGATCTGTTTGCGTATCCGGTCGCGATCTGCTGACGTAGCTGGTGCTCGGCTTGGAGAAAGAGGGAGCGGGCGTCGTCGTGTTGGTGGCGGGCGAGGGTCGACTCGCTGCCGGTAGCTGAGCTCTGCCGGGCGGGGTCGTCGTGGACGTGTTAGAAGCGGCATCACCAAGCGGCGTGAAAAGGGGAAGCGTCGCGCCCGCAGTCGACGTCGACCGGACACTGTTCAAACGCTCGTCGACGCTGTGCGACGCAACGACGACAGACGACATCGCCGATAACGACAACACGACCAACATCATCGTCGTCGTTGCCGTCGTCGTTGTACTAGTTGTAGTTGTTACCGCAGTCGTCAGTCGCAAGTGCTCTCGACTGCCGCAGCCTGCAGTGCATTAACATTACAATACATGCACAGTCGCGTTAACAACACGAGCAGTTTATTTTTTTAGTCTGTCAATACTGTACAGACAGAGTTGGCTATAAATACTGCATAAAATCATTGCAACTTTTTCTGTATGATATTAACTTGCAATGTTCTAAATGTATGCAGTCGTTTCATAGGCCGCATTGCGTGTCTTGGTCGCACACACGACAGTACACTGCGCATCAGCGTCTTCGCTCGATATTGAACGATATATCGGCGTCGCGAAGGTCGCAGCTGCTATACAGCGTTGACGATGCGCGTTGGTTCTTGACAACAGCAACAGAGACATCCTCGAAGGACAATGGCGACGACGACGATGAAACGAGAACTTGCTAGTCCGGGTCACTCACAAGCAGGAAGACAGGGCATGAACGAATGAACGGTCAGACATCTCAGTGTCCTAACTCCTAACAACTTTCCTAACCCCAACCGTCTCTAGGTCAGACATATCTCAGTGGCGACGGGTCACGTAGTTGCCCAGACACTGATCTCATGGCGTGTCGCGACCGCATCAATCGCGATTGACTGCAGTCGACAACGCTATGATGAAGTTGTTCGCTAGCACCAATCACTAGGGACCCATGCAGTGCCGGCCGTCGCCGCTGCTCATGTCTGTCCATCGGGGCGACAACATCTATCATTACGGTCGCCTCACAGTTCGAACGCGTTACAGCACCCGCCGCCTTCGCGACCTGCTCGATTCCGATACTATAGAGCTGGGTTGGTCGGATTTTGAAAGATCGATTTTTCCTATACCGACAAATAAGCGTCAATAAACGACGTGTTGATAAACGGCACTTTTAGCGACGCAGGCTATTGCGATGAATCTTGAGGACGTGCGGTCCGTTGGTCTGTCATTCGCGCACCCTGCTAAACCGTTGGACGCAATGGGATGTCATTTGTCAGGAATATTTGTGTGGTTTCAGGTTACATTGCACTAAACGAGTGCTCAATTCCCTTCACACGAAAACGGGCTTAGATTTGAAGCCAGAAGCCCAGGTCAAAATTTGAATTGCAAGTTGCGTACAAACCGACGTAAAACTCGCGGCGACGTACGGGCCTATAAAATGGCAGTTGCGTACTGTCAAAACACGAAACATCACCTAAATCTTCGAGCTATAACAACTTCTAATGGTATACGTAATTACGTTCTGTCTACTTTCTCCCACTTACCCTATACTACGAAATCAAGTATATTAGATAAAACCGATTCTGGCGTCGCCCATCTCTAAGTATAAGCCTAGAGATGGGACTAGGTCGAGATTGGCTAGGAACGTGTCTCGGCGTCGTTGCCCCGGACCGCCAACTATTCACCGCGAAGGATCGACGTCGAGTCGACCGGCTGATGAAAATACGCCCCTCAGCCATGCGTATAGAGAGAACGCCTTGCGCTGAAAAATGAATGTCACGACTGTGATAAGCTGCCGACTGACGACGTCGGTCACGGATCGATTGAAAATTTCAGAAAACACGTTGACGCGCTTCTCCAATACTGCAGTAATGTTCTTGGCGGCATTTTCTGTCCCATTGCACGGTTGCCACTGGCTGAAAATAGTCAGCATCCGCTTTTAAACATTACTAATTGTACTCAACACCTACCGCCAGACACTCTGACTGCCACTGTGGGCCTACTGTATAGAAATACATTAGTCTTATATCATCATTATCAGAATAATTCTTGAAATCCATCTAATTCTTCCTCGTCCGTTGCGCTGTATCGCAGAACATCAACATGCATTAGTGATAATGACGGCTTCAGGGGTTTGTAAACAATCTGCTTCGCGCGCCGCTAAAACGAAGCCACAATATTAATAATTTATTAACGACAGAAGCTAACGGATTCGTCCGTCGCGCACGCAAGCTAAGACACTGCAGTTTGGATTATTTCTGTGTATGTGGATTAGCGGGGATAAAAGCGTCAGCTGATGAGGATCATACGTTTCGTTTGTCCTAAACGCATTACCGACAACAATACTTTTCAAGGTACTAAGCATATTATTTTATTGGCGAATAGACTTTGAGCTACATGTACGTTGACATGAAACACTTTTACGAAGCCAAAAGTCGAACACTAATTTAATCAATGACAAAAACTTGCTGTAATTGTAATTCACGAAAAAAAATTACGAGATAAACCTTTCGGGTTTTGATTAAATAGATGTAATTCAGCTATGGGAAATTTAACGTGCAGCTGTCCTCCGACTTGCGACAGCAGACATCATAATAAATAGTACGCGTCAAAAAAGAAAGCTTGTCAAGCGAAAATAATGTTCCTATATTCTATCGTGGATGTCGGAAACAAACGAGTGACACCAGGCAAAGCGACATTTATTGTCGTCAGTTGGTGCTGCGCATGCGCGAAATATTGTACTTCCTGTTGGCTAATCCGGTCGCTGGTTGGTCGGCGGTCGCGCGGGGGACATATTTCCGGCTTATCTCGTCTGTAGCACGCGACAACGACGACAACGAGACAAATCACGAGCAGGCGTTTTGTGTCGTCGTCGTCGTCGTCGGTGGTGGTGTGGTGAACATTGTTTTTGGTGTCGACGCACACTCACACTAGGCAGAGGGCGCCACCAAGCACCTGACGTATGGTCGTGACGTCAATGTATGGTGCGGATAGAAGTCTCTGCGTGGCACATTGTCAACACAGAACGGAACTGGTTTCCGCTGCTAATTGGGTTCGCAAATAAGCAGCACAACTACAGGATAGCGCGCATACGTGATTCGTTGGATCGAGCAATCAGACAATTTTGGCAACGATTAGCCTTCATCATTACAGTGAAAAGCAGTCATGCTGAACACTTGAACACAGTGTTCCTCATGGCCGCACTTCACTGCTATGATACAATACAATACAATATTCGTTTATTACAGCACTGTCAAAACGCAGAGCATACAAAATAAAACTATATTACACGTTAAAATGGACAAAATGTGCAGCTGTATATATACAAGTGCAGTAACATAAAAATATATAAAACAATCTTAGTAAATTTTTTTTATTTTTAAGAGCAATCTATTGATAAAATTAAACTGACAAAGTTGAGAAGTAAGTCTGTTATGTGCACGGTTGCGTAAGTTGTAATTTTGGGATGCTTGGAAAATTGGAGAAAGGAAATCATGCAGAACGTGGTTGGTATTTGACTTAATAGCGCTAAACAACATGTTCATCAGCCGAATCACTCAGTTCCTCGAATGTGGACACATCCACATCGGACATAGGCCGCTACGTAAACCTCGTCGGAGGAATGCATTGATTCGTTACTTGTCCTGCGCCAATGTATGACACCGTAGAGCTTTTTGATCACAGTTACATTAATGTGCACGACCTCAAACTTCAATTTTTTGCCTGATGAGAGAAGACATTATAAAACACGCTGCAAATTTACTAAATTAATGTGCAAAAGCACGCAAACAAAAAATCAACATCCACGACAGATATTCACTGTAGATACGGCAATGATTTTAACAGTTAATTAATGCAGGATAGAAGTGCACGGCTAGACATTTTAGTTTCGCAGGATACTGACAGCAAGATGATGTTGTAAGGTTTGTTTCATTTCTCCGCAGTGCGACCCCCATAAATCTGCACTCTGCAGTGCAAGTACTCCAGTCCACGTTCTGCAGCGTGGGACAGACTACCGGTGTCAATCAGTAGCGAACCGGAAAGTGCAGACTTAGCAGCGGGAACCTGTAATCACACGCGATTTTTCGAGATTCTTGCAGCCGCCTATTTCCTCTTTCTTTTCCTTTTCTTTATTAATTTCCGGTTTTATTTGCGCCGGCGACGACTACAGCGTATAGTCGCGCACGCGAAGAACTTGAGACTAGCGCAGCATGTAACTAAGTAAACCTACTCTCACCCGAACGCAGTAATGGACATGGAAAAAGATTATGATGCATGCACTAGATGCTATATAAAATATCACGTCATAGTACGCAAAATAATTTTTCCTAAAGAATTGTTTTAACGTGTTGTTACTGTCTTCATTATTTTTCACAAGAAAAACATGAAATCTGAGCTAATGCCCCTAAGACGCGCGAAAGCCTATAGTAGTTCCTGTTCGCATGTAATCTTGGTCTATCTCCATCCATTTCGTCGCAATTCACTTTTTTGCAGCCAAAAATCACTAAAAACTCCTATTTTTAAGGTTCAAGGTTAACTGAAGTCATCAATGTTTTCAATCCTAAGAAGCTCGTCGACACTGCTTGTTATGTTAAGCAGCATGTCTGTGCTTATCTGCAACCATTTTCACGTTAGACAAGCCAGCAGCGGATAAATAGCCGGTTTATAAGGGGAACCCCTCTTTGACACCCGCGTGCGCAGGCCTCCTTGAACCTAGAGGGTCCGGACTTTAATTGCTAAAATCTACATTCAATGCTGAACATTTCATACGCAAGTTGTCATGATCTAGGCCCCTATCTATGGCCATTTAGGCGCAATTCACTCTTGAAATGCGTGTCGCAGCCCAAAATCGCGAAAAAATTCACTAAAATCCCCTATTTTGGTGGTTCAAGGTCATTCAAAGTCATCGATGTTGACATTTCTAAGAAGCTCGTCGCCAGTGCTTGTTATGATACGCAGCATGTCTCTACCTATCTGCAACCATTTTCACGTTAGACGAGCCAATAACGGTAGAATAACGCCTTTTAAGGGGTGCCCCTTTTTTCCATAGTTCGTGGGCACCCTCTTCACCCAGTGGCATGAAATTTCGTCACAAAACACTAGAGACGCTAAGCTATCATATGGTAAAAACCAGAAGTCTCTATCTCACATGGGCTCCGATTGGTTCCGGACTGTGACAGACATAGACAGACAGACACCAAGACAGAATTACAATAGCTAATACGCGCTATACCTCTCGCGCGTAAAAACGAAAAAAAAACGAAAAAAACGAAATTACTTTATTTGTTTCGCGAACACGAGGACACGAAAAATTACGAAAATAAAAGCCTACAAATCCCGAGCCAAGTGGCCAGAAAGTCAAATTGCCTGTCAATGTCTGACCGTAAATAGTATTAACCGCATCGCTAGAAATAAACGCCGGTGAATGGTAAAACAAGTAAGCATCGATGCCGCAGTCTGCTGTGGTGTCTATAGCTGTCCGAATGCAGAAAGAAAGCTACGAGTGGCGCCGTCAATACTGGAGTCAAAAGCAGCGAAGCATCAAAAACCGATAGCCGCAGTCATTGGTTGTCTTCAGCAGTCAGTCAGACGTTGACTATATGCAGGCGTCACTGAAGGGGCTACTACTCGTATGATCACTCGACCATTGTAAAGTTAAGCGGAAATTTCTTTGACGGCATTGATGAGGTGGACAAAATATGGATTGGCCCGGCCGCCAACGCGAAATTTTAGCTGCAAATGCGCTTTTGGTAGCAGCATTTAAAACCATTTTAGTACAGAAAAGTGCTAAAATTTTAGGAAATGCTTTTCAAACTTTTACGAATTAGTAAACACAAACATTTAATTTCAAATATTATTTAAAACCAAGGCAAAATAGTAACGTGGTAAAATGATATTCTCCCCCGGTTATCGCGGGTACTGCAACATTTAAGCTACCTATTGCATTTTCCCATTGCTATTCCGGCGCCGGCACTTATGCTCGTAAGAGCGGCGCTAGTGTTGAAACCACGAAGGGATGTTTCTGTGATGGACGACTGGCGACGCTACATCATAGCGACGGACGAACGCAGAGGAGAGTTTCAAGAACGTTTCATGTTCTCATGACGCGGCATATATATACGCGGCATAGCGTGGGGGGTCGTATTTAAGTTTACGAAATACATACACCGTGTAGGCCTACATTCAGCTCGCACTTCTACCGTTTTCACCGCTTTCAGCTGCATGCAGTCTTACGTCATAAAGCACGACATAACTGAGCGTGGTTTAGGCCTAAGTATATGACACCGCCCTGTCTGGAGTGATATAAGCTTGTACTGCGTGCTCGCTTACCCACTCCAGCAGTGCGATATTAAGTAGGCCTACTGACACATGCATATTCACAGCAGTAACGTCATTAAGACGACAGCATCACAGACGGCAGTTATCGCAAGCTCCTTGAGCGCCGGGTTCACAGCCCTCATTGAGACTATACATATGTACAGAGTACACTACACGTAGCTTCTCGATCTATCATCCGGTCTGACCTCTCTTCCTGCAGCCCCACCCATCCAACTATCACTCAAAACGATAATGCGCTCCATAACGTGATCGTAAAGCGTGATTGTCGGCTAACTTGAACAAAAATTATTTTGTCCGGATTAACACATCCGTGTCGTAATTTTTATTGTTGTTATTTGCATGAAAAAGTTAAGATTGTTTTACCTCGAAAGCTAGAAATCAATGGCGTGTTTACACTATACACCGCACATACAACATTACTATTGGTAAGTATTGTCATTAGTCAACCCGGAGGCGATGCAGTCCATCGTAATCCCATTCACGTAAATAAGAATAACAGCTATATAGAAAAGCAAAGAGAGTACAGATTACAGAGCCAAATGAAAAATACGGCAATGACACTAAAAAATTCCTGAACGCAGTAATCTCCACCTGCTTCAATTTGTTGTTATTTCTTGCACAACATGCTGTAGAACAAACTGCACAACACGTCCACAGCAAATCGAAAGTCTTTACAAAAATCCATATCGATTTTGTACAACAACAAGTCGACAAAAATCGACGTATGGAGTTTGCGCTATGTATATAATATGTAGTGCTCTGTCACAATAGTTGATGCCTTTGCGTGACATTCCGCGTAATACGTTGTGCAGCGATTCAAATAGGCCTACGGTGCAGCGATCATGATGTTAGGCCTATAGCCTACAGAATGTCTTCATTGACAGAATGTTCACTCTTCGACTGCATTTCACAGCAAATCCAGTTTATTGCAGATGGATTTCACCGTGTGGGCTATAGACCACTCCGTGAAATGACGTTTGCAGCGAAAAGTCGTGGGTCCATTCACTACCAGTGAGCAATATTCTACGCCAGCCTATTATGTCTGCCTGTTCGTTTTTAAACACGAGCGCATAGTCATAATGCACTGTTAGCTGATTCTAGAACTGCAGTCTTCCAGTGCCGCTCCAAACCTCAGGCAAGTGCCCCAATGTCCATCTACTTCTGCCGCTACTCTCCAGTTGCCGGATTTCAATGAAACGCTGACCGTCGACGTATAATAATTGACGACTGTGTGACGAAAAAGGAATAACAGCACGACGAAATGTAAGCCACGGAGCATGTGTCAGGACAAAGTTAATTGCGCCGTACGTATTGTGCGTGTCTATGCTATCATGAAAAGTACACTAGATGCAGTTTTACATTCACTTAGGCTAAGTGAAGACAAATGTAAGATACAGGTAATGCTCTAATTATTATTACCCTCTGTGGGACGGTGAAATGAGTGTGAGCTTTCTGGCAGAGCTAGGGCATCGACAGCTGTAATGGTGGCGATATGTTTACGTTCGGCTTTATAATCTCACTGGTGGTCTAAGTTAGTCGCACGACGACCGTTCTGCAGTCATCAAATGACCCGTGTGAATCTCCTCTCGTGAAAACTTAGCCGTGATTACTGCACGCGCTCATTAAAACGTTATTTAAAACGCTTTTCTGCCACAACAGTTACTGTCACGTTAATTTGCACTGTTCACTGCATCAGATTGCCAACTGGACATCGAGCCGGCATTGACAAAGCGACAGTGCGCAGTCGTGAAAGCCCAAAGTGATGCATCGTCAAGCCCATCACCAACGATTCACCGTCGCAGCTATAGACTCCAAGTTTTCGAAGGTGCAAAATCACGATGTCGACTCGCAATAAAATTCCTAACTTTACAGCATTAACTAAATATCAAATGCCGGTTGGTATTTTTGTGCAGGTGAAAACAGATAAGAAGTGTGTAAAATTTTGCGTTAAAATTCCGAGCGGTTGCTCAGAAAATAACGAACAACTTTAGGGGATACTTTTTTTACCGCACCCTATGGACCCATGCACGGCAAAGCAGTCGTCCTGACACAGCGGCACCGCCAACCAACCAACCCAAGCCAACCAAAGCCCTCGTCAACGTCACTGTATCGTGTCACACGATGACGTCACGCGCACCGACCCACCGGTCTATTTCCGGTCCGATAAGCTGAGAGGCGGGGAGGGGAGTGATTGGGCTGGGTTGGGGTGGTGCTGGGTGAGCTATGTAGACGACGTCTCGACGGACGCCGAGTAATTATTGCAGTTACGCTGCCATTCAGCATCACGTTCAATGCTGCTGCTCAGCCACTGCATGCTGGTTCCAGTCCGACTACACGACGACGTCACTCATAGAATGTTAGGTTTCCATGATGCACACGGCGGACGACAGAAACACCGCAGTTCACGCCGCAGATTTTGATCTAGCTGTGCGAAACGCAAATTCCAATGTCAACATTTGGCAGTGTATCTCAGCGACAACGGGAAACAAGTTTTTTTATCCCAGTGCGTACGGTACGGGCTTGTTTCGGGTTTTTGCGTAAGTATTCTGAATTTCTGATTATAGTCATTTTTTGAAAATTTGTAGCTCATAAGTAGTGTAGGGGATTTTGCCATTTTGGGCGTTGATGCGCTATATAAATTTACGTTTCACGTACTTACTTAGTTACTTACTTACTATAACGATGTGGTGAGATGGTCAATAAAAAATAATCACGTTATTGCAAATTTTTCCCAAAATGTGCCAGTAGCAGGATATTAAAAATCGGTTAATATTTGGTTAAGATGTGCTCAAAAGTTTGTTGGCATTGATATTAAATGTTTCTGCAGACTGACCGATTTCAACAAATTTGCGGTTACTTCAGCAATAATTAGTGTTATATGCGACACTGAACACACGACAGCCGGTGACTCCGCGTATCGTACGTACACAGTCGCTGCACTAATAAGAGAAAATCCTCGTGTGTGTGGTCCTCCATTCGTCGGCGATAATTCGACGAAAGAGTTCCAAGAAGCAAAGTACAGCACAGAATTCCAAATAGCTTCACCTAGTCTATTTGTTTATTTACGACGAGATTTTTTACTGGACCTCGCAAAGCAGGACGTCTCCAATAAAAAGACGGCAAAAGTAGCCTACAGGCAAACTCGAAACATTTTTTTACTTCGTTTAAGTTCAAACTCCACTACTTGAACTTATTGTAGACCGGACTTTGGAAATAAGTCGTAGGCTATATAACAAGTTGTGTAAGCCTATGTTGTCGGTTTACTGCAAACTTACGAAATACGATCTGCTATCACTGTGTCGCAAGTCTTCTTAGACAGCATGTTCTACGGTACCGGTACATCAAATCCACAAAGCACAAAATATCGAAGTAAACAGAGTTTGGGTTTGGGCTTTATGCTATACTTGGTGACTTGCTTTGTATGTAGAACGCAAGCTGCAACAGTGAACCGTGACGAATGTCTTGGGCTTGTCCGGGGTTGGGTTGGCCTAACCCTAATCACTCGCTCACAGAACTACATGCACCGGCCGTCGCCAGTAATAAACACGAATTATCGGGTCGTAGGACGACTGCGTTCACGTTCTATGCATCATCATCAAAACCAACCAAAACTTACACCGCACGCGGTAATTGGCCTGCCTGCTGTCCACATGCTGTATAACCTCACTAAGCGCTGTTTGACTGTGAGGTTAACTCAACAGAGCCTAAATTCAACAACTTTTCGTTTGGTTATTCACTCTGCATTGCATACAATAACATAAATATAAAACTTTTGCTGTAAAAGTATTAAAAGTTTTTTTTTCAACCCGGATGTTTGGAACGAAATCAACTGTTTTGATCACCGTCAAAACGACCAGTGCCCTTCAAACCGCACGTTCCATCCTTCAAAGAATTTCACCACAATCAGTTTGTCATTTCCATTTCCCGAGATAAACTGCAAAATTCAAGACAAATAATCCACGATTAACGAGGCGGCGAAAGGCGACCGAAACTCTCCAGCCAATGACTAATTTGTCTGTCCTTGGCACATTGGCATTTTTCTTTAAAACGTCGTTAAAATATGTTTGTAATTCTTTTAGATATTTGCCCACACAGACGCAGAGACAGTTACGAAGACCTAACTTTCTGGGCTGAAATATACGATTACAGTCAGATAGGCCTACCTTGGTTTTCGCCGGACCAACTGCCGGCAGGTGTCATGCAAACTTTCATCTCGCGTATCTTCGCTTTCCTACGCGCAAATCAGGAGATCATCCGATCCCGATGTCGGTCGACAGCTGCGCAAGCGATGAGCGCAAGTGCAAGTGACGACGATATTAACTGGCGTGTCTGTCACTGTCCGTAATTCACCGGGCGAATGAAAGATCTCACAAAATCTGCGATATGCTGCGCGACTTGACACACTGTCTTATAGACCGATAGCCTGCGGTGCGTGGTGGCGCCGTGCTACAGCGATTGTGCTAGCTAGTGCTCGCACGCTGAGTACACGTGGTTCCACGTCATAATATTATCGCTATCATTGCACTGCTGCTGCTGTTTGATGCGACGTCCCGTGTCACAAGAGATGGACGATCTCTCGCGCGTAGCCTTCAGGATCATTTTCTGCCAGGGTTGCTAGAAAAAGCCTAAGTTTTGGGAAAAAGGACTTAGATTCCATGTTTTAACAGTTTTATTCTGGTTTTTAGCGGTGGTTTAATGTTGTACATTGTGGGCCAAAAAATGGCACAAAATTTTTATAGGCCATTAACTTTATCAAATACTAACCAATTTTTAAAAAAATTCACTGTCTGAATCAAGAGGAAATCGCTACACTACCTAGTAAAATATCAATGTCTTAAAACAACAATTGAAAAAAAAACGATATCTGTAACAACATTCCAAAAAATTAACAACAGAAAACAACCTGTTTATTGCCTTAGTTATTGTTCAAAGTAACTGTCACATCTCGCAGTTTTCACATCAAATATTTAATGTGCCCGCCTTGATGCCTGCCGGACGACACACTCAAGCCGACGACGCCACTGACCAATGGCGCGATCAACCAAACGCTGCGATAGTTTGGCCCAGTGCTTCAGCTGGTTAATTGTCGTGAATTGTTAACGTTGATAAACCATCTGTTAAAGGGCTCTCCCAAAACAGCATAATTGACGGGATTTTAGTCCTGGCTGGTTGGAAGCCACACGTCAGGCTCAATCAAAGTTGATCATCATAGTCATCGCCGGTGGGTAGTGCTGAGTGCATATAGTCTACTGCGAAAAAAAGGCCAGATGCAAAAGTGTAGGGCCTACTGTGTAGGTTCTAGTAGAATAAAGTATGGACGGCGATCCCGGGGGGGGATGAAAGGGACATGTCCCCTCCAATATTTGGGCAGGGGGGATAATGTACAGGTTGTCCCCCAATAATTTGCCCCCAAAACGATCAAGTTTTAGTTTTACATTTCACCTATGCATTTCAAATCAGGTCAAGGCAACATTTCTGCAGACAACAGGTCATTTTTTTGCTCGCTTTGCTCGCAGATTCTTGGTAGCCCCATTTTAAGTTTGTGGCATCACCCTTGTTTTTCTTTAGGCGTAGGCCTATTGTTCAATCTGTACTAAATGTGGTCAGTTAAATACTCAGAAAAATATTTAAAATTGTTGCCGCCAGATCTCATTTTAAGGCTAGGCCCTAATGCACGAAATTTGATTTTTGGCTGGGGTTCTGCCCCAGAACCCGCTGGGAAAGCTCACAACACTCCCCCAGTCCTTGTAACTAAAATTTTGGGGCTCTGAAGCCAGGAAAAAGGAGGAAAAGGGTAAAAGAGAAAGGAAAAGAGCTAAATAGATAAGTAAAAATGCCAGAAAAAAACGAGAAAAAAATAAAAAGGGAGTAAAGGATGAGAAAAGAGAAAGGAAAAAGGAAAGGAAGACAAAGAAGGGACTCTCTGGATTTGTTTCCCCAAGAAAAAAAATTCCTGTAGCTACACCAATGCAAAAATGCATGCAGTTATACACAAAAAAGCTTCAACTTCTAGGGACAACGGCTTCCAGAGTCCAGGTCCTTTCCAGGGCTGTGTCCTTGGACAACATTAGAAAAATTCTGTTTTCCAGACCCGGTTGCTGTACGCCCTGTAATTTTGATATCGAGTCATCACTAGCTTTCATAGAATCGACTATTTTCAATCCGTATCTATGCTTCGACCACGCCCACGCGCGGATAAACAAATGTGTGAAATTGATTGAACTATCATAAATTGTTGGTTTTTATTTGTACAGAGTTTGATTTGTTGTGAAAATTTGTATACGGTACATTGCGTGCGTAATAGTGTTATTTGTGACTGAGAATGGATGATATTGCATTGCAGCTGTTCAGTGAAGTACGACGCGTCTACAGTGAAAAGCATTCATGTATGTTTCAAGTGTTATTTCGGTAACAGGAACTTTCGTTCCCACGTACTTTCGCTCCCAGGAGCGAAAGTTCCATGTACGGAACTTTCGCTCCCTGATACTTTCGTTCCCTGGAACTCTCGTTCCCAGGAACTTTCGTTCCCTGGAACTTTCGCTCCGGTGAGCGAAAATGAGGTGGAACTTTCGCTCCTCACTCGGAGTTAACGTTATATGCCTACACACTTAATAGAAGCAGATGAAATCAAAGGACGCCAGCATGTGGTGTAAATGCTCAATGTTTAAAACAAGGAAGCCCAGCTGTCGCTAGGGAACCTGCTACAGCTAGCCTAGAAAGGTTTTCCGAAAGATGGGTGTAAGGTTTAGGGAAAAGACTAGAATTTAAAATAATGGTAAGAACTTGACGAAAAATATAATTTAAGGAAGAATTTATAAACAGATATAATTTGAG
>Ga0056128_1006290_pt1 | contig 14998 bp, 14 predicted proteins | sample WorMetLIZISLAND2_FD_71113 | JGI IMG/M metagenome (GOLD analysis project Ga0056128, IMG submission 71113) | Marine gutless worms symbiont microbial communities from Max Planck institute for Marine Microbiology, Germany - Olavius geniculatus... ...
AAATTTTATCTTAATCGGGTCAGGGGTTTTGATTCTGTGGGGGGTCGAATTTTTGGCTTTCCCATAAGAAAGAGAAGTCGCCGTTAACACAGGGCTTGAACTACCGTTCAGCCTGTGATGACTGTCGTCCGTCCGTCCGTCCGTTTGTACGTCGTCCGTCTGTCACAGATGTACTGTGGCTAAACGGTGCAAGATAGGGCCTATGTTGCTATTGATCACTAATAGAAAGTGGCATACGCCCTTTCAGATAACATAAAAATCATCGACCTTGGATGACCTTCAAGGTCAGTGACAACCAATACGGTCGGCCCCACTCTAGCAACAGCTGAGCTTTTTGTTGTTCTGCATTACTAACCACACTTTGTAGTCTATCGGATTTGAGTCCAAGCTGCTTAGCGACCAAGGCGTGGGAGAAATGAAGCGTATAGGGTGTTTACACGATCCAGCAAACGTCCAGCAAACTTCCAGCAAATGTATTCAAAATACACATAAATTGCTGAACGTTTGCTGGAAGTTTACTGGACGTTTGCTAGATCGTGTAAAAATCCCATTAGTCTCGCTTGTTAACAGATCAGCTGTCTTGCAAGCCCAATGGATGGGCGCACTGTCTTGTTGAAGCACGTGAAACGCTGACAGCAAAAAGAATATCTGACAGAAGTTACAGCACCAGGAGGACTTCTATTGCGTGTGATATCGAACGTCGACTTTGACAGCTGGCTAGACGTAAATTAATGGATGTTGGTAGTTCCGTGAGCCGACAGTCCGACGCGATAGACAAATTTCATAAATTGGGCCTTTTTATACGTCTTAAACAATAAATACCAAGTATCCGCTTGAAATATTCTGTCTTTTATGACATCGAGTATTTACAGTGTAAGGGCCCGAGGAAATCGGAGAAAATATCCTACGGTCACTAGATCATTTGCAATTGTATCATCTGCATTCTACAATCCTTTGTGGTGTAAGTCTTATTACCAATAGGTATTGCCTACACAGGCACACCGCGCGATGCATTAGCCGCGTATCTTTGGTCTCGCAGTGCAAAATAGTGTCTACACTTAAGGTATACGGAAACGGAGATCAGCGCCGCTTTACGGGCCTTGTGACTCGGGAAGAATTTTAATAGGCTTATGTTTGACACGAGCATCGACTACTTAAAAGAATGCTGCCCAAATCTGCACAAAACTGCCAGCAGATTTGGAAAGTTCTATGCAGCTTGCACACAAGTTTTAGTGTTACTTGTAGGCAAGCCTAACGCAGAATGACAGAAACGTGGACGCAATGCGCAGCTAAGAGGTGACTAAGCTTATAGGACAATAATGACAGTTAATGACAGTTAGCATGTAGACTACAGGTGCGTACGGGGACCGTATTATGCAAGCTTCTTCACGTATCGCCGCAATACAGGTGCGCTCTCGCCAACAAGTGAACAGCAGGCCAGTGGCGTGGCAAGGTTTTTTGCGGGGGGACCCTTGTGCAAAGCATCAGTGGTGGGCCTCCAACTGAAACAAAAAAAATAAAAATTGGGGGGAAAGTCAAACGTGAGTCTGCCCGGCGCCGTAAGTCCGATTGAGGGGAGAATTTAGAGGCTTGAAATTTCCCTCTTAGCAAACCAATGTGGCTCGAACTCAAATGTATTAGCATACGCAGAACGTGCAGTGTTGGCATTGCGTGGGTCAACATCCGCACCCTAACCGTCGTTGTTAGTAGACCAATTATGTCGGACGCGGACGAGATGGTGGTTGATAATGCCGTTTACCGGTTGCCATTAGTTCCAGAGATATACCCGGCCCCTTCGGACTAGTGCCCCTTCGCACTAATGAACTGTCCCCGCAAAGTTTCGTGGAGTTGCGCCTTCTACTGCCAAAGTTATAGGCGCGAATACGTAACTATTGAGCCAATTTTTGACCCCCCTTCGTAAAATATTGTTGGGAGACCCCAGTTCCCGGTAAGGTGTGCGCCAGCAGACTTGGTCATTCAGTCTATTAGCGCGTGTAAAAAATTCAAAACGCAGCAGGGGCCGAAATATGGTTTTCCGAAAAAGTGGATTCGCTGTTGAAAACTTAGTTTTGTCTTCATTCATTCCGAAAATATTTGCGGTCAAAGTTTGAAGATGCCCGAAATCGTACCGAATTTTGCATGTTTTGGCCCTTTTGGGAGCCTCTAAATTTTTGGACCAGCATTAAAACGTGATCAAATTACGATGATGTGGCAAAATTTTACGGCGATCGGCCGATGAAGCTCGGAGATCTCGCTTTGAACAAAAAGCATTTGCGGTAAACATAAGCCCGCCGGGTTCTGGGCGTACTAATTAGGCGTTTGATAAAATGAACATGCGCCGCGCTGCAGAGTACAAAAATACGTCACATCTGATTTTTATTTTATTATTTTATGATTTTTTCGTCGTTTTATGTAATAAACACCTTGAGCATAGGCAAAAAAATGCAGCCCAGGCGGTTGGGGGCCGCTGAATGCCGTGGGGGTCTTTGCGCACTGCACAACCTGCAACAACCTATTGCTACGCCACTGCAGCAGGCAGTCCTTGCTAACAACACTGTGACTGACTTGTAAACACACAGATTACAAATCACAGAATATGCACTATTATGCGGCCGTCCTCGTAGGCCGCGTAACGGGTCTTATCCGTCCGTCCGTCCGTTTGTCTTTTCCGTACGGGCTCCTAAGTCAGAAACGAAAAGACTCGGAGAAACCAAAATTGATGTTAACGTTCCCTGTGTGCAGTGTTGGGCAATTACTTTTAATTTTACTGAAATAGAGTTTTTGACTATTTTATCCAACATTGCACGTGTGCCGGTTTTCAGCTTAAAAGGTCAAAGACTGCATAATATGTCAGCATTGGGCCTACACGTATTTAGCCGACCGTACTTACGTAACGGTCGAGCTTATGGTACGGTTGTCGTCTGTCTGTTCGTCGTCTGTCTGTCACGGATGTATTGAAGCTAAACGGTGCGAGATAGGATCTAGGTTGCTATTGATCTCTAATAGGAAGTTTCCTATTAGCTTCGAAATGACATGAAAATCATTGACCTTGGATGACCTTGAAGGTCACTGACAACCAGTACGGTCGGCTGTCCTAGCGATAGCTGGGCTTTTTGTTAGTCTGTAGGATAGTTATAAAACGCAAATATGGTCTGCCGAAATTCGTTAATCGTTATTGCTGATGACCTTGTGTGGTTATAAAAGATTGTCCAATTTCAGGGCGAATATCAAACGCGTTCTGTATGTCTACGACATACATCGGTGACATCGACGCGTGGCGAAGTACGATGTCTAATGTATTCCGTGTCTTTTCCGTTCTTCTCATTCTGCCACGTTTTGATCTTGATCTGCTTCTTTCTGATTCATCACTCGTCTACGATCGTGTCACCTCACTACTCTCATGATCTAGTGTTGCCGCTATCAATTTTTTTACTAGTCAATCGACTATTGTTTAAATTTCGGCTGGTCGACTATTAATCGACTAAATTAAATTATTTATTGGTCGACTAGATCGACTAATCGACGGCTCACTAATGTCATCGTCGTACTTTTAAAAACTTTTTTTCGCAATTCCGACCCTTTGTGGACATCTGGCACCCATTTGGACTGATTTGACAGTTTTCTTCTTTGATACACTAGATAGCATTTCCATTTTTAGCGTATAGCCGTAGTGCCTAGCTAATACGATCAGCACTTTGTCACTATACCGAATAAAAACAAAATACCAAAAAATCATGTGCCATTGACCTCATATGGCTTGATATGCAATAGGCTTCTAAAAGTTTCAAGGTACATGTTCGTGCAAAATTTCATCAAACAGTTCAAGCTGAGTGCAGCGGTTAGGGACTTTTCGTGTCAACTTGGAAAAAAACATAACGACGATGCTAACAGCCATATTTGCGTTGCTTCCGCGGTTAGTAATAACATGAAACAATTGTTTTAAACTGCCAAGTCGCGCATACAATTTCATATGAGCCATTTTTTAAAGAGTAACACTTTCTGAGGTAATGTAGTGACACGTTTCAGGTGAAATGGGAAGTTTACGACAGTTTTGTTGCAACTTGTGCCCAAATCTATCACTGAAAAAAAATTTGGAAAATCGTTCGCAGTTTAGCACAGCTGCGGTAAATAATCATAATTATATCAAAATGATTGTTTTTGGCAGTCAGATACTACAGTGTTAGTCTGTAGACCGACTGCACTTTAAAATAATCTCCCTGACAACCCGATGAACACGTGTTGTTTTTTTAAATACAGATATTTTTGTACAGGCAATTCGACCAACTGAAGATGGGTGAATTTCAAGTCGTCTTGCTTCTAATGTTGACTGAATGTGTTTCGGCGGCAACATCACCATGTAAGACTAGCTTATTACGCATATAAGCGTATCTTATTTATTGTTTTAAATTTGGTCATTTAGCGCATTTAATAAAAATGACCAAAAACAGTTAAAAATCGTTTTTTTCGACCACCCCGCTATTTCTGACGTTTTTTTTTAAAAAAGTAAACATCCACACAAAGCATATTGGCAACTAGTAGACTACATTTTATCGCTTTCAGCATGAATGTGCCTTTATTTACAGTTTCGTGGCTAGTTAGAAAGTTATAGTGCACTGAACGGCGCAATAGCTGTTCATCGTCATGTAAGAGAGAGAGAGGGAAAGAAGAATTTATTTTCTGAAACCGCAATAAAGTGTTAATTTTGCCACCAGTTGAAAGCACGTAAATGATAACGCTATTTTTTGCCTACAAAAACTATTGCCACACACTTGTGCTTTATGTGATCACAGGTGTTCCAGATGAATTTGGTTACGCCCGAGTAAACCACCGCGATGACGTCATACTGCCGTGTCACGTGACACCAAATGCCGCCACCAACGTCACGTGGCTTCATAGACAAAGGCCGCATTCCTATTTCTTTCTCTACGAAATCTACGTTAATGGTCTGATTTACAAAAATTTGCGGCACCGTTTCAGCATCCGCAACGCCACAGTGGGCGATTATACTTTGATTATTCGAAACATTTGGCCTACTGATGCCGGACGATATCGCTGTTTTAGTCGGCAAAAGCTGTTACAAAACTACGTCATTTATGTCGTCGGTTAGTATTGATTTTATCTGCATTTTTGTGCCGTGATTAGATCATAATTATAATAAATATTTCTAGGTGACTAAACCTTGCACTGTTGCCCATCAAGAAAATTCCAATAACTGTAATCGAAAACCGGCAAACCTAAGTGAAAATTATAAAAGAAACAATCAACAAATCTTATTATCATTAAACTGATATGAATAAAACTGATATTAAACTGCACAAGTTGATAGATAATTGTAATGTGCTCTAGAGAGGCGGCAGTACTAAGTAATATAACACAGTGGGCCTACACGTGAGTAAGAAATAATTTTTCTGTTGTTGTTTACCTTATTTTTTTATTATAATAGCACTCCGGTTTATGTTGATACATGACGATGATGATTGTGCTCTATGTTTTGTTGCAATAACTCCGTGCAGTTCAACCGCCGAGTTACAAGGAGCACACGGCGGTCGTTGAACAGTCCTACACAATTCCATGTGACACGACTGTCGATGACGACGTCCGTTGGTTCTTTGACTCAGTCCGTCACAGAGCACGGTCTGTCTTAGTCTATAACTTCGGACATGTCCAGAAGAAATTTCTATCACGTTTCAGTCTCAACACGACGGTTCGTGGTCTTGACATATCTGTAGTTTATTTGAGTGACACGGGCAACTACACGTGCATTGATAGAAACGGACAGGGAGACTACCATATTCATCATCTCGCTGTTTACGGTAGGTCATCTCATTTCAAGATTTCAAGAATGTAGACCTACAGGCCTATTGTAATACCCTGTTTACACGATGAAGCAAACACGAAGCAAACATCAAGCACACGTGAAGCAAACTTAGAGCGCTCGTAGTGCACAATGTATTTTGAATACGTTTGTTTTATGTCTGCTTCATGTTTGCTGCATCGTGTAAACAAGGTATTAGCAACGTGTACTTCGACGGAGTAGGCTACATTGCAAGGCTGCAGGGTGTTGCGCCGTTCCATGCAACGTCATTTTCTATCGCCTGAAGGATGAGGCAACGGATGTTTGTCACATTTTGTTTTTTAACGTCAGCTAAATAGTTTTTTTGTTATGATGCGTATATTTATTGTTTTTAAACTATTTAACCTTGAAAAGTTTAAATGTTCCAAAAACTTCACTTCTGACATTGCGTTACATGTGTTTAGTGTAGTCTCTCTCGCTCTATTTGGCTTTTGTTGGTCATAGCTTTGTCGCAGATGCTGCCGAAAATTTGTCCGCTGCATACATAATTCCTGTCTGTCTTTCTGTTTCTGTCAGTTACATTCACGCATTTTAATGTAAGCTTGTTAGGCTACTACTCGCTTTGAGATTGATTACAGTTTTTGCAATTCGCTAAACGTATAGCATTATTAGCCTAATTTGCTAGTTTTGTTTTTGTTTACAAGTCTTTCGTTTTGATTATTGCAGTTGAGCCGACAACAACTTTGGCAGAGACGAGCGCATCGTCTGCTGAAAGCTTAAGCACCACTGCGGCTCTTGCTATGGCAGCGAGTTTTATTTCTGTTATCGCTGTTGTCATATTGGTCCTTGTTATCATTCTCTATCGACGACGGCGAAGTTCGTCTCAAAATTGGAAGAGGTAATTCGCTGCATTGCCAAATTTATTTTTGTTTGTTCATTTACTGTACAAGCAGAATTGGACAAAACGTCATATTTGCGAAAAGCTAGTCTTCGGAACAAGAAACGGTCATAACATAAAACAACTTTTTAAAAATGTTTTGACCAGTTAAGTTTCGAATAACGGTCTAATTCAGTCAGTTTTTAGCAGACGTTTCTCGAAAACACTTCAAACCAAGATCGTAATAAAACTAAAAATTTACAGCAAAGCCCTACGTTAGGCCGTCCGGCGCCGTAAGTCCGATTGGGAAAAATTTGGGGAGGTGAAATTCCCCTCGTAGCAGCGTCAAGTGGCACGCACGCAATTGCGTTAGTCCAACTATCCACTCGCAGTGTTGAGCTTGGGCAGGTCAACGTGCATGCCTATAATTTTTTTGTTAGTTCACCAAAGTTTACCAAGTTTTTTTTTGCCGAACGCGGAAAGGATTGCTGTCGATCGCTCTTGTTTCCGATTTTTGATACTTCGATACATTTCAGATATTGCCGTCAAAGCCTGAAGCTGTTTAAAATCGCGCTGAATTTTTGGTGCTTTTGCCCTTTTAATTCTTTGGGGTGCGGACTCCCCAAAATTGGCATTCAAATTATCATGGCCGCCTTATGGTACGTCATGTGGTAAAGTTTTGTGGAGTTCTCATAACCACAAAGGTATAGTTATAAGCGCGCATACGTTAAATTTTCAGCCAATTTTTACGCGCAAGCGCTAGCATAGCTACAACGCGTATAAGCTACCGTACGACAATTCTGTCTTGGCGTCTGTCTGTCTGTCCGTCTGTCTGTTACGACCCAGTACCGATTGAAGCCCAGGTGAGATAGAGACTTCGGGTTTTAACCATATAATAGTTTAGAGTTTCTAGTATTTCGTAACAAAATTTGATGCCGCTGCGTCGGAGGGGTTCCTACAAACGAGGGAGCGAAAGAGGGGCACCCCCTCACCTAAAACGTTATTTTACCGATATTGGCTCGTCTAGCGTAAAAACGCTTGCATATAGGCACAGACATGCTGCTTATCATAATAAACACTGGCGACGAGCTTTTGAAAAATGTCAACATCAATGACGTTGAATAATTTTGAACTCCCAAAATAGGGAGTTTTAGTGAATTTTTCGCGATTTCCCGCTGCGACACACATTTTAAGAGTGAATTGCTCCGAAATGGCTGGAGATAGACTAGGACAACCTGCACAGAAAATTTTCAGCATTGAATTTAGATTTTAGCAGTCCAAGTCCCGACCCTTTACGTTCAAGGAGGCATGCGCACGCGGATGTCAAAATTCTGGTATTGGCTTATAATAACAAACACTGATGACGTGTTTTTTAACGGTATCAACGTCGATAAACTTGAGTGACCTTGAATCCCTAAAATAGGGGTTTTAGTGACTTTTTGGCGATTTTCAGCTGCAGAAGAGTGAATTGCAACGAAATGGATGGAAATAGGTCTGATAGACCAATATTACCTCCGAACAAAAACTACCATAGGCTCTCGCGCCTCTCATGAGCATTAGCTCAGATTTTTTGTTGAAATTTTTGATACCCCAAAATTTTGTAGGGGCACCCCAATTTTTGGACATAACTTTTAAACCTCCTCTTATTTCAAGGCAATCGGCCCTGGGATCTCAAAGATAACGCCGCAAAGTGGCACGCCGCAAAGTGGCAGATAGAAATAAACCGCGGCAAAATATAAGGCGTTCTGTTACTACATGTACGTACGGGCAGCCTAACTAGAAATTTGGGGCAGAGCTCAACGTGAGGCCGCCCGGCGTCTTCAGTTTAGTTGGGAAAAAATTTTAGGGGGTTGAAATTTCTTTCGCAGTAACGTCACGTGAAAACGTAGTGTAGAGACGCATTTACGGATTGGTGAGATATATAATAATCACATTATTGCAAATTGTCCGCAGAGTGTGCCAGTAAAAAAATTTTGAAAACGGTCAATAATTGACGAAGATATGAAAAAAGTAAAATGGCACGTTTTTGTGCATGTAAAAAAAGTAAGAAAATAGCTGATTATTGTTGTTGTTATTGTTGCTGCAGTTGTTGCTATTATCATCTGTGCTGCAGTTGGTCTTATCGACTGACGGCTTTATCTGTCAATAACGGTGAGTTAGACATATACCAACATAACATTGTTACAAACATTGTAATATTTTAAAAGTTTTGTAACATTTTACGTGCAACTCTTTTATTACATTTAAAAATATATTTATTGGAGTGACTGATGTAAAGTATCGAGAGGAAACTTAGTCTAAAGTTTTATGCGGGTTAAAAAGTTTTATATCGCGTTTCAAGTCGATTTCAGGTATTTTTGTGAGAACGTTTTACGGCAATGATTTTACGGCTAGCCGTTAGGGTTAGTGTTGAGTTTAGTTTTTACGCGCGAAAGCAGCTATGCTTTCAGTGCGTCTTAGCCATCCCAAGTCTGTTTGTTTGTCACACGGGTAGGTCAGTCAAAAACGGTGCAAGCTAGGATCACCAAATCTTCACCATCGGCTGCCTGGAAGACTAGTTTCAGGAACCGGAAAACTTTTCCATAAATTCGAAGGGGGTCACCCCGAACGAAGGCGCTAAATGAGAGGGGGTGGGCAAAATTTGCGATTTTGGGCCAATAAGTCGCTGTATGTCAGTATAACGGTGCAAGATAGGGCCTAGGTTACTATTAATCACTAATAGGAAGTCGTACACTGGCTCTCGATTGGCGCCGAATTCAATGACCTTAGATGACCTTGAACACCAAAATAGGGGGTTTTATGGATTTTTTGGCGATTTTGGGCTGCGACACAAGTCTACATCATTTACAAGGTGGCGCCACAGAACTATCGTTATGCGATCCAGACAGAGAATTTGGTATTTGTATGTTAACTTAACGTGAACACCCCAAATTTTTAGATAAACTACTGAACTGGAACTGTTATAGACTTTCGCAGGTCTCGTGAGCATTAGCTCAATTTTTTTGTAAATTTAGCTTTTTTATGAGTATTGAATTTTTTTCAATATTATTTTTAGTATGAGTTTTACTGAAATCAATCATTTCAGTAACAGTTCTAGTTTCAGTTACTGGAATATCACTGGCTAATACCGGATGCTGAAAAATGTCAATATCAACTTTACTTTAGAAAGCGTGGGCGCCGAGTCTACGGTACGCCTGCGGGATATGCAACGTCTGGGACCACAGGCGTTTGGTTTTCATATAATGATTCCTGACTAATTTCTGGCATCAGTATAATAAAAGAAGTAGCAATCTCGAGCGATTAATGTTTTAGTCGTGTTAACACATGCGATTAATTAGTTTAATCGCGCTTTTTGCTGGTGTTTTTTTTCTTTATAATTTTATTTTTCGTCGCCAGATCTCTGAGCTAAGTCAGCCGATTGCCGCGAAACTTTGCCGCGTGATTGGAAGAAAATGTTCAATTGAATAATCTAAGTTCAAGAATTTGTGGGGCCTTTCCTCCCCCTCCCCCCGAAAAAAATGGGAACCAAAAACATGCGAAATTCGGCGCGATTTTAGACGACTTCAGAATTTGATCACGAATGTCTCCAGAACGCATGGAGGTATCCCAAATGTAAGAAAAACTAAGTTATCGACTACAATAATTCTTCCCGCGCTCGCGAAGAAAGTCCGATAAACTATTCCACTAACAACACCGATTCAGGAGCGAAATCGCACCCACTCAAATGGACTTTTTGGGAAACCATATTTCAACTCCTAGGTTGTGCTACTAGCTCAAATTTCTACGCGCGCTGAAAAATGGCCAGGCTTGCTGGCGCATACCCCATCGGGGACGAAGATCCACTAACTATTACTTGTGTATACATAGGGGATCAGTACGGTAATTGGCTTAGTTAGCGAATACGCGCCTATTACTTTGAAGAGTAGGGCAAATAACCCCACGAAACTTTGTCACGTATACAAGCCACAAAGCAAGCATGACAACGAAAGTACAATTTTTGGGGGGGAAGAAAAGGGGCAAGCACCCCAAAAGTTTGGGAAAGCAAAAACGTGCAAAAATTGGCGCGATTTTGAACAACTTTAGATTTTTAACGCAAATACCTTTAAAACGGATCGAAAAATTAAAAAAAATCGGAATAGCGGATGAACAACTACAATTTTTCCTGCGCTGGACGAAAAAATTAGGTGAAATTTTGTCTACAAACAAAAAAGTTGCAAGCGCGTAATGTTGACCTAAAAAAAATCAATAATGCGCGCACTGTGCTGACAAAGTGCGTTCGTGCCACCGTGCCACGTGACTTTACTGCAAGAGGACTGTCATCCTCTAATTTTTTTTCAATCGGACAGAGGGCGCCTTGCTGACTCACGTTGGGCTTTGCCCCAACTTTTTAGTTTACTTATGTTGTAGATTTCTGTTTTCAAATTTTACTTTCCATAAACATACGATACTTTTTCGGATTGACTTTAGGCCTACGGATATTTGGACTTGCTTACAATTTTTTTCATGTCAGTGTTTTTTAGTTTTAGTTAACGTTATTTCTTTTTGTTTCAGTTACTCTAATCTCAGGCTTTTAGTCAGTCTTTCCCATACGTTTTCTACACAACACTACTTCTATGTTTATCTAATTTTATTTCCATTTAAAACTTTTTTAGTTCTGTTTGGTTTATGTGCTGGATTAAATTGACATCTTTGCAAGTGCAAATCTCTGTCGAATCGTATCGTTCTGTGTGCTTGTTTTTGTTTGAACTTATTGTGCCAATTTGTATGTTTTCTTAGAAAATGGTGAGACTGATCCACTGCTTCCGGCGAATGCGAATCGTAACAGGTTGCATGTAGCGCTTGTAAATGGGCACTACGAAGAAGCAAGTAAACTGATAAAAACAGAAACCGAAGATATTTTAATAGAATGCTTTGAAAATCAGGAAGGCATTTCGCCTCCGTCGTACAAATCCAGCTTACACATTATCGCTGGTCTGAAAAATAAAGAACAGGCAGAGAGACTATGTCGAGAGCTACTTGATAAGGTGACGCAGCCAGAAAACAGGGAACTTCTGTTAAATGCGACAACAGTGGAAGACGTTAGACACCATGCGGGTACAGTGCGTGCTTCGGTTGCTGCCATTCACATCGCAGCGTGCAGCGGTAACTCGGGAGTCGTGAGGCTGCTGTGTCAAGAGTATGGAGTTGACGTTAACTGCAACACCAGTGAAACCCTTACAGTACCACTAATGAAAGGCGTCACGGCGCTATACTGGGCATCGGCGAACGGTCATGTGAAAGTAGTGGAACAGTTACTAGGCAGCAATGCTAACGTGAATGGAGGCAGTGCCAATTCCGGTGCCACACCGCTGTATATCGCTGCATATGTTGGACATACAGAAGTAGTGCAGATCCTGCTTGACAACAATGCCGATGTGAATGCAGGTCGTGCCGATATCGTTGCCACACCTTTGTATGTTGCTGCCCGGGAAGGACATGTACAAGTGGTAGAACTTTTGCTAGCCAAGATTGCCAATGTCAGTGCAAGTCGCACGGATATCGGTGCCACGCCGCTGTACGTTGCTGCTCGTGAAGGACACAAAAAAATAGTAAAACTGCTGCTAGACCACAAAGCTGACGTGAATGTCCGTCGCACTGATGACGGTGCGACACCTCTTTACGTTGCTGCTCATTACGGACATGCAGAGGTAGTGAAACTGCTGCTGGACAACAACGCAGACGTCAATGCAGGTAGAGGCGACACACCTCTGTATGTAGCTGCTCGCATTGGACGCAAGAAAGTAGTGAAGCTGTTGCTGGCCTACGGTGCAGACGTGAATGCAGAAGGTCACGATGGCAGAAAACCAGTCGATGCTGCTCGACAGTTTGGCCATGTCGACATCGTAAAACTTTTTCAGTAATTCTGTTTCTTCACGCAGGATACGTACTGATTTCGCAATCGTAAAATTAGTTTGCCATAAAATGCTCGGCTTTTAGCCATGTCCCTAGTTACCGTTAGTTAACATGGAAATGTTCCGGATGTTTTGATTATGAAAACAATAAGAAAATAAAAATTGCAAAATCGTTCGACTAGGCCTATTTTTGTCTCAAGTAAGGGTCACAGTATTGAACTGTTGAGATCTGCACGTATTTTTGCATCCTTTTTTGGGACACAGTGTACTTTACACAGGTAAACGCGTCCCGTCTTAACCCCAGCCAGATAGGCTGGTACTCGGTTTACTTACCCCGGAGGGATGAAAGGCTGAGTTGAGCTAGGCAGCTGGTTATATACCGAGATGGTTTACCTGCCTATAGGCAGTCACCCATCCAAGTACTAACCCGGTCCGGCGTAGAGTAACTTTGTTGATCGGATGAAACGCGTTACCGCTGCATCACGCCACCAACCGCTAGTCCCTATGAACGAAACTTTACGTAAATGATGAGACTTTTCGTTTTCAAAGTCAACACGTTTTTGTCACTTCAGTGTAAGTCGTAGTCACTATGAACTGTTTTTGATTACTTGTTTAATTGCTGTTTGCTGTCGAGTACACTGATATAGGTAGTAATAGTCGGATTTGTATCATTAATCCAGTGTTATGTTTCGTTGCTTTTTCCTTTATATATAGATGTGTGTGTGTGTGTGCGTGTATGTTTTTGTCATTTCTTTTTATTATTATGCCAAACAGTTCAAATTCAACTCGACAAATTGACTGATTACGGTTTGGAGGTTTTCCGCATCAATATAACACAACAGGATTATTCATTGAAGCTTTGAACTGGGCCTATGTACACTAGCTGCAAGAAAATATTACGAATTCAACCAGGTCTCCAGACGTTGCCGTTACTATGTCCATATGCAAAAAAAACAATGCAATTCACAAAAAAACATGCATGTAGGGTAGGGTGGGGCAAAACGCCCCCTCTAAGAAACTTCAGTCGTATCTGCCACCACCATGCACCTGCATCTGTTGTGCATCTACCAATTAGGATCTAATAACATACCGAACAAAATACTGTAATGATTCACGACTTTTCGGCCAACACATGCGTAAAAGTAAGAAAAACTAAAAAGTTTCTTAGGGGGCGTTCTGCCCCACGAGATGATTTCAGTTAATGAGCACATTTTTGAAAATTTACACATTTTACCTTGACCCGAATAGAGATATATTTTAAAGCAATAATTACACATTTAATCAAAACCAATTTGTCCAAACTTTCAAATGCTACCGAACATTCCTCGTGTCAAATTATACCGAAAAGATGTGCACCGTCAAACTGTTCAGAAACTTGTCCAAGAGTCGTAAGTAGAGAGTCAGTCTGAAACAGCTATGCCAAATTAGGGGGTATCACGAAATACCGCACCGGCCACACCGGCCGACTGGGTCAACGCACTAACCGTTTTGACTATCGCAATTTTGACAATTTTTCTGGAGCCCCCGCTGAGGAGGGGCATCCCTCCGCTTGTCCCCACCCACTAACTGAAAAAACTATACAAAAATAAATGCCTAAATAACAAACTATTACAGTAGAAAATTATAATAATAAGATAATCAGAATTGTCTGCTGTGCCTGGAATAAACACGGTGGTTGGTGAGGTAGCTAAGGGGCCGATGCGGCAAAAATACGGGGGTCAGCATGGTTGGTGTGGTAGCTGAGGGGGCCGGTGCGGTATTTCGTGATACCGCAGATTAGGTCTAGATATTTAACAGAACAAACTGACTGCTAAACTAACTGACATATAAGGGTCAAAATCTGAGTCAATGCCCACCGAACATCGGAACATGGCAAATTTTATGTTTAAACATTTCCCCGCATATTATACATCATTTAAAACAGCAAACTCTTGCGGTTCAGACGCATTTATGATTCACGATCAAGGAAGCAGTGGCCAAAAATAGTACGCGTTCAAAGTTAGACACTTGTAGAAAAAACGTCATTTCGGTAACGGTCGTGTTTTGTGGTACAATCGGTGTCAAAAACCATTTTAGATTGTTGTAAAAGTTTTAAGCGACAGTCTGCATGATTCTGCATAGAATGATGTATAATATTGTTTCATTATTAATTTACTTTAAGAAATATTAGCAGAAAATCGACCAAAAAACGATCTTTTTTCAATATTCACGTATAAACATTAAAATTTTTCGTCGTACGTTTAGGCTAACAGAGTTAACTCTGTGTTATGTTTAATATGTCATCAAATACAACAAATTTGACCAATTTCGTGAAAGAAAAATAATTACTGCACACTGATATGCAATGAAATAGGCACGTTACAGATATGACATTATAGCGTTACAGAACTGACAACTGCGTTACAGAATTGATTGATGCGTTACAGAGTTGACAAT
>Ga0056128_1006291_pt1 | contig 14996 bp, 10 predicted proteins | sample WorMetLIZISLAND2_FD_71113 | JGI IMG/M metagenome (GOLD analysis project Ga0056128, IMG submission 71113) | Marine gutless worms symbiont microbial communities from Max Planck institute for Marine Microbiology, Germany - Olavius geniculatus... ...
GTAGTGTGTCCAAGGGGGGATAGACACCCCTGCTGGCAGATGTAATTTGTGAATCGTAAATCGAAAAATCGGGACCAAAAGATAGGCAATTTCTGTAAGGGTATGGCGCACGGCGAAGAAATCGCTGTCGTTAATAATATATTTGTGATTGACGAACGCGTCAGGCTGTTCTGCATGACCACACGTGCAGTAGTATGACACGATCATCTACCGTAAACAATAATTAGCCTAGTATTTGCGCTGCAGCTGTTCGCGCTCGCTGCAATTTTGGGTCAATCTGTCAATCAGGCGATTTTGTTGTTATTTACCGCCGTTCAGCACACCCTATATCTGTACGATTCGAACTTCTGTTTAGACATAGGCCGACTTTGTCGCGAACTTGTCTCGGACTTTGTCGCAAAGTCGGCGTAATGGAATTTGGGCTTTGTGTTTCATTCGCTATTTGAGGCATTATAACAGTTTTCTGGTAGCCTACGTTTTGTGCTCTGTCGTTTATGCTATAACTGCATGTACGGAGAAACAAAGATTTTTCGGCTGAAGAAATATTACCCGCGCACAGGTTTCTCTGGCGGTTTGTGGTCTAAATCTGTCGCAGGCTTTCGCCGATCAGCAGGTTAGCGTCGTGAAACTCAAAACGTGTCGCAATTAAATAATTAACTTGACTCGTCGGTCTGGGCGTGTTTGGCACTCGTGCAGGCTGATCAGCGAAGAGCGGTTGGCGATGACACGACCGACGTGTCAAGGCGGATCAACGACGATAGACAAATGCTCTCTGCCGCGAGGTTAACTCACGACATAAGGCGCCCTCGCTGCGAGATAGGCGCGCTGGAAATGATCATTTTACCAAACGGCAACGTAACGCTGGAAGAGAGACGTTTTGGGGATAAGCATTTCCGCAGTACTGCGAATTAACACTAATATTAGCACGCGGCAAATAATACAGCACCAAGGCACATAAAGTTTCTAACGCTCGTACTGTACAAGTTCGTAAAAGCAAACAGAGTTTTTCAGGAACGTTTAAATGTGTCACTAGAGTTGGAAACCTGTTCCTCTTTCTCTACAGACAGCCGGTTAAGTGTGTTATCATGCACAGTGTGTCTCCATCTGTTTTCCAGTCATTCCATACGATACAATCTATCGTCCGTGACTGCTGTTGCTATTCGTGTTTTCGGTAGGTATCTTTGACACGCATTTCTTCGGCTAGACTTTTTTGGTATTTTTCCTATAGGAAAATACCATCTACCATTTACCATTTTCTGCGGCTTCATAGGCTTGACATTGACAGTGATGTGCATTTCTTGCAAAAAACGTGTTTAGTGTATTTGTTTGTCGTAATCTCCAGACAGTAAATAACACAAAAAATAACAAAACGACGTGATACATTTAAACACACAATTAAATTGCATTGTGTTTTTACTTTTTTTCTGCTAGGCTTTTATTCCATTTTTATTGCATTGTGTCAGTCCGTTTTTGCCGGTGTGGCGAATAAAGATTTATTTAAAAGCACAACAAAACCTTTGACTGCTTAGAAAAATAAATTGTTCAGACACACATGTATCGGTCTACAAAAATTACTATTGGTTATAGCGTCGCACTGCAGGCCTTCCATCGCGATACCACAACATGACAGACCGTCTCAGGGGACTGTTCATCATTCTGTGGTCGCGACTATTGTAGACTGCTGTCCATTAACGAAGTCATTTGCCCACAGAAAACAATGAACGTGACGATAGTTATGCCATACGAGATCGGCGTTAACGTACACCGTGTATAGATAAAGTGATCACCTGATGACTTTTTCGACACATCCTGAGATTATTTCGCGGTACACGCAGGCTTGCCGTTTGGACCGCCCGACAGAATCTGAACCAATTTTTAACGTTTAATTTTAAATTCTTGTAAAATTTTATTGTACAGGTAAACTTTGTATTTGCATAGTGCCGACGTTTTTAAAAATGGTTAAGTGCTAGAGCTCTTCATAGAAAACCTATCTCAGAGCTACGGAGCGTCACCCGCCGTATGGGATCACACAGTGTTACCTGCCACCCGACACAGGTGAACGTGCCCCGCCTTAACCCCAGCCAGATAGGCCGGTACTCGATTTACCTATCTCGGAGGGATGGAAGGCTGAGTTGACCTAGGCAGCTGGTTACATACCGAGATGGTTTACCTGCCCGCAAACAGTCACCCATCCATCCAAGAACTAACCCGGCCCGGCGTAAAGTAAAGCAGCATTTCCACTACAGCTGAGCGTTGCATTGCGTTGCGTTTAAAATCAAAACGACGATAGTATTTCTATTTTTGTGTTTACTATCCAAGCGATAGTAATTGTGTTGACCATTGAGAACGCTCAACTAGCCCGAGTAGGTCATCTAACTGATCGACAGACAACCGAAAGTATCGCCGAAACAGAGCTGGGTCGGAGCGTACCTCCTGCGTCGGATGCTGATAGTTGCCAGGGCATCCCGATTGGCGATGACGGGGTGAATCAAAAATTTAGATTTATGTTTTTTTTCTTTTTTTTCTTACGCAACACGTATGTGCAACAAGCTTCTGTTCCCAACAGCACTAAATTTTCCTATTTGTTGGCCATATTAACTCATAAATATTTTTTACAAATTAATGTCTTCGCCCGTTTTAACGCGCTGCAACGCGCTTTGCAGCGTGTTAAAGCGCGTTAAACGCGTTCAAACGCAACGCAACGCAACGCGCAGCAGCCGTAGTGGAAATAGACCTTAACTTCGTTAATTGGATGAAACGCGTTACCGCTCCGCCACGCTACCATCCCAGCGTGATGCAAATGATCAACCCATCTCATTCACTGAACTTTTAAGGCTACTCTATATCGTGCAATTAGGCCCTACAAGTTTTTTGGAAGAAAAAGATGCATTCAATCCTAATCCTAGTCTACTGTTTCCAAAAACGTTCCATGAATCCTAAATACAAAATATAATTAACTGTTTTTGCTTTATTCTGTCGAAAAATGTCTTTCATTCGTCTATGACTAGAACGATTTTTTTATGGTCAATGTCATACTTTTCTCGCACATACTGCAGTTACAGCATTGCTTGCTTGCTTACTGATTACGCTGCATTTGTCGCCCCATAAAATTCGTTTGAAAAACTGCAGGCCTAGTGGTACTGGCAGTACTAAGATTTCATGGCAAACGAACATTCAGTGCCACACAGCCTAACCAGCACGAATTGCACTTGATTGACAAATCAATGACCAGAGTCGTTGACTGATCTTGCTGCTCAAGAGCACAACTCACTGAGGTTCAAACGTACTGGACAATTAACCGCAGGCCGCGTGCAAATATCACGCGGGCCAAGTCAACGTCGGATTAAGCAACAATAATTCTGTCAATGCTTCGTCGTTTGTTGACAAAGAACGCGCGAGTAGAGAGTACAAAATGCGTAGTTGTCGGCGGTATCAGTTAACGCGGTAGCAGTAAAAAACGCCGTCCGTCAGCACTCGTTGACAAAAGCACTAAGACGGAGAGCGTTCCCACGCTTCAGTCTGCCTTGGTGACAATAACTCGGTCGCGTGCGCCCGCTCAGCATCCGCAGCCGAGCACGGCACACTGGCGACAAACACCGGCAAGCTTTGCTGAATTATTTTATACTCATTTACTCCGCTCCTCGCTCCCCTTCTCTGACAAGCGTTTGATGTCTAGTGGCACTGCGCTTATCTTCAGATTGACACTCGTCTGATAGTCTCTCCAGCACATCTGAAAACGTTGAACTTGGTAACTGGAAGTACGTAGGCCTACAGATCACTCATTATCAGGGTTGATAAGAGCACACGGAGTTCATACAATTTAGCGGTAACTGCAGGCTGCACCGTTTCAACAGTGAATACTAATGAAAAGATATTATAAGATTATTTTTAAATGCATTAAAAATGAATATTACGTAATTAACATAACTGTCGAAATCGTGACTAAATTGCACAGTAAACCTACTAAATCACAACACGATGCTAAGCAACGATATATGCAAAAATAGTCTGAAATCTACACATGCGCGACAATTTTATCATGGGCCTACTACATTTTTTTCTAACAAAACAGTAACAACAAATTATTAGATTACATGCACATTAGACCTAATGATCTAAATATGTCATGTTAACAAAATACGGGTTTTGGCATAATTGTTCACGGGGCGCTTGCTTTTACTTTAAATTAGTTTTTTTTAAAATCAGAACGAAAACACTAAATTTCGAATTACACCATAATAGCACTACTTTTGTCATTATCCTTGTACTTGTTAAAGTTGAACGGCAATCACGGCACTGACGGTTTGAAAGTTGATACAAAATATAACGCGCAAAAGCACAAGTCAAAACAGTTGATCGTCATAAAAAAGAAAAATTCCCCTTTCTAGCTCAGCACTTAGTGAGTTAAGTTATATGTATGGTAAACAAAAAAGCTCTAAAACAACGTTTATCTTTCATCAACAAAAATAGCGCAGTTACAGTTTCACATCCCCTATTTCAAACAGTTACTTTCTTGTGCGGCGACAAAAGTTTCAAATCGTAAAAACGAAATAAACCGACTCAAATAAAAACTAAGCAAAGCCAGTGCAACAACTATAGGTGTGATGATATACAATCGGTTCAAACGGGCGCCAGGAAGTCATGCGATTTCCGCGACATAACCGTTCACCAGCAGCCGACACGCACGGTTTTTCCCACGCTTTATGCACGATAGCTGCATCGTCGCTGCTGGCGACAAGACCATTGTGAGCACAGCTTTTATCTTCATTCAGCTTACCTGCGCATTAAATCATTGACATCGAAACAAAACTTTCCGACCGACTAATCTACAGTTAAAAACCGTATCTGTTATGAATTTGCTCATCGGCACCAACAGGGTATGAAACGAACTTCATTCAGAACTGAAGCAAAAAACTCAGCTGTCGCTAGAATAGTCGACCGTACTGGTTGTCAGTGATTTTGAAGGTCATCCAAGGTCGATGATTATTATCATCTGAAAGGGTGTGTGCTTTTACTCATTAGTGATCAGTAGCAACCTTAATCCTATCTCTCACCGTTTATCCACAATACATCCGTGACAGACAGACGGACAGATGGACAGACGACGACAATCATGCCAATAACTCGACCGTTACTTAAGTAGGCCTACGGTCGGCTAAAACATTGACATTCGGTAAACAGTGCTTTAAATTGAGTCACAAGATGTTGCTTTCGATCCAGCTTACTCGAGCAGAAGCCTCTGAGAACTCAGCTTATAAGAGGCTCATTACAAATTTACAAATTGATTGATAGATTGCTGCGCCAAGCTTATGTGGCTGGGTACCGTTCGTCTGCATGCACACGGCTTGTCTGGCTGTTTGTTTGGCTGAATAGCTAAGAATTATGAACAGAGAAGCCTATGACGGAATTTTGCAAATAAGTTGGTGATGGCCAAAAAAGTGGTGTCATTTTGATCGTAGGCCTAAGCCGAAGTTTTTTTTGTGGATTCTGAAGCACAGTCAAGAATATTTCATTAGGCCCTATTAGAAAGTAAGGCGTAAAGTGGCAATTTGCACCGTATGGATAAAGGTATGATTCATGAATGTAGTCAGGCAAGATTTTATGGAGGGATAGCCTAGGCCAAAGATGTTACCATTAGGCCTACCAAGTCTCCGTGTCACGAGTTCGCGAGTCAACGATATTGGCCGGGTCGGGTAAAGATTGTACACGGTGTTTCATAAAAAGGACCACTTTTTATTTTTTTCATTATTCGCTTAAATGACGATCAATTTACACAAAATTTGTACCAGTTGTAGCGGAAGAAATATTAATTCAAAATATTGCAACAAAATGTGGCAGTTGATTAAATATTCTTTGCTAGTCTTAACGTAATGCTGAAGTCTTAATGTGTTACGGGTACAAGCTGGATAGTCTCAAATGGTGCTGTCAGTTGCTACCCTACTTCGACGGTGAGGTTAATCTGGTTCGCTAATGAAAAATATTTATTGTGTCAGCACTAAGCAACATGGGGACATGAAATCAGGCGTCTTGCGATCCAAAATGCATCCGTTTTGCAAACTCGATGTGCTAGTGCACTTTCTTGCTCGAATGAGTAAAAAGTCCAACTATCCTCACAGACACGTAAATGTCATTACTTTGCATGTTTTTGTAACTGTAACTGTAAAACTTAACAATTTGTCATGAATGAACCAGATTTTTTACCATTGGAGCAGGGTAGCAACTGACAGCACCAGTTGAGATTATCCAGTTTCTACCAGTGACACATTATGACGTCAGCATTACGTCAGAACTAGCAAAGAATATTTATTTAACTGCCATATTTTGTTGCAATATTTTGAATTAGTATTTCTTCATCTACAATTGTTACAAATTTTGTGTAAATTAATCGTCATTTGAGTGAATTATGATAAAAACAAAAAGGGGTCCTTTTATGAAACACCGTGTAAATAGGTTTAGTAGGCCTATTTGATCGTTGCAACTTGCAACCGCTTTATCTTTAATTTTTTTACCAGCTGTGCTCCCAAAGCATCGCGATATTTTCTAGCTGCTCCTACAAAACAAGTATACCTTTGCTTCTAATTTATTCGCATAGGCTAGATTTTATCTGGAAACTTAATTCGATTTATTTTTCCAGTCAACTAGTCCACTAGACCATAGCACAACTTTCCAGTTTGTAAGTTGTAGCAAACCCATGTCTTACGCCACGACGTTTTATTTCATTCGCTAGATGGTACCGCTATCACGCATGTCATACCGTAGCCCAGCTATCGGTAAATGTTGAATGCATGCAGCCGTTTCTGTCAAAAACGGAATAATGTCACTCAGATGATCTGATATTCTGAGGAAAAGTCTACCGTACCGCTTACGTCCGAAGCTCAACGTCCGACTTCCGATCACGGAGAGAAAGCGATTTCTTAGAGATGACACAGTTTCATGCATGCTATGTTAACGGAACGCTGTTCTCGAAAGCTACAATTAGGGGCCTAATGCTAGTATGCCACACGTCGATATAAACATGTACAATCGTAAATAACCAACAGGTTTCGCAAATTTTTGTCAGAATCAATATAAGTGTTACAAACGTGATGAGACTCGTGTATCTGATGTTATCAATGTTGACACTGTTCAGAGACGTGTGGATGGTTTGAAAAAGGTTAAAGCTGCAGCGATGGATGGTTTGATGGCAGAGCATAATATTTATTATGCTCATCCACTCATATTGGTGCACCTAACATATTTTTTCGATAATTTATGAGTACAGTTTGGTGCCTGATGATTTTGGCAAAGGAATTGTCATATCCTTACTAAAAATGTAGACGGCAATAGATTCACGTAAATAACTATAACGTCGAGCCCAGTGATTAGCAAAGTGTTTGAGTCAGTCCTGTTGTCACAATTCAAAGGCTATTTAATGTCTGACCCATCACAGTTTGACTTCAAACCAAAGTTTAGTTGCAGCCACACCATATTTACTTTAGGCGCAGTTTGTAGCCTATCCCAATTTCATTCCACCGACTCGACTGTGTTTGCTGCTTTTCACTTGCTCAGGTACGACTTTACCTGTCGATTTACCTGAACAGCCGCGTGCAATAATTGGACCGACCTTGCCGGCTACAACAATATATATACGCCGGCTCATAAAAATCAAACCAGACATTTAGCTCGAGCCCGCTACTTCTTTATTATACGCCGGCCTGCTGTGCGGCCTAACAGGTGTACATCCAGGCATCTAACGCTGATTTCGCAATTAAAACGACTTGGTGCAAAGTGATGGCGATGCGCCTGGTGAATCGGAATACATGCTTTGCACCGACCCAGGCAATTTTGAGATGAGATCCCAATCAATATCCTCAAGGCACACAACTTAACAAACTGCAGATTCACACGAAAACAATGTTGTAAATGCGAATACATGTTACTATACTTTGACGCTTTATAAGAACGATTGAAAGCAATTTAAAAGCAAAGCGAAAATTTGAAGAAAAACAAGGTAATGTTCATGTAAACACGAAGTCTGTCCAATGCATTTCGATAGTTTACAGTACATGTCCGTATAAATATAATCACTGAGCTGTTTAGACTGGTAGAAAAAAATTAAACAGTTTAATTTCAAGTTGTACAGCAGCAATGACCCCTTCATCCTTCTCTATTATTTCAACTAAACAATAAACATTGTCAGTCACGAGACCATCCGATTAGTCACCAGCGCTTTACTATAAATGGTTCATCGTCACCATGCGTCTGTCTGGCACATTTACGGAGATATGGCATCCCAAAGTTAATGGGGTCACGACCTTGACCTTTTGAAGTCACGTGACGTCATCGGTCACGTGACCATTAAACTCCCGGGGGTCGACTTTTCTGGGTGGTCCATAGTGACGATGCGTCTATCTTGCACCGTTATGGAGATATGGCGCCTCACATATTGGACGCACGGACGTGGACACGGAAACAAAGATGGGGAAGGGAAAGAGAAAGAAGGAGAGGGGAAGGAAAGGGAAAGGAAAAGTGAAAAGGGAAAAAATGGGAAAGGGGAAGGAGAAAAGTATGAAAGGTAAAGGGGAGGGAAAGTAAAATGGAAAGGGAAAGGGAAAGGAAAAAAGGGGAAGGGGAAGAGAAAGGAAAGAGGGAAGGGATAGGGCAAAGAAAAAGGGAAGGGATAGTGGAAGAAAAAGAGAAAGGGGAAAAGGAAGGAAAAGGGAAAGAAAGGGGAAAGAGAAGGTAAAGGGAAAAGGAAGCAGAAGGGAAAGGGGCAGGGAAAAGAACATGAGGAAGAGGAAAGGGCAAGGGAAAAAGGAAGGGGAAGGAAAAGGGGATGGAGAAGGGGAAGGGAAAGGGGAAAAAAGGAAAGGTGCAAGGAAGAGAGCTTAAGAAAAGTTGCACGCACCGACGCACGGACGGACGCACGGACTACTACTTACTTGTCGAAGTTTTTCCGTTTCAGATCACGCTCGTGGTACCATCATGTCCTAAGTTATAGGCCTACTGCTATACAGTTACCGACGATCATAACGCAGCGTTTCCACGACGCCGTTAAAAGCCGTTACGCTTGACTGAACGTGTAAAGATGCCTGAGGCCTGTGTGATGTCACGCATCACACGTGAACTGAATAGCCTACGAGACACCAGTCATGAAACTCATGATCTAGAGTTGCGCACATGCTTAATACTGTCATACAATCACTGATCAATCAGTACACCGCAACACCGTTATTGTTATTGTCCGGCCGTTCTAATAGGTCGCAGTACCGGTCTTAACCGTCTGTTTGATATGTTCGTCTGTCATGTGGCTCTTAACCTTAAAACACAAAGGCGTAAAAGAAAAAAAATGACGTTTTCTTGGCAGGAGTAAAAAGTGTGTCAATTTTCAGTTTAAACAAGTGTGTCAAACCTTACTCAAAACTAAGTACTGCCTGCGAATAGCTGCAGTATCGTGCACACAAAAAACGAACATAAATCAATGTGACCTTGACCTTTGACTTATGTCCTTGATACTTGATGTTTACCATATGCTTTTATAGAAGTTGTCAAAGGTTAAAGGTTGAAGGTCCGAATATAGCTCTTAATGAGCGAACCCATCTCAGAGCTACGGAGCGTCACTTGTCATATGGGATCACACAATATTACCTGCCACCCGACAGAGGTGAACGCGCTCCGCCTTAACCCCAGCCAGATAGGCCGGTACTCGATATACCTACCCCGGAGGGATGGAAGGCTGAGTTGACCTAGGCGGTTGGTTACATCCCGAGATGGTTTAGCTGCCCACAGGCAGTCACCCATCGCAGTATTAACCGGGCCCGGAGTACAGTAACTTCGCTGATCGGATCAGACGCGTTACCACTACACCACGCCTACCGCCCAAATACATGTATATGTGCAAAATTTCATCAAGCTAAGTGCAGCGGTTTATGGGTTATCGTATTAACAGATAAACAGAGAAACAACAGCTGACCATGCTGAGGACAATAATCTCCGGCTAAGTGCGCATTTGGTGTAAACACGGTTTGTGAGTCAATGTCAACAATGTCAAAATTAGTTAAAATTTAAGATAAGTAAGCGGGGACGCCGGACAGCCGCATATGTCGGCGCTGCAATGGACTAAGCAATTTATCTGATTAGTAATCACTGCGAATTTTAGCAGGAAATTCAATTATTGTACAACAACGGTCTCTGGAATTGACAGCAAAAAAGCAGCGCAAACATGCTGCAAATAGTGTTGCGTACCATGTCAGTAGGTGCAATTGTGCCCGTTGCACGTGGAAATTGGTCGTCTCTAAAATCGCGTTCGGTGTGCTGCGGGAAAAAGTCTTCGACAAAGTAGTAGCTAAGTGTCCTGCTGTCGTAGCAAACAGACCTCGCGATGCGTTTACTAACACGCCTCGCTGCTGATAAAAAAGTAACCGAATTACGCCTCGTCTGATGTCTTTTACCCGACATTAGAGGCTTTTACATGTTGCTAATGTTGGGATTCCGTGTAATTATTATCGAAGTAACCCAAGCTATATGTAGCCAAGATGCATCAACGTTTGTGGACGACCAGGAGGTCGTTTTCGCGAGCTTCTTGGCTATCTCAAGCGACGGAATCGCTGGCTTTGACTACGGTCACTCATAGGGTGTTTACACGATCGAGCAAACATCGAGCTGGCTCAAGCAGGCCTATTGGAACTCCGCCCCTGGCTCAAATGTAGGTCTAGACTTAGGCTCTTAGCCCACAGCTGATCACGTGTTATATAGGCCTGCCAATTACAACCCGCCCGCTCTTCTAATTAGCATGCTAATTACCATAGAATGTCGATCTAGCTGCTCGATGTTCGGTCGATCATGTAAACATTCTATCAGCGGGGGACATCATTGGTTTCTTGGCCTAGCCTTTGGCCAAGTAGCCGACTCAGTTTCAAAAACAATAAACTTGAGCTAATGCTCACGGGACGCGCGAAAACCTATAGCAGTTTCTGCCCGCAGGCAGTCACCCATCGCAGTACTAACCGGGCCCGGCGTAGAGTAACTTCGTTGCAGCCGAAACGCGTTATCAACGACGCCACGCCACCAACGCCAGTACCGTGGCGCTGCCTTGTGAATGATTTTGTGTCGCAGCCCGAAATCGCCCGAAAAATTCAAAAAAATATCTATTTTGGCGTTCAAGGTCATCCAAGGTCACTGAATTCGGCCCAATCGAAAGCCAGTATACGATTTCCTATTAGTGATTAACAGTAACCTAGGCTTTATCTCCCACCGTTACTGAGATACAGCGAGTTATTGGCCGAAAATCGCAAATTTTGACCATCCCCTCTCATTTAGGGCCCTCGTTCGGGGTGACCCCTTTTGAATTTATGGAGAAGCTTTACGGTTCCAGAAACTAGAGTCTTCCTGGCATGGTGGCATGGGATGGTGAAGATTCGGTTATCCTAGCAAGCACCGTTTTTTCCTGATCCACCCGTGTGACAAACAGACAGACGGACGGACAGACAGACGGAATTGCGATGGCTAAGACGCGCTAAAAGCATAGCTGCTTTCGCGCGCAAAAAGACGCGTAGTGAACTAGGCCTACATGGAACGCTCACGCTATCTTTCTTCTTATCTTACGGCAATGTTTAACAATAGATTTAGTAAAGAATAATGTCGACAACATTATTTGCAAAATAACACTGTCGGCAATTCACAGTACAGAAATGGTGGAAGATAATGTATTCCCGACACCGTGCAACACACTCATTGTAGCCTGTAGGTTACGTGACTGTCTGTCTGTCTGTCTGTCTGACACTTTGAGATGACCTATAGTTACTATCTCGCGTTCGTTGAATGTCGTGTGAGTAATATTCCTCCGGTATATTTTGAATGAGATTCAGACTGCAGTCTGTGTTTGCGTCGAGATTTATGGCTTATTTACGACGCAATCTTTTGCAACCTACCTGCAGCTCAGCATCGTAACAATTGCGCCACGCAAGAAACGCCCGACGAGCTACCTTCGGCTATAAAATATTTGCCCTGATACATTTACGAAGTCTATTAACTATATAGCTTGGCATTCCATTTAGAGAAAACAACGTGATTAACAGTTGTAGTAGTTTAAACTTTAAGCCTTATGTTGAAAGTTTGCAGTACTCTTATGGTTTTATGTTATTTTGTATCGACTAGCTTAGAGACCTAGCTTGAGGATATTTTAAAATGCCGTTTTTGAATAAATACGTCAAAATATGTTGCAGAAAAAAACTGCGCATTGGCTCTTCGTGATGTTACATGGTCGCGACATTTTAATCTTATTCCAGGTTATCGCATTGCAGGATAAAAACGAAAAAAATATATATATATATAAAAATTCAGCTCTCAGTCAGATGCGAGTTGTATCGGTTTCTATGCGAAAGCAGTGGAATATTGCATAATTACAGCAAAATTACGCATAAACTCAAAGAAGAAACTCCTCTCTCGTTTAATTTGTGATAGTGTTGCGAGTTGCGTCTTTATTTGTTTCTTCTTAATATGTGCTTGATTACGTTTATTGTTTATGCCATCGTTGAATTTGACTGTCGCAACAATAATAATATTGTACACAATCCGTACTTATATCGCAGAGTCAATAAAAAAATTCTAGTGCGCCGAAACTCACTGTTACTATTACGTAACTCATACGTTTAGGCCTACATTACGATAGCGGCGTCTATAACGGCGACTGAATCGACTATTGCCACGTAGCTTGTGGGGGAGGTAGGTGGTAAGCTATAGGCTATGCGAGGAGGTCGGTGCGCTGTGGAGTATAGTGTTTCTAAAATATGTCATGCTAAAGCTGCATCGTCGTCGTCGTCGTTACGCGCTGCTGATCAGGTCGACAATAACAACGGCCGTGAGACGCAATGGTAGTCTAATTGAACGCATAACGGTTAGGACGTTTGGGTTAGGATCATGACAAGAAGTCGTAGGTTTAACTCCCGGTCGGATTGTCCATTGCCTGCTGTGTCGTTCTAGCTTTACCTATCAAGAGGTCACTATCTTCATTGGTGACTTTCTGCAGACAGGCAAACAATCTAGCTATATAACCAATCACCAAAGATGTCAACTCAGCCTTCCATCCCTCCGGGACAGGTAAATCGATTATCGGCCTGCCTGGCTGGGGTAAGACGGGGCGCGTTTACCTGTGTCGGGTGGCTGTCTGATCCCATATGGCAGGCGACGCTTTGTACCTCTGCAATGAGTTACCATGAGCAACTATTGCGGCCTATAACTAGAATGACCTTGATGTTGACCTTGATTCATCATGCATTCATGTGGACACAGTGGGCCACGTTCCGACGACATCCGTATCTGTCAAGAACTGCCATCTATGCTGTGTTATGCGCTGGTGATCCATACGCAGAGCATGTTCAAGCCAGCGAAGTCGTCTTTCTCTCGCTTACCTATATTGCTTCTCTGGCAGCCTGCCATTGTGTTATTGTTATTTTGTTATGCTATCTTAAGTTGGTTTGACAAATAAATTCTCTCTCTACCTGACATTTCGGACCTAGGTGTCTCAGACATTTATAGTGGTCTAATGGTTTTATTACTAAAATTAAAGTAAACTACTTTGTTACGTGCATAGGCTTACGTCTTCTTGTGTGAAAAAATGATGGCTTGTTTGCGGAGTCAATCTCATTTTGTAGACCTATAACAGCATGAAACTGATTAACCCATTTATGCATAGCGTCCCAAAAATGGGACACCTAGTTTGACGCTACATCAAAAAATAAGTCATGCAGTAATGGGTTAAAATAGGCTTACGATATAAGATATGAGAACGTACATTGAATTGAAATAAACGGTCAATCCATTTCATTCAACATTGTCATTACTGACCGAATGAAAGTAGCATATATAAAGCACATATTATACCGATTTTCTACAGTTTGTGGTGTATTGTGGTCACAGGCCAGTGGCCACTATATTATGGTATCAAGGGCCCAGCGGGTAAATCAGTGCCAAGGGCCCCCCGCTGGCAAAAGACGGCCCTGCTTAACACATACAGCCGTTATTCTCCAAGACGTGTTGCTAGTAACAGAAAAATATATACTAAAAATAGGTCCGAAGTGTCTTGTACTTTTAGGTCCGAAGTGTCTTAGGTTCGAAGTGTCCGGTTACCTTTCTCTCAGCATGTTGCGCATTGTCTTTTGCCCAGTTCTAGCTTTGGTTGCACAATAATACACGATGTTTCATAAAAAGGACCCCTTTTTGTTTTTTTCATAATTTACTCAGATTATGAGCAATTTATATGAAATTTTTACCAGTTGTAGCTGATGAAATACTAATTCGAAATATTTGAACAAAATATAGCATTTGATTAAATATTCTTTACTATTCGTGATGTAACGCCGACGTCATAATGTGTCACAGGTACAAACTTGCTAGTCTCAATTGGTGCTGTCAGTTGCTACCCTGCTTCGATGGTGAACTTAATCTGGTTCGCTAATGAAAAATGCTTATCGTGTCAGCACTGAGCAGGATGAATACATGAAATTGGGCGTCTTGTGATCAAAAACTCAACATCTTGCAAGCTCTGTGTGATAGTGCACTGTCTTGCTCGAACATGTGAAAGACCAACTATCCCCACAGACACGAAAATTTGATCGCTTTGCACGTTTTTTGTGGCTGCAACTGTATAACTTCAAATATTTGACACCAACGAACTAGATTTTTCAACATTGGATTAGCCTGTTTGTACCCGTGACACATTATAATGTCAGCGTTACATAACAACTAGCAAAGAATGTGAAATCAACTGCCATGTTTTGTTAAAAAATGTCGCTACAGCTCAGCTACAACTGGTAAAAAATTTCATGCAAATTGCTCATCATTTAAGTGAATTATGAAAAAAACAAAAAGGGGTCCTTTTTATGAAACACCGTATATAATAATATAAATGTACAAAACATCAGTTTATACACTTGTTAACGGCAACATTTAAGGACTTGCACATCGAAAACAGCAAAAATTACAAAAGGTGATATTGCCCGCATCACACTGACTGTGTG
>Ga0056128_1006293_pt1 | contig 14994 bp, 4 predicted proteins | sample WorMetLIZISLAND2_FD_71113 | JGI IMG/M metagenome (GOLD analysis project Ga0056128, IMG submission 71113) | Marine gutless worms symbiont microbial communities from Max Planck institute for Marine Microbiology, Germany - Olavius geniculatus... ...
GTATTCGCCAGGTGGCGCCACTGTTGCACATAATTAATTTTAATAACTTATGTTTTCGTGTTGAGAATGAAACGACCTTGATTTCTGCAAAAAAATCGTGTAGATCTAAGCAGTATTTCTGAAGTTAGAAGCTATATAACAGAGTGGCCCCGGTTTTTGGGCCACCCTGTATATACGTCGTATAACAACACTAAGACAACCCGCAAAGTATTGTAGCGACATCTTGAAGATGTTACGCGATCATGTTTAATAGTCGCTTTGTTGCAAATAAACCTGCAGTCGTTACTAGACGAGGCCCAGTAACGACCGTCGAATCATCTGACACGATATCTTCGTGTTTAGAGTATCCGGTTAATGCTCTGCATGACTGACAGCGACCGCAATCATACTTACTAACGTACGGGCTTTATAAAATATTAATGAGTTTTGCGATGTGACAACTGTCAAAAAACGAACACGACAAGCAGCTGCACAACAGTTAATCTGTACTTTAGTTTACAACTGAGTGACGATTTGGGCATTAGACTGGCATTAGTCGTGAAAGATAACGACGTGACTTGGAAGTGGATTTATGACGGCGGCATCGCAGCGCCCGACAACCGACGTAGTCCAATTATTGCTTTGCACTCAAAATCAACTAAATCCAGCAGAAGAAGACCGGACTTAAAATCTATACACCCACTCACAGACTTATTAATAGCCTAGTTTACGTAACGTGTTTGTATACAATTACACACTTTTCCATACCACATTATTTTTGATGAGTGGACGAAATGACGTCAAAACTCAACAAGAAATTTTAGCTAATGCTCACAAAACCGGCGAAAACCTACAGCAGTTCCTGTTCGCAAACTGTCAGTCTATCTCCAGCCATTTCGTCGCAGTTCATTCTTAGAAAGTGCGCTGCAGCCGAAGATCGCAAAAATCAATAAAAACCCCTTATTTTGGAAGTTTAGCGTCTTTCAAAGTCATCAATGTTGATACGACTGAAAAGCTCGTCACTAGTGCTTGTTATGATAGGTATCATGCCCATGACTAGCTGCAACCATTTTCACGAAAGACTGGCCAACAACGGTAAAATAACGACTTTTACGAGAGTACCGCTCTTTGATGCCCTCTTGCACAGGTTTCCTTGAACCTAGAAAATCGAGTCTTGGACCGTCAAAATCTACGTTCAATGCTAAAAATTTCAAACGCAGCTTATCCATGTCTATCTCCATTGATTTCGGGCAATTTGCTTTTAAAATATGTCTCGCAGCCCGAAATCACTAAAAAATTTATAAAAAGCCCCTTATTTTGGCATTCAGGGTCTTCCAGGATCATTGAATTCAGCGTCAATCAAAAGCCAGTATACGACTTTCTATTAGTGATTAATAGTAACCTAGGCCCTATCTCTCACCGTTACTGAGATACAGCGACTTATTGGCTGAAAATTGCAAATTTTTTTCTACCCCCTTTCATTTAGCGCCTTCGTTCGGGGTGACCGCCTTTGAATTTATGAAAAAGCTTTATAGATCCTGAAACTATAGTCTTCCAGGCAGCTGACGGTGAAGATTTGGTGATCTTAGCTTGCACCGTTTTTGACTGATCTACCCGTGTGACAGACAGATAGACAGAATTGCGATGGCTAAGACGCGCTAAAGCAGTAGCTGTTTTCGAGCGTAAAAATTGCGACTGAAATATTAGATCCAGTATGGTTTGTATCACGACTTATTTCGCAAATAAAATATCTAAAAACTTTCGATTTGGATTGCTAAGTTTTTTAGGTTTAAAAACAATAAAAATAAAATATGTTTTTAAAAAGCCCATTTTCGCTATAAGTTTACGCTGGTTACAGCAACGTTACGTCTCCTGCCTCCTCGTGGAAGGCACCAAAGTAGTTTTTATTTAGTGTAACCTATAACAAGCAGGGGCTATCTCCAACAATCTAGTATAGTCCCCAATGAGCAAGACAACTATATGCATATAAATCGCGGCATTAACCTAGTGGATATAGCTGCTGCTGCTGCTTCAAACCTCCCTGGATGCTCGCATGACATGTGCGATGATGGACGAACTTTTGTCACTAAACACCGAGCTTATCGTTCCTAATCCAGCCAATTGCACAGAGATCAACCGACTCACATAAACATATTATCTCTAATCTGTATTTACCACAGTCAGCTTATGTGGTAAATTAAACATCTAAGTACGACGTAGCGAAATCAAACACTGAATAAAAGTACCAAAAAGTCGGTCAATAAATTAATGAAAAATAATTAAAAATTAACAACAAAGTTGACAAAATTTTGCAAGTGCAAAATAAACAATAAAACTAACACATAGAAATGTAGGAACACTAAACAACGTCAGAATTCATTATGTCAGTTATACAGCGCAGCTTGTAGACTTACCAGAAAACTTAGGGCATATTACATAGTCAGCTTTCGCTAAGTCTAAAGAGAGTTTGTTGGTGGTTGACTGGTTTTGTGTGGTGCATTTCTCTTGTCTGTTTAAATTGGACTGTCGGTACCAGTACGAAAGACTACGTAGAAAGGCTATTTTGGAATTTCAGAAAAGACCTCAGCTTATAACGGCGTGCTGAGAAAGACGTAGGCCCTAACGCTGCTCACTCACTACACAAGACGGCGGATGTCCGGCCGTATACACTGTGTCTCAAAAAGTATCCCCGACATTTACGACTGCAGCTTAAAAACCAATTATCAGATTGTGATAATTTTTGGTATAAATATTCCTGACGCAACTTGGCATCAAATAACTATTTAGTTTCCCACCTCACCCAACGTTTGTTTCTGCACTACGTGGGGAAAGCACAACTAGCGAAATATCACATTTTGTTTAATGCGATGCGTAATGCGCAAAACACATTTTGTTCACATTTCTGACACTTTGGCTGACAATTCATCCAGTTGTCCATTTTTCAACTGCCTGCAGTAAAATTGCTTGAAGTGTTGGCTCACTATGCGAACACAGGCATATATACGCTTTCTCCATTCATTGACAGCAGTATCGATAATGTTCTGCTCCAGACCAATCCAAACTCTACCAGTCGCTTCTTGACTTTGCAAACATTTCTAAACTTCATCTGGTAAACACACTGCTGCAAGACCTGCTGTTAGAGCCGACAAATTAGAATAGATGAAATTTATTGACGTTTTTTAAAATTTATTTTAGCACGTATTATGCTTGCTCTGCTTTCCCCAGGTAGTGCAAAAGCAGATGTTGGGTAAAGTAAAAACTAAAACATTTATTTAATAGCCAGTTGTGTCGAAAATATTTTTGCCAAATATTATTAAAATCGCTAATGTTTGTCTAAGGCACGATTGATAATGTTTGGGATGTTTTTTTCAGGTTTGCTTTTATTTTAACGCATATTTCGCTTGATCTGCTTTTCTTAAGTACTGCAGAAGCATACATCAAGTGAGGTGGGAAACTAAACGGTTATTTGATGGAAAGTTGTGTCAGGAATATTTCTACAAAAATTATTAAAATCCGATAATTGGTTTTCAAGTTACAGTCGAAAATGTCGGGGATACTTTTTTAGACACAGTGTATTTCCTGCGACGAAACAACAATGTAAGATTGCAGCGTAGAGAATTTAATGCTAATCGATATCTACACGCAACGCGCTGTAGTGGCTTGTCATCGTCCGACGGTCCGATGGCAGACGTCAGAGTCGCTACGTAGCAGGCAATCAAGTATGACTTAGTTTTGCTACTATGAGCGTGACTTAAAATACTGCACTGCGGTTTGTGCCGACTTACAACTCCCTCAGCTACTCATCAGCCTATACTCGCTATCGGTACTGGAAAACGTTTGATAATTCCGACGACGCCTTGGTAGGCTAACATTAAATACTCTCTAAGTTACGGTCTAGTACTAGTAATAGCGACGTAGGCTACGCCATTACTCTTAAGTTCACGCTGGACTGTACGTGCTACGAAGTTCGCTCAAGAACAGAGCCCACTACGCTATCGGAAGTATATGCTTGTATAGATCTGTCTTCTTTTCTTTTATTTTTTACCAGGATTTTTAACACATTATAAAATACCAAGTAAACCAGCAGATTTTGTAAATGAAGCAGACTTGGGTACAAATACGTAGAACTGTCTTTAGCCTTAGACTGGCGTCATCCGACAACGTTATTTGTGAAAAACAGCCTAAGCGATCAGCATATTGAACATTCGAGTAAAATGCCGATTGACAATATAAATTATTCCGACTGTATGAGGGTCAACGGGCATCGCTGTTCGTTACTGATACAACCTTTTATTCTTACCCTTCCGTAACCTCTAGTCACTGCAGCTCGATATTTATGTAAACACAATACGCCGAACATCTGCGCGACTGGCGACGTCCAATATACCGGACACAGTCACAGATCAGCGACAGAGTTTCGGGACAGCTGGTGATCGAAATCCGACAGCAAAACATTTTTTAACAATAAAAAGCGGCTACTTAAGAGTGTTTGTAGATTTAAGTTGCGACGTTTTGTAATCCAATGCTTTAATTACGCCGGCTATAAGCACCCTTACTCACCCAGAGACATACACAGCTGTTGACGTGGGAAGTGCGTGAACATGTATTTCCGCTGCTTGAAAGCCATGGCTCGAATAACGCGAAATGCCGTTTCTATACTTTTTAGGAAGGGGACACGTTTCCGCACTATTTTACTAAAATCCATGTAAAAAGGCTATCTATGGTGATATAGGCCTAACTGTGTTTAAATCTTCAGTGTAGTGACATAAATTTGTTCCATGTCTTCCTGTTTACGATTGTTTATAATTTTACTTTGCGTTAATTTCCGTAGGCAAAAAAGCAAGATTTCGCTTTGCGGCACGGATATATAGACGTCCTCAAGCGTTTTTCAAAAGCACGTGTCACGAGATGTGCGTTCCATCTGTATTATACCGCGATACTGACTGGAATAGTCTGAGTATTGACATGCAGTTGATACGCCCACCCGTCCCACAATGCCTTGCAATTATTTTCATCCAAATGATAACGTTTGAAAATAAAACGCGACGTAATAAGTATGATGTGGTTGGTACATTGCTTGCAGGCGTGCATACGCACAATAGCGATTGCTTCTGTGCTGCATTCCGACGCTTGATCCATGCATCGTCTACGCGGCGTTTGCCAATATGGCCGGAAGCTATCGATCTGACAGATAAATAAAGCCTGGATCGAGCCGTTGCTAATCCCGACCAGCGGATTCGTTGTGTGGCATCTTTGGCCTACTAACTGGCCATTTGATTCCCGTGTTCAGCGTGTGTATACCACTTTTTCGTGCTGCGGATTAGCTTGAAGAAGAAGAAGTACTTGCTAACGTCCTGCGATCGTTCCGGCGTCTCGATCGATCTAGACGCGTTGTCATTACGTACCTTCGTCGAGGTGAAGCGAAGAAGAAGATTGTGTTATTTTTGGAAAGCAGCGAACAAACAGACCAAAACCTTCGATCTTCCGTCTTTGGTGAAATTAGCTGGATGTTAATATCCAACTGGAAAGGGATGACAATCGCAGCCGGAGCTCATGCGGCGTTTTTGCGCCAAATTAAAACTGTCAGTGGTTTCCATAAAGCATTGGCCGAGTGGACAGTAAATAGTGCAGCACAGTTCGCGCCCACTTGTCTGCAGGACATCACCGGTGGCAGCTGGTTCGACCGCGCAGTCTAGTTTTGTCGTCGCTCGGACAGTCTGTATCGATCGACGACATCAGAACGGACAGACGACAGACGGACGGGCGGACTGCCTGCTCGTCACTTAGCACACGCCACATCGACTGACCGACCGCAACACGTGCGACGCTCATCACGCTCACTGTTCGATTAAACTGCCTTCAAACCACTAATCAGACGTCTGCGGGGTAGCGTCATTCAACGTCGAGATCGACAAGCTTGAAGTCCTATGCAGTAGCTAATCTGCGATACTCAGCTAAACCCAATAAGTTTTACAAATCAAAAAATAAACGACATAGCTGCTGACGACAAAGCAGAATGCATGCCAAGAAATTTGCGCGACAAAGTTTGATGCAAGAAAGTGCTAATTTTATCCTTCACGTCTATGTAGCCGGCGGTTGTAGTGTCAAATACGCGTAGTCCGCCTTAATCCGTTTTTTCCAGCTCAGGTCACAGAGAGATGTACAGTCGCTTGCTGCAGGCAACAACGCCCAGATGTAGGCAATGCTGCCGACTTTCTGACACAAGAGGCGAGGCACAATGCTTATATATTATAGCTATAAAAATTTTAGTACCGCTACGCTTTTAACTATCATCTGGAGACAACTAAAACAGGCGGTGGGTTTAGAGTCGTCACTATCGAACATATTTAAATTAGAATAATTGAAAGTAGTGGTGATTCGCTGGCAAAAAACGACCCTGAGCAAGTTGTTCACACACGTGCCTCTTACAAAACAGTATAATTCGATACACCTGCCAAAATAGGGTGGGCGATGCTCTGCAACTGAGAATGTAATTTGCGGACCGTGCAGAAAGTTATTTCTGCGGGTTTATGACCACGTCACCTGCGGCTTGACCGCCAGACAGGGATCAGCCCCGCACCCTAAGCTCGTAAACGGAGTATGCGACTTTTTACCTTCTTACATTATTACACAGTCCTATCGTCCATAAAAAGCCGAACGCCTGCCCCCTATTACTACCGTATGGTTCAGGCGTCTCAGCGGAAGCGCTAAAAATGCAAGTACACGTAGGTTACATGCCTGTAAATAGTTTTGTGAAAATTAAAATAAAAAGTATTAAGTGCCCGTCAAACGAGATTAAAAGAGCTAAGCAAAATCTGCAATTTTTGCATGTCTAATTGTAAAACCATAACGCTATACAAATTGACACATCGCCAAAACGGTTCATCAGTAGCAACTATTGAAAGCATCGGTAATTCTAGTCGCCGGCGTTTAGAACTTTCTACACGTAGGTCTTGTCTGCAAATGCGACTCTCGCGCCAGCTGCATTTCCAGTAGACTGTGCCTCTGTATCAAAAATGCGCCGGCGAGGTTCAGCAGCAGCACGACTGCGACAACTGTTCAACAATTGGAGACGCTGGACGTTTTTCTTCTTTTCATACCTACGTTTTCCACCCCGCAGATTTGTACTAGCATTTTCCGTACTTGTATTTTCAGTCGCTCTGAGCGCGCATCACCAAATCGCCACTGTCAGCTCTGCGAAGAAATATACGACGAAAATTTTAAAGTTTTTTTCAGAAATTCGACAAGATTCATTTCGATAACAGCACTAAATGACGAAAAAGTAAAAAATGGCGATTTTTAACATGAGTCGCCGTTCTCAGAAACGGTGCGAAATAGATCAGAGTTACTGTTGATGGGAAGTTGTATGCGTGCTTTCGATTGATAACAAAATCAACAACCTTGATTGACCTTAAACTGCAATTAAATTTAATAAAATAACGTATAAACCTAATTGAGCCAAAAGAAATAAAAAGACGCATTATGACGAAACGAAAGCACGAAGTTGACACTCTGGTCTCTAAGCGGTAGCTGAGTTTCTGGTTTTTACGCGCGAGAACTAGCATAGCTATTGGCTTACCTAGCGTGAAAATGGTTACAGATTGGCACAGACATGCTGCTCATCGTAACAAGCACTGGTGGCGTGCTTTTTAGTGGTATCAATATCAATGACCTTAAATGACCTTGAACTTTAAGAAAAAAGGTTTTTAGTGATTTTTTGCGATTTTCGGTTGCAGAAGAGTGAATCGCAAGACAACGTGCGAACAGGCACTGCTGTAAGCTCCTGTGCATTTCAAGAACATTAGCTCAGATTTTTGTTACCTTCGCCAAAGAAAGGGATTATGTTTTGGGGCTGCCCGTCTGCAAGCTAACTCAAAAAAATAAATAAACGGTTTATGGCAAAATTTTTATTCAGTCTAAAACCAGATTAATCAAAAACACTGCAGTCTCTAGATTTCGGGCTGGCGCGTAGCGGACAAATCTGTAACGGAGAATCAGTACGACGGTGTGTAGCAAATCACGGCAGCGCTGAAGAACGGTAGTGCTGATGTTCGCAATGGCGGAAGCGGTTCTGTCGGTGAGGCTAATGTAACGACCAATAACAAACGCCCCGGCGATCGCTTGTCTCACGCCATTCTACTATCGCAGCATATGGTAGTGGTAATGAGCATACGGTAATGAGCCCGCAGAGAATGAAATACGACTGTCCGTCCGTGTGCCAAACCGTAATAATGTCCAGGAAGTCGAGAAGACAATTAGCCGTAGCCATCTTGATGCAGTCAGCGTACGCTGTTTGCGTGTCGACAGAGTGGGTGTCTAACACGTAAGCCGACGCTATCACTTACATTAGAACCACTACAGATACCGACAAAAAAGCAACGTGCTGATGGATTGGCAAAAATAATGTCCACAGAACTGATAACTGGACAGCCGCAGACCTGTCACCAAAATGCGACAAACAGTGCAATAAATTTCCAAAAAAATCGTGCGGTAATACTCTTAGACTTACGACTATCAGTGTGAGGGAAGGAATACAGCTCCACTTTTGACCATTTCTTGTTTTCAATAAATTTTATTAAGATCCATAAATAAACTACAATATTTTCCCAAAGGGAAACTAAACATAATCTAGATGTACGTGTGTGTTTAGTTGCTGTGCACTTTTCTTACTTTATGAAGTGCCAATTTTTAATGTCAGTGAACTATCGTAAAACTCGTTTTATGGGAGTTTTAAAAACAAGTGGGTATTGGGCCCACAGATCTAAATCTAGCACGGGATCACATTCAGTGAAACTCAGACTCGAGTCAAGTTCAAATTTTAGCTGCTAATTTGGGACGTGAGAAACTAGAGATTGGGCTTGAGACCAACTCGTCTCTTCTGCGAGACTTGACGTTGTTGCTATAGCTGCCAGTTTTATAAGGTCCGCGTACGTACGGACCAATGTGTCGCGAAACGTGCATCAGAAAATCCCCCATGAGGCCAGTAAAAGTAGCAGTCGGACGAATAGAGAAGTCGGAACTCGAAAACGTCGAAACAGTGAAGCCTACAACAACATAGGCTATTGGTGACGGCGTTAGGCCTATGCGTCAACCTTTTTACTGCAGCTCGGTGTCAGTCCACTGCGTCATTCGGCATACAACTCAAGATGCGTGGAATGAGAAGAAAGCGAGATCGGAAATTAATTGCAGCGTCCACGGAAATTGACCGCAACTCGCAGACTACGGATGTAACAACGGATGCTGTATTGCTATTCAGAACGACCCTGCTATAACGGCTGCAAGGTCAAGTTTATGACATCCAACATCCATTGTAAAAGTCTAATTATTTCCACATATCTATTTTCACAAATTTAACCAAAAAACTGTCCAACACAATGTCTAACGCTTTCAAGGCAATTTTTTACCCGCGCCGTGCAATTACGTGGGCAAGTAATGCTAGTGTATGTTGTCTGTCCGTCTGTTCGTGACTTTGACGCACGCTGATCGTATAAATTGGGGTACATTAGATTTTATTGCAAAGAAAACACCTTTATATTTGGGGTAAAACAGGAGTGGGGAAAAAATTGGCGATTTGTGATCAATGGGTTGCCGTATAAGCTATCTCACAGAGAAAGCGACAGTTACTATTGAAGATCGTATGAGCGCTTTCAACTGATACTAGAATCATCAACCTTGGATGACCTTCAACGGTCAGTACGCACTTTGCTATAACAAATCATGCGTTCTTCAAAGCTTGCCAAAAAATTTTTTAAAAAGAGACACAATACTGTAAGTAGCAAAAATGTAGAAATTGGTCTCTATTTTTCAGATGGTGTAAAGCTCAGCGTATATTTGCAACAGTTTTGCCGTAAAAGGTCTAACACTATAGTAAGATGCTAAGAATTATTTCTTAGTAATTTTGGTTGCAGTATTTTGGACCCTTTAGCAAGCAGGCACACGTAGCCACAGGAAGTAATTTGTTTTGGTTCTCCAATGATCTTGAAACGTAATTATCGATGTCCTTGAGATGTCATTTTATGGTAAAATATGTTTCGTGCGTCGGTTTTAGTACATTCTGTTCTAAACGGTAGCTAAGCTTTTTTGGTTTGTGCGTCCGTGACTGCATAGGCCTACGTCCGTCCGTGCGTTCAGTTAGCACGTATCTTACTACCCAGTAAAAAGAATTTTATTACACTTCGGTTAATAGGCCTATAGTTCAGGCGCCGGATAAACTGATCAGGTTCTGAAGTCCGCGAGATCAAGGTCGAAATCGCTCAGATGTGGTCATGTGAAGTGAGTGAGTGAGTAAGTTGAGCTACATGTTGTCTCGCCTCGCGGTCAAAGGTGAGATGTAAATATTGAAAACGTCGTGACCCCATGCCGCTATAGCTAGCTTATCTAATGAACGGCCTGTCGCAATCAAATGTGTGTCAACGTCGATTATTTGGATGCGCTATGCGATGAGCGGACGCGTCCACTCTGACGCCCAAATTATATTATCTGGCTTGTAGTCAATTATCAGTTTATTTTCACAAATGTGCAACAAACGTTCGAACTTCGTAACACAGATGACGCATTCAACATATTAGTCGTGAGCATACACGGGCCCGCCTTTAATTTCAAAGTGAAAAAAAACGAAAAAAATCAGTCACATAAAAGAAAAGAAGTAGGCCAAGCTTAACGTAAAAATTATTTCTGCTGGCCCAGTTTTCACATTTATGCAGATGAAGTAAGACTGCTATTAACAGGCACTCGGAGCGTTGAATGCACGGACTATACGACGCGATTGTCGCTGCATTTTGTCGCGTGGCACGCACTCCATTAGTTATTATCGCCGGCTGCCATGTCTCATGTGGAGTCGAATCATATGCGGTCTACACACATCAATATCAGCAGCTGCCACGTGACAACGCTACCGGTAGTTACTCGCTATTGACGAGACTGTGTCATAGCTGTCAAAGTCCGAAAAGCAAAATGCGTGAAATCGATCATCTATTCCCCTTCCTTCTTTCTTTATCTCTTTTCTTTTTTCTCCTCTTTTTCCGGTTTCCCTTTTCGCTCCTTTCCCCAAAATCCAAACTTTGAAAAACGCCTTAATAAAGCTCTCAGGCGAAGTCCGGGGCAGAGCCCCGGCCATTAAAGCATTTTTATGCATTTAACCCCCGAAGTTGCGACTAATGAAAACAAATTCCCGTCGCTGCCGTACAAATTGTGTGTAACACACCGAAAACTGCAATTCGTGAGATGAAACTTTAGCGGGTACGGGAGAAGCGTGAGTAAACAGAAAATGCGTCAGATTCACGCGAGATGCACGAGACTTAACAGGGCTGCGTATTATACGTTTTTAAAAAGTTTTAGTAGGCCCATAGTCGTATGTTTTTTTATTTGTTTTTTTTCATTTATTAAATCAACTGTTTTGTGTAATTTCGTGATATTATACTAAATGTGTTTTAAAAGTACGCGGTAGCGTTTCTAAGGTATAATAATCTTATCACGTTCGTCGTTATACCAGGCCTCGCGATAGTCACTTAAGTGGTCTTGACCTATGCGACGAAAACTATACTAAGTTTCAGTTACTATGTTCCGTCACACCTTTAGTCAAGTACGGCTCCAGTCAGTGATGAACGCTGCCGCTTGGCTCATTTTTTGTCTTCAAAGTTTCACCGTATCACTCCGTTCCTGCGTCAGCGTGATGATCCAATGGCTGAATCGCTTTCAATTGTGCAGTCCTCGTGTACATTTGTCTTCAGCTTCATACCTTATCGACGAGCTTTGTCACGTAGCAGATGTCGATGCTCGTCAGCGACTACGTTCCAGCTCGTTTTCATCACCGATTGTTAGCAGTACCAATGCTCGTGTCTGGAACAGTTTGCCTGAACACGTCACTTCTGCACCCCAGGTCCCGTCTGAAAGTCCACCTTTTTGCATCTCGTAGTGCCTGCGCAGTGACACTCGCGTTACTGTTGACAGCTGATATTTCAATCGTCTTTGTTACTTGTTTACTTTCGACCATGGTACTTCTTGGCTGCAGTCACACAAATTTTGAAGATGGTGTTCATCAGTCATATAGGCATTTTGTGTTCAAACTTCATGAAACCATGCAATCTTCACATTTGATCTTTTAATCTGAAGTGATATCTCAAACTGAATTTTTTATCTACAAATTTTAACTTCAATTGTCATAAATGCGCAATATGGGCCATGCGGACCTCCTAACCTTGTCGTTTGTCTGCGCAAGTTATTTGCATATGGCACTAAATGGGGCCGGTTGATAGCTATTTACTATGTTCAAAAACAAACTGGTCGCAGGCTGGAATCAAAGATAATTATTGAATGATGTGCGTTTTTATCAGCATGCAGACATTTTTCATTGCTCGTGTAAAGAAGGAGAATACAACACGTATAATCACTAATTACCTGCTGAGAGAATGAGCAGTGGTTTCGTTGTTGCAGCAGGTCGCAGTGACTGATGTGATGTAAACACGGTTGGTCGATGGGTCGAAACGGGTCAGCGGCTTAGTCGTGGTCGACCAGCTTGCGGTCAATCCGTCCGCAACTAACGACCGGTAAAAGCCACACACGAACGATGCTCTGTTAACGTCGCCGCTCTCCGCATCCTACTGTATCGGTCTCTGTAGACAGACGAACGGACGAACGCCGGATGAACGGACGGCGCAGCAGCTGCTGTGAGCAGCAGCAGCAGCAGCAGCAGCTTTGATTGCGTGCGTCGCACCTTTGACAGCCGCGATGACCGACTTCAATGTCACCCGTGAGCTGCTGCCGGACGCTGAGGTCCTTTTGAATCTAACGAGCTCTGATGCTCCCATGCACTTTGTCATCGTCACGTCAGCTCATGCCTCTGCTTGCTTCGAGCGCGCGCGGCCGCTCACCTATAAAGAAAATAATAAGTACAATTATTATAGAGGCAATGATTAGCATTAAGCAAAGTTGCAAGTTATTAACAGAAACTATAAAAAATGAAAACTAATAAATTACATTCATATATGTTCAGTACGGTCACTATGGTGTTATGCTCTTAATAGTTTTTTCGATAAAAAAACGTTAACACTTTGACTAAAATAATTAATAGAAATTACACAAAAAAAGTAGAAGACGAAAATTTTAACAATCAGTTAATAGATCGATAGTTACACCACAACTAACAGCTAGTGTGACAAACCGGTAAACAACGTGGCTCGCGACTGTTATGATGCAGAGTCTGGCAATAAAAATCGCTTCAGCAGTCGCGAGCCAATAAGCTTAGTTGTCAGGATGGGGGTCGAAATAAGGGGCTGGGCGGGAAATTAACCCCCAGTTTTTGCCCAGTCCGCTCAGTTATCACATGCAAATCTACCTCGGGGGTTAACGCCAACTCCCCTCCCCTAGGGGTCGGGACTTGAACTGCTAAAATCTACGTTTAATGCTGAAAATTTCATATGCAGGTTGTCTTGGTCTATCTCCAGCCATGTCGTGGCAATTCAGTGTTAAAATGCGCGCTGCATCCAAAAATTGCAAAAAAATTTACTAAAACCCTTTTTGGGGGTTCAAGGTCGTTCAAGGTCATCGATATTAATAAATCTAAAAAGCCCAATGGCACCATCTAGCGAACGACAATAGCCATAGTAAATGACGAATTTTTCAAATGGTTTTGTTCGGTGTAAAAAATTAGCAACAAAAAATCTAAGCTAATGCTCCTATCGCGCGACAGCCTTTAGCAGTTCCTGTTAGCGGACTATCTTAGTTTTCTCTAACCAGTTCGTCGCAGTTCACTCTTGAAGTTTGCGCTGCAGCTGAAAATCGCAAATAATCACTAAAACCTTTATTTTGAAAGTTCAAGGTCGTTCAAGGTCATCAATGTTAATAAGTCATCAATGCCGACAAATGTTAAGGGGGTATCAACATCGATGACTTTAAACAAGCTTAAACGACACTGAACCCACAGTAATTTTTTTTTGCGATTTTCTGTTGCGGCGCACATTTCAAGAATGAATTGCGACGAAATGTGTGGAGACAAACCAAGAAAACCTGCGAACAGAAAATGCTATAGGCTGTCGCGCGTCTCGTAAGCATTAGCTCACATTTTTGTATCGCACTGGAGATATCGTCGCATTATTCCCAGTTAAAGAACAGTCGCGGTATGAGTTGTGCCGGTCAAAACTGCGCGTGACTCGCCGAGGACGTGCGTTTAGGCTCTGTTGTTTACAACTCAAACTCTTTGTCGACGTCGTTTCACATTTTACACACGAAAATGTACAAGCTTCGTTACTCTTTATTGCATAAATTTCATCATATTTTTGTGTTTTCCTTAGATTATGTTTTTTTATTTATTTATCTATCTATATGTTTATTTGTTATACGATTTTAAAAGCCCAGCTGTTGCTGTGATAGCCGACCTTAATGGTTGTCAGTGATCTTGAGGTCATCCAAGATCAATAATTTTTATTTTATCTGAACGGGCGTATGCCACTTTCTATTAGTGACTAATAGTAACCTCGGCCGTATCTCTCACCGTTTCCGAGATATGGCCGATTTTCCGTTGAAAAACGCACATTTTTTCTTATCCTTCTCCAAGCCGAATTCAACAAGGTTTCCATTCACTAGATCGCTAAAATTTTGCATGCCCGAGTTTCACACGCATGGCTAGTTATTCGTGTAAAAATATTTTCCTCTACGACCTACCATTTAGCTACAATACATTAGTTACAAACGGACAGACGAACGACAACCGTACTATAAGCTCGAGCATTACTTAAGCACGGTCGGCTAAAAATCCTGGCGACGCCACTGTACCTCGTAATATATGAGCAAAAAAACTCTACACTGAATACAGCACTCGAAAACTGGACTATCTAGCAGTCTACAATAAACAAACTGAAATAGTAAAATAGTAATATATACAACTTTATTCGTCATTCCAAAATGACAGCAAAAAAACAAAAACAAACAACAACAAGCAAGAAACGGAAACTAGGCTAAATATAAACAGTCATATCAATCATATCAGATCATTCAGATCACGTCTCGCGCAGCCTAAAA
>Ga0056128_1006294_pt1 | contig 14991 bp, 8 predicted proteins | sample WorMetLIZISLAND2_FD_71113 | JGI IMG/M metagenome (GOLD analysis project Ga0056128, IMG submission 71113) | Marine gutless worms symbiont microbial communities from Max Planck institute for Marine Microbiology, Germany - Olavius geniculatus... ...
TGAGTAGTTTTTACTTTTTGTACATTATCCTTAGGTTTTATTTTAGTTTTTAGGTGTGTTGTACACCACTGGTCACTTTTGTAAGTGGTTATTTTTTGATTGATTGATTGATTGATTGATGTGTGCTGTTGTTGTGCTGGTAATTAACTACTACACCATGTCCCAGATAGCACAAAGCCACTTATACTTTTACAGTAACTTTTTTTTTAAATGTGGCAAGATAATTTATACGTGTATGGGGTAAGGTGGCATCATTTATCTGTGTTTCTACTGCAGTTTATCACAAAAAAGCAAAAGTGAAGGAATTATTCAAATTGGACCACATTTGTAAAAGATATCATAAAAATATAACTGGCTTTGTTTTATCTGAGACATGGTGTATATTTTATGGCAGGAACTGTATGGCTGGTCTATGGATGCCATTGTTAAGGAAATCGGCTTGAAGAACAACTGTATGTTATAATCTGAAGTTCTTTTTATTACGCTATACTTTTTTGAGTTGTGAAGTATGAAGTATACTTTTGGAGCAGAACATTGCATAACTCAGATGCTATTCCTTTGCCTAATCGTCACTGTCAAAGAACAGAAGAGCTTGGATTAATAGTGATGTAAATAAGTAATCATATAAATAATTTATTTTCACACCATTGTTTGTGACCAGTGAAATTGTCTGTGACATGGTCTTTTTTATTGATCAAATAGTATCTTGGTGCCGTAGCATAGTGGTTAGAACGTCGGTCCTGGCTGGTGGACTTTCCCTATCCTGCGCTAGACTGATGGATGACTACTTTGTGGGTACGGCATCCGTTATCAGTCAACCAACAAGGCCAACTCAGCCTGCCATCCCTCCAGGGTCGGTTAAATGAGTAGTAACCCGCTATATGGGTTACAAAATGTGGGGACCTTTGTACAGCTGACTGGGCTGCCTGGCCGGCCGGTGTGCCAGCCTGTGTCTGCATGCTGCACGCGGCAGCTGTGCAATTGGCGGCTCTGGTTAGTAACGAAAAGCGCATTAGAGGTGTGTATACACGATGATGCGCTATACAAATCACATCCTTTACTTTTATCTTGCTAAGTTGCTATAATATTTAGCACTTTTTATCATGAAGAAGTTGTTGGTAACCAAGCAATGATCGTTCATCATAAAGTAATGTATATGTTGCAGGTACGTTCTGTGGTGTGTTTCGTCGTCAGGCTCTTGACAGAGGAGCCGTTCTGATTGGCTGCAACAAGATTGTCACTGGTGCTCAATCTTACTTACTTGTTTACAGAGTAAATAGATAAATGTCCATAAGTTTTTAATCTGTGTGATTGCTTTGCAGGTGCATTGTGGTTAGGTAAACAGATGATCATCATCACTGTTTATCGGTGTCTATCAGGAAGCAGTAAATTTCCTAATGAACAGCAAATTTGAGCTGACATTTTCATCAACCTCCAGGGCCCAGGCAGTTTTGCAGAATAAACACTGATAAACAACTGTTTGTTATCAAGTTAGGACACTATGCAAAATTGGCAAAAAAATGACACAGTTATTATTTCCCCAATAGGTTTTTGGTTTGCTTTTAGGATTGAGGATGAATATTTACATATTGTTCGTTGACAGACTATTCTGGTTGTTTTTTTTTACTTTTCAGCTTCTTTACACTTCTTTTATTGTTAATCAGCTGTAGAGTACATGTGCACTTTTTGTACAGTTTTTATATTTTTTTATAGCCATTTAGGTGTCAGTGGTGTAATTGATTGGTTAGAGTTGGTTGTCAGAAATGTTTAATAATATATAAAAAGTCATATTTGTATCTTTAAGCTACCTAGTAGCAAATTGCTGACAATGTGCTAGTTTCAAGGTATAAGTTTACAGGAATAAAAAAAATGCCACAACTGACCTCATCATCTGCCCTGGCCAGTTCATAGAGAAGTGCAATAACTTCACCAGCACTGATACGTATATCATCATGAAAATCACGAGTGGTGGCCATAGAGTGACCACCAAGATCGCATGCTTACATTCACATTCAGAATTACTGGCTAAACAATATTGGTTGTCTTGCTTTTAATCACACCATTCTTACCATTATTTGACATCTCAGCCTGCCCCATTTAGAAATATGAAGAGCATGCTAAGTAAATTTGACAGAGATGTTGTACCACTCCTTGATGACGGCATCTCTGAAGTTGAACAATACCGTTCTGCTCTACGCACTCTGCACAGCCAAGCAGTCATAGATGCACAGTCAAACTTTGTACCCAAACAGAGTCCTTGGATCTACTTCGCCTGAATTATCATAATTTGAATACTACCTATCCAGGTCCATCTGCATTACTCTTGCTTAGTTACGTTCAGGTCACTACCGGCTCCTCAATTCTTAAAAGGTCCGCATCACTGCAGGCATGACAAATGTTTGCCTGGACTGTGGAGTGGCACCACACTCCGTTGAACATTTGTTCCAGTGCCCTGCCTGCCCGATACAACTGACAACGCAAGAACTATGGGACGACCCAGAATGCAGTGGCTGATTTTCTCAAGCTCGATGACAGCTGACGAAAGAGAGGAGCTATGGACTTCAACAACAATAACATCACATGCACTAAGTCATGTCTTAAGTCTTTAGATGTTTATTTGAATAGTTATAAATTTCTTGTTTCTTCAAAGCTTGTGTCTTAAGACAAAATCATTTGTATAAAAATCAAATCAGTTTTACAAGTGTATTGGAGGATAGAGTGGTATTGTCAGTCTCATTAGTATTTCTTGGTAGAGTGGTGCGTACAGTTTAGTTATGTTTATGCTATTGCTTGTTGCTGTTTGATGCAGGGCACAATGCTGACGACATTGCAGAAACTATTATTATGAACGGTATTGCATTTACTGATGCTAACACAGATGTAATCTGACAGGCTTATTTTTTGTTGAAAATTGTCATAATATTTGATGTAATAGTTTGTTATAATTTGAACATTTAAGTTGAACAAGTCTTATCGAGGTTGCCAGATGGACAGTGCATTGATAGTAACCTAAACTGATATAATACTGCTGCATATTTTTATTACTACCGAAACTTATTATCATGTTATGTGAGTTAATGTGCCTAATAAGCTGATGTTCTCATGCATGCAGGCTTGGCTTTTGTAAACCAGTCTGTTGCTGTTGGAATCACTGTCACTTTAGTAATGTGCAGAGGATAAAATTAGTAGAATAATTGTTGTTGCATTAACTTTTTACAGACCGAGTGCTTTTTTTCTGTCATCCAGCTAAGAGCATCAAAATATGAAAATATGGAAGAATGATGCTTACTTGTTTGATGTGTGCTGTATATATCTGAGTTACTCCAATCCGTGCAACGTTTCCACAGATTTATAATGTTCTCAGCTATTTATTTTAGTGCAAGTTTTTTATGTACTTTTTGACATCGTACTAGCTTTTATGTTTGTCTTTACCTTTAATTTCAGCCATTTAGTGCATGGAAAATTGCATCATTTACATTAGGCTGATTCCGCGTAGGCCTCTACATCATCTAACAATTACGGCTGTGCGAAGCATTGAAACTCGATAATCCGTCCACTTTAAATGGTATACCATTATTTTGTATATGGTTACTGAATTATGTTACAAATTGCCCTATTCGCCTGAACTCATCGATAGCCACGTTTGAGAGAACTGCTAGGTGCAAGATTACTGGTCAAGTCGACTTAATAAGTCGACTTGAAATGACTTGTAATGAAACCGACGGCGCCAGAAAATTTCAATGGTGACGCTGCTATAGACCGACTTGACTTGACTTGGAAGGCCAAGTCAACTTGATCGACCCGACTCGCAGGTCTAGCATTACCTGTCAACTGACACTGGTGAACGTGCCCGATTTTAATTAGTGTTCCGCAGTCATTTCATAAGCATACTATTGCTTTAGGAATTTTTGATAATTTTTTTAGTAAATCCAGATAAGATAACTAGACATTGCTGCGTGTGTGCTGCAGTGTTACGTGGAGACATTGCTAGACTTCAGCGATGCACCACCATCACTTCTGTATGCAATTTGTTTTTTAGCATTTTCTAAGTAGCATCTTCACCTTTTATTGCTGTGCCACAATTTGTTTGTGCCCTAAGTGTAAGCCTTTTAAATTATTGCTATAGGAGTTTTTGATAACTTCTGTTTAATAGATCGGGCCTAACCTGCAGTATTGCTAGAAAACAGGTGGCTTTTAAACACAGATTAAAGTAGTACTCGTCGTAGTAGTAGAAGCAGTAGTAGTAATAGTAGGGTAGGGTTATTAGTTGTAGCAATTTGAGCAGTAGTGCAGCAACTTGGAATTTAGCCGTTGTTGCTACTTGCCATATTCGTTTCTGCTATAGAAGGTGCTGTTCATTAGTAATGACTGAACATTATTGTTGTCTGTAATAGGGCACTGAAGGGACACTTCCTCGCTGCAAGCCTTTGAAGTACACCTATGAAAAAGAAATAGTCATGTAAGTTGATGATTGTTGAGAGTAATGTGCTTTTTGTGCATGTGTTATTTTTGTCTGTTTGCCTTTGATTGCTGAGTTGTATGTTTTGGTTGATGAACCATAGTGTTTGTTGTCACTATATTTAATTGAAATTTAGTTTGTTCATTTTGCTTTATTTTGCTCATGTTGTGTGTCATGTATTAATGCTAAAGACTAACATACATATTTTGAAAGTTATTATAGTGAAGCATTTGAGATATGGCAGGGTCTTTAATGATTGCTTTAGTTGCAAGTTTATTACTAAGTATACCAGAGTTGTGTGTTTTATACATTGAAGGTATGCGTACTTCAAGAAGCTGGATTACTTTTCTACAGAATGCATTTACTCACCAAATGCTTACAGGTCTGCAGCCATGTTTTTTTTTTGTTACAGATTTTTCAGTTTGTTTCTGTCATTTTCAAACTCATGTAACATTTGTCTTATCATTGCTTTGATACTGTTGCTTGGATGATGGGATATTTCTACCATGAAAAATCTTCAAAGTTTTGTGTTTTGCACGTCACCTAAACCTAGAACAACATATTCAGTTGATTAATCTCTAAATTTATGAAGCTCTAGAGGCATCTGTTGTGAGTAGGCACACTGATAGAAGCCGGATCCTAAGGCGTGATTTGAAACACTGCCTACTAATGTCTGGTTTACAGTTTAGCTGGCAGTTCGTTCCACACAGTTGATGCCAATGAGTGGAAGTATAGCTTTGAAAAAGTGGACTGGTTGAACAAAACTGCTGTTGTGAGTGTGTTGCATTCCATTCATGTGAATGTTTGTCAGAGGCAATGCAAGAGCTTTCATTAAGGACTTGGAAAGGGTTCGACCAGCTGCGATCATTGGTAAATAACAGTTCTAATTCTGTCAACATTTACTAGTCATATGTGCGACTGCGCATTGTGCAACTTGGATGACATCCAGTCTAAAATATCTGTAAAACATTTTCCAAAAGTTGTCCATAAGGTTGTGTTTGAGTGAACTTTCTCATTGCAAATTGATCATTTTCTATTTTGTTGCTTATTGGACTTAATTAATGGTGCATACCTTTATTGCTTCCAATTAGGTGGAGCATACCACTGAGCTCGGTAAATTGCATAACACAGTATATTTCTACTGTTCGTTGCCATTAATTGATAACAGCATTTTGCATTGCTGTGGTCTGCAGTAACTTTTCGACTATGTTTCTACTATGTTACGTAAATCATTTTAATTTACCCATTTACAAATATCTATTAAGTCTGCAACTATCATGTAATGCATGTTGTGTTGTGCTATAGACATCATACATTCTGGAGAAACTGTCTCAGTGAAGAAGGATGTCAAGATGCCTGTGCAAGGTGGAATATGCTGTGATGTGATGCATCATTTGCAGCATTACTCCTATGTTCTGACTGATGGTGCTACATCTCACTGTTAACATTAACACATAAACATTAAATAACAGCAGCTGTATATAGCTGATATGTGTAGGAAATCATCAACCATTTAATATGGGGTGGGATGTTAAGGTCCTGGAATGTAGAGTATTTGTAATGTCTTGGTTGCTAGTCTACGACTCCACTCCATTGTTTAAAAAAAAACTAAATTTAAATTTACACTTGTGACATATCTTGTAACAAGTTATCTGTGAAGCTGGTTCATGGCAACAAGGACTAAAAACCATAAATGCATCGTAAATGCAGCAGAAGCTGATCAGTTTGTGTTTTTCCTATTGCATGTGGTGAATTTTCAGGCAAGCAGCAAACTCTGTGCTACAGCATGAAAATCCAGATGCTGTAGAATACTGTGGGCCCTGTTTGTGATGAGATGATGGCATAGTTTAGTGCTTAGTTAACATGTTGTGTCTGATCTGCATAGTTGTCTATGCAGTGCCCGGTTGATACTTGGATGGGTGACTGTTTGGACTGCTGGGTAAACTATTTTTGTATATATCTAACCACCCAAATCAACTCGGTTTTTCATCTTTTTCGGCCTAAGTAGCTTGAGACTTGAGAACTGGCTTGCTTGACTGTGGTTGTGGCAGAGTGCATTCACCCAGGCAGGTGACATCGATGGAATCACAGTGATTACATATGGCATGTGACGTCTCATAGCTCTGAGATGTGTTTATGCAAATTACACATTGCGACTGTATGCATCTTTTACTGTTTATTTGTTACAGGCACATGCAGCCGATGTGGCTATATGTCTAGTCAGTCGCTGTGTAAAGCTTGTCTCTTGCTTGAAGGATTGAATCGAGGACTGCCAAGGTACTATATTGCATCTCGTTGTTTAATTTCAGTCTGTTATGCTGAGTAATAAGTACTCTTAATTGATATTTTGTCAATATATAATTATGCTGTTATTAAGGCTGTACATTTTTCACAGTAGAAACTTGAAAAATTTGCAAGTCATTTACAGCAAACAATGCACAGTTGACAGCCATCAACTGAGATGATGGTGATGTGAGTTTTATAACCAGTTTCCGGTGCACTGCTTGCTAATTGAGTCGTGCAAATCATTAAAATGTATAATATTTAGGCTCAATATTTCCTGATTTTTCTGCAGAGTTAAAATGTTTATCCATTTCACTATTGTTTACATTGAAGAATTAATGTTTTTCTCTTTCGATCTATAGATGATTTATGGCTGTTGTTGCATGTCTGTAGAACTGCTGGTATTAAGTCAGTTGTTGAATTAAAAGGTACTGGTTGTAGATAATTATTTGCAGACATCTGTATCATGCTATTGAAATTTCGTTGTAGGCTTGGAATTGGAAAATCTGATAAAATTCGTCGTCAGGTTAGTAATTGTTACATTGCATCTAGTCTATTTGTATGCTATGCTGAAGAATGTGGCACCTACCTGGGGGCGTGGCTTAGATTGCTGATGACACTGGTATGACCTGTTGTAGGACTTTGGTTAGGATCTTTGATCAAGATTGCTTTGTTTTTGTCTGTGCATAAAAAATTTTTCGTTAATATTTTGTTTGTGTGTAGTTGTTGTTATTCATTGTTTTTTGTTGTGGCTTGTTTTCTTTTTATGTTGATTTTTGTTGTCAGTATCAGTTCAAGCATTTTTCTGCTACTATCCATCCCGACTCATGACGTATGTGTTCAGTGGGATGTACCAGTAGAAGTCTATTCACTCACCGTTATTGCCACTTTGTTGAATGTTTTGAATGATGACTGTGTGGTGTGTGGTTGTGCAGAATGGCTTGGCAACAAGACTTGATGTGCTTGCAGATCGTGACCACCAGAAACAGTCAACCGACACTCAGCTTCTGACGTCGATAGCTGCTGATGTGACATCTCAGTTAGCTGATGGTTTGGCGTCATCGACTGCATTGACTGGTGGCATGGCATCTTTCACTGGTGGTGACTTAGACTCACTGACTGATGACTTAGAGTCATTGAGTTGTAATGATTTGAAGTCATTGGCAGCTGATATGAAGTTGTCTGTTGTCCCATATACAGTCACTGATCAGTTGTCGTCGTGTCAGCCACAGCGTCATCGCAACTCTAGTCTCAGCAACTGTCATCTCTGTGATCCAACTTCGACTTGTACTATGTCCGAGTGATTTCAGTCGTTCTGTCTTTATGTGTTTTAGCAATGTTTTTTGTTGCCATATGACTAGTGAGTCACTCAACTTGTCTTTCAGCATCCTCAGTATGTGTTCAGTAACAGTAACACTAACATTTTAAAGTCATGTTTTGATTATTATTCCCCAAGTTGCATTTTATGCTGCTCCCAAATCTGGAATGCTATCCCTTTAAATATATGTATCTGTAACCACTAGTGGTCATAGTGCGATTGAAGAGTTGGGAAACTCTGCTTCCATGTCCCATTCTTCACCTTCCCTTCCCTTACAAGTAAGCCTTCTTAAATGCAGATAGAGGCCTGGAGGCACAATAAGCTCACCCAGTGGCGTCTAGAGTGGAGCCCCAGCGGAAATCAAATTTGGTTACAGTTTAGTCTAAACATCTAACATCTCGTGTCACCAGTTTCACTATTTATTCTGAGCGTGTAATCATTTTTATCCTAAATGCAGTGTGCCATCCATGACTTTGGGGATCATTCAGACCAGACTGATTTCAGCACACAATTAACGCCTTACCTTTTTAGTTACGATGGAGTAAAAGTGGGAGGTGAGTGAATGCAGTGCCCCCGCATTCCCCCTTACTTTGAATGGTCTGATAATGTGTTATGATCCATCACTCATCATCATTCCGTTCTTTTAAACGTCTCTCAAAACAGTTTACTTTGTCAGCAACATGTGCCACCAGTGACAACCCCTTCTCTGATTCTGTCTATTTGCACGTAGTGTATCTGATGTGTTAGTTTAGCCTATCCGAGTTACTGTTGTCCGTTTCTCAGATGCTGATGGTAAATGAGATAGGTTTGCATTATAATTTTTTTACATTAATTAGCTGTAATTACACATCTAAACAGTGTTTTGTGGAGCTTTGTTTGTTAAATTGTCGTCTTCTGTCGATGATGATGTTGCTGGGTGAATTACATTTTTTCAACTTAACTCTTTTCTGATGACAATACATTTTGAAATCATTTTTCCAGAAAAATTGCACAAATATGTTAAACATGTTTCAGCAATAAAGCAATAAAATCATTTAACGTTCCATAAATGTTGAGGCCTACAAACTGACGTAAAGTACAATACACGCGTGTAGTAGCGCCAGCTAGAACACTGCTGTGACAGTCAAACGCTGTATGTTCACACAACGACGAAATAATACTGACTGACTCGTATACACGAACGAATGATCGCTTAGTTTCCACGACGACGAGAATCGACTGACCACAATTAGTGCATGCCGTTTAAACAATAAAGGCAAACAAGGGCGGCGGAACAAATTTAAAAGTGGGGGTACAAATAATCTGTAAGCGAAGCGAGCAGAAAAAACTTTGAACTGCTGTATGCGGAATTGTCACATTAACTTTTAAAATTCCCACCATTTCTGGGGGGGGGGGAGTTGCACCCGTTAACTCCCCCTTAAATGTGGCCCTGACTATACCTATCTTTTGCAGAAAAATAGCAAATTTTGCAAAATTAAAAATAGTAATAATTTCTGATACGACTGTATGTACCTATGCCAAAAAGGTAACTAGTTTACTCCAGGTTGTAAATCGTTTGAGCGTCGCACGGTGATAGCAATCATTGTTGCTCGGGTTTCGTTCGTTAAGCCCCCGGTGCCTGCGCAACATCTGATTATAGAAGACATTTAGGCCTAGACATTTGCCGCCCACACAATTTTTATGTCAGTCTTAAAAGCGTCAACGTCCGTACTTGGAAATAAATAACCAAACCGAACACGAGGTGACTGTTGCTCATGCTGTTGAAGTGGTTCCGTGAACGGGAGGGAGACCGAGACAAGCCATACTTCTCAATGCAAAGACATAGCTATCTTTGGCAAAAACTCATCAAAATATTTTGGCCTACGTTCTGAGATTTCGTGGACAAGTCAGTCTGTCGGACTTGTTGCTGTCCGGCAGGCTTGTTGAACTGTACGTTTAAAAAAGAAGGCTTAAGTAGGCTGGCTCCTGTTCGCTGTCCAAAAGATAATTTTTTCACTGATAATATGAGTCTCTTTATTCGATGTAGTTTAAACATCTAAGCCATTTTCCCGGTTTTTAGGTAGGCCCCCTAGTTGTTATTGTCCGTGGAACTCAGGGCGATCTGAGCCCTGCTATTTCACGACTATACGCCACTGCTGTGATGGGTAGTTTCATAGACTCTAGAGCGCGTGGAACCGGTACCAGTCTTTGCGGTCGTCGACGTCGCCGTCTGAAAGTTCTGCCAGTTGTCTGACGTGAGACTGCGGTAGGTAGGACCCGACCACGTCCATGCTGCCGTACCTGACAGAGCCAGGCTGCCCGGTCGGCGGCCCACACCCAAGCACTGCGTGGTCTACCGCTCCCGGAGCACAGTACGATCTAGTCATCGATGTCGTCCCCTGCCACTGTTCCACCGTTCCCACGCCGTTGCCGTGGTAACCGTACGATGCGCCGCTGCCACCCACGTCGCCGTATCCGTACCCGGAGCCCACCAGGGTCGCGCCAGGTGCGTGGTTGCTGTAGAACCCGCTACCGTTCGGACTCATCACCATGTTGCCGTAGCCACCGGCGACACCGCGGCTCGTGGGTCCAGCGTTGTGTCGGTGATATCCAACGCCGTTGCAGCTGATGACGTTCTGCGGATCGGGCGAGTGCCACATGGCGGTGGCGGCCAGACACGAGGGTCTGGCTGGCGGCAGTAGAACGCTGGATGGTGACGACGGTGACGACGGCAGATTATAGTACGACGCCGGTCCTGCAGGTGGAGACACTGACGCCGCACTGCCGTCACCACTCGTCCGGTCCATCTCCACTCCGCTCGGCGGCGACCGTGAACAACTGTTTCCGGTGGGTCCGGTGACGGCGGGCGGTGCCGCGTTGAAGTTGGCTGGGAGCGGTGGGGAGTCTCCGGGACGTGGGGAGTCCGTCGAGCTACAGGCTGATGACGCTGAGCGCTGTTTTACGCTGTTGGTGTCCTGTGAGCCACCCGCGAGCGCGCTTCCGTTGCTGAGCTGCGACGCACAGCTGGAAGTCTTGACAAGCGCGGAGTTGACGACTTGCTGCTGCTGCTCGCCTGCCTTCTGAATCTGCCGACATTTGGCACGACGATTCTTGAACCACACCTGCAGTTACGTCACACACACCATACACGACACTATGGTAGTGTACAATATATCAGTACTGTTAATGATAGAGGCTTCTTTGCAGAAATATCGGCGATACCGTCGTCGATAATTCCGATGCACGGTAGACCTTAATCTGAAAACTTTTATACCTCCACTACAGGGGTTCGGCGAACACTGCAGATCTAGTTCCCCACAGTGGGACTGAGCGGAGTATGGCCAACAGAGCAATTTGCTACATTTTCGAGGTAGGCTACATTTGCATTGTTTCACACCAACTATGCCACACTTACATGACCTTGCTAATTGATATGTCCAGCCATTGACAGGGGATGTTATTGGATAAAACATTGTAAACCGTGTGGATAAGAAAATGGAAGAGGTTTGTAACGCGTCTGAACAGTTAAGTTAGACAACAGGGCCACTTTTACAGTTCCCAGTGATTCACAGTATGGGACAACAAAGTCGAAATAAAACGTAATCAGGCAATGGAAATAGCACTTTTCACTTCGTGTAGCAATACTTGGATCGACCCCCTGATTACACGTTGTGGCTGCTACTAGTAGGCCTAGCCTATCTGCTTTGAGTGCTGACGTGACTGTTAATCCATACAGCGTATAGAACGTTGCGGTCGCCTCGACCCTGTTTCTATACGCGTCGCTCGCCCGCCAACTAACAATTAGGAGATTATTCGTAGCGACTGAAGAAAATGGCAAGCGACTGCTTTGGACGTTGAATACGCGTTGCCTGCATACTGTCGTTGCGCCACCAGTCAGAATACCGTAGCGCACTACCACACGTTTTCATATGAGTCACGTATATTGTCGCGTTCAAGTTTCATGCCTTCCAAATGGTGTTAGTAAGGCTGTAACGAATTTCTGACAAAATGTGTCATTGGAGTACAACTAGGACAGGCCTAACTAAAATCAAGCTAAGAAATGCGTACGTGATATCGGAATTCATCTTACTTCACTAAGTAAAGTTAATGAAATTCTGATTTAAATGTATCTATTGGTTAAAGAATTTGACTGAAAATTCCCGTGTTGCATTGCAGCCTCTCGACAGATTGAATTCGACCTCACATACATGCATGTCCCAGTTGTTCGAAATTCAAATGCTGTCATATTTAAAATAAGGGAGTTTGCCAACTAGCTGAAGTATAGCTGTATAGGCGTAACACTAAACATTGCTATATAAATAAAAAATACATTATAATGGCTTAAAATTTAGGCAAAATCATTGGATTTTTACGCATAATAAACTCAGACAAACAGACAGACAGACAGACAGACTTAGGACTCGTTCTTAAACAAGTTCTCATGATATTGTTCACTGTCTTCGGCGGGGGGGGGTAAAATTACTGGCCACGCTGCTGACGCGGATAAACGTCGACAATGTCCACTACAGCTGTGGTAAACACAACGAAGTGCGTGCATGTGATTCTTGCTAGCATTATCCCGCTGAATTGCTCGCTGAATGCATAGCCGTTCCGTAGCACCGTATGTACCAGCGCCTACACGGAGACGCCCAGAGGCAAGTACAGGTCAATCGACGGCTTACGCCTTGTGCCAGGCGCCCTCTAGCGGCGATGACGGCCATTTCGATTTCCGTTTCAATTATCTAATTGCTCAAATTGTCCGCGCCACTTACTCGTAGCCGGTCGGTCAGTTGCCGTCAACTCAACAGGCTTACAGTTACTGCATGCTGTGTGTTCGTGCTGCCGTTATTTGGCAGACTGACCCTGGGCGACCCGCTATTAGTTTCAGCACAATTTCGATATTTGGTCACGCATCACGATATTTCGACAAAACCGTGATTCCCCGCGAAACAATTTTCGTTTTCGTTATGTCACCGTGACACGAGACTAAACGTGTCGCGAAGAAGCCGCCCGGTCGCTCGTCGCAGTCTTCGTAGTGTTAAGTATACAAACCGACCTCATAATGCCACGTATATGTACGACCAGTCGAAAGTCGCTTTCATTCAGCACAGCGTCGAACCATGGTCATACAATATTAATACACTGATACTTTGAAACAGTGTGCTCAAGTAAAAATAGTAAGATAAGGTCACCAGCATCGGACTAGACGCCACCGCGCTACTGCCACGGCGATCGAAAAGTAGAGCCATTAACTAAGTCTTGTTTCCATGTAGTGACCTGATTCAGAAGACAGTGTTCTTGTGTTCTTTGTTTCAACGTCGAAAATGTGTTCTCGGTCTCGGACTTGTGGCCCAAGTCGGTTTTCTGTCCAAGGGTCGGCGGTCAGTCGCATGGTCCTGTTCGACATTGAACGTGTGAGCCTGCATGGTGAACTTTTGCAGCGATAATCTAAACATTTTACCTAGTATTTTAGGTGGAATCGCTCCTGCAGCGCAAACGATTCTGCCTATTCCTACACATGTCTCTGTAGCGTAGTCTGTCTGTCTGTTACATTCGTGCTCCATCTTAAACCGTTTGACGGATTTCGATGCCATTTGGCACGAACACTTGTGGAGTCCAATGACAGGCTGTGTTAGATGGCAGTCCTTGATTTCCAGTGAAAGGGGTGATTTTGGATAGAACCTCATCCAAGACATGAAATTCCAAATTGCAGCCAAACCGTCGGCCCTAAACCGCCACCTGACAAATGCAAATAAGGAATTAAGCGGACTTGCCACAACGATTCCGCCTTTTGCCAAATTACTTTCGTTTTTGTTATTATTATTTACTAATATCGCGATAGACGAAATCGAACGGCATCTAACCTGAACGCGAGACTCGGGAAGGTTGATTTTGACGGCAACCTCTTCTCTGGTGAAGATATCCGGGTATCTGGTCTTCTGGAAGAGTGCTTCGAGAATGTCGAGCTGAGATCGACTGAACGTGGTTCTTTCGCGTCGCTGCTTCCTCGCGCTGCCTGCAGTTGCAACAACACATCGCAAAATCATTATCAAATTAGATTATAATAAACTATATTATTAATTACCGACATCTGAACATACTAATTATCCAATGTAAAAAAAATTCGACATAAAGATATATGCTACACTTCACTGCGTTGAGTCGGACAGTTTTGCAAATTCTGTACCACGATGAGGCGGGTCGTCAAGCGTTATGGGGTATTTACACGATCTAGCAAACTTCCAGCAAATGTAATGCTGGGCGTTTGCTGGAAGTTTGCTGGACGTTTGTTGCCATTATGTTATAATGGAACTGGACGTTTGCTGGATCGTGTAAACACCCTATTATGGACGGGGCAGTTATCGACTTACGGAGAACTTCGTGAATCTAAAAAATCGAAACCTAAACTGTTGAAATCTATACGTTTAATGCTGCAAATTTCATATACGCAGCTTGTCATGGTCTATTTCTAATGATTTGGCGTTATTCACGCTTGCAATCTGGTCGCAGCCAATAAAATAGCGAAAAATTTACTAAAACACATATGTTTGAAGTTCAACATAGTTCAATGTCAGCGATGTTTGTACCCCTGAAAAGCTCGTCAGCATGCAGTGCTTGTTATCATAAGGAACAAGCGGCACGAAATTTGATCACAAAAACTACACATTCTACGCTGTGATGTGGTGCCGGGCGTGAACAGCTCCACAAGCGAGAAGGAGATCCTACGTTTAGACGACTGGGCGGCCGATAACAATCTGACACTGAATCGAGTCAAGAACTTGTGTTCACAGCAAGTCCAAAGACAGTTCTGCCGCCGCCACGACCCGACATTGAGCGTGTGACCAGTCTGCGAATCCTCGGCGTTGTCGTCAACGACAAGCTGACAGCTGCTGACCACGTCACCTCTCTGCTGTCGTCGAGTTCCAGCTTGCTGTTCGCCATGCGGGTGCTG
>Ga0056128_1006295_pt1 | contig 14990 bp, 10 predicted proteins | sample WorMetLIZISLAND2_FD_71113 | JGI IMG/M metagenome (GOLD analysis project Ga0056128, IMG submission 71113) | Marine gutless worms symbiont microbial communities from Max Planck institute for Marine Microbiology, Germany - Olavius geniculatus... ...
CATGCTATTAAGTGCTGATTCTCTAACAATTATTTTTGTCAAAATCTATTGCTATTGAACCAGGACTGTTGGAGTTATTGCAAAAGGTAGCAGGGGTCCGGTTTTTTGAGACACAGTGTAGTATTGTCTGTCTTCTGCCTTGAATGCTAAGCACGAAGAATACATGTAGGTCCGTCGCACTTTTCACTTGCGAAACAGCAGTACTTTTTTGGAAAAAAAATAAAAACACAATCTCACAAGTAATTTAAACAAAACTCGTGAAACACGCGACAGCCTATAGCACTTTCTGTTCGCAAGTTGTCTTGGTCTATTTTCAACCGTTTTTTCGCATTTCACTTTTGAAGAGTAAGCTTACGCTGCAGCCAAAAATCACTAAGGACACTAAAACAAACACCTTATTTTAAAGGTTCAAAATTATTGTTGATAGCTTTAAAAAGCTCGCCACTAGTGCTTGTTATGATAAGCAGCATGTCTGTGCCTATCTGCAACCCTTGTTACGGTTAACGAGACAATAGCGGTAAAATAACCATTTTTAGAAAAGTAACTCTTTTGACGCTTTCTTGCGCAGGCCTCCTTGAACTTAAAGGGTCTGGACTTGAAGTGCTGAAATCTACGTTTAATGCAGAAAATTTTATGTGGAGGTTGTTTTAGTTTATCTCAAGTAAGCCGTTTCGGCGCAGATCACTTTTAAAACGTGTGTCGCAACCCGCAATCGCGAAAAATTCGTTAAAACTTTATTATTTTTTGGAAGAGGGGTTCAAAGTCGTTCAAAGTCATCGATGTTAATATGTCTAAAAAACTCGTCATTAGTGTTTATCATAATACGCAGAATGTCTATGCCTATTATTTGTAACTGTTTTCACGCTAGACGAGCCATGCAATAGCGGCAAAATGAGGACTTTTTTACGCTTTAGTTCACCCAAGAACACGAAAGTTTGTCACAAAACGAGAGTTTTTGTGGCAGCCCACAGTGAAAATTTCGTGATTTTAATATGCACCGTTTTTATAGGGCTCAAGGATGTGTCGGACACATGGACAAACGGACGGACGGACAGACGCCTAGGCTATAGTTGAGACGCGCGATTCATTCTGCTGTCGCGCGTAATAAAAACTAACAGTACCGCACATTTTCGATTAAGCGTAATTGAATTTCATTTTTGGGCTAAAATTTTGTGTGCATATTGTAACATTAACAAATGTGAAGGAAACAAATTCACAAATTTCAAATTTTCTGGGTTATATGGAAACAGATGCATTGGCCGATTGTTATCTTCTGCACACTGTTTGTCTCTGTTTGTTTGTACAATGTCTTGTGTGAATAACGATTACCCATAAATAGTACTATTGTACGTGAATATCATTGATTTGAGCTTACAGTATATGGTGCGTAGACATAACAATATGTGAGTCAAAAACACTTCGGAATTTTATATCCAGTGTATTTTTTAGCTGTGTTGACATAGTCTACAAGTGTGTCAGCAGGAACTCCTATTGCAAACTGAAAAGCATCAGACGGCAGCAGCGGTAACCGGTAACCTGTCGAGAAACCAATTTGCGATCTGTCACATGGACATATTACGGACAAACATGATCAGCAACGTGACTCGATCGGTCGCTTCTGGCAACGACGAATACAACTAGAGATGTTGAGGCAAGTGCCGGCATGACGTGCGCTCGCTCCTCCAGTTGCTGAGGGTGTCAGGCGTCGACAGTGAATTTGGTAACTTTACAAGCCACTATTGTACTTTTTTGACATGGCACACCGGTTACTCTTACCAAGAAAACGTTTACAACAATTTTAGTTTTTATTTTCTTTGCTTTTCTAGCCAGAAGCCCGTAGAAGACAGACGGGCAAAAAGACAGAGGGACAGGCAAGACACGTAATGCGGCCGCATATTAACTGTGTTAAGCTCAGTGTGATACAGTTGAACTGCGAAACTGCAATTACATTGTTCACACGAACTTAATTATCGTAATGTTAAGATGGCGTGACCTAACTGGACCATGTCAGTCTGGGACAATTATCAGTTTATGACACCAGTAATTACAAATAGTAGGTCTACTTTGCAACAGCAGTCACTGTGTTTCGTATCATCTATAAAGCCAGTACACTACACCCTTTTACTTGGCATTTCTGCTATTAGCCGTCCAGAAAAAACGAATGATATTTCTCTAGAAAGGTGCGCATGTGTTCGCAGGATTTGAGTTGTCAATAAGCTTATCTGACGGTTTGACATACAGGCGTGTAACCATAGGCTAATGCATATTGCACATTTATAGCACAACTAGCCAATAATCAATGGAAGCTTGCGGTGTGCTTTTGTTCGACATTATTACGTATACGACGGTTATTCGCAATTTCTATAAATCATTCATCTCTGGTGCAGAGAGCGCTTACATCCCCATATAGTTAACGACTATTACACAATCTCCTGCGCTCGGCGTATATAGTATTTCGGGTAAATATCGTGCTCAACAATAGTGGCTGCAGTGCGCCATATTAGGCCCAAGCTCCACTAGGCCTACTTTGAAAATTTTTCTGGGTTTGTTGGGGCAACAAGTCGTACAACGAGCTGTACAACGTCTTGACATGTCAACGTGTTGTGGCTATGTTGCAGACCTTCGGCTTCTAATGTGTATTTGTTATAAAACTTGTGGTTTTGCTGCAGACTTTCGATTTGCTGTGGACTTGTTGTACAGCTTGTTGGGATGATCGTCTTTATTAAAGTAATCAAGAGACACACCGCTGTTAAACACAATGCGCAGCAATTGACAATTAAAAAAACAACTAAAATCAGAAACAGTCTTTGTACAATAGGCCTACACGATAGATAAAATTGCACTTATCAATATTGCTTATTTTAAAGAGAAGTTTGTATTTATGTAGACTGGGACATGTACTGCGCTCGGGTAATAACAGTCGACGAAGGGGATGAGTGGGTATTTAGTTGATAGAGCTGAACAATTGTTCACCAGCCTGTTCACAGAGAGCAGCCGCAATGGGCAGAGAGTTATCGGTATGATAGCCTGATTTGCCAGCTCGTCTGAGAAAAGCCTCCAGTCTGTTATGCGTCATGTTGTACAACAAATCGAAGCAAGTGATGGAGTTTGGGAGTCACGGAAGTCGCGTCGTCCGAGCATCATGCGCCATCGTATTAGGTTCAGTCGCCGTGGATCAGTATAGTGTAGCTGCTGCTGCTGCTGCTGGTGCCTCGTTGTGTAATCTCTTAGATAAATCGTTCAGCCGAGAGCGTCTGATTGCGAGTCGCTCATGACGTCTGTCTGTTGCCACGGAATATGCGTCCAACACGTGCCTGGACTGGAGTGACTGACGCCGAACTCATTCCATTCTCTCATCAGACGTCTGTAGTTATTATTTCTATCCTTACTTTTATACGCAAATCTACATTTTTTCGCTGAGTAGTGAGTATACTTTTGCTGCAGTAGCGTAGACGTACTTAGAACTGTAAAGGGGACCCGGTGTATCAATAGCAGAAATAATAACGTTAGGCTCGCCCTATGCTCCTGTCCTCTTATGATCAATTCTCCTTCTTTCGTTATTTTTTGAAGGGAAAGGGCGCAAGGTCCTTTAAATACGCCGCAGTTTCTGGTAGATGGTTTCGTCAAACGAACGCTATAGAACAGAACACAGATAGGACTATAGGCCTACGTGGCCAAAAGCAGTGTTTATAGCCAGGTTCATTTAACTCAAAAAGGCCATGATTACGAGTATAGCTACAGCTTGGTGTTCTTTAATTTTGTTCTGAGACGCACTCGTAACTTCAATAACGTCGCTTCGTCTGTTCGATAGATCTGATCAGACGTCGATCTTTTGTTCTTCAGTAAGACCATGATTCCCCAGTGTTGCTGGCCGCAAGACGGCGCGGTCTCGTCTCATTGCGTTTCTTCATCGCGGTGTGTAGAATGAACCTTAGTTTCGCGGGACTCGACATCGCCTATTCCGTTCACGTCTCCATCTAAGCCCCATCTGCAACGAGGCAATGAATGACAAAGCCATGTCGCTATTACGGCTTATCACTCATCCTGCGCTGTTGCAGCAACTGCAACAGACGCAGACAAGCGCAGCATGAACCTGCAGCACTGCACGGTTGCAATGCACTGGACAATACTTTAGTCTGCAGGTGATTAATAGGTACAGTTAGTCTAGAGACATACGTGCATGGCTGCAGACGGACGATTATAGCCAGTCTCATTAATTTTGTTGTCGTTGCTTCGTTGAAGACTAAGAAAAATGCTTTCAGATGGGATAAAGGAGGACGTAGAATCAATCAACATGACCTTCCAGGAACGACTGCACACGAAAGAACAACCAGGATAAGTATTTTAGAGGAGCTGCCGTTGCGTTCCTCTCAAACATTACCAAAACATTCTAAGTCTAAGTCGTTGTTTTTTTGACTCTGTATCTGTAAAATACAGTATACGAACAGAATATAGAGAATATATGCGTAACTAACGTCCGATTACATGTGCGTGCGTTTATTAGCAAAACAAAATAGTGTAAGCTAATTTGTCGTTGTTCGTTAAATAATTTATTATACTATGAAATAAACTTAATAACTGGCTTCTTGTCTCATTCTTGCACAGCGCGTTTGCACATCATAGGAACCAGCAAAAGGAACACGCCAATTTCTGCGGCTTAGTGAGTACGTCTATAAAGCCTAGGGAGTCAAATTATGGTTAAAAGAAACGGCAGCTATCACGCTGACGTTTTATTACGTAGTTAATGGAATATTGTCGTAATTTGCCGGGAAATTAACTTTATTTTTCAATAAAATGCTGCACCCGTGCGACGGTGATACAGTGTTGCATGATTACGTGGAATTGGCGAGCTTGGCAGATTTCATTGATATTGAATAACTGTGACCGCTAAACAATCTCAATATAAACCCGATGACCCATACTCGACGAATTCAACTGACTGTGAAACTTGCCTACTAAAAGGATCGGTAATGGGCCGGCTGTAACTGTCTTAGCTGAACTATAGGCCCCTATTAACCGTTCGCAAGTGACTAAAACAATTTCGTATTAAGCCCTCAACAGTTGCTGCTAGTGCAGCATTTTGAAATATTCAGCACTAGTATAAGATTCGTATAGGTCTATCGTCTAAACTGCTAAGTTTAGGCTGCCAATCTGCGTCAGACCAGTTAATGCATAAAAGTTTCTTTGCCGCTACTCCCGAGTGTTTAGAAACAGGCTTTTCATAAAACTTACATTGTCCTGCTGCTTATATTTTTTTATCTCTTAGTGAAGTTTATTCTATCCTTAATGTTTTGTCAACATGTAACTTTTTGACTGTCTGTTTTGTGGTTTTTGATCTGTGTCAGTATTTGACCATTAAAAATCAAAATAATTACGTTTTTATGCTCTCTTGACTTTCGCGCAAATATGCGTAAACTACGTCAATTTGTAAATGCAATAAGAGAAAGAAAGAAGGCAAAAACCCGGTTGCGTGATTGTGTAGAATGCCCGCATAATCATATTTACAGAAAATTGTACTTATGGCGCTGTATTGCTTATACTCGCACCATTTAATCAAGTAGACATACTTAACATGTATGTCACTATGAGCCGTATTTTTCACGTTTTTCGACATAATCGGACCGAGTGCTGACTTTGTTAGCCAGAAAAAAACGGCTCTGCATGAGTAAGTGAACACGCACAAATGATCGAGCAGATTTAGGCCCCTATATGCAAGTTCGACGGTTCGTTATTTTAAACAGCGCGACCTTGCGCGTGAGTAGCAAGGAAATTGGACGCGGAGAATGACGTGGGCGCGCCTGGAAATCAGCTGCAAAGTAGACTGGGCGTATATTTCCAAGCGTCTTCGTCTCAGATGTCGTTATGCTTGCTGTATGTCTGCGACCGGTTCGTGCAGTGGGTGGGCGCGCCGATGCAAAGCAGGCCTGCAATGCGTGGCGCCTCGTTACACCGCGGGTGGCAGTCACCCACAGCACAGCAGCTCTCTCGACCCATTGCTTCTTTTTCTGATATTATCCTGCTGCCCGACGTCTCAGATATCTTCTTTTACTTCGTCGTCATCGTCGTCGTCGTCGTCTGCGCGGTGCAACACTCGGTCTATAGATTTCTGTCAAGTTGATATAAGTTCCGCCTCGTAATAGGGCCTCGTACATTCATTTTATCGCCGAGGTAAGACTCGTGCCTGTAAATCTACACTATCTTTTAATCATTGTGGATATAGTTGTTGTATTTTTTGCTTCAGCAGTTTTGTAACCCGATATTGCATTTAACTAGACCCGCTTTCTTGTAAGAGCCTGCGGTTTCAAATTACCACGTTTGTCGGTTTGAAAGTCTATTTATTTTAATTTTCATTATTGTGTAACCTACCGTCGACCTGCATAATAAGGCTTTTTAAACGGACATATTGAAAGACAAGTGACAGAATTTAGACGTTATGCTGCACTTAAACTAAGAGAAAAATGTGTTGTCTTTGTATCATAAACTTTTAAAAAAAATTTTAGAGATTAATGCTTCATATACGAGAGATTACATCATCGGTCTTTTAACAAGAAGTGTTTTCTAGTAGAGGGTTTAATGAAAGGTACTGTTAAAGCGGTGATTTATTTGTCGCGTGCACGCTTAACATGTGCGCTAGGCCTATTCGTCGTATAGTTTATGACATGGGAAGTTTTATTGTCACCAGTAAAACTTATTAGCGTTCGAAAGCCACATTAAGCCTTCCTCCGTTCGGACATGCTGGGAGACTGAAAGGTTGCGTACGCCATATAAGACGGTGACACGGATTTATAATGCTTTTAGTACCATTTATCTCATAAATGTGGCCGACATGTTGCGGAAGGATATACAGATTCCGCTGACCGACTGGACACTTATTTCATCCGTCGAATTTGCGTCAATTCCCAATCGGAGACAATGCGATAGACTTGACGTTTAGTTTGACATCTGATTTTAGCGCAGTACTGACACGTTGTGGATGGTCGAATGATAGACCTTAGATAATGCACAATGCCGCGCAGCAATCTCACAGTGCTGATAATTTTCACAAAGTTAAAAGGTCGTAGGTGACAGACACAGTCTCATACAGATTGTCAACGAATTACCGAAATAGTAAACTAATGATTGTAGGCTTTTATAGCTTGATGAAAATGTTGCTTTCGACATGCCAGAAGCTGAGAACTTGCGTGTCCTTTAGTTAAGAGGTTAAATCAAACACTAGGGCCTAGCTGATATGGTACGAGCAAGTTATCACGCGGTAGCCACCAGAATTTTAGACTTGTTAATGTCACGTTTGATAACTTTGCTTTTTGTGATTTTTTGTTAAACTAACTTCGCAAGTACGGCGCTGTAGACCTATCGGACTCGGTGACTTCACGAATTTAATGCAATAATAAATTTTTACTTTTAAAAATAGAAATGTTAAAACTTCATGTTATAGCAATCTTGAAATATACACTGTGTTCGGAAAAAGGTAACCCCCTAGACATCGTGCAATAAAAATGTCAAATTTAAAGAAATTCGAATGAAATTTTGTACATTTAATTTTCAATAAATTGGTAAACAAATCATTGGGTTTCGTTTAAAAATATTATTTCTGAGCAGAGTTATCAATTGTTGAATATCGATAACAAAATATCTCCGTTACCAATATAGCGTTAAACAAGTATAGCTTGCGGTTACTATACATTTTTGTAATTCAAACTTGAACATCCGATTTTAGCAAAATTCTGCGTCAATAATGCATTATCTATTAGCAGGCTAAATGCTAAATTTCAGTTAAATTTGCCGAAGCAAACAACAGTTACAGTGATTTTTGTGAGGTGACACAAACACTTCAGACACAAAGACTTGAAATTGTTTTGTGGTGACCTCGTGAAAGCTGCTATAACTATTGTGTGCTTTGAAAAATTTGTTTGAAATTTGGCACTTTGCTTGCCAATACATAACGCATTGTTGTTGCAAACTTTTGCTAGAATCGGACGTTTTTGTTGGAGTTACAAAAATGTATACTAACCGCGAGATTTACTTATGTAACGCCATATTGGTAACGGGTATATTTTGTTATCGATATTCAACAATTTTTAACTAAGCTCAAAAAATATTTTTGAACGAAATTTAGTAATTTTTTAGCAATTTATTGGGAATTTATCGTATTAAATTTTATTTAAATCTGTTTAGATTTGACATTTTTTATTATACGACGTCTAGGGAGTTACTTTTTTTCGGACACAGTGTAGGCCTACGTTGCGGTAGGCTACATCGTGTTGGCCATCGTGCATGGCTGCACTTATTGTCATCTTTAGGCTACGGTCATCTAGCGTGGTCATTGACGTCAGCGTTCCGTATAGAAATGTCAGCATGGTGGAGTATGCCGTCGAGAGAAGTGATGCGGTAGTGCCTTAAATGAAATTTTTGATGGATAAGTGGACGACTAAGCGTGCTAGCTTATTCTATTCGCTGTTTCTACGCCGGCGGCTTGTGAAAATTAATGGCAGCTTGCCTTTGTGCTAGTAATCACGTTACATCGAGCTGATGAAGTCTTATACCGTATAATAAGTCTCGGTGATGTCTTGAGCCACGTACGACTAATTAGATGATGAGTTTTATTAGCTTGGCGCCTCATTGTCGTTTGCATCGCCACAAAAAGCGACGATAAGCTAGGGTACGATACGGTACTATATTTTTGGGTTTGAAAACTGGCCACCAACAGTTAATAATTTACTTCTACTTCTACAACGACGACGACAACAACGACAACGACAACTGAGCTTACAAAAAGTGAAAACTAATGAAGCGGAAGTTTAAAAGCATGCTACGTATAGGGATTAATATACATGTATACGGTTTAGTTAGAACTTTTCCAACACTTGAAAGAACTAAATGAAGTATACTGTTTCTGCGCCTTTTTCAATGCCAGGAGTAACAATCCACTGGAGTGTCTGCCACTGCTTTTAATTCTGTGGGCAATAATAAATAAATCATCTTGAGGATCCCAGTAGGTCATCGACTCATCGTCGACTCATGGTCGTGGGCACGCAAAGACAGCGGTAGGGGCAATAGTTGACAAGATAGCATGGCTTTACGATGATACCCGCCTTCGAGACTGCGGTCTCCAATGCACTCAGCACCCAGAAATCTTTGTCGTCCCGCATTCAGTTACTGCTTAGTCGAGGCGGGAGATTTTTTTATCTTGTGGGAAACTTATCATTTTTATTTCACATTGCATCATTAATCTCAGTATTTGAGTGCATTTTGAATTACAATTGCTTTATAGGCCTACAGACTGAAGGTCTATAAGTAATTTTTTGTTATTATTTTTACGCACGTAATCAGAGAATTAAAAGAGAAAGTTTTTAATACTGTCAATACTATTTTTTTTGCAGGAAATTTGCAGCTAACTGTAAGAAAATGGCAACTCTTTACTTTTTTTCCAACTTTTTTTTAACTCACAACGCCGCTGGCTTGTCGAATGGTGTTTTGATTATTCCGCGAAATATTCCTCATTCAGCTTCCCCGGCAACTTTGATAAAGTTCGTCAGTATGATTACTGATAAAGAGACCACAAATAGTATGCGTTAGATAAGAGTTGGCTGGCGCTTAGGGAAGGAGACTAGCCTAAAACTGTGAGTTACTTTAGGTGAGTGAAACGAGTAGAAACGAGTAGAAAACTGTTGCAACGAAACCGCTGCTGCAGTCACAGACAAACTGAGCGAAAGCGCTGAGTAATGAGTATCTAAGACTATGTGAGAGATAATATCTGCTGCTAGAAGTCGGTTGTCTGCGGAATGTGGGACGCAATAACACGAGATCGTCGTAACTATAAGCCTACTATGGATGAGTTCGGCGAGCTGTCAGACACCAAGAGTCTCTCTGACTCTCTCTCTCTCTCTGCAATGACTGCGCAGCACGACGAAGAAGCACGTCATCTGTCATTCGTCTCGGGTCGAGTTCGATAACAGCCGACGTCATCTAGAATTATACGAAGTCAACGTACACTCAGCACTCAGTGATATGTCAGAATACTGCCGCTTGTTTGCATCATTGAATCATAACTTAATACACATGCATATTAGAATAGATAAAGGTGACATTTTGTGGGTAACTGTTATTTTTTACATCATCTGTTTGTTTTTTTATTTATTGGCAAAAGATTGTATTATCTAAAGGTGATGCTGACGTCGTTGTGATTCTAAGCTCCATGTAATCAAATGTAAAGAATCCGTACACGTCTCACTTAGCTTAATTTACTCGCATATAGTCTTTGCTTTGTACGTATTTTATGCTGCTTTGCTAGCATCTCTTCCCTGTTATCGTCAACTTCAAGGAGCGTACAACTGCAAGCCATGCATTTATCTTGTTTGCTCCGTGTCGTGTTTAATCCAAAGATTTAGGCGGGCGGCTGAACGTCCTTGTCGGTCGTTTTAATCTGAGAGATCATTGCTGAGTGTCGGCCACGTCATTGCTTCTAATCCACTAATAGTTGGTTTCTGTGGCTCTCTTGGCTCTATAATGAGCCTCGCGTGACGACATTCTGGTATTATAGCCAGATTACCTTAAACACAAAATACTATAAAGACTTTCCCTCGTACTTTGCTATCATACATTAATTCAACAGATTGTGACAATTTAAGGATACGCTTTGGCCTACAAAATGTCAGTGATCAAATGTTATTAAATGCGCGTCTGATTTTTAAAATGACGTCGCTTTTTCGCACGTTTTACAGAACCGCGATTGCAACTCTGTCTGTCTGTCGTGCACTCGTTCTGTTTGTTTATAGGCCTACAACTCGTGTCACTCGCAGACACATCGAAACGGTTTCACATACGAACGGACGACTGGTAATTACATAAAGAAAACAGATTAAAATCTTATTGTGACCGAAATAGAAAACAAAATAACCACACGAAAGTACTTTTGTTTGCTACGCTACCCTGATCCGCTAGCTAAGTGGGTTTTGGTGACGCCGCCGTTAATAGTAGAGATGAGGGAGACAGACAGAGTGGAAAATGGCGCGCCGTAAAAACAGGAAACGCACTTCCCGAAACATGAAATCAATTTTCTATCGGCGTTTACGACACAAATATTGAATTGTTTTATTGTTTACTTAAATGCAAAAATAGTTAAATGCTGATGTATACGATGACAAATTAAAGTAATTAAAATAAATAATACTAAACAAACAAAATGCTTTTTCAATGTCTGGCATCATTGACGGCCCGTACGCGTGTGTCGCTGTCTTTAGTATGACTCGTACTTGTGATCTGGGGCAAGACAGCGCGAGCGTCGCACACATTGCTTCTAATGATGGACGTGAAAATTTCATACGGCGGTTGTTATAGTCTTGGAACGGCGTGGCATGGATACGTCAGATTAGTCAGAATATGTCTGACGAGACGAGTGTAATGACGCGAATACGAGCTGACAGGTCGTGTCATCTTCCCGCAAACACAAAGCACGCTACATTCGGGAACCGTGAATAATGCAGCAGGTACCCGCTAACCCGCGGTCCCGGATGTACGAGCTTACTGTCCGACGACGTTATCGTCACGAATTTACAGTGCGATCTGTGTAAATTGTGTCGCCATTTGTATTGTAAGCGGTTAATGGATGGACGGATACGGAGAAAGGGTGGGAAAAGCGGTGATTGTGCAGCGTGAGATAAAAAGGCGGTCAGTGTTACCTTATACGGTGTTTACACGATCCAGCAAACGTTTAGCAAACGTCCAGCATTAGCACGTGTATTTTGAATACATTTGCTGGAAGTTTGCTGGACGTTTCCTGGATCGTGTGAACACCCCATTAGCCTACTGCAGTTTTTCACGCGCGATACCGATCGGCGACATACATCTCGGTTACGGCTCGCGTTCCATTGTTCCACACATTTACAGGGCTGTCAGGGACGGCACATTTTATAACGCGACACGATGGCTTCACAAATTAGTCGTCGGTCAACCTTGATGCAATATTTAATACGAAGTCTAAAATGCAAGTCGTACGCGTCTGTATATACAGTAGCTCGTTTGAATCGTTTTAACCTGTGGACTACAAATGTTACCTCACAATACTCAACGCGATGTCAGTCACACCAGCAGCGATTACCGACGAACAGTGTTTGAATTGTGAAAAATTAGCTGGGAGTTATACTTTTTTACGGTTGGAGCCAGACCAAAATTGTGATGTAAATCGTAAGTATATAATATATATATGCCTAGCTGACCCTCCAGTACATAGTTTGACAGTGTGTTAGGGGGTTGAGAAAACAGTTGGAAGTTGAACCCACTTCCTCCCTCGGCAATTCAAACACTGCCGACGAATGTTATAATAGTCGTGAATATAACTTAAATGTATTAAAACGTTAATGGGCATCTAAAAGTATTGACACTTGATCAGTGGCGTCGTCTCAGGGCGGCGGAGGCAAGGCGGCAATTGTCCCGTCTCCTAAATTTCGGGCTGTCAGAATATTCAGAAAAAAATCTTCTTCTTGTCGGCAAATTGTTGACCAGAAATGCAACATTTGGAGCTAAAATGTTTTTTGAGAAAATTTAAAAACAAAATTAAAATTTTGAACGCCCCTAATGCTCTCTGTCTGAAATTTGCAGTGTCTGTCGGAACAAAAAACAACTTCCTGCCCCGCGTGCTTATTTCAATAAACAGAAAACCCGATAAAACATCCCCGACATTATCAATCGTAACTTGAAGAAAAGTTAGCAAATTTTAATAATTTTCGGCGGAAATATTTCTGACACTAGTGGCTATTAAATAAGTGTTTTAGTTTCCACCTCATTTAACGTCTGCTTTGCACTACCTGGGGAAATCAGACCAAGCATAATACGTGTTAAAATGAATGAAAAAACGTCGATAAATTTTATCTATCCTATTTGTGCGCCCCAACGGCCGGTTTATTACAAGGTTTGACTGTCATGCAGCAATGTGTCTACCAGATAAAGTTTAGGAATGTTTGTGAAGTCAAGAAGCGACTGGTACAGCGTGGATTGGTCTGGAGCAGAACATTATCGATACTGCTGTCAATGAATGGAGAAAGCATCTCGTTGCCTGTGTTCGCATAATGAGCCAACACTTCAAGAAATTTTACTGCAAACAGTTAAAAAATAAACAAGTGGATAAAATGTCAGCCAAAGTGTCAAAAATGTGAACAAAATGTGTTTTTACCCGTTATGTTTATTAAGCAATCATATCCCATTGGATAAAAAAGTGCTATTTCGCTCGTTGCTTTTCCCCCAGGTAGTGCAAAAATAAACGTTAGGTGAGGTGGGCAACTGAATAATCATTTGATGGCATGTTGTGTCAGAAATATTTGTATTGAAAATTATCAAAATTTGACAATTAGTTTTCAAGTTAAAGTCGAAAATGTCGGGGATGTTTTTTTTGAGACACAGTGTAGTCTGCGACCCTCTGAAGTGACACAGTTAAATTAAGTGACACCCTGAATGTCAGGGGAAATGTCTTATAGATCACTGAAGACGCGGGGGGCAGAAGAGAATGATGTCTTACAAAGCACTTGTGAGTGGTGCGGCGACTGTCTGGAACAAATAAAAGGCGACAAGATTACTTAACGCGACGCAGTCAGCAACTCATCTCATCCATCTTGGACTGCTGACTTCAGTGACTTGCGATAGGTTTCACGCGTTTAACATTTACAAACACTCCACTCACATCGCTTGCACAGCCTGGTGGGGAGTGGGACAGCACTTCTTGCATCGGCAACAAATATGGAGCCCCTAGCCTTGGTTGGTAGGACATTTATGACTAGTCGCGTTATGTGACTTTCTTCACCGGTTACCTTTTGTAAACGGCCGAACTACAACTTCGGAATCTTACGACGTAATGTAGCAACAGTATTAACGTGAAGTGGGCGAAACTGCAGCTATTCACGTTAACATTTTACACGATGTTGCTTGCCAAAAATAAAATCGGGCAGTGTTTCACAGGGTTATTCAAAAAAGTAAGAATGGCGCGTTTTGTGAGACAGTGATACAGTCATCCGTTGCCTCTCCTGCACGACGACGTCGAATGACCATTCTTTTTGTGTGAGAATAGTTTTAGAGGAAAAGCTTTTTCCCATGGACAACGGTCTGAGACAACTGCGTAAGAACAAACGCAGACAAGAAAGCCCAACGGATACGGTCAGGTTCCGGTACATAATGCACTACGGCGGATTGCATCGCGCTCTGTTCTGGCGATTTCCGATAGCTGGGCTTTTTTAGTTACGATATCTTTGGTATGCAATGATGGATTTTTTCCCTGCAGACATAGACAGCTAGGCATATAGAACTCGACGCAATTTTTCTCAGTCTCTGTATCACTGACGTATAGTCATCACAGTTGTTCCCAAGATATGCCTTCAGATTACACGTGTGTTTTTATGAAGGCGTAATCGGTCTAAAAATTAAAAACTTAAATATATCTTTTTTTTATCTTATTTTTCTTTTTTTCTTATTATTTTTCTTACCTCTACGACGCCTTCTGTTTTGTGTTGCTAAATTTTCAGTTTAGGTGACAATCTTATGCTTTATGTCATTCCTTGTTAGGCCGAGCAGATATTCATGCGGCTATCATTCTCACAACAAATTAAATTATGTGTCTCGCGTGCAACTTGTTCTAGGAAGCAAGATACCGAGAAGCAACGCGAAACTGATCCGGAAGCTCCGTGCTTGTCGCTCTATCACCCGGATGGAAAATCAATCCGCGCTGCCTATTGATTATTCGTCGTGATAACTGCAGATAGACAATACTTGTTGCTGCAGTCGCGATGACGACGACGGCGGCGACAACAGCAGTGGCAGCTGTCGACCCGACGCAGTCAGAGCTGGAGGAGCTCAATCGTCACCTGGCAGTGACGAGACTGATCGTCCAGAAAGTGCTGATACCGTGCGTCGTGTTATTCGGCGTGAGCGGAAATCTCGTCAACGTGGCGGTGCTGACGCGGCGTTCCATGAAGTCTTCGACCAACAGTTACCTGACGGCGCTCGCA
>Ga0056128_1006296_pt1 | contig 14990 bp, 10 predicted proteins | sample WorMetLIZISLAND2_FD_71113 | JGI IMG/M metagenome (GOLD analysis project Ga0056128, IMG submission 71113) | Marine gutless worms symbiont microbial communities from Max Planck institute for Marine Microbiology, Germany - Olavius geniculatus... ...
GAGTCCGTAGATACCCCGTAGCTTCATCCTCGCATACGTCGCTGGACTCAGTGCATGGGGTTCCGTAAGTGATCTTCACGCTTGTGTAAGGTTCCGCGGCAACAAAAAGGTTGAAAAACAGTGGCCTACTTCGTGTGTTCTATGGTTATTGGTTAAAAGTTTGGGACCCTGGGGAGAGAGCAATTTCCACAGAAGCCGTGGTTATACCGCGACAGCAAATTGAGCAAAACTAAAAATGATCCGAACTCGTGGAACATAATTTCTACATTGTGTCTCAACAAGAAATGTGAGATAATGCTCACGAGACGCGCGAGAGCCTATAGCAGTTTCTGTTTACAGGTAATTTTGGCCCGAATCCATCCATTTTGTCTCAATTCACTCTTCTGCAGCCAAAAATCGCAAAAAATCACTAAAACCCCTATTTTGGGGGTTCAAGGCTATTCAAGGTCATCAATGTTGATACCGTTAAAAAGCATGTCATCAGTGCTTGTTATGATAAGCAGCACGTCTGTATCTATCTGCAAGCGTTTTATGCTAAACAAACAAATAGCGCAAAAATAACTACTTTTTAGAAAGGTACCCGTCTTTCACACCCATGTGCGCAGGCCTCGTTAAACGTAAAAGAGTTTGGGACTTAGAGTCTAGGCTATGATATATGGTGAGAATCCAGAGTTTCTATCTCACCTGTGCTTGGATTAGTACCGGGACGTGACGGACACCAAGACAGAATTACCATAACTAATAAGCGCTACACTAGCGCGAAAAAAGAGCCCGACATTATCGATCGTAACTTAAAGACGGATTACCAGATCTAATAATTTTTGATATGAATATTCCAGGCACAACGGGCCATCAAATGGCCTTTTATGTTCTTATCTCACCGAATGTCTGTTTCTGCATTACCTGCGAAAAATAAAACAAAACGAAATATTACACTTTGTATTAAATGCGGTATGATTATTTGATTATCATAACACACATTTAGCACGTTTTGTCCAAATTTCCAGCACACTGGCTGGTAATTTATTCTATTGTCCAGTTGTGCAGCTGCTGACAGTAAATATTCGAAATATCGGCTACTTGTGTGAACACAGGAACGCAGATGCATTTTCCATTTATGGAGAATGGAGAGCAGTGTCGACAATGTTCTGCTCGAACTTCAGTCGCTTCTTGAGTTCATCGACATTATTTTCTAAACCTCGTCTGATAGACTCGCTATGTGCACGACACTCTGAACATTATCGAACCGTTTGAGGTTAGGGCTAATGGAGGCCGCATATTTGGAGAGATGAAATTTATTGATGTTTTTTTTGGTTTATTTCAACGCACATATTTATTTCGCTTGTTATATTTTCCAGGTAGTGCAGAAACAGAAGAACCGTGAGGGGGAACTTTATTTATTGGAAAGTTGTTTCAGAAATATTTGTGCCGAAAATAATTGAATTTGATGATCGTAATTGGTAGGTTTAGTTACGATCGATAACGTTTGGAGTCATTTTGAATCACTATATAGGCCTATGAAGCTTAATACCGATATAAAGAAGCACAATATAACTAAATTTAAAGCACAGCAGCAAATCTCATGCGGAGTAGACCTATAAGCCTATCTATTGTTGATACAAGCACGTCGCAGTTGACAGACCTAAATAAATCTATATCCTGCACGAAATGATGTTTGTGTGGTGAATAATTAATGTATAGTCTTGTCAGGTCATTCTAAGCGATACCGCGGTTCAGAAAGCTTGCTAGGCGTGAACGCGCATAGACCTACGTAGAACTGAGCCCAAGCTGCGCTGCTGAGATGCCATAAAAGCAAAGAGGTGGCGTGACTGGCGCCGTGCTACGGTGACAGCACGTGCCACACCCAATCGTCTCGTTGCGCGAAATATCCCAGGAAAGCTGCAGGGAACGAGTGACCATGCGCAACACAGTGCGCACGCAACAACAGACACTGCTATCAACTGTGTTCTTCTGACCGTTGTGTCGCCTACGTCAGTTGTTTCAAAAAATAAGCAATTCTGTGCCTTGCGCCGCGTGCAATGTGTCTGAAGGAAAACTCAGAGCCGGAGACTCAGAGAGTCCCTCCGGGCCCTGAGGCTTGAAAACTACTGCTGGCCCCTCGTACATATATATTTGCAATATTGACTTTTTAAAATATTTTTGTACTGTTACCTTTTTTGCTTAAACAATAAAAAAACAAGGGCGGTGAAACAAATTTTAAAATGAAAGTACAAATAATCTGCAAACGAAGCGAGTAGAAAAAAATTACACTGTTGTACGCAGAATTAGCAAGTTTCAGTCTAGAAGACTGCTAATTTGATCTGAAAAAATTTAGGGCCCGCGGTCCGGGCCCCTACGTGCCCCTATCGGGGCCTGGGCCCTGAGGCTTCAGCCTCACCAGCCTCATGGATGATCCGGCCCTGCGGAAACTAACAAATTAAGTTTCTTATAGGCTTTTTTAGTCATTGCAAGCTTACATCGGCGTTGCAGTGACTAACTGACGACAAGCAATAGCAATCAGTGCCAACGTAGGCCTACGCAGGCTACGAGCTGCATGCTGCAATGTATCGTAAGCGGGATAGGCGTAATCGTGGGAATGCTACTGCCAATGGGAATGGACGCAAATCCTGTGGGAATGTACTGACAAAAATAAAACTAAACATGGAAACTGCGGTGAGATATAAACAACCTGCGCGACAATGGGAATTGGATTCAGCCGACATTAATTCTCGTTGACGACTGTAGTCTTGCAGAAACTGGCATCGTCCTCCACTGATCGGGTTTCCAGCTTTTCAAACAGCAGGATAATTCAATTTCTTAAAATCACTGTCTCTACTTAATTTACGTTAGGCTACACTATACCGTTACTTACTTGTCTATTTGTTGTCTGAACGATGTCATCGGCTAAACTGTATTCTCCCTGCGCGCCTGAGTGACACTAACGTCTATTTTCTATCCGACGCAACGCAAGAGCAGACTCCGCCTGCGTCTTGACCGCTGTGTCCGTTGCGCTAGATAGACACTAGCGTTATACCACAGCATATATGTTGTAGTTATACTGCAAATTCGCCCAGCACATCTGAATGGCACTAGGTTCTACGCCTACGTCTTCGACGAGTGTATCTATGTATATACGTTATATCACTGGAAGGAATGCGAGCAGACAGCACATTAAATACACGCTCGTATACATACGAGTATAGGGCATGCTGCTGTTGCTGCAGCAACTGACCACGCACTAATACCGCATCAACGGCCGGTGCATCAGTGAAGTGCAATCGACTAGGGACAAACAACATGTATGCAGTCGCGACCATTGCTACAAATGTTCAGAAAAAAAGTTTTTCACATGTTTGCAAACGCAAATAAAACGTTATTTGTTTTATTACTTGCTTTGACGCATTGACATTAACTAAAATTATGATAGTAATAGACTGTTACGGCGCTGTTATAAGTATTTTGCTTTTTTAGGGAGTGTGAACATTGTACTTGTTACCATAGGGAGACTTCATCAGGGAACAATACAAGATTTTGATTTTTGTAATACATATTTTTAATTGCATCTGTGTTCACAGGGACCATTCTATATTTTAAACGTTGGAGAAATTTAAAAAAAAACGTTTGCAAATGCGTCATTATAAAAACGTTTAAAACGTTTGCAAACGTTTGCAAACGTTTATTATGATCGCGACCGTTTAGTGAGGAGCCAGAGGTAGACATTGATATTTGTTTTAATCAGCATTACAGTTCTGCACCTGCGTGCACTCAGCACTGATGGTATGTCCACAGCGACTGGTCAGTAGTCTTCAACTTGTAGAAGTTTGACCATACTTGTAAAAAAGAAAAACGACGGTAACAAGTATGCGCCGTTCGTAAGGCGGTGGACAACATTTGTGGTTGGGAGTTAACCTCCCTCTCCTCTTGCCCTTTTCTCGCCCTTTCTTCTTTTTTCTTATCTTTCCCGTAGAAGACATACAAACAGACGGACGGACGGACGAGCAAAACGTGTAACATGGCCTATAATAAATTAATTAAATAAAAGACAAAACTGACGAAACATCACATTTTCAGGTTTAGTTAGATCTGCTCTGCCGATAATCTTTCCACGCACTTGTGTCCCAGTATGACTATGCCCGTGTCATCGCAAGCACGACCCCGAACCGTCACATTCCTCATCGTCGCCATAAACCAGACTATCGCCAATAAAACGGACACCGTGCAGTAGCCCACAACATTCTGATCCACGCCGCGCATGCAGGAATAGGCCTATCGCTCGCTGCGACAGACCGGAACAGTATTCGGGATGGCACCGCGAAAAACCGAAAATAACTGTCTGTCTAGAGATGAGCAGCAAGCAGATGTGAGAAAAATATCGCGGTACGTTAGATGACGGTGTTATAAATGCAATTTCGTTAAATACCGCGACATTGCATTTTACGGTATTTACGCATCGCAAAATTTTCGCAGAAATTTATTTTGTTCACCTGTGATCCAGGGGCGTCTACACCATATAAACCTTGGAGCAAATGTTCCAAGAAAAAATAGGGGAAAACGTTTTTTTGGAAAGTTAGGGGAAAGTTAAATATTATAATTCTGCATTTTTGATATTGCATGCTATATCAAGAACGCAAAATTATAATATTCAACTCCCTTCCCTAATTTCCCTGAAAACCTTCTTTCCTAAAAAGGTTTTTGCGAAATTAGGGGTGAAGTGTACATACAATATAATCAGAAATGCAGAATAATAATACTCAACTTTTCCCCTATTTTTCTAAAAAACATAGACCTTAGAAAGATTTTTGAAAAATTAGGGGAGTTGAATATATTAATTCTGCATTTTTGCATTGGAGAAAGGTTTTTGGGGTAATTGGAGAAAAAGTTAATTATTATTATTCTGCATTTCTCATATATTGCATGTACATGCAGTATATCAAAAATGCAGAATTATAATATTCAACACCCCCTAATTTCTCAAAAAACCCCCCCCGTACGAACTGCTTGAACTTTAAAGCCTCAAATAAGTTGTTTAAACTTTACAGTGGGAGGCCAGCATCGTGATCATTTTTCTGCAACCAGCTGCAAGTAATCAGAATATCAGAAATGAGAAACAAACTTACTTGAGACCAATTGCAGCTTGTTGCAAAAGTGTTTGAATGGCAAAAGACAAGTATTGTGTGTCAAACTGTCAGTAGCACGCCAGTGGCAGTGATGTTGATGTCAGCCATAGACTTGAATGTTAGGTCAGTAGCCTACTGTTGTTTACTGGTGTCATTTTGTGTAAATTGATCAATATTCATGTTAGAACAATTCATTAGCAATGTACAGTTGCCTCATGACGCAATTGACACTCAAGCTGCTTATATCAATGACAACTGACCTCTAGTAGTCTAGTCTGTATGTCTGTCTTGTCCTTCAGCGTCAGTGTCAGTGTCAATCTGCTGCTGCTGCAGCTGATGATGATAATGATGATGATGACAATAAGGTTGCTAATGACGCTGTTACTGTTTGGTTGAGCCTCGAGATGTCATAAATGTTAGCTCTTGCTGTAATCAATGCTCAAGTCTGCTGCCCTGTTTTTGTGGCATAGGGGCCTGCTGAATTTCAGCTTGTAATACGCTGTTCTCATGATTTACATATCTTCCAACCGGAAGTGTTCTGTGACGCTTAGAATGCACTAAATTCGTTTTTCGCCGGGGCTCTGCCCTGGACCCCGCTGGGGGGTTCACGGCGCTCTCCCAGATCTCTTAGTCGGCTAGGAGGGGGATACCCCCTCCCCATTCCCCGCTTCCTTGACGCCTACAGCGCTTTACCTTGAGTTAGGGGGTAGACGCCCCTGCTGTGACCAACTGTGTGCGGGGAAAGTATCGAAATCATATGCAGCAGACAACTAAAGTTCCCGTGATTCTGTCGGTCTAGCGATGAAAATTTAACGTAAAAATAGGCTACGACGCTTAGGCGGACGCATTTTTACAAAGCGAGTAAACAACCGTATGATGATTTTTACTGCTAGAAAAAAACTTATATATTTATACTAGTATCTCGCTGTTCAGTAATATCATGACATTTTGACTGGGGTATATCATCTTGCAGTAATTCTTCATACCACGTAAGTGCAACTCGTCGATAAATGGCGTCATTTATTGGCGGTACTGCTGCTAATGCTAGTGCATTCGACCGTATCTACCGCTGCTATGCTCCCTGCCAGTTGAGCGACATTTTAGCGATGGAGTCGAGTCCACTTAGTCCGAGTTCGAATCAAATGAGCTCGACGAGACAGAATGTGCGTAAAATTCCGTATTCACAATTTGATTTGAGCATGCGGCGAAAAACAACAACACAATGGAACGTTAGAAGCTAGGCTACCTCTTTATGCTATGTTAACAAAACAATGTCTAAAAATACAAAAAAAATAATTTATGGTACACGGAACTACTTCCGAGTCACACAGCACTGGGTCCTAGACCAGTGAGTCTAAGTCCGACAAAAATAAGAACTTGAGTCCATTGCCGGACTCAAGTTGGCTATTACTAACGCCAGTGGGACATTCAGAACAGAGTGAATAACAGCTACTTTCTCTACACTGCCTAAAGCTCTGATGCCGCAGGTGGCAGTTTAATTATAGCCATCGTTGGTCGCATTAACAACGGATAGGCCTACGGTTACTGTACGTTAAGCCGGGTTAGTACTGAAATGGGTAACCTTAATACCGTCTTGGTACTCGACCAAGCCTCCCAGGTCAACTGAGCCTAGTCATCCCTCCTATATTGGGAAACAAAATGAGTACTGACGATGGCTACAGCCACCGCTAGGGAAAAACGCGAGTTCTTCCTAACAGTAGATGACATAATTACTAAGACTGCTGGCATATGACCTCGTCGTCGGTTAGAGGCGCTGGCTTGCTGGCAATATCGGTAAACACTATAGGCCTAGAGATTCATGAGTGCGAAGCTGTATCAGTTTGATAATTTTATCATGATAATTATTATTAACAAGACTGCCCGAACTGTCGCAGAAAGTCCGCGCGATGCTGCAATAATAAGATATAAATGTACAAAACATCAGTTTATGCACTTGTTAACGACGACATGCAATGCCTGACACATCGAAAACAGCAAAAATCATAAAAAGTGATATCACTCACCACCACATCGTCTAACTGTCAATGTGCTGTTGAACAATATCACCTTTTTATGATTTTTGCTGTTTTCAATGTGTCAGGCATTGCATGTCGCCGTTAACAAGTGCATAAACTGATGTCTTGTACATTTATATTTGCCGTTTTATTACAATAACAAAGTTATTATGTTGATGGTCAATTATAAACCACCTGCGTTCCACGGCCATGAAGACACTGAGCCTTAAATATTTTGGGGTCACGATTTTGATCTTTAGGAATCACGTGACGTCATCGAAACGTGACCATCGGACTCGGCGTGGGCACTTTCCTGTTGGTGGTCAATGATGACCATGCGTCTATCTTGCACGGATACGGAGATACCGGAGCTTCAAAGATTTTGGGGTCACGAGTTTGACTTTTTGGAGTCACGTAACGTCATCGGTCACGTGACCATTCGACTCGGCACATGTGGTTTCCTGTTGGTGGTCCATTGGAACCATGCGTCTGTCTTGCACCGTTACAGAGATATAAAGCCTCAAAGTTGCATTTGCCCATGTTAAAGGCTAAAAGTTCACTGCGCATGCTCCGTGTCACGTGACCTGTGGGTAGGGGGTCCAAAATGATCACATATTTGGAATTCCCGAGGCCATATTGTCTCTTCACTATACAACTTTTATAGGCCTACGATGACGATTAAGGGCCATTTATAGGTGAAATTTCTATGCAGGAGCGGTTTTGGCTGTCCGTTTTTGGGCCCAATTTTCGACTTTGGGGGGATTTTTCAAGGGTTAGATACTGACTTCAAATTTCGGTTCCCGAAAATGTTTGGCCCATGCGTGAGGCCGCGTTGTCCGAGCCATTGCGTGTAAAAATCCGCCGGGCGGTCTGGCCTGCAGGTCGGTCAACAAAAAAAGTACTATACTAGAAAAATTTTCGTTATATTTTACCCATTTGCCGAGAAGCCCCCAATGGACGGATTTGCACGAAATTTGGCACAATGGGTCGCCTCGCGAACATAATCACCTGTTTCAAATTTTGTGTCGATCGCTTGAGGGGTTTTGGATCTGTGCGGGGTCGAATTTTGCCATTTTCCATTGACTTAGCCGGTGGCCATTAACACAAGGCTGCGTTACCGCGCGCCTGTGATTAGATATGACAGTGATTATCCACACTCGATTCACAGCTTCTCTATGTAGAGCCCCCTGTCCTATAATAGACAGCATTGTGAGATTGATAACTGCCTGGAAGATAACAGGGAAGATTATTAGAACTGCCCTTACTCTTACGTAAATGTACAAAACATCAATTTATACACTTGTTAACGGCGACATGCAATGAGTGACACATCGAAAACAGCAATTGCGGTTAAATAATATCACTTTTTTTCTGATTTTTGCTGTTTTCGATGTGTCACTCATTGCATGTCGCCGTTAACAAGTGTATTAACTGATGTTTTGTACATTTATATTTGCTGTTTTATTACAATAACAAAGTTATTATGTTGAAACCATCTGCTTTCCACGGCCATGAAGACACGAAACCTTAAATATTTTGGCGTCACGATTTTAATCTTTAGGAATCACGTGACGTCTTCGGTCACGTGACCATCGGACTCGGCGTGGGCACTTTCCTATTGGTGGTCAATGATAGCCATGCGCCTATCTTGAACGGATACGGACATACAGAGCTTCAAAGATTTTGGAGTCACGAGTTTGACCTTTTGGGGTCACGTGACGTCATCGGTCACGTGACCATTCGACTCGGCATATGTGGTTTCCTATTGGTGGTCCATTGGAACCATGTGTCTGTCTTGCACCGTTACTGAGATATAAAGCATCAAAGTTGCATTTGCCCATGTTAAAAGCCAAAAGTTCACTGCGCATGCTCCGTGTCACGTGACATGTAGGCAGGGGTCCAAATAACTACATATTTGGAATTCCCGAGGCCATATTGCCTATTCACTATATAACTTTTATGGGCCTACGATGACGATTAGGGGCCGTTTATAGGTGAAATTTTTATACAGGGGCGTTTTTGGCCGAAAATTTTTGTCCGTTTTTGGGCCCAATTTTCGACTTTGGGAGATTTTTCAAAGGTTAGATATTAACTTCGAATTTTGGTTCCCGAAAAGGTTTGACCCTTGTGTGAGGTCGCGTTGTCCGAGCCATCGCGCGTGAAAATCAGCCGGGCGGTCTGACTTGTAGGTCGGTCAACAAAAAAAGTATATATATACTAGAAAAACTTTCGTTATATTTTACCCATTTGCCGAAAAGCCCCCAATGAACGAATTTGCACGAAATTTTGCACAGGGGGTCGTCTCGCAGACGTAATCGCTTCTTTCAAATTTCGCGTCAATCGGTTGAGGGATTTCGGATCTGCGCGGGGTCGAATTTTGCCATTTTCCATTGACTTAGCCGGTCGCCATTAACACAGGGCTGCGCTACCGCGCGTCTGTGATAAATGTACAAAACATCAGTTTATACACTTATTAACGGCAACATTGAAAAACCCGCACATCACATCGAAAACACCAAAAAGCACAAGAGGTGATATTGTCCGCATCACACTGACTGTGTGTCAATGTGCTGCTGAATAATATCACCTTTTGTAATTTTTGCTGTTTTCGATGTGCGAGTTATTCAATGTTGCCGTTAACAAGTGTATAAACTGATGTTTTGTACATTTATATTTGCTGTTTTATTACTAAACTACTGTTTTCCTGCTGGCAATCAGTTACAAAGATATTGCGCTTCAGATATTTTTTTACAGTAGCCAAGCCGCTTGTAACTGTTACCTATACTAATGGCGTGACTGAACAGAGCAGCGGTGCGTTTCGCACTTTATGTTTCTCTAAGATTTTCAAAAATTCTCTAAAAATCTCATAAAAAAGGCAGGTACGAAACGCGAATTCTACGCAACATCTCAGATATTCTCAGAAAATCTCAGAGATTTTAAGAAAATAAAAAGTGTGAAACGCGCCTCAGACGACACGCGTCAGCCACGACGTTACTGCTGGCCTGCATTGCTGACCATATTAAACAAAATTCTTTTTATATCCACAAAATGGACATACAAATAAATGAACTAATATTGCACGCATCACCCGCTTAATATAGGCCCGGAAAACACTTCAATAATGCTAATTTAACTAATCCTATTATTGCAGTTATTGGACCGTTGCGTAAAATTGCCGACCACAAATGTCTATAAAGTCAAGTCAAACTACAGTCTAAGCCCATTTCGTAGTTAACCGAGTTCTAGCCAATTTTTAGCAAAAATTTTACAAATTTCGTTGCCATGGCAACAAGAGTCAATGATGGTAGACTTAATAAAATTACTTATTTGCTCCACCTTCAAAACCTCTTGTTAGATGCAAGAATCTCGGAGATATCTCGTACACTATGTCGAGTTAGAGCCTATTTTGTTCCAAATTTCGTTCTCATTGCAACGAGGGTCAGTCGGAGTAAAATTTTATTGGCAGCATTCGCTGGCCCATCCCCGACTTCCCCCTATAAACGGAAAAATCTCGCAGACATCTCTCACACAAGCCGAGTTATAGCCAATTTTTGTCCCAAATTTCGTTGCCATAGCAACGGGGGTCCGTGGGGGGAAAATGCGATTGGCAGCATTCAGTGGCCCATCCCCGAACACTCCCCCCATAGGCGCAATAATCTCGCAGATATCTCTTATACAGACCGAGTTGTAGCCAATTTTGTCCCAAATTTCGTTGCCATGGCAACCAGAGAAGGTCTGGAGTAAACTTGAATAACATCATTAGATTGGCCATCCACGAAAACCACACCTAAGGCCAAAAATTACGACTCTATCTTATACACAGCCAAAGTCATGACCGTTTAAAGAATTATTCAATTTTCCCCATTTCACTTATTTGCCGAGAAGCCCCCTTTAGGCAGATTTACATGAAATTTTGCCTGAAAGGTCATCTGGCCGACTTAATCAACCGTGCCAAATTTTATCTCAATCAAGTCAGGGGTTTTGATTCTGCGGGCGGTCGAATTTTTGGCTTCCCTATAGGACAGAGAAGTCGCCGTCAACACATGGCTTGAACTGCCGTTCAGCCTGTGATCGCATTCGGGCGGAGCCGCCAACATTACACAACTAGCATATTAGCGGCATCGTGGGCTTAATAGGTAAAAAGGCAGACAGTTGCAATTTTGTTTTTTAACGAACACTGCAAATTTCCGACGGAATTTGACAGAAAGTTGCAAATTTTTAACAGAGAAAATTATAAGGTGTTCAAAATTGTAACTTTGTCCCTAAATGCGTCCTAATAAGAGATGAGGTGTGACAGGCGGATATTGAGAGTGTGCTGGAAAGAGAGTTAGCAACAAAACTAGCAGAGAGAGAGAGAGTAGAAAGACACCACAGCGTGGTCAATCTGATAAAGCAACGGAAACTGAGATTGTTTGGCCACATCTGCTGAATGAAGGATCAGCGATTGGTGAAAACAGTAATGCTAGGAATGGTGGAAGGGGAGCGACCTGTCGGAAGACCACCGAGAAGATGGTCGGATGACATCATAGACTGGTGCAACTGTACATTGCCAGAAGCCGTCCAACTCGCTAACAACAGACAACAGTGGAGAATTATAGTCACTGGCCTCAACGGCAAACAAGGGTCATGAGTTCGACAGAGAGTGTCCTGAATAGCCCCAAATTTTGTATTATTGAACGTAAATTTTTCGATATTAAGATTCTCCGACAATTTTTCCACATCCAAGAATTTAACGGGGGAGAGGGGCAATTGCCATCTTTGCCCCGCCTTCCATGACACCACTGGGGGGGCAATCAAAATCCGTCACTGATGACCGATTTGTTTTTTTGACCCACGGTGAAGACCTAAATCAGCCTATGAAGTAAACGGCTGCGATGTCTCTGAACTACACACAGTAACCTCTGCATTGCATCTATACCGCATTACTGCACGGAATGCAATACTAATAAAATTCACGCCATGATTGCAGCTACATTTTGTAATCATGGCTCTACTACATCGTTGGTCGGCTATACACAGCGACAACGGGCAATCACATCGTGTAGGCGCTTATTGTAGCCTATTTATCGCGCAGTGAACAACCGCCACACAAACTACGATAACGCTAACGGCATATAACAACTTATGAATATTTATAATATTGCAATTAAGGTCTGCGTTAAAGCCTCCCTGTCGGCGGTTCCACGGTAGCGTTGCATCGCATGCCGTTACACTGCAATAAATACGCGGCTATAAGAGAAAAATCAGTGGAAAATGCGTACAAAACCTATAGCATGCAGACTATGCAGAGTGTGGCAGAAAAGCCTTCTTCAAGGGCCAAAAACGAGTTTTGGTTCATTGTGAGCTAAAAAAAGCTTTTCGTGCATATAGGCCTAGCAATATTCACAAAATCAAGTGCACAGCGCTATTGTAGCGCTGTCAGCAGCAAGAAATTTAACGGCCACGAAACGAGAGCGCTGTCGCTAGCAAAGAAAGCGCCGTCATTTTTAGCCGTTAAATTTCGGAGTAACTTAACGCGCTTCCGGTCTCACAAATAGGCCTAATTAGGCCTATGTCCTGGACCGGCGGCTCAGTGACTGGAACATCACGCTGCAGACTACAAAGTCCGGGCATACAATAGTACGCTTGGGTTCAGCCTGTAGGCCTACATTATTGAACAAAAATCGACGAATAGTTCACATCATAAATTTTTTTGATTGCGTGGCCGAAATTAGAAAAACACGTTTTCCGTGCAGAGTACAGAGGCTGGGAAATGACACCAATTTGTCTGCGTCAATGTATAATGAACAAAAGCTATGAGACAGTGGCGTTAGATCTCGGATTGACAGTGAATAGAAAAAGGACAAGAGCAGGCCCGTCGACAGCCACAGCGGGGCCCGGGGAAACATTCTCGCAGGACCCACCAAACATTTTTGCGGGCCCCTCTGGGGAGAAAAATTGAATTTCTTTTCAAAATGGTGCATTGTGATGTATTTTGTATTTCTGAGCGACGGCGGGGCCCCCAAACGTCGCGGGGTCCGGGGTAGATAACCCCCCTACCCCACCCTCTCGACGGGCCTGGACAAGAGATCCAGAGTGAGAGGCTATCTGCAATACAGTGCATGGCGTTCCCATTAGTGACACGCACATGCAGAGGAAGGTTTGCGAGTTGACTTTTAGAAATGCCTTCGGGTTCAGCGACACGAACACCTGTATAAACCAAACAAAACTTCGAAAAAAAACAATTTCTGCCCGCATACGTGCTTACTTTCTCGTCGTGCACAAATCGGCAGCAATGAATTGAACTAAACTCAACTCAACTGACATTTCAGCTAAGTTCAGTTTCGTTCAGTTCATCCCGTTTGCTTGCTCCGTTTCGTGCTCCCTTTCCCGTGCGTCATAAATCCTAGCAACGCCGGTGGGCCCATTGACAGCAGAAATCGAACTGACCTCAGCGGAAAATGCAACTGACGCAGATCCGCGACGGCGACGACGTCATCACAGCACAGGACTCAATGCGCGACACACCACCAGCAGCAGCAGCAGCAGCGGTGTGGGGCCTACGTCTGAGAGTCAGTCCGACTATAGTCCACTAGCGACTAGCGCGTCGCACACGTCAAACTGAACCGATCACTGCACGCACTGATCGCCACACGATAGTGATGGGTCGATATCGCAATCTCAGTTTCGATACGATATCTATATGACATAAATAAACCGAAGTAAGTCTTGCGTTGTCCAATGGTCTTCCAATTTAGCTTACTTACTTAGACAGTGCAATATTTTTATAAGCTGGCTCGTCGCGCGTTAGGCAACTCAGCGATTTTATTGTTTTACGACTAATGTTATTTATTCTATTTTTACCGCTTTTCAGCTCAAAATCTTCGAGCGCTAGTGGCTTATCATCGCGAAACGACTGCAGGGTTAGCAGTGGCGTATCCAGAAACTGGGAATAAGGGGGACGGAAGGATAGGGAGTGGGTCTGGGAAGGGGGCTGTGCCCCTTCCACAGAAAATTTTTGAAAATTGGATGCAAAAATAACGCATTTTAACGCAAAATTTTTATGTTTTAGATGCATTCGTTCAATAGGAGAGGGACAGCCGCCCCCGCCTCCCCCCTTGAATCCGCCACTGAAGGTCAGTATCCTGACGAGAGGGCCTACTGCTATACAGAACTCACCGTTTCTTCCCTAGCGATGGCCGTCATCACCGCCAGTACTTATTTTACATATCCAGAGAGAGGTGATTGGACTGACAACTCAGCCCGAAATTTGACGATACGATACATCGATATCGAAACAATATGTCGATATTTTAAACATTTTATGTACTGACCCATCCCTACGACAGACAGACAGACAGAGAGACCTAGATGGAGACTACTAGGAATCAATATCGAACACTACTGCTATTGCTAGCCGGGTATGATGTAACGCAGCACAGAGACGGCCGAATCGGACGACGACCGAGAGGTGTCAGTGGGGCCGGTGCGGTGTTTAAGCCTGGTTTTCATTTAACGCAACAAACGCAACAGACGCAGCTGACGCAGCGATAGAATCCCCAAAAATGACATTATTCAGCAGCATATTGACACACAGTCAATGTGATGCAGACACTATCACCTTTTGTGATTTTTGCTGTTTTTGATGTGCGAGTCAATTCTTGAATGTTGAATGCTGCCTTTAACAAGTGTATAAATTGATGTTTTGAATATTTATAAAAATATTTAAGAATTAGGCCTAAGACAACTACCAAAAGAGGAAGCTGACAAAAACCCCAAATATATTGTTATCGATGTAAAGATTCTGAACCAACTACCAGGTCCAAGCTAGACACGCATGGCTTCTGTGACGTACGGCCCTACACTATTATAGATATAC
>Ga0056128_1006298_pt1 | contig 14985 bp, 8 predicted proteins | sample WorMetLIZISLAND2_FD_71113 | JGI IMG/M metagenome (GOLD analysis project Ga0056128, IMG submission 71113) | Marine gutless worms symbiont microbial communities from Max Planck institute for Marine Microbiology, Germany - Olavius geniculatus... ...
CCTGCAGGAGTTAAGCCACGCTGCCCTAGATAGGCAGCGGTGGGCAGCGATAGTAAGAATGGCGTCAGACACCAACGGGCATTGAGCCCACGGTTGTCGATGACGATGATGATGATGATGCCCCACTGGCGTATAGTTAGCCTACTGCAGAGTGCAGAAGACTACGAGGTGGAGCCTCTGTTTTCAGAAGAAAACCTGCAATCTGCCTAACGGCACATTATATAATGGGGTCAACGTCGCTATTGCGCAGTGCGCACTGTTCACTAATTACACTGTACATGTAGATCGTTACCAAGATTAACGACCTTGAACGACCACTAAGAACTCCATTTTGTGCAAAACATGATTTTTCGGTTGCCCACTAGTAAATTAAATGAAGACAGATCCACACTGCTACTGGCAGGAATGAACCAAACATCGGTTCTGTCGAATCAAAATGATTGGAGCACCGGAGAGTTACATAAGTTTTTCTTGCTACAAGATGGGTTTCTTGTTACATAGTTTAATTATTTACCCATAGTGTGGTCCAAAACTATGGACATCTCATATTTTGCACATGCTCATATCAGGACATAGTTTATGTACACACTGTTTCCAAAAATGTTTTTAAGTTTCGATTTTTTACATAAATTGTTGCTCAAATTTCACAATTTTTGAATAAATCATATATCTACTTCAATGCAAAAGGAAAAGGCCCCAGTGAGGTATTTAAGGGGGGTTAGCGGGTTCAATCCCCCCAACGAAATGTTGTGAATTTTTACAGTTAACGTGACAATTCTGCATACAACAGTTCAAAAAAATTTCTGCTTGCTTCTCTCGCAGATTATTTGTACCTCCAATTTTAAATTTGTTCAACGGCCACGTTTACCTCTATTGTTAGACTGTAAGCTTATGCACTAAATTTGGTCAGTTGATTCTGAGGAAAATAATTAAAATTGTGGTCACCAGATGCCATATTTCAAGGCTAAAATGCGCCAAATTCGATTTCGGCGTTGGGGGAGCTCACTGTGCTTCTCCAGACCTCCTAGCTGGATTTGAGGGGTTCTATTTCTGTAGAAAGGGGTAGCGAAAAAAGGAAAGAGGGAGGAGGGCGAGGAAAAGGGGAGGGAAGAAGGGGAAAGGAAAAGGGGAGAAGGTCGAACTCCTCCCCAAACAAAACTTCTGGCTACGGCCTTGAAAGGCCCACATAAGATTCGGACTACACCTTTGAGTTCTGACATAAACATGGAGTTCAGCGAAGCTTGATTAATATTATGAAACTGGCTACCAAACGTTTTGAACACCCTCTGTAACTGACATGAAATACATTCGGCAGTTTCCAATCCATCCCGAACTGCACATCAAGCAATAAGAAAACCATGATCAGAATAATGTAGTAGACAAATGCATCACACAGAACTGACTTTTATTCACAGACATCAACGATCTACTCAGAGAGTTTACTTGCCATACACTAGATATGAACCCACCTTATAACATGACCATCCCAACAGGCTGCAATACAGGTCATGCTCGTCTGTCTATCTTTTCCTCTCACCAGGATTTCTAAGTCAAAAACTACAAGGTCCAGAAAAACGAGAAATGGCGTAAACCCAGAAAAGTACGTAGTGCCAATTCTCAGGTAAAAGGACAAAGTTCAAGCGGACAGCCGCACACCACTGGCGTCATGGGTTAAAAAGTAGGGAGCAGAAAGTTGCAATTTTCCTTAATTTTGCGCAATTTAAAACACAAAAAAATTACGGGTGCTTAAAAATTTAACTTTGCTCGTAAATTCCCCATTATTGAGGATTTTCCAACCGAAATTTTGTATTTTTGGAAAAAAATTTTCCAACAAAAAAAAAGACTTCTGACACATTAAAACTGTAGAAGGCTATTTGACCTTTCTTTTAACCTCCCACCATGCATCAAAAAAGTTTTCAAGTTATCAAAGACAGCTCAGAAATATTACCGACTCCTGATACGCAAGAAAACATATCAAGTTTACTTCCACAACTTACAGTATGCCAGTATGGCAAGTATATCAGCTAAAACATATGTTCAGAACCGCAAAAACTTCTGGAATACTATTATCACACCAACAACGAAATACTGCGTGTTTCAGTGAAACAGTCATATTCTAACATTAAAGTGTCTATGAAACAAATGCACAAACACCTCACAGTTTTACAGCTAGACTGCCAATTTCAAACATCTATTGTTCGTATTCCACTAATAGTAATACAACCATACAAAAGTAAGCGTTGAAACAGTTTCACAAATCAAAACACCCCTTACTAAGTTTTGTCCTGTTCTTGAGTTTGTTTTAGTACTGTGGACTGCACTGACTCAAAATTCAATTTATGATTTCGATTTTTGCCATCTTCGACTGCAGCACACACTCCAAGAATCAACTACGATGAAATGGCTGGAGATATAGACTGACAGTTTGCAAACAGGAACTGCTATAGATTTTCGCGTGTCTCGTGAGCACTAGCTCAAATTTCTTGTTATTACTAAAAATCAAGATACGGTCACAATACCACTTTCGACATCAACGTGCCTAAAATACTGCTTCACAGACAATCTTCCATCATCCGAATTATGCAAGCATATGACACACACACATATAGCAGCTAGTGACTAAACAAGCGGAGCAATAACTCAACTCAGTGCAATTCACAACCGTAACTATAAGTACTTCCTGTGACAGTTTCCTGTACCGATAACAACGTGACTACCCTAAATACACACAAATATAATACAGCTCACATAAACTAACATTCCACTATAACTTAACATTTTAATAGTAAAAATGACTAATTAATATTATATCAAACAACTGCCACTGCTTCAATCAACGTAAGTGAGATCATTCATGACGTATAACATCAATAAAATAAGTACTCGTGATCCTAAAGAATGTTAGTGCAGACATAATAAGATTCAAAACATCACGATGTGAGTCACATGTTACACAGGAAACCTAACGATAGATAACAAAGAACAAATTAAGTTCTAATACTTCTAATTGCTATTAGCATAGACACAGTGAATTGAACAAAAATTCACAAACTACCTGATACTTTTACAGTTTTGACCGGTCATTTCACTGACTACGACAAAACAAAACAAATGACTCAGAATAAATGTGCACTAAAACTAGCAAAAATGTTGCCAGGTGCCAAAAACATTTTTCTTTGTATCAATAACGGGAAAACATTGTTTTTGATGTAGCATAACAGTTATTAATTAGATCAGCAGTCATGAAAATACAATAGTAAGCAAAACTGGACAATCATTAATCTCATTTCAGCGATTACACACAATTACGTATTAAATATCAAAAGCATCTACATAATTTAAAATCTATGAATTCCACAGTCATTAATAAAAAGCTGAACATGTATTTGTTTCATGACACATGCATACATAAAACATCAGATATATATTATTACCACCATGACAATAAACTGGGGCTGCTACCGATTAAAAAAATTAATCAATTAATTTCCAAACAAACTAATTGAAATTGTAGTCATGAAAGACTGCAAAAACTGCAGATTTCAACTGCTAGTTGTAGTTATCTTTTGCTAACAAAAGTAAAATTAAAAGTGGTGATGAGGCAATAGCTTACATTATCTGTAACATGTGCAGACTGATCAGATAACACTATATAAGTAAAAATCTTGATTACATGTTTTATGCAAAATGTAATTAAATTACAAACGTTGATCATCAATCATTTCAAGATGTTAAAAAGTCAAAAATTTTAATCAAATTTTAATTAATTAAAAAAATTAATGAATTAACTTTGATTTTTAATGATTAATGATTAATCAACTAATTAATCTTAAATTAAACTGATATTATTTGTCATAAAAACTGCTCCTCATGAATCACTTGTGCAAAAAAATGCTAAAACACATTATACACATCGACGAGCAAAAACACGTGGAAAAGTTATGAAAACTTTGCACATAATCATCATAAGCTATCACATCCATCGTCACTTAAAGAATTAATTACACACGAGTAACACCGAATCAGCAACGAAAGTATTTACACAATAACGATGTAATAAATAATTGCAAAAAAATGCAACCAAATAAAATTCAGTAAAAACAGTGTCAATCATAACAATCAACTAAAAATATTTCCACTAACACTGATAGTAGATTGCAAAGATATGCAACAAAACCACAGACCAATACACAAACAATGGCCACCTTTATACTGCACTTTTCAACATTTTAAAAGAATCATAAACTTTACAGCTGGTAATTCAGTACATTTTACAACTGTTCACAGTGTTCAGTAGCTGTATCTTGATTAGCAGACTGCAAAAAACTTCAAATTTTGTACGCAGAATGATCACAGCTAATACGGCAATTGATGCGGAATGCATTATCTTCTAAACTAAATTGCAAACATAAAAACTATCGCTATTTTCATTTTTGCTAATCTAAAAGCAACCAAAGGTAATTCACATCTTACATTTTCTTACATTTTTGGCTTAATTTTTATTACTTGTTTACTGTAGCAACACAGAGAAATGGACAACAGCTTGAAGTGACTTTGATTCATGTCCCCATGGTAATGACCATTAATTCCATCTTTTGTTCATATGACTGTTGCTATAAAATACTAAATGTCTCACTTCAAGGGTGAACATTAAGTCTGACAGCATAAGCCATTAATATGTAGTTGGCAAAAGCAAAGTTACAAGCAAAAAAATTAGCTATTGAAATTGCAGGCAATTTAACAATTTTAATGAGAATAATTCCAATCATTTTCACTTAGCAGTTCTGGTAAGTAAAAACTTCTACCAAAAAAATATTCATAAGCTCTGCAGTTATTCCTCCAGTACTGTGACACTGTTGACTGGGATACAGAGAGAACACGCAAGTTGCAAAAACTTGTAATTCATCAAGCACCAACTGAAAGTTAATTCTCGGCAAATGAGACATTAATTTCTTTGGAGAAATGCCAGGTTAAACCAAAACTGAGTAAAAAATCGTAGCAGTAGTAGTTGTTTTACAAATTTTTGCAATGTCTTACTACTATCAGTAACTCAAAATCATTCTCCACTCCCCACATTTCTGCACATTGTCGTGATATGATTCGCAAAAATCAGCAGAATGTAAAATATAACATACTCTTCATATGCGATTACGAGGGTCATTCGATAAATAAGTTACAAAATGGCGCCATTTCATTAATTCTTGAAATAGGAAAAATCCGAAATATACGTTTTGTAGGGAATTTAACCTTGCGTACCTGATGTAAGTTTTGTTACAATGATGTCACTGTGACGTTATTTATAAATATTAAATCCGGCAATGTTACCACTGAAATCACCCCATAACAAACAGCATGCCGTTATTGTTTTTTTTCATGGGCAAAAAGACTTCATGTAAATCCGATTCACTCTTAGATGCATCCAGTACATGGAGATATGTGTTATATGAAGCCAATAGTACAGGCTTGGTGAGAGAAAATGCTACCTGGACAGAAATTAACATCAGCTACCGACGTGCAATCAGTCGTTCTTCAGTGGCTTGGACAGCAGCCAACATTGTTCTTTACATTGGGCATTCAGAAGCTTGGTTGTGACAGATGGGACAAAATGTTTAAATGAAATCGGACGATATGTTGAAAAACGAAACAACAATGTTTAACATTTAAAGATGTGACATTAACTTGTTAAGTTTGTTTGTTTTTCCTCACTCCTATGCTGTTTGTCATTTGTGAGATATGATAGATCAGTGGTGGAGAAAATAATACACAAGTAGCCAACAATGGTGTCATCATTAAAAGAATTTCAGCGTACGTTCAAAATTAAATTTCTTACAAAACATATATTTCAAATTTTTCCTATTGTACAAATTAATGAAATGGCGCCATTTTGTAACTTATTTATCGAACGACCCTCATAAAACCACCGGACAGATTTTACTGTGTAAATGTCAGAGACGGATTATGTGAAAAACAAAACAAATGACCTGCAGCTGCTTCAGCTGATGACTAAACCACTCGACAATAAAATACGACTCACAACCAACACTGCCAACAATCAACGTAACAAATCCGATTCAGCAATTTTACTCAGACTGCATTTAACATTCACTTCGAGCAACGTGGCTGGCAAATGCACAAAATACAGACTACTACACAGAAAAATGTGCAAAAAAATAGAAAAAAAAATACATAACACTGCACTGAAAACTTACCTACTTATTTATTGTCAAAATACAAATCAGGTCAACTTTATTATCTAAATCACTGTCACAGCTGATCACATGATCACCTCTGTCTCAGCAGTTGTCTGTTTGGCCAAGTTGCACAGATTTTCAGTCAACTTTGATTATATTTTGTACCATGTTTTTAAACCCGAAAATTATGACCTGTAAGTAGAGCTGTCAAAGCGTTAATTTTTTAACGCGTTAACGCATTGTATTAATTTTTAACGCATATGTTAACGTGTTAATAACACATCATTAACACTGCTGATAGTGTAGGTGGACTACATTGAGAAGATGACTGGAATGACGTGGCTGTGTCGTCGGGCCATAATGGTGACGGTACGACAATAAACAATTTCTAATCATTTGAATGTTATTCTGTTGTCAAACAGCCATGGTTTAATGAAATATTCCAACTCCTGTTTCACAGAATTTAGTAAATTTACGTATGTGTTTAATTTTTTTAAAATGCATGTTAATTTATTAATGCATTAACCTGTTAAGTTGAGAGCTCTACCAATAAGCTGCATAAATTCATCAGACTAAATAGTCTGTTGACGTTTTGGCAACCACTACTGCTTCTTCAAAATGACTGATCACCACTAAATGTTACTGTGACAAACAGGTGCTGCCAGAAGTGTTAGTTTTGACTTAGCGCTGTGACTAAAGCATTAAAGCCACGACCACTCACTAATAGCAAATGATAATTTTAGAACTGACAATACAAAAAAAAAATATCTGACATAGAATAGATGACATCTGCATGGGCATGTACACCATATAAACCTTGGAGCAAATGTGAAATCAAAAAAAAGCAGGGAGGAAATGTTTACAGCCATTCACGAGAAAAATGGTATAATTTGGCCGTAAATCACCTACACAAAATTGCACCACCAGCCAAAAAACCGCATACTTCAGACTCACTTGCTAGCTTCCGTAATTTTCAAGTCCCTGAATGTCCAAAAATGAACAGTGGCTGAGGCTTCATCGCAGAGCCCATAGCAATCTCCAAACCATCTAACCGGATCGAAATGTAGAACCCCAGAAAAAAGGCAGAAGAGGGAAAGGAAATAAAAACATAGAAAAAGGGAATTTGCTCCAAAACATCAGAGAGATAAACATGCCTAAATACAGCATGTAAACTCATCAGTTGGCTGACAGATCGTTCGCACAACACTACTTACTACGACTATAACTCAAATATATGCACCATACTTGCTACACCTGCATACGTCGGCAACATCTAACAATGATTATTCACGTGAAAGATGACGATCAATATTCAATAACAAATACGTGCTCCGCATCAGCCCATTCATTCTTCCATCCATCCGGCTGTCGTCTCAATGTAAGCCTCTACATTTCACTACTTCGCTCCATGACACACGACTTGTCTATTCCGCTCACTGTGGACGTGATGGAACCGACGGCCGGTCAGGTATGTTTGGAACTGCTCCAGATCCCGGACGTCTACAATCCATGCACACACAGACATGCTTCCAATCCACGTTTTCCAAGTTTACTGAGAGTACACATGTAAATAAGCAAGTAGTAATAATTTAACATTGCAGATATCAAACATACACACCCACAATACAAATGTCACATGTAAATTACAATTCAAGTTATGTATAAAAGTTACATTCAAACATCCAAAGTTACAAGTTACACACAAGAAGACAGTGATTAACAACAGATAACAACTTATGTCCCAATTTGTTAACTCCACCTTTTGTTCATACAGCTGTTGCTATAAAATAATAAATGTGTCATTTCAGAGCTAAACATTAATTCTAACAGAATAAGCCATTAAATTCATAGTCGGCAAAAGTAAGCAAACAGGCTTGAATGAACTTCAAGTAATTTTATAGTTTCAACGTTGCTGATACATACGAGGGAATGAGAGGTGGTGGAAGATTGGCTGGAATGTTTCCAACAGGCGTCGGGCTGGGAGCCATGCGTTGTGATACAGATGGCGCCGCCCTGGTGGTGGAAGGAGCAACCGGCGCTGCTCGGTGTGGCACTGTAGACTGACCACCTGCAGCAGACCTACCACCACCTGCGCCACCGCCTCCCTGTGATGACCAACCCGATGAGACTGGCCTGCCAACAGAACACCAGCTAGCTATCTCACCATCAGCATTTTAATGTAAACATACAGGGTGCTCCAGAAAAAAACTGTACACAGTTTACAGCATGATAACTTTGCAACCGTACATCACAGAGTGATGCAGTCTTGAGCAGAATGTTCACAAAGTCCGGTGTTTGAACACAGCAGTCAAATATTCTAGCACGTGAACTATTCAGAAACAATATCAACCTCCACATCTTTATTCTCTAAGGCAAGTTCATGATAGAAATAAAGTTTGCGCTAAACCCATTTTTCAGACTGATAAAAAGAAACAGTGCTCATTTTGTCCACCAAAAAACAAACAACTGATAACAGTTGGGATCACTGTTCAATAGCACCACTGATTAGTTCTTGACTGATTATGTCCCATGTCCCAGCAACTGTTCAAAACATGCTTCAGACGATCAACGTTCTCCGTCTTCTGACCACTGCTGTGATGAACAGCTTGTCATGGATGTGAAACGTCAAGAAAATCATCAATAAAATTTGCAAATTGATAAAATTATCTAGCTTATTAGTTAGCCTACTGTTTCAACTGGCAGGTTCATTCAGAAAAACCTCAATCTACCCATCGCCGGATATTTTCTGAATGTCACTCGGCTTGATCCAGTTGTCGTCGACTGGTGGTGGGACCGGTGTGGAGACAGTAAGTGTCGATACATCACCAATGATTTTGAGAGCGTCCTTCGTGGCATGGTACATGCGCAGAATTTCATCACGTCGTGCGGCCTCCTCAGGTGATTCTTCCATCAGTGAGCTCTGTGCGCAGACACATGCTGTTCAATAAACTCAGTTTATACTAACAGTTTCTTAATCACAGAACGAAATGACTTATGGTGATGACACACTGGCCAGTTTTCTGGCGCTAGTTGCCTGCAAAAAATTGAACACGTACAATCTGGCGCTGGTAACTGGCACCAGTAAGAATCTGGTACTGGAAAGTATGACGCACTAACCAGTTACTGGTACCGGTCAACCTGTGAGTGAGGATCCTAGAGGTCTCCGAATCCTTATCCACTTATCTTTATTACTAGTAACGGGCTTTAGGACTCTATAAAGAAATGTCTACAAACTCCAAAATGCTCATATGAATTCAACACCAAGTATCCCCTTTGCACGACCGGAGTGTGCGAGTATTGACGTCTCACACATTAGCATGTCTAGCAGCCGAGTCCAATATCTCAGCTGCAGCCTGATATGGTGAGTTGCTACCTGCTATTGCTCACGTAGCTATTAACCCCTTACACATCGACACTGGTCCTTAACTCTATACCTAGAGACCAGGACCGGCAACTAGCACCAAAAAACTGTCCAGTATGCCAACGCTAGTAGTTGACAAGGCCCCTGGCATAGTTTGTGGAATTAACTGTGGGATGACACAACAACATTTTTCAGGCAACTCCTACATTGCGAACACATGTCACATTCAGTTCATACCGGTTCAGACATGAATCTACTCAGTATTCACTGATACTCAGGAGATTGCAAGTAGATCGTGTTTTACTCAATTGCAATCTGTCAGATCTGATTTATAATTAAAGAATAATACAAATTAACTGACAGAGACAACTGTAGTTTTTCAGTCACATGACTGACTTATCAAGGACCTAAGCACAGTCTGTAGAATTAACCAAACACATCAATATGACAACAAATAGCAAGTTATCCGCATATCTCGGCACACAACATTGAACATTATACAAATAATCAACCCATTTAGCCAGATGTGAATAGCTGGAAATCTAAGCTAAAAATCACATTATTCTGACCTTTTAAACAAGTGACAAAAAATGCTAAAGTGGATTGTCAGCAGCAACGTGTAAGTCTAAGACTAAACAGTCGAGTAGAAGTGTAAAGTTTTCTTGCTGAATTATCACGTGAAAGTTGTCACTTCATGCGAACAATAAAGATTTACCCAATTCCATTTTACTAGCAAATTTTTCAAAAAATCACTTAGCTCAGCAACTCTTGAGCTATCATCAGTTAAACCGAAATTTGTTGTTTTATTAAACAGTGCTTCAAAAAGACGGGCCTGCTCAACCAATTCCTGAAGTTCATTTGCCAATGGAAAATAGCGTTAAATATTAACAGTTAAGTATTCAAAAACAAAGCTTGCCTGGTCCCTGGATGAGTAAAGATGAGCAAGAAGTTCTGACTGTGCAAATGCTTTAATCTAAAATGATCATAAAAACAAGCAACCTTAAAGTACGACAATAATAAATATAAATTATACAAATGCTAAACAGTCTATAATTAGGACCGAAAATATAGCAGTACAAAATGGTACATAACTGTATAACGTAAAAATAAAAAAGATCCATCCAACAGCGAGTACACTCTACAGGTTATCAAGAAAGACTGTAAAGCTAGTGCTAATAATGATAAACAGAACCTCGTTGACGATGAGATGCATCACTGTCTTGGGAACAATGTCACGCTGCGTCTTGTGCACAATCTTGAGATAAGAGTCGACAAGATTGCGAATAGTTTCAACTTGTCGTTCCAGCTGTGGGTCCAGTGATGTGCCTTCGTCCTTGCCCTGTGCAGTAAAACCACATATCTCAACACATAGTCAGCAAGGAATGCTACAAATTTACCAGTATCAATTCGTAACAGATTACGAACGAAACAATACCTGACAAAATTAACTGCCATAAGCAAGCACTAAAGATAAAATGTGATTTGTATGCAAATGTGGCAGTTTGACTTAGTCAGTAACATCACTGGTTGCATCAATGAAGCTAATCGATACTGGGCCCAGTTGGTACTTGGATGAATGACCATTAGCTGAAATATCTCGGTCTCTGTAATCAGGTTAACCTAGCCTGGCAATCCGTCTGTTTGTAGGCACAATGCGAACTACACCGTGTCCCGAAAAAAGCATCACCGACATTTCTGACTGTAGCCTGAAAACCAATTACCAGATTTTGATAATTTTCGGTACAAATATTCCTGACACAACTTGCCATCAAATGGCCATTTAGTTTCCTGCCTCACCCAACGTTTGTTTCTGCACTACCTGGGGAAAACACAACCAGCAAAATATCACTTTTTTATCCAATGCAATATGACAGCTTAATTAACATAACGCGTAAAAACACATTTTGTTCACATTTCTGACACTTTGGCTGACATTTAATCCAGCTGTCCATTTTTCAACTGCCTGCAGTGAAACTGTTTGAAGTGTTGGCCCACTATGCAAACACAGGCAAGGGGAGGCTTTCTCCATTCATTGACAGCAGTAATCGATAATGTTTTGCTTCAGACCAATCCAGGCTGTACCAGTCGCTTCTTGACTTTTCAAACATTCCTAAACTTCATCTGGTACACACACTGCTGCATGACAGCCAAACCTTGTAATAGACTGGCTGTTGGGGCCCACAGATTAGGATAGATGGAACTTTTGACGTTTTTTCATTCATTTTAACACGTACTATGCTTAGTCTGCTTTCCCCAGGTAGTGCAAAGCAGACGTTGGGTGAGTGAAAACCAAAACACTTATTTAATAGCCAGTTGCATCAGAAATATTTTTGCCAAAAATTATCAAAATCTGCTAATCCTTTTTCAACTTTTGATCGACAATGTCGAAAATGTTTTTTTTCAGGTTTTCTGCTTATTTCAACACATATTTCGCTTGATCTGTTTTCCCTAGGTAGTGCAGAAGCATACATTTGGTGCAGTGGGATACTAAATGATCATTTAATGGCAAGTTGTGTCAGGAATATTTATACCGAAAATTATCAAAATTTGACAATTGGTTTTCACGTTACAGTCGAAAATGTTGGGGGTGCTTTTTTGGGACACAGTGTAGTACAAGCTCAGGCATAAACAGGCACACTATGTGATGCACTAACACACTGGTCTCGCAGTGTAAACCAGCATCTAGCAGAAAGCTAGCAAAATAGACATCAGTGCCAATTTATGAGACTTGTGGCTCAAGAAACACTTTATGTTTACGTTTCACATGAAAAGGCAGAAAGTGCACATCATCCTTCAGTGTTAAACTGCTGGAAGCGTGAAAAAATTTGACATTTTCCTATAAGTTAATCAACACATCAACAACTAGCATCCCAACCTGTAGCATTCCCATAAACTGGGTACTGTTGCTATTCTGCCTACTCTTCTTCTTAATATTAACTAATACCGAGTCGTCACTAGTGTCCGTGGTCTTCTCTGGGTAGACGCCAGCACGCAGCAGTGATGCCTTCCAACTATCAACCTCCTCCTGACTTTCCGCAGATAACTCCAGCTGCCGGTAGTCTTTATACACATTCCTGAAGACAAACAACAGCACACAGTCCTACATTTCAACAGATTATCACTCAAAATGAATCTTGCCTGGCTCGTACAAAAAATAGTTAATATCAAACCAAAAATGAGAATTGTTAAAGTTATGGGGAAAAAATGTTAATGTCAGAATTATTGTTCCAAGGAAAGCAGTAGCGGCTGCAGAAATGTCAACAAGTCAGTAAATAAAGATTGTAATTGGACAAATTATTACTGTTAATTATTTACGACTTTAACCAAAAAAAACAGCAACAAAGTTTGAAATGAAGCAGGAAGGTGAAAGCCAAAACTATTCAGCTTTGAGCATGGCATTAACTTTATAGCAACTATAACAGCTTCAAAAACAAACATGCACATGCACTGTACACTACAGCCTCAAAAAATCTTTGTCTGACAGTAATATACACTGTGTCCAAGGAAAAAACAAGCCACTTTTATTTTTGTGATAACTTCGGCAAATATGAACAAATGTTAATATTTTTTTTCATGCTTATTTTCTCAAATAAACACAAGCGACTTGTGCCAGCTATACCAAGTTGTGTGGACCAACCAGATGGCAGAATCGTATTTCATGAATATTCATTAGCTGTGGACACTTAAATTATGTACAATTACACATCAATTAATAAACACCGGCACAAACTCTAACTACTGACCCTATCCCTAACCCTAATCCTAACCGACCCTGACCCTAAAAACTTGGAAAATCCGAGAGTCGTAATTAATTTTTTGGAGGTAACAAATGTCTAACTTGGGGTAAAATGTTGCAAAAAAGTAAAATGAGTGTAGTGAACTATACTTTTTTGCAACATTTAACCCCAAGTTAGACATTTATTACCTCGATAAACATTAATTACGACAGCAAAAAGAAAAAAGTTGCAAAATGTTTGCATGCATGAGGACTCGAACCCGGGACCTTTCAGGCAGCAGGAGCTGACGCTGCTGACTCAGCCATGCAGCGGCTCTAGGCAGAGATGCTTCAATTGCACTATTTATGCTAGCGTCATATGGCCGTACTCTACTGTATTATAATTTAATTACCGGGTACCAGCCTACTGACCGTCTATTGGTCCTCAAGACATTCTTATATAGCTGTCTAGAGTTGCTAGTAAATAAACTGCAAAACAAGATGGAGTAAAGCTAACTCTTCAGCCAACGTTAACTGATGGTTAGCTGACTATTCAGATAACCAAAAAGAATCAGAAGACAAGCAGCTACCAACCTGTTATTGACACTGAAGAGTGCAAACTGGACCCGACGAGACATGAAGCTGCTCTCCACGTCCCGCACTTTCAACCCATCCAGCGACAGCATATACTTCTTCTCTTTCTCCTGATAATACAAGGAACAAAAAATTTAATTTTCAACAGATAACTTGTCGGCTTTGTGACAATCCATTATAATCCAGAGATAACAAACTTTATAAATATGATTTTATTAGTAACGTATGGTATAAAGAAAACAAATTTAACAAACAGAAAAAAAAACAAATAAATATAGCACAACTATCATCATATCACTTTTCAATTTCTGCCTAGTCGTCGCATGACTAATATGTTCATCAGTCCAGCTAATCATCACAAGCTTCTTTCTTAACAGAGAATACACAAACTTCTAAAAAAATACACAGATGATATCAACCATGGCATGCACCTAGATGCTTAAAGATATTTCATGTGTGCTAAAACATAGAACTGCATATGGTTTTCAGTTTCCAGTAGCCATGTTCCATCGTTAAGCATCACTTCTGTGAAATGAAACAAACTTACCCTCCCAACATTGTGCTCAAAAAATCTCACCCAAGTCAGCAATATGCCACACCGATAGTGTATCTGTGTCTACATTTGCTAAACCTCTCAGTCATCAGTCAGACCGGCCACAGACCACACTGTATGTACAGAGAACGTGTTGTTACCTCATCATCTTTGAACCACATCAGGTTCTCAGCCGTAAGAACAAACCAGAACTCGGCTTTGCCACCTTTGAACATGCTGATGTTGTGCAGTGCCAACCAACCTTTGCGAATCACCTTCAACCAAAGTACAACAGTTCTCGTTATTCGCTTCCTTTTTCAGTTTTATTATTATTATTATATTAATCACAGGCTGAACGGTAGTTCAAGCCCTGTGTTAACGGCGACTTCTCTTTCTTATGGGAAAGCAAAAAATTCGACCCCCCACAGAATCAAAACCCCTGATCTGATTGAGATAAAATTTGGCACGGTTAATTATGTCGGCGAGATGACCCCTCATGCAAAATTTCATGTAAATCCCTCCAAGGGGGGCTTCCCGGCAAATGGGTGAAATATACGCAAAAATTTTTGTAGCCATATACCTTTTTTTTCAG
>Ga0056128_1006299_pt1 | contig 14984 bp, 8 predicted proteins | sample WorMetLIZISLAND2_FD_71113 | JGI IMG/M metagenome (GOLD analysis project Ga0056128, IMG submission 71113) | Marine gutless worms symbiont microbial communities from Max Planck institute for Marine Microbiology, Germany - Olavius geniculatus... ...
TGAAACAGATGCAAAACAGATCTTAACAGCTTCCCCCGCAGGAAACTGGACGAGACCACTGGGACGTCCTCGTATTACATGGATGAAAACCATTCAGCAGGATCTGAAATCCAGCAACCTTAATATGGACGACACAGTTGACCTGGCTCAGAACCGTCCACTCTGGAAATTGATGTCTACATTTGGCGCTACGCACTCTTAGTGGTGCTTGCCAGAATGATGATGATGATGTCGGTGGGTTGTTGAACCCTACTTACTCACTCTCACTGAGACAATAAACAATAGATTTTGGCACTTTCGAGAGCTTGTGCGGTAGTGAAACTTGACAATTGCAGATATTTGCAAGATTACGTATCAGAAGTTTCGTTAGTTGTATTTGACATTGGTTACGTTCCATGACGTGGAGCTTTTTAGTTTCAGTTAGTATTACCAGGGTGAATGACAGTGTTAGTCAACTTAGTGAACTTAACCATGGAATGGTGTGATTTGTTGTGTGATTTGTTTTATTACCTCCTCCAAGGAGGTAATGTTTTTGCCAGACTTTGTCTGTCTGTCTGTGCGTCAGCAAGATAACTCAAAAAGTTATGGACGGATCTTTCTGAAATTTTGAGGGTATGTCGGGAATGGCACAAACTACCGGTGATTCAATTTTGGGGGTGATCCGGAAGGAATCCTGGATTCTGGATCACTTTGAAATTTTCGTTACCATTGCTTTCAATGGGGCATAAGAGAAACCGCTGCAAAACCGAAGATGGTGTTGCCACCTGGTGAACAATATTGCCTTGGCGGAGGTGTGCGGGCTCTGACTGCTTTCTAGTTTTATTTTTTTGTTTCTGTTTTAACTTCATTCTGCTGTTATATCGTCTGTCTGTGATCGGAAGTTTTACAGTAGGCAGTGGCATCTCAGCAGAGGGGAAGTAAGGCAACTGCCCCTTCCCCAAATTTTGGTTTGTTTTCTTTTCAAAATAAGAAAATGTGGGGCTGGAAATTTTTCTTTTGGGGATGTGAGGGGCAGAATTAAAATTTTTGAAGCCCATATTTTTTCTGTCAGAAATTTGCAGTTATCGGGAAAATGCATTATTCCGCCCCAACTTTTTAAGACCATGATGCTGCTAACGTTGCCTATTATTGTTTGACTCTATAAGGTAAATTTTCTGTCGTTTTTTTATCAGAGTGAATGTTCTCGTCATTGGCTGATACTTTATTACTGCATTTTAGTTTTTAGCACTCTGTACGTTTGCTGACAAATATGTATTTTGTACATATATTAAGTTATCAGAAAGTGTTAATGAAACTGTTAGTGAATTGTGCTTATCTCATTCTTTGGTGTTAGTTTGGTTCAGTGATTATATTCGCTGGGAAGTGTGGTCTTACTTATCAAATACTGGAGGATTGCAGGTATATATGATGTTGTGCCGATGTGCCTGTCTAACAGACGATCTAAATATGTCTGATTGTCTGCATGATGTGAGGGAAAATTGTTGAAGCCGTTCTGTGCTGTATTCTGTTCCACAATTTAGCAGTTTTGCTTTAATTATTGTGAGGCCATCAAGGCCGTCTGTTTTAATAGGCTGTGTTAAGTATATTGCCCATCTGTCCTGTACTTGCTCTCAACTTGAAAACAAAAAGGCGTCGAAATGGCAAAAAATGGTCTGAATGTTCCCTGCTGCTAAATTTCCTACATCATCATCGAAATGTAACAGTTGTGCCAGTTTTTAGTTTGCCAGATCAGCATTGGAGTACCACATCTTTGGTTGGATGGTTACGGATTATGTAGGCACATGGTTGACATTTTTAGGTGCCATAGCACGAAGCCAGTTGCCTTTGAACATTTATACAATCAACTGCTGCATGCTTGCATGCTAGTAATTGGTATCATCGCGTAATCGTTTGTGTATAGCTTTGATGTTGTTTGTGCTTTGCAGTTGTCTTCTTAGGAGAATTGCAAAGACAATTGCGCCTGTTGCTACACATTTATCTGTAGTGTGGTCTGTCTGCCTATTGTTAGTTGTATGTCGTCTGTCACGTTCCTACACTTTGCTAAACTGTTTCACAGATTTACGTGCCATTTTGCCATTACCATAAAATATGCACAGTTATAATCGGCAGTTCTTACGGTTTTAGGTTTAGATCGTTTTGTTGTGTTTGTGTTTCATAAAGGTAAAACTTTCCATAAAGGTTAAACGTTTTGTTCCATTATTATGTGTATCTGCAATTTCACCTGAAAAGTCTGTTCTCGAAATGACCTATACTGTGTTGGGCGGGATGTTAAACCCTACTCACTCACTCACTCACAGTTACACATATTTGGTCCAGTGACACATGGTGTTGTGGGGTCTTGACTCTTGAGATTGTTTCGTGTTAGATGGGGTTTTGACCCTAAGGTCAAGGTGAGATTTGCGGTCAAAGCCATAATTAAAGCATGCCAAACTATCAGTTCTATGCTGCCACCTGGTGAATAAAAACGACCCGCCTTCTGCCAAATTACTTTGGTCCTTGTTCACAGAACCTCCTTTTTTCTGTAAACAAACCTTAGTTATTTGCGATGCATTGTTTTTGATCTACACTGTGTTTCAAAAAAACGGGCAACCTTTTTATTTCTTTCATAATTCACTTAAATGATGATCAATTTACACGAAATTTTTACCAGATGTATTTTGAATTAGCATTTCTTCAGCTACATCTGCTAAAAATTTCGTGTAAATTGATCATCATTTGAGTGAATTATGAAATAAATAAAAAGGGTGCCCGTTTTTTTGAAACACAGTGTAGTACTGACATAATGTATCGTCTGTGACTGAGTACATTGCAGTATGGCTAGATTTGTTAACTTTCAATCAAAGTGAAGCGATTCCAGAACATTTCATGATACTTTAGTTTTAGTTATATAATACGCAAACAAAATCAGAGGAGCGTACCCTTTTGAAAACAAGCAGCTTGCATTTTGATGACATCTTGTTTTAATGGGCCGTTTTCCACGAGTTTTAGCCACGCAATTGTTTACAGCTTCCTATAGCAGCATTGTATTGTGAACTTTTGTGTAATTATCATTAGTGTTCACATTTAAGACAAAAGTCGTATTGTGTTGGTATTTTGTTAATTTTTTTCAAAGCGATTTGATGAGTTGATCGTGACTGCAGTAGCTAATAAACAATAATGATAATAATGTGAGAGTACCGAAACAGGCCTGCAAAAATATTGCCCCAACAATTCACAAACATTCATACACGTTTAGCCATTTAGATTTACATTACATTTTGTAGTTTTCTTACAAGTGCCGTGGTTCAAGGTTAGGCCAAGTCCCAGTCAGATTAAGTTTGAAGCCGGGGAAAATGCAGCCAACAGTAGGCTTGGGATAGACAGGTCAGGAAAACTGGAAAAAGTCTGGGAATTTGTGTGGTCAGGGAAAGTCATGGACAACGATCTTAGATCATGCAGACTGCAGACATCTGTAATTTTTTGTGTCTCTAAATATTAAGAAGCAGGCAGTTTGCGATTTCCACTTAACGTCCAAAAGCTATGTTTTGATATAGTGTACCATGTCTGACATTTGTGCGATAGGGTTATATTCGATAAGGTCAGGGAAATTGTCATTCCATGATTGGAAAAGTCAGGGAGAAAACAGAGAATTTTGCTTCGGAAGGAATACATGTACTTTCTTACTGGATAGGAATACATTCTAATTCTGTGCGTTTGTTGACGGTCAGATAGTGTAGATTTCTGAGAACTGACATAGCTTAAGCAGTACTAAAGAGACTTAGGCATATACAGGGATGAAATCTTGTAGGGTTAAATTTTGTTTGGCAGATAGGCCTAGCGTTACGATTGCCGTGCAATGATGCAAGAAGTTTCTGGATTCAAGTGCATTTTGAATGCCCGCTATTCTTTAGTCTGCGAAGTGTCGGGGAACCGTTTTTTACGGAACAAAACTAATTTGTCCAGCGGTTTTTTTCAAGCAAGCACCTGCCGTGACGTCACTGACACCGTGGGAGCATCTGCAGCGCTCGTCACATCATTGACAGCTCAGTCAATGGCTGTTTCTGTTGTCGGACGACTTGCTATATGCAGTAGGATCATGTAGTCCCGAAAAACATGCGGGATACGAGTGGAAGTCAGTGTCGTGAGGCAACATCTTGCTCGAATTTTCGCCTGTTGTGCACTGCTTTGTTGGAAGAGTTAATATGTGCAGAAGTGCAATAGGCCTAAACTTCGAAATTATTGTGAGTTTGTAAATTTCTTAGATACAGAAACAGTTGTAAAATTAAATCACAACTGAGCAACATATAGCTAGAGAGACGGGAAATAAACTTATTCGCTTACACTAAACAATTATAACCTACTTAAATTCTACTTTCATGCCTTTCTGGTAAGTGGATTTGAGTAACATATGGGGCGCCCCTTGGGATGCGTTCCTTTCTGTAAAGGGGGGGCAGTACTCCCTCCCCGCCTTTGCCCCAATACACCCGTGGTGCTAAGTGCCGTTGGTGCGACGTGGCTGTTTTAACACCAACTAACAATTAACTGCTAGACGTGTTATCGTTATTGATAGTTGCCCGACACGCGATCGTGGACGACGACAGTTGCATCGTGGCAGAGGGTGGGGAATTAACTGCCCTGTTTTCTTAAATTTTAGCTACCGGAAAAATTCTTCTTGTCGGAAAATTGCATTTCAAAAATAGGATAAAAAAAATTTCGGCTGGATTTTGTGGCAAAACTAAATGTTCAGCAACCATATCTCCTCTGTCCAAACTTGCAGCTGTCTAAATTTCTAAAAGATTACAAATATAAAGGTAAAGTCCAGCACTTGCTATAGCGCTTCTTACATGAGACAAACTCCAAGACCAGAAGCGCTTTACCATCTTGTAAGTGGCAGCTGATCGGCATGAACTAATGATACCGCAGCGCAGTATGCAGCCATCAATTGCCCGTGTGAACGAACAAGTGGCCCGCGGTTTGCAGCTAGCAGACATACCACCGCCCCAATCAGCCATACTAGGCCTTCACCATGTAGCCCGTAAGCTACTACTCATTTCCCATCCCAGGAAGGGTAGGAGGCTGAGTTGGCCTGAGCACACAGTAGGTTATAGGGTGTTTACACCATCGAGCAAACATCAAGCTGGCTCAAGCAGGCCTATTGGAACCCCGCCCTTGGTTCAAATGTAGGCCTATGCTTCAGGCTATTAGCCCACAGCTGATCACGTGTTATATAGGCCTTCCAATTACAACCCGCCCGCTCTCCTAATTAGCATGCTAATTACCATAGAACGTCGAGCTAGCTGCTCAATGTTTGCTTGATCATGTAAACACCCTATTAGTAACTTGCTCAAGGTTGCTTGGAAATGACGGCAGTGAGAATCGAACCGCAACCTGAAAGTTACGAGTCGACACCAACCACCAGACCACTTGCACCGACACAGGCATGTAGGTGTGAACAACTTGCCCAAGGTTGTTACTTGATAATGCATCGGCTGGGCATTGAACCGTGGACCTTTCGGTCTCGTATCCAACGCCCTAACCGCTGAGCCACCAAGCCACCAACTTCCCCCCCAACCTTTTTGAACCAAGAGTCTATGACCCCGGTGGTGGGCGACCTGAATTTTCTCAATAATTAGGTACATGCAGGAAATTACCAGCAGCTTTTGCGCCAATAACAATCAATAATCTAATCTATAAGAAAGCATAAACCACGTCCTGTTGCGAAGATTCCGCAAAGTGAGCTGGCTCATTGCTGTGAAACGCAAATGCTGCAGGCATGAATTTTTCCGCGTAGACCTAGGTGATGTAACGTTTTCGACAAGCCGAAGGTGTCGTGTGACACGAAATTCAGAATGACGCAAATCGATTACAGCAATTAACTGACGGTCGACGCTCCGTGAACTTTTAACACTCGCTCACGCAACCGAGACATGTGTGATATGCGATCAGACTCCATTGTAGATGTTCTTCTTCAAATATTTACAAACATTAAACAGCCAGTGTTTTGACAACGACGGCAATTTGCAATACAACTAATTATGCAGGGCATACAAAAAAAATCGAAACGCCATAACATCGTCATTGATCGAACAGATTTTGTATTTTCTCCAAGCACAATATTATGTAAGCCCTACAAATTATTTGCTGATGGCACACAATTTTCAAGACCAATGCTACGTCACAGATGTCGAAGCTGTGTTATCCCGCCTGTCGGCTTGTGTCGACGACTTGAATTCACTTTGTTCATCTCTTTGCCTGCAGCACAACCCAGCAAAAAACTGAATTCATCTGGTTTGGTTTTAGATTCAACCTGGCCAAAGTATCTCCCGAATACCGTTTCTTTACTGTGGCATCTTCATCCATTCGTTGTGTCCACGCTGTGCGCAATCTTGGTGTTATGACTCAGAATTACCCACGAAGTCACAAATCAGTAAAACTGAAAGTGCTTGTTTTTTCCATTTGAGAAGGCTGCGATAACTGCGAGGTGTAGTTATGGGAGTGATAGTTGTAGGTGGAATATGAAATTGAAGGCACGAATTGAGTTAAAGATCGTCACCATGATGCACGCAATTCTTCATCAACGCGGTCCGGCATATCTCAGTAGGCCTAACAGTGGAGATTCTGGTGGCCAACAGCTGCATTCCTCTACGACAGTAAGCCTACTGTTGTCGTGAGGACACCGTGGACACGGAACCAGTTCGGGAAGCGCGCCTTCTCCGTCTGCGGTCCAAAAATCTGGAACCAGATTCCTTCCTACATCAGAAACATCGAACCGATCTCCGGCTTTTCGCAAAGCTCTCAAGACTTACGTGTTTGCTAACTGAGACGACATTGCAATGCAATGCGCTATCTGCCTGTTTGTAGATCGGGCACTATAACATTGATTGATTGACAGACTGATTGATTGATTGATTGGCTTTAATGGGCGATGAAATAAGCTTAATTGATGATATGACTGCGACAGTTATACACGTGTTTTAGTGCATATGATTTTTTTACTCGACGTTTACAAACGCTTTTAATTTTTTTCTAAAAAACGCATTTTTATATTATTTTTGTTCGACGACGTTATCTGCGATTTGCATTTTCAGCTCGTATTTGCACAAAAGATCGTGTCACTAAAAAGATTTTTTCCGGGTAATTATGCGGTCAAGATCACGAACAATTAATCAGGGTGGTGCCCCGTGAATTTTTAACTCGGTGAGATTGCCTCCCCCTCATAGTTCGGTGAGAGAGTTGGAAATCGGCAGATCGCGTGCGCGGGACATACATGTACATCAGAAGATGTCAGAGATGTTTGTCACCTAACGACATTTTCATTCATGCGGCGAACACACATTTGTCACTCACGTCTGTCTGTCTGTCTGTCATGCCCCCAACCTCCATCAGCGACAAAGATTGCAAGCTGGCTGACTGACTACACGTAGGCCTGCTGCGGCTAATGGTCTGCAGCACGCGATGTCTGCAAATTGTTAAGCCTACTGTGTTTTTTTTGGAAAAGTTAAAAACACTTAGCCGGAGTGGCACTGCGGTCCAATTCGGTAGGACAAAAAAGTACCGTGGAATTTCCAGTGGCATATTTGGAGTTTAGGGGAAGGCTGGAAGAGGGTCTGCGGGGGGGCTTAAGGTTAAAACTATCCCCAAAAACAGCGGAATTAAAATTTCTGGGAAAATTTCACGAAATTTTTGTGAATGTTTCAAACACGAAGTGTTCACATTTCACTGCCTATCTGTAGGCATTTTCTTAGGTGAGGGCAGATGCCGGATGACAATAGTTATGACAGTACCAATCAGACTGAACTTAACCCGAGCGATTTACGACGGTCTTACTCTACGTTACGATCGCCAGCGGCGGCGCCAGTCGGCGAAGCTTTCATGTACAGTTAGTTGCTCACTATACAGCCAAGAAACCTGCTCAGCCAGGGTCAAAGGTCAGGGCACATAACCAAGAAGTGTTCGCGTGATTATGATTTAGACTGCGATCGCAGAGCGTCACGTGGCGTGCCAGCTCACCGCGCCAACTTGACATTATAGCCTGCCCGCAGTCGCTGTTTAATTTCCATCTAGTGGCAAAATGCTGGCGATTCACAACCGCTGTGTATTGCCAGTATTTTGCAAATAGGTCTAGGTGGAAAAAGCGCGATTTGTTCTCTGACTTTGCGATAACGGCGAAAAGAGGTCAGTCCAAGATGATATTCTGCGGCCGTCGTAATAGGCCGCATTATGCTACGAGGAGAATGCCGTCCGTTCGTCCGTCTGTTACGAAAACAAAAAGACGTGGGAAGACCAACTAAAATCCGTGCGAGTGTTTTCTAGGTAGACATCGGTGGGAGAAACTGCAGCTCAAGATCACGATTACGTTTGTGCAGGTCTTACAGGCGGGCGGACGGCATCATGCCGACATACAGACCTATTTTTACTCCTCACGCGTTACGTTCCTAACGTAGCGAAGAGGAGTGTAAGATTAGTGTAATATTGAGGACCGACCGACCGACGACCGACCTCTGTTCTCGGAAGAGCCTTCCTTAAAGAACTTCAAACGGCCATATCTCCATAACTGTGCTAGATAGACGCATGATCACTATGGACCACAGATAGGAAGTCGACCCCCGGGAGTCGAATGGTCGCGTGACCGATGACGTCATTTGCGGTGTGAAAAAATGAACTAAAAAGCAGTTAAAAGAATACAGGAGAAAATAATGCGCGAGAAGAGTACATTAGATTGGTCACAATCTAAAATATTTCTTGTTTTAGCTTGAAAGACGGTTTAAACTGGATAATAAAAATTTGTGCATTTGTTTAGCAACTGCGTAGCTGATAACTGAACGTCATTGTTATGATAACTGAGCAAACTGTAACACGACAAAATACGTTCGAACCTCTATTTTGCTGTGGAACTGGTACTGGAAACACGATATTGTATTTAGTTGAACATAGGCCTATTGCGACTTCAGAGTAGGCCACAGCCACATAGGTGAAAGCCTGTGGTTACTTAGGCCTAAACTGCATAGCGAATGTTCTCAACATTTTCTCAACAAGCAGAGTTACATAAAAACAAGAAGCCCAGCTGTCGCTAAGATAGCCGACCGTATTGGTTGTCAGTGACCTTCAAAGTCATCCAAGGTCGATGATTCTCTCTCACCTAAAAGGCGCATGTTTCTTTCTAGTAACCTTAGCACGATCTCTCACCGTTTCAACTGAATTACTACCTAAAGCTTAGCCACAATACATCCGTTGCAGACTGACGGACGGACGGACAGACGACCACTCGTACCAATAGCTCGAGCGTAAGTACAGTCGGCTAAAAAAACAAAAGATGTCGCGGTATCTTGAGATCATACAGACGGGTCGTGTTTCGTGAAATTCGCGGGCTCTGAACGTTGTCATCACTCGATGAATTCGGTGAACTTTAGCGGCAACGAACGAGAGACCTATAGCAGCTGCAGAAGCTGACCTATAGCCTGTAAAAGAGAGAAACAGGTGTGAGGCGAATACAAATTTATAGTTGTGAGGTTCAGTGCTAGCCGGCATGGCGCGCTGCCATAATGCACTGTGCGGAGACGGCTGTTATAGGCCTACGTGTACTAGCTGCCGGCCGGAGTGACGAAAGATCAAACGATTTGCCGTGCCGCAATCTCTCATAACGCAGCCTATACCGGTACCGGAACATAGAGCCTATACTGATCGACCGTTGTGTATGTTCGCTCGGTCGCGTGGTTAATGTCGATGCCAACCGCTCATTAACCGCATTTCCGTTTGAGCCACGTGCACAGCTGCTCCACCTGTCCCGCTAACCTGTGTCTTGGGTTTCTATAGATATAACCGTATGACCACTGTGTATCAATTATGCTATCAGTAATATCCATAATTCAACAAAGCAAAGTAGGATCATAATAGATAAGTTAGCCTATTATTTTTTCTAAAATAAGAAGCCCAGCTGTCGTCAGGATAGCCGACTGTGCTGGTTGTCAGTGACTTTTACGATCATCCAAGGTTGATGATTTTCATCTCATCTGAAAGGGCGCATGCGATTTTCTATTAGTGATCAATAGCAACCTTGGCTCTAGGTCTATCTCTCGCCGTTTCCGAGATATGGCCACTTATAGTTTGAAACTTTTTATTAACAACTGTCGCTAAACCGTTGTAGATAGAGACACGATTACTATTGACAGCCAGCGCCAATCTGACTGTACCATCGCCGACTCCCTGTGACTTACCGTTTAGCCACAATACATCTGTGACGGACGACGGCAGACAGACGGACAGACGACAACCGTCCCAGAAGCTCGACCGTTACTTAACTACGGTCGGCACATATAACGCCATTCGCCATTGACCATGGCCACAACACTTTAATGAGAGCATGACATTGTGATTAGCTAATAAAAAGCTTTGATTCACCGTAAATTGTACCGGTATAGTACTATAGCAAAACCAGTTTCACAAACTAACGGCTATACGGGGGCTAGTGCATTGCGCTGTGTTGCTGTTTACGTCTCAGCTTTCGCTGGTAGTCTACTCATTGCGCCTACTCGCGGACGGATGGCCAGGCTGAGTGGACCGCAAAAGTAGGGCGGCGAATTTTCGTGTTTTGTAGGGGTGGGAAGATTTCTTCCATTTCTTCCGTCAGACCCTCGACTTCGCGCCTTGTCTCTGGACCTCAGTTGTTCCGCCGTCCAGATCAAGGGTTACGGAAGGTGGAGACCTTTGTACAGCTGACTGGGCTGCCTGGCCGGCCGGTGCACCAGACTGTGTTTGCAGGCTGCACGCAGCGGCTGTGCGATCGACGGCTCTGGTTAATGACGAAAAGCGCATTAGAGGTGTGTATACACGACAATGCGCTATACAAATTGACAACTTTTTTTAATTTTTTATCCTTCCTCGTCTTTTTCCTTTCTCGTGCATGGCCGTCGTATATGACATGTACTTTCGAAGCATACCGATTGACGCTGTCCACGTCTGTCTGGACAGATGTCTACGACAGCAGCTGCTGTATAGGCAGGACATTCTAGTAGGTTTTACGTAGCCCAACGCCTAATGTATTATTACTCGTACTTGACTGCATATATAAGACGCCTTTGCTATAGGCTAAGTAAAAACTGTCGTCCATCATAACCATCTGCGGTAAGCTTGTCTATCTGGAGTCCCAGTATGATCAAAGGCTGTCGTGTCTTACTGCGCTGTTGTGCGTTTTTAACTCCATTAGCGGTTATGCAAGAAAAACGCTATAGTGTTACTCAAATTCCCAATAGAGTACCGGTTGGTTGTTTTCAACCGCAACCAAGCACAAAGATATGAGATATGGTGCGCGTCGTCCGTGTCGGTGGATATAAAGATTAGGCATATTATTTTCGCAATTTCTGTGGTCTAGCTACGTCGCTGCCTGTATAAGTCTAAACGATATGCAAACCGCATATCGCAGACAGTGACGACTTATTAAATTGTAGGAAACTGGACCTACTCTGCGGCTGGATCAGCCACTGTAGGAAGCTGACTACGGACAATATTACTGCTAGCGATAGGTGCACTTAAAGAGTTGAAACTGGGACAACCGGAAATACATTGGGTCGCTGACGTAAGTAATATGGATGGTCGTCCACTGGGCCTGTATAGAAGATCCCTCCGAGATTTTTCCAGTTCACCTACGTCTCGGGGCTCGTCCACAGATAGTGGATTAGGGACTAATTTACGATAAAACTAACCCGATAAAATGAAACAATTTAGTAGATTTAGAAAAAATAGCCAAAAAGGAAATGAAATAATTTAGATAATTGATATTGACCAGAGATCCCTCAAAATTAAGTTTTCTAGCGCCGTTGCTTGAACTCGATATGTGATTACGAACTGCAGTAGGAAATATTGTCATATGATAGACCTAATCAGAAGCAAATCTCATTTGTTAGTAGAAAACTCCCGACTGTATCACGCAAGCACGAGAGCAGGGATTATCTGCTGTAGACCCAGCAATCGGTGGGGCATCTAAAGGGCTTATATATAGTGTGACACCATTTAGGCTTGATTCTGCTCAACTTTGCCCTCAGTTTGAGTTCATATATTGTGAAGGAATACGCAAGTGGTTTTTTACCAAAAGAGTGGCCGCTGTCGAACATTGGCGTAGCCAGATATTTGAGGGACCTTACTTTCCTTCCCCTCTTTACCACCCCCTTTTCTCTCCTTTCTTTTTCTTTCTTCTCCTTCCCTCACTTTTTCCCTCTCTCCTTCCTTCCCCTTTTCTACCCCCTTAGTTCCGGCTAGGGCGTCTGGGGAGCGCTGTGAGTTCCCCCTGCGGAATCTGGGGCGGAGCCCCAGCCGTAGTCGATTTTGATGCGAGTATAGCCTTAAAGATGCGATCTTGTGGCAACAATTTGAATTACGTTCTTAATTTTTAATATGTTTTAACAAAAATTTTAAATTGGGGGCCTGAGCCCCTGGGCTCCCCTTGTCTACGCCATTAATGTCATGGTGTAAATGTTAATGTCTTAAATGTGTTTAAAAAGTCCTTATCCTTCAAATAACTGGACAAAATAGGCTACACGTATGTAAGCGCGTGTAACTTATGGCTTGTAAAATTTCACGTTTGTTGAAGTTTCACTCTTTAATTTTATCCGTATTTACCAATTCGACTTTATGGATATTTTATTTTGCACTAAACCGCATGTGAGCGTTAATGCTGTTCCCCTTGAAACAAATACATAGGCTAAACGTAGTGCAAGTCTACAAATCAAAAAATGCTTTTCGTCGTCCGTCAGCCGTAGGCTCGCCTGTAGGCCTATACACAGAACGATGGTGCCGCCACTGCCGTCAAGGTGTATTATAGGCCTACCTGTACCTGAATTAAGCCGATAGAAGTGATTAATTTGAGCGATTGACTGGCGCCCCTGGGCAGATTAGCAGCAGTGACACGCAATGATATGATGTCAACAGATCGACGCACGGAACTGTAGCGATGTACATTGCACTAAACGTTTATAAACTTTTTTAAAAAATTTTACAGTTAAAAAAACTTTCTACTAACCTAACGCCAAACAGCTGAAATTAAATTGACGGTAATTTTATAGCAAATGTCAGCAATACAGTAACAGCGGATTTTGTACAGCTGTTGATATTTACTTACAGCTACCGGTATACTTTTACTTTCATACCATTCACAGCGATGTAGGATATTTTTGTCAAATATATGACAAAGTTATATAATCCTGAAGTAGACCTAATGGATTCAGTCATAACTCATGAGCTTACGTCAAGTGACAAAAAAGTCATGTTCATTCAGCGTTTACGAACTTCTTAAAAACCTTTTCTTGCCGTTTATTGGCCTACATTTCTGATACGGAAAAGCGCAGAGAACACACCATTTTCGGTAACCAACAAGATTTAATAACGTGTATGGTATAATCAAACTTGAAACGCATAATATCATTTACTTCGATACAACGAACGACATGGCTGATAAAACTATGACTGACGCAGACCCGTCGAGAGCCACAGCGGGAAACATTCTTGTGGGGCTCCCAAACATTTTCACTGGGCCCCTCTGGAGAAACATTTTTTTGAATTTTTCTTTTCAAAATGGTACATTCTGGCGTACTTTATAAATTTCTGGCCATCGGCGGCCCCCCCAAACGTCGCGGGGCCCGGGGTAGCTAACCCCCCTACCCCACCCTCTCGACGGACCTGGACTGACGTCTTTGACATCAACAGATCTCGGCCAAACATCAATGCAATACAATATCATTCATCAACACAACTCACTTGCTACGACTATAAGCTGCTAGTGATTCTAATAAAAGCTTCACATGCGTACTTACAATTACAAATCAAACACGAATATACATATACACAGATAATACGCGCTGTGGATGCACGGTTATATTTCAAACCAGTTAAAGTCTGATCAAGTGATTATAGGCTGAAAGAAAACTGTCACATTGTCGCAAAGACCACGCACGTCGCTGTTATGTACTATAATGAATATAAATGTATGTAATGTTTTCACACGTTATGTATATACAAGTTGTTTATTTTTTATCAGTAACTAAATAACTAAAACGACTGTTTCCACGAACGTAGGGATGCAGGCTGAAACTTTGCGTTGCTGCAACGCAGCAGATATCAAGATGGTTACTACTGACAACCGTATCGGCGCCGACCCATACGGTGTACCGTTTAGCCGCAGTAAAAAACGTTACAGACGACAGACAGACAGACAGACAGACGACAGAGCATACATACTCTAAATACTAAGTACACGGTCAGCTAAAAATCAGAAACCAACAAATGCACATGTCTAGACGTTCTAGAGCTTGTTTTCTTTTAAAGAATCCACAACAACTGGAAGTACATACAGGGTGGGACAAAAAAGTAAGCTATGACATTTTGTCCATATCTTCGCTAAATATTGATCTATTTTCACAATTTTTTAACGATTGGGCTCTGTAAGAAATTTACTGCGAAGGGGCATGCACACGACACTTATTATGTCGCTACACTACCTTGTAAAATACTAATATCTAAAAATATACAATATCTGCAGATAAGGTCTAGTGGTAAATTTTTGAACTATTTAACTTAACTGTTAAAGTATGAGTTATAGTAAGTGTCAAAAACATTGAAGGATATATTAAACAAAGTAAACGAAGTAATTTGAACGATTTTACTGCGCATTAATTTTCCATGTACATTAATGCTGGTTGATGGCTGCAATCTTGGTCAGTTATTTCAATTGTGCGGCCCTACAAGTTGTGCACTATTTTTTGAAAGATGAAAACTTACTCCGTAGCTACACACGAACCTTTATGTCATTTATTATAACTTATATTTAACATTTTACTTAAATGCTTTAAAAATTCAACATTCGACCTTATATGGCTTATGTGTGGCTCGGTAGTCTAACGGTAACGTGCCGGACTTGAGGTCACTCAGCGGCGCAGGTTCGACTCCGCACCGGGACACTGCCGGGTAACGACCTTAGGCAAGTTGTTCACACACATGTGCCTCTGTCACCAAGCAGT
>Ga0056128_1006301_pt1 | contig 14981 bp, 9 predicted proteins | sample WorMetLIZISLAND2_FD_71113 | JGI IMG/M metagenome (GOLD analysis project Ga0056128, IMG submission 71113) | Marine gutless worms symbiont microbial communities from Max Planck institute for Marine Microbiology, Germany - Olavius geniculatus... ...
CCTTGAATCTGCCACTGAACACATGTTGTAGGGTCCTCACTCGTCGAACCCCCAACATTAGCAACCGAGTTCGCAATCCCAGGAGTAGGAACAGACTGACCCTAAGCCTACAGCAAGTACCTTGGGGAACATCCTGATCTCGGGTAGAATACAAAACATCGCTCGTGACTTATTTAACACTGTGACGTCATCCAGAAGCGCTGTCGTAAACGCACGTAGCCTAAATACAGCGATGTGTATTTTGCTAGGTAGGGTGATTACGTAATAAAAGTGCAGGGTGTCCAGCGTAAATTTACTTTTTTGCGTCCTATCGATTTCTTGTTGTAACAGTCAAAAACGGTTAAAATCGGTGTATATTTGCGGAAGTTATCTTCGCAAAATTTAAACAAGGGTTCGGCTGTTTGGGGACACCCGGTATATCGCGCGGTGTTGGTGTTACGCTACGACGAAAGCGCCGTTGTCATGCAGCATCGGCGTGTGATATGAGCACGTGCGTACCACGCCACACAGTCGGTGCGCTGGCACCTACCGCATGGGCTTACTGTATTAATGTATCGGCAGGTGGGGATTTCCAAGCACCTGTTAGCTACACGTGGCGTCGCGCCGCACGCGTCCGACCAGTGCGATAATTCTGCGTATTGACCAGTCATTGCAACGATATCGATCCGACACCGTGCTGGCCTAAATAGAAATCGCACCACAGGCTCTACACAATCCCCCCCAGTTAATCCATAAGTCTGCAAACGTAGGCTATATCCTCCGTGTCAAAGCCGGATTTTTTGAAAAGGGAATTCGGACGGGCTTGGTAAGATAATGGTCGCAAACGAGATGTTGGTGATATCGAACGCGGATGAAGAAGGCGTTGGGGATTTTCACTCTGCCAGCACATTAAGAATCTATTAACAGCAGTGACTGACTACAGCTGTAGGCTACATTTACGTTGACGCTTGTATCATTTTCGTTACTGTTAAGTTTCGTTATTTTTTTTATCTTAATTTGTTACTTGCTAGCGAAATACGTAGTTCTTGCTATATGGTATATACTAAACGAATGCGTTTACTGTGGCCGGTTGAGTCAGGTTTTACCATTATTCAGTAGGCCTATTTAGAAAAGCTTATGCATTGTCACATTTGGGGGGTCTGCAAAGTTTCTCTCACGACTGGCTATGCGCTAGGCCTATTTGTCGCTAATTTTTCATCGGTCCTGTCAACAATCAGAATTTTGGTCCAGTTATGACTGACAGCTCACAAAACAGTTCGTTACTCATAGCCGTGTGCGCTTAAGTATTGCGACGCATTTGACTGTTACCCTTTCGGTGAACTAGATGGTAGTCAGTGGTATATCGACAGATAGGCCTATAACGGTAAGCTTATGTTATACACAAAATACAGTATTGGAGTCTCGGAGTGCGATTAAAAGCTTGGTTTTTACTACTGTTACACTGTGACATGCGTGAGTAAAAAGAGGCTGAAAACAAAAGGTTCTTGAGGATGATCCATTTGAAAAAAAGAACGGTAAAGATTGAGTGGCTTAAGTTGGAATATGATCAACTTTGAAAATGCGAAATAAGCGAGACAAAACATAGTTTTGGTATGTTTTTTTCTTGAATACTTTTGTATAATTTAATAGATTCGCGGCAGCAATGCGGGTCGAAAATGAGGTAGTCATGCAGTTGATAAGCTTAATAATAATTAGGCCTACTGTTAGTAATTAGTTATATAAAATTGACAAATTGTTTAAATTAAACAGTAAAGTGGAGAAATCATTGGTTTAAGTCTATTTTACATTTTATTTTATTAATTTTCAAATATGTTTTTAGTTTGAGTATGACAAACTACTGGTAACTTTTTTGTAAGTGATTATTCACTTATAGTTTAATGGGGTGTTTACACGATCCAGCAAACGTCCAGCAAACTTCCAGCAAATGTATTCAAAATACACGTGAATTACTGGACGTTTGCTGGATCGTGTAAACACCTCATAACAATCACAGAAGCCTACCCATTTTCGACCAAGAAAAATCAGCGAAAATAAAATCCGATTTTTGTTATATTTTGCAACTATATTTTGTATGTTAGTTCACTGTAAAGTTCCCAAACCGTGCGCGCGTACGGGAGTACAGTACTTTATGAATGTGCATGTTTGGCGGATTTTTGTCTATGTCCGCGAATACACGTATTGGCACTACTAGGCCTATTATAATACTGTGATGTAGCCTACTGGCTTAATGAATAGGCCCATCCGTTTAGATCTATGCGTAGAGCATTCGCAAATGAATGTGTGCTCCGCCTACGCCGTCTGCTTGAATATACGCGGCGTGGTGATATGCCGTAGTGCTAGTGGCGCGAGTTGAGTCGATTAGGCCCCAATACACCAGTCAGATATTGTCTGTAGTCATTGAACTTATGTCACGATTCTGTACGTTTTAATTTCGCCTACATCTTATACAGTTTGGCGTGCACCTCATAGCTGAGTTGTGAGTGTGTTTCTTTCTGCATGGAGAATTCTCGTGGATGAGTGTTTGCTGGCTGCCATTCGGTCTTCAAGATGACCGTTTAGTCACTTGCAAGTGACGGGGCGAAAGGAGAAAAGCAACGACGTTAAAACGTTGGGGGGGGGGAGCGGTTAGAAAGTTGCAGTTTTACGATTCTACAATTTAACAGACAGATGCAAATTTCCCGACATACGTAACATACGTAACGGGTGCATAAAATTTCAATCTTTGTCGCTAAATTTTCTCAAATTTTGTATTTTTAAAAGAAGATCGTCCGACAAGAAGAAAATTTTCCAACAGGTTAAAATGTAAGAGGAGGGGAGTGTTGGCCCCTTGCTCCTCTTGTACAACGCTACTGGGAGCGGCGACGTTGAGATGCGCATCTTTTTTGTGACGTCACGCCGAGTTTAGCGGTGTGTTATTATCAACTAATTGTTTGAATTCGACGTTACGACAGCGTCACTTTAGTAAGCAAAAACTGCCAACAACTTCCGCAGTGACGCAGTCAGTTATAATGTTTTTCTGACTTGGGAAACACCCAGATATAATATAATATTATTATGCTTTAGACCCCTTGGTCCCAGACAGCCCAGACATAGTGGTTAGAACGTTGGTCCTGGCCGGCGAACTTTCTCTATCCTGCGCTAGACTGATAAATGGCTGTTTGACCACTTTGTGGGTACGGCGTCCGCTATCAGTCAACCAACAATGCCAACTTAGCTTACAATCCCTCCGTCGTCGATTAAATGAGTAGTAACCCATTTATATGGGTTACGGAAGGTGGGGACCTTAGTACAGCTGACTGGGGCTGCCTGGCCTGGCCGCTGCGCTAGCCTGTGTCTGCAGGCTGCACGCGGTGGCTGTACGACCGGCGGCTGTGGTTAGTGACGAAAGCGCATTAGATTAGAAAGCACATTAGCGAATATGCGCTATACAAATTGACGATCTTTTTTCTCTTTATCTTTTAGCCAAGTATATGCTCGATCGACTACTAACAGTTGTAAAAATCGCGGCGTGCTTTTTCACGAATTTTGACTACGAAATCTTGCAGCCATAAGACTTGAAAAAACTTGAAAAAACTTGAAAAGACTTGAAAACTTGAAAACTTAGCTGAACTGAACAAATGTTGGGGGTTAAACAAACAGCAAGAAAACGTCATTCTTGCTGGCCCTAAACGAATGTCTGGCTCCTTAAACACTGTAGTGTGTTGCATTGTACAGCAGGGGCCCATGCTGTTAATGCTTTCAGGTATAAGTCTGGTGACTAAAGTGGCTGAGAGACGAGGCGTTTATTGCCCCCGGCGTCGGCGCGAGATCGTTGGCGTGTTTGGAAGGAGAACATGAGTTCGGGTATTTCCGGCATGCAGACGATCTTGGCCGAGGAGTCGGCGTCGTCATGCTTCGTCGACCCTCGCATGGAGGCAGCACTCGCCATGACTCAGATGTCCCAAGGCAAAAACAATGACCACGCCGGCCTGTCCAGACCGTTTGATGAAGATCAGGCGCGAAAAAATCATCTTTACTTTCACCAAGAATACCTTGCTCGGCGTAGTCAAAGACTGAAGAGACAAGATAGTCTCGAGCAAACACAGAACACGACGGCGGTGGCGGCGAAGTCTTCTAAATCATCGAGGAGGAGCTCGATTCAATATGGTGGATCCAGTTCACACCAAGAGTCCCAGCTTTCTCCGTCACCCGACGAGGTTCGACGGTTCGCGGACAGCGCCTGCGGCACGCAGGTCCCGAGTGGTTGTACAGCGGCCAGAGTTCACCCGTACACGTACGGACAACGTCACACAACCTCGAGTGACAGACCACTAACGACAGGCGTGGTTGACGAAGCCGAGTTGGCGCGGATGACCCGTGAAGTGCTGGAAAGACCGGACCACGACCTCGACCTCGCTTCTCCAGCAGCTGCAGTCGTCGGCAGGTTCCATCGCACCTGCAGCGCCACCGAAGTCCTCGCTCCACCACCCTTGCCGACGACGACACCCAACTGCAGTCGGTCGCCGACTTTGTCGAATTTCAGCACGCCGAGTTATGCAGTTTCCCTGCATAGACCGAAGGTTTCGGCGGTCGCCGGGCGGGGGTCAAAGGTCGGCGGGAGACGGAGGAGACTGGCGGAGAGTCGACGATATTCGTCGGATGAGGTGGATCGTCGACGTGCCGCCGCTCGGTTCTCGTCGTTATACGGACTACAGGTGCTCAAGCGACAGTCTTCCGACCCTTCCGACCGACATTGTTCTCCCTTAACCCAACCTTATCTTTCTGCCGTGTCGGAGGTGCGGCGGCTTCGAATTCCAGCAGAAGTTTCCGACACGGGTCTTCTCAACGGCAGCGCGCACCTCGTTCTGCCCGTTCGAGCGGTCGGCGAGGCTACTCCATGCTGGGGTCTGGTGCCTCTGTCTCTGCTAAACGTTGAAGGACCACCACCGTGCATCGGATCTACCGTCCAGCTGTCTGTGCCGCGCGTGATGGAGTTACAGGAGGAGGAAGGCGTTCCAGTGTCGTCGTCGTTGCGACTCTCCCTCGCCGCCAAACTACCTGACCTTGTCGCAGCGGCAGCAATCACTGTTCCTCTGAAGAATGACGAATGGAGCTCAGACTGTCACAGTCCGTCGAAACAGGTCCACACATCTACCGTCGTCCTTCCGCCGCTTTCCACCATTCCAATGCAAAACGATGAAATGAAATCATACGTCGCCACTGACTGTCACAGTGCACCCAAGCGGGTTTATGTCGTTCCCTCAGTTTCGGTCGTTGATGCCCAGAAGCAGCCTTCCGTCGGCGGGGTCGACAAGTGCGATGCTAGCGCTATCCTGAAAGCGATGCAGTGCGTGAAGATGGAGGAAGACCTTCAGATGGAAACCAGCAGGGCAGACATGGAAGACGACCAGCCGTTGGATCTGACGCGCAGCGCTCCGGATTTGACCGGTAGCGGATCACAGATATCTTCGAAGTACGACCACCACCGGATGATTCCTCCTGGTCTGGAGCAGGGCGCCGGTCGCAGCAGTTCGTACGGTTCGCTGTCCGCCCTGAAAGCGTTCTACGACGATCTGTCGGCGGCGACGTCCGAATCAAGAAAAATCAGATCCGACGGTTCCGCAGATTTTCCGCTGACGGCCGCGGACTCAAGACCCGTCGAGGAGACGCATTCGACGATCTGCGAACCCTCCACGTCACGTGACCGCAGTGCTAAGACACCGCCGATACATAACAGCAGGAATGCGAATGTGCTGCCGCCGGTCGCGTGCCGTTCTGAATGTCGACCTGCTCGGCCTAGTCAGAACGTTCCCGCTGCCGCCCGCGAATCTTCCTGGTTACTATCAGAGACCTTCGATCTACCGCCGCCGTGGCACGCGCCCAGAGCAACCGACCACGACGAAAACAACTCGAGGCGATTGTTTGGAACGACCGGTGCTTTTGTTTCGCCGACCGGCCTCCGACTACCGCGAATTACCACGCCCGACAGTGGTCGAAGCACGGGTGACGCAACTGTCGTCGACAGTGCAACGCAAGCGACCGTATGCTCGTCGGATATGGAGAAACGTTGCTCTGATGGACGACTGCAGACGGCAGAACCTGGTAGTCGGCCAGCCATGGATACGCTGGAACCTTGTGAGTTGTCGTCGCATCCAGTCAACGAGAGCTCATTTGAGACAAGGCTAGAAGAGAATAATTATTATGATCAGAAAGAACTTGGCTGTATCATCGAGGATGGGGCTTCGAAGACCGTCCTTGACAGTCCTACAGCTACCCACGAAGATTTATTTATGCCTTCGCCGCCCAGATGCGGCTCAACCGGAAGTAGTTGCTCCAGGGATAACAACAGCGATCTCAGCTGGCGACTGCCGCCGAAGAAGCGACGCGTGTTGATGGACCCGTCGTCAGTGGCACCGCCTGCCGAGTCAAACGCCGTCGACTTCGCTGCCTTGGGGGAGGATCGAATTTTACTTCCCGAAGTAGACGAAACTGCAGCGCGCGAAACGCACCGAGTTAGTCCAACAGAATGTAAGTATGCTTCGTTATAACCAATTATTTCCATTAGATCGTCTGGTCCTATGGGTTTGCGAGCGACTGAACAGCCTAGTGGAACTTGACTTTTATTAACGTTGAGAATAGATTTGTCACTAATTAATACAGAGCGTAGGCCATCGTGCGAGTTGCGAAACTTTAAAAAAACTGGCTAATTAATTTTATGTAGACCTACCGGTTATAGTGCAGTTATTTTATCACATCACTAATCTGCTAGCAAATAAAAGCAAACTTTTTGTGTTGTGTAGGTCTAAGTAATAGCCTATTAGTAAATTTTATCGGTTGCAGTACTCAGGTAATTTGATGTGGATTTTTTATTGCACAGTTTTTAGTTGGGTAGTTGTAAAGTTTTATCGTATAGATCCGCCAAAACCCCGAAGCCACGTGAAAATTTAAACCCATCGTTGCAGGATCCTGTGTATAGAGCCTATTGCAGGGAAAACAGCGGACGCAGTTTTTTTGATATTGTATGATTTTTATGCTGTATTATTAAGTTCTAAGGCCAGTGTCGTTAGAACAGCTTGCAAACATGATTGTCCTGCGTACGTGCTTGTTTTTATTATCATTATCATCACGTTTGCCGCGCAAATAACAATTAGAGTGTATAAACGACAAAACAAGCACAATTCGCTGCAGCCCAACCATGCAGGCAAACATATTGCTCTAGCAACTACACATAAGGCCTAGTAATGCAAGATTTAAATAATTTGTGGTAAAAAAAATTACCAAAAACTAGTCCAACATCAGCCGACACTAACTTGGTAATTTGAACCAATAGGCAGCTTAATATCAATCACGACGGTATTTCAAATGGTGACGATAATTAAAATATGAGCAATGAAGTAGAGAAGGTTGCACTGCCGCAGCCAATATTTTGAGATTGGAAGAGCACCAAAAACCGAATCGTTTTACTAGGCCATTTAACTGGATTTTTGAGGAAAAGGAGTGGATAAAGGACATTGGAAAAAAGAGATAGAAGGCATCCAGTCCTTAGCAGTGCTTTCCTCAAGGCAAATTGCTGGCTTCGTTTATGATGAGAATTGACTGATGAAGTGTTCTGTTAACAGGCGCCACTTCAGCATCGTCGTCGACGTCGCCAGTCCCGTGTTCACCAGTCACAGCGCCTCAGGACGTTCCAACTATCGTCAAGTCGCGGTCTCCGTCTCCAGACAAACCCGCTGCATCCAACGCTACTAACCATAGCATCACTCACGTGGCCGTACGGCCAGACGACGACGGCGACATGTAAGGTTTCGCTGATTGTTTTTTCTTAAACTTTGCTGAAATATCTTTGGACGGAACTGCTGTTGCCGCGCAAGCAATTTCGCATATTTTCACACATTTTTCGTAGCGTGGTCTGTTTTTTTTGTTTGTTTGTCTGTCGCATTCGTGCCCCTGCTATAACCGTTTGACGGATTTAGATTTCATTTAGCAGGTAGGCTACACTTGCAGGATCCAATGACGCATTGTCCCTGACCTGCAGGGCAAGGGAAAATTTTGGGACCATACCCCCATCCAAAACATTCAGTTGCTTCCAAATAATATAGGCCTAAAAGATGATTTATGATTTATCACGTAACAGCATAAATTAGCGATTTCGCCTTTTACCAAATTACTTTAATGATCTGTTATAGTTGGTAATTATAGCTTTTTCAGTTAAGTCCAAATTACAGCAAGCCAGCAAACGAATCTGCGATAAATGTCTGAACTTTGTTGATGATCTGCTAGATCTAGCAAGTCTGCGACAAATTTCAGATTTCGTTTGCTTACGACTTGTCGGCGATATTTTTGCCTTCAGTTCTGTTTCGGTAAAATTTTGCAAGAAAACAAAAACTGTCTCGACATTTTCGACAGGTCTAATAATATTTTCGGCCCAAGGGTAATTGAATACACGGGAATTTTTTGAACGCTTTGTCATCTTTTGCAGAAAATCTGCAGTGCAGTGCGCCATCGATGACGCCAAGCCATTGATGAGGCTAAGCCATTATGCAACAAGACCTATAGGCTTTTCACATGTAGCATTGATTGGCCTTGGTTGGTAGGTTTTGGTTTTAGTGCCAATGCGTAACATCCGCTTACAGTTTGTGCCTATTATTATTTATGTTTTACGATCAGCGACAGTCGCGACAGTGGCACCGCAGTGACAATTTTTCGCTTCACAGTCACAGTACAGTACTTGTCTTTAGTCGCAATGCACTCAAGCTAAACCTGCCAGCACGTAACCCGATGTCCAGGCACGAGTTCAACTTACCACGGAGAAGCCTTATACACGACGTGTAGGCTTGAGTTGTGTGCAAAAAACGACATGCGGAAGTGTTGCAACATTTTCGAGGATCAGAATTATGAGATTGCAACCTGAACGAACGCTTTTTGTTGCGTCATGCATGCCTTGAAGCGCATACGGTCAATAAAACAATTAGCACGTAACTACACGCACTGCATAGACTTAGCCAGGATCATTTTGCCTTGCTGTGATATTGTGTTTTAGTTAATATTTTTCTCTTTTTTTGTAGTTAAGTTAATTTGCTTTGGTTCCGTACGCCGTACGATGATGAAGTTTCGTGTGTGATTTCCGCAGACCGCTGCATATCGCCGTAGTTCAAGGTGACATCAATGTCATTGACCAGCTGCTGTCAATCATGACGTCACTGGGCGCACCTGTTGACCACTTTAATCGACAACGACAGGTAATTACGTCATTGTGACGTCAGCAACGTAGGTAGGCCTACGGCATAACTTTTTCGTGCTTTGCCAAACAGAAAGCTATATGTGAAGTACGGTACTTGATAACGGTGGCCGGTTGTTTCATCGCCGGTCGATTCATAACAAAACGCGAAAAACAGTTAGCAGTTGGTGCGGTTCTGAACGGTTTCATCCATCGCAGTGCATAATCCGGCATCAGTATTCCTAATTTGTACATTTATGCAATGGATGGCAACAACGATACGCAACATATGAACACTGTACGAGATTCTAAAGTGTTATCACAAACTAAGCATGGAAACTATATCATGTCATGTGTGCAGTTTGATGTTTCTCAAGTAGGATGAGTTTATTTGATTAAGATGATTTTATTATTATTGTTCGTTCAACTTCGTTGCGTACTCGTTTGTGTGATTTTATTTGTATAGAAAGATGTTAATTTGAACGTTTAGCTTAAACATTTTCTTGATAACAATCGCATAGACGTTTTCCTGCTAATAATCACATTTGTCGCGTATTATGATGAAGACGATTACAGCTGTATATAACAGTTTTTGTGATGAATGGACCTGCGTAAGTTGAATAATGGCCTAGTGATGAACCGTCTACATGATGAACCGACCCCGTTGAATCGACCTGTGATGAATCGACCGACCACCTTAGGTACTTAGGCCTCGTGACCAGAAGCGCTTTACAATCTCGGAGCTGGCATTTGATTGGCGCGAGCTAATTACTACCACAGCGCACTCGCTATGCATTATGCGGCTACCAGCCTACCAACTGATGCGCTTGCAAAAATTGTACCAGCACAGCGGTTTGCAACAAGCAGACATACCACTGCCCCAACCGGCCACACTATGCTTTCACTCCGTAGCTCACACAGGGCGTAAGCTACTACCTTTTTATGTCGCTGAGGGCAGGTGGCTGAGTTGATCTGTATAACCTAAGATGCTGTATAACCTAATGCTGTATAACATAATGCTGTATAACCTAAGATGGCAACTTGCTCAAGGTTGTCAGAAAATGACTCGCATAACATTTTGTGTTTTGGTAGTTGCTAAAATATGTAGTTTTGACTTAAATAGGCGTTTGAACATCTTTTTCAACCCTCGACCGCTGCATGCGCATATGGCTGCGAATGTGCTACAATGGCTTGGACGTTGGACTCGCGATCGCGAGGCTATGGGTTTCACTCCCAGTCGGGTTGCTATCAACTAGTTATTACTTGGATGGGTGACTATCTGCGGACAGGTAAACTATCACAACACCAAGGTCAGCTTAGCCTTTATCTCTACGAGGTAGCTCATGTAAATCGAGTTCCAGCTTGTATGGCTGGGATTAAGGCTAGTCACATTCATCTGTGTCGGGTGGCAGATAACACTGTGTGATCCCATATATGGCAAGTGATGCTCCGTAGCTTTAAGTTGTGTTTCCCATAAAAAGCTATACTTTATAAACTTTTAAACCCTTAAACTTTTTGCTGCAATGTTATGAATTTATGTAAATATAGCTTATAAATCACTGCTTCAGCGTATAAGTATATTGGAAGCATGGGCATTGGAAGTGTTTGAAAGTTGGGGGAGCAAGCAGTTGTCCGGGGCCATGGCGAGCGCGTGGAGCGCGAGCCTATAACGGGGGTCTGGAGGCGAAGCCCCCAGCGGGGTCCAGGGGCAGAGCCCCTGGTGGGGGGTCAGGGGCGCGAAGCCCCCCTGAAGCTGAAATCTTTTTGGTTCTTGAACGTCCCGCGGAGCGGCAAAACTTTTAAGATGTCTAAGTCGATTCGACTCAGTCTAACATCGCAGTGCAGAAGGCTCAAACTTTTGGGAGAGCAAGAGCTATGGCTTGCTCTCCCATGCCAAAAGTTGGGGGAGCAGCTGCTCCCTCTGCTCCCCCTGTTCCAACGCCCATGATTGGAAGATATGTCGTTTTGGTGAATGTGTCGTCAGACGCCGCTGCACCTGGGTGTACTAGTCGAGCGTAGTGACATCGTGCGGCGACTGCTCGAGGCTGGTGCTTCGCCTAACGCCACTGACAGACGAGGTCAGACCTGCTTCCACGTCGCTGTCAAGAACCGTTCCGTCGACTGTCTCAGGACATTGATTGACGCTTCCACAAGACCGCCTGATCTCGACGCTGTCAGCTACGACGGTACATACCTGTTGCACATTTTCAGTAACGTCATTTCAGTAAATCATTGAGAGTCTCACTCTCTTTTCCTTCACATTTTTCCACTCCTCTTTCTCCTAATCCCCTTTTCTTTTGTCTCCCTTTCCCCCTGCCCCTCTCCCTTTAGAAGTAAGGTTTTTGAAATCCAGCTATAGGGTCTTGAGGAGTGCTGTTAGCAGCTCCCCAGCGCAGTCTGTAGCAGCGCCCCAGCGGAAATTGAATTTGGTGCATTGCAGCCTATAAAATGTGACATCTGGTGGCAACAACTTGAATGATTTTCCTGAGAATCAACTGACCGAATTTTGTGCAGTTTACAAAGTAGGCTAAAGGTCAATCGGGGACCAAACGTTTGTCGCCAGTCGTTTACGCAAAACTCACTCAGGAAAAAATTGAAATCACAAATTCTTGAGAGTCCGTCGATTACCCAGTCTTCCCTTCGCTCTAATTTAAATGACGCCTTTGCATATTTCCTGCTATTTTGTAAATTATTCTTGTGTTTTAGTTGCCTTTCGTCCTTAGAAACGTCTTCATCACGAAATTTTTTTATTGGACCCTTAATATTGATGCAAGTTTTGTTTGAGCAGTTGTAAAAAATTACACGAAATGTCATGAAATAAAAATAATAAAAATAAATAATAATTAACCTATTTTCCCAGTTTTCATACTTTTTTTCGTCAGACCGTAAATGGAAGCACATTCAAGCCTAAGACCTATTCAGAACTCTTGTATAGTAGCTTTTACATTTACTCGACGTTTGCCAAAATATAAAACCAACGCGATGGGTAAGCAACAAACGTCAGCGGAAACATCAAGTCGGGAAACACCGATACATAGGCCTATATACATACCACGCAAGGATGTTGTTGTCAGATCATATCACCTGATAGGGAGTGGCTGTCATTCAGAAAATATTTTTTATGCAATTGATCAGCTGATCACAATGGCCAGGCCAAGGGCGGGAATTCTGGGATATGCCTCCTCCCATTTGGCCGAGCTCGATATCTTGAAAGAAAAGAAAGCGCTTTGCAAATGCCGTGCAATAAAAAATGCTTCCCCTAACAAATGTTTCGGCCATCTGTTGGGCTATCCACTACACTTTGTGATAATGACCGGCGCCTACAGAAACAGAGCCATATTCTAAATAGACTAGGTTCAGGGAAGGGGGATTTGCGCAAAAACTTCTGAAGGTGAGGCTAAACTTCTTCATTATTTTTCGCCAGCTATAGGCCTACCAAAAGCTGTATTTTTTCAGCTATCACATTCAAATTCAAAACAGTGTTTAAGGACGGTCTGTGATTGCGTGGATCAGTGTGTAACATATAGCCTATAGCCCATTAAAAGTTTCTTTCTCCGGGCAGATGCGGCGTTTAAGAACGATTTTTTTTATATTTTAAGAAAGGGTCACTGCCGCACTTTTTGAGGCATTTTTATCTGAGTGTGTCGCAGCATCGTGGAAAACGTAAATACTGAATTTTCCTTTTGCAGGCGGATGGGGAGTTCAGTGGTGCATTTTTATATTTTGAGAAGGGAGTCACTTCCTCACTGATCAAAAGTGTTTCATGGCAAACTGTTGTATAAAATCCGGTAATAAATAGGCATCCACAAAATATAATCGAGTCTCCACCAAACGTTTAGTCGACTGTGTTGAAGAGGCTGCCCTTTCACGCGTGGACTAAGTGCCTCCGACTCGACTCTGACAGATAAACCGCTTAACGTGCAATGTAGGCCTAAGTGCCCTGTTGTCCGTGACTGGCACGCCCACGACGGTACTCGCAAAATTTTGACCGTTTGATGACAGGGACATTATGCATCGTAGGCGCCTACAGTGTACGTGACCAAAGACCGCAAAATACGTCGCGGATTCGTAGAAAATGACCGTTGAGTTTAGCCGTGACGGACTGCAACAAGAAATTTGAGCTAATGCTCACGAGACGCGCGAAAGCCTATAGCAGTTCCGGTTCAGTATATTAGCCGAAAATTGGGGTGTTCACGCTAAGTTAATATTGCTTACTGACTGTCAATGTAGGTCGTCGGGCAACGTCTCAAGGGCAACGGCCAGCTATAGCGATGGGCCGCCATAGCGAAGGTCTGCCATAGGGTTAGGCTTAGGGTTAGATGTCGTTTTCGGTGCTGGTGGTGTTGGTGAGAGTGATAGTACCTAATAGTGGTTCTAGTGGTGGTAGTGTTGCAGATCTTTGCTATGGCGGACCCTCGCTATACAGCATAGGCGGATTTAGGGGGGGGCAAAGGGGCCATGCACCCAAGATGCCAAAGTCGCCTTTTTGCCTAGCATATGCAGTGCATTTCTGCAGTAAAACTAATAAAATTTATACTTAATGTATGCATTTTGGGGGGTTTCATGTCCAAAAAACCGTTTGCTTCCGGGGCTACGTCCCGGCGACAGGCTTCTCCCCAAGAAGTCCACCTTTGTTTTCGGCTTTCTGCCTCAATTTTGGCACTTGGGGGCTAGTTCGCCTTTTGTGACTCCAATTTCTGGCTATGTCTACGTAAGAGTAAGTAACAATAAACAATAAATAACGCCAGGTGAGTTTAAAACATATAAACCTAATTGAAGCAAACGCTACAAGAAAAAACCAGGAAAAGTTTTGTTGGAAAATTAAATGGAAGTTGAATATTATTATTATTTTGCATTTTTCATATATTTATGATATCTTGCAACCAGAAGGGTTCTGTGACGCTGAGAATGCACCAAATTCGTTTTATGCCGGGGCTTCGCCCCGGACCCAGCTGGGGGAGCTCATGGCGCTCCCCCGAGTCCCTAGTCGGCTGGGGAGAGGGATACCCTTTTCCCATTCTCCTTCCCGTTGACGCCTGCGGTGCCTTACCTTGAGTTTGGGATGATTTCTCCAATGACTTATGAGGATAGACGCTTTTGAATAACGCTTTATATCGCATGCAAGTCAATCTCCATGGCAGTCTTTGTATTACTGCTGTACTTCTATACTGTTCCCTCCCCCTGTGGGGAGGGGGACATCCCCTCCCCACACCCACCCTCTTTGGCGCCTTCGGCGCCTCGACTTGGTTCGCGCCTTCGGCGCTCGACTTTGGCCCCCCAACTTCAACTCCTGGATCCGCCTATGCCATACAGCGGGCCAAAATCATCTAAAGATCACGACCTTCCTGTTCCGTCGTCCATATTCTGGTTCTTATCTGACATTCAGACGCTGACGTGGTCCTAGAAATAATTCGTGTTTTCTTTCAAGCCATGCTAAACTTCTGTATGATAATGCTGGTCTGTGTGACTGCAGGGTTGACAGCGCTTCACGTAGCGGCTCAGCTCGGACACAAGGAAACCGTTGACATGCTTCTGTCCGCTGGCGCTTCAGTTAACGCCGTCGACGGTAAAACCAATGATAATTTGCACGAAGGACATGCCAACCACCCTTTCCCTTCTAGACTATAGGATCGGCCATGTCTTGATCTATCTCCTCCTGACTCATCATACTTCCATGATCATCTCACCTCGTCAGCGTCACCATCACCACTCTTGTCATCAATCACCCCATCATTCTTTCATTCCAATCTCAAAACTTTTCTTTTTCTCAAATCTTATCCTCCAT
>Ga0056128_1006302_pt1 | contig 14980 bp, 10 predicted proteins | sample WorMetLIZISLAND2_FD_71113 | JGI IMG/M metagenome (GOLD analysis project Ga0056128, IMG submission 71113) | Marine gutless worms symbiont microbial communities from Max Planck institute for Marine Microbiology, Germany - Olavius geniculatus... ...
GACACACAGTCAGTGTGATGCGGGCAATATCACCTTTTGTAATTTTTGCTGTTTTCGATGTGCAAGTCCTTAAATGTTGCCGTTAACAAGTGTATAAACTGATGTTTTGTACATTTATTGGTGTAGTAGCTTGTACATTTTTAATGCTGAAAAATCGGTAGGCGGTCATGTTAAAATATCTATAACTTTGTTTTTTTCAATAAAATCAAACTTTACTTGGCAGTTAGATGTAGAATTTTATTAAATAGAACTGTAAAATTTCAAATTACAATTCTAAACGGTTGCTGAGAAAACAGCGAAAAAATTTAGGGGGCTACTTTTTGCCGCACCCTATAAACTTTATGCTTACCATAACAAGCACTAGTGACGAGCTTTCCCGGGTACCATCATTGATGACTTAAATGACCTTGAAATCCGTAAAGCGGTTTTAGTGATTTGTTTTCGGTAATTGTCGGTATTTAGTGTCACCCGAAGTGTCGCGACTCTTTTTCACCAAATTTGGTAAAGTACCCCATAACACACAGAACGCGCTATATCAACAGTTTTATCATCTTAATTTTACTTTAAAATGACTGTTAGTATAATACTAGCGAAGTCACTCACCTCTGATCTAAGTATTCTGAACGAACGATGAAGATGCGACATAATTATATCAGCAGCGTCTCAATCAGCAGCAGCAGTGGCAGCAGCAAAAAGCCTGCAGTTAGTTATCCAGCGTGACTCTCAATTCGATTCAGAGTCCAGTCGAAATATTACAACGCTCTCTTCGACTGTCGGCCGTGTCGGTCGGCTGCCTGGCTGGCTGGCAAGCCACAGTTGTTCGTTTCATTCTGATCTAGTCGTCGAATCGATTGCGGAAAATATGAAACGGTTACAACAATGTAAACAGTCACCAAATTCGTACACAAAACATACCAGCACCGAGGCAAAGTGCAGACTCACAGAAGCATGTTTTTCGAAGTACATGTATATGTGTTCGTTTCATTCTATTCTGTCCGTCAACTGTCGCCGTCGAGACGATGTAGACCGGTGCTGCGTCCGTTGAGACCGCGGGGCACGGCAGGCCGCCCGCGGGGAGTCGCTGGGGCTCGGACGGTCGGACGGTCTCTGCCGCCCGCCGCCAATAGCGATAGAACTGCTGCCGCTCGATGTTCGATCGATATTATTGTGCTTCGTTCGTCGTCCTGTTGCCTTGTGACTACGCGTGGGGATGATTGCCTGAAAAGTCTCGTCCTACCCAGAAAATGGCCTGCAGTAGTGGGTCGCAACAACATCTACTCACTCAACTCGCTCGTTGGTGTCATAGTAGTGTTAGTAGTAATCGTCGTAGTCGTAGTACATGTAGTATTGTCAGTAACAGTACAAGTGATAGCCTAGAAAGACTCGTTCCAGCAATGACCTGAAGTAATGACATCACTCGCTGTTGCCTTGTGACTCGCCGTCGCCGGCGCGTTCCTTCGCGTAGCGTCTTGAGTCTCACCGCAGCAAACCACCCACAATGCAAGGCCCACTCCGGCCACCGAACGTATATTTTCCTCTGCCGGCCAAAATCTCCCTCGATGGAAAGAATCCCCAATCCCCAAAAAGCCGATTTGCCGCAAGACATCATCACTGTCGGCAACAAATCACGAAGCCTAACTATTGCTAGGGTGAGCAGTGAGCCATTCGTACGGCCTATATCGGAAGACTAGCGTCCGACTTCCGGTCGAGGAAAAACGATTTCTCAGAGTTAGTACAGTACGCTGTGGTGACGCTGCTATATCAAACGCTACAATTAACTCTAGAATACAATACTGTAATTTGGCGCACGTGAGTGACTGACTGCAGCAGAGCTGGGCAGTAACAAAATTACAATTGTAATTTGTAATTCAATTATATTTGGTTTTAATGTAATTTGTAACTGGTAATTCAATTACAACGGTCATGTAATTTGTAGGCCTAATTTCAAATTACATTACACTTTTCAGTTACATATGAAAGTTTTAAGTGGTAACATCTATTAGTTTTATATTAAGTACCATGTCGATCTTTCTTATTTACTTAACTACACTTTGCCATGTGATTTATATTTTTAGTTATAACTGTTTTTTGAACATTTAAAAATTGAAGATTTAAAAATGTGGGGATTATGTACAGTGAGGAGATTTTGCCGTTTTTCGGTCCACACACTCACGTCGTCGGCCTACTACACTTCAACCACGATGACGTCTTTCTATTACTCCATCCTTTTGCTTCCATTTGTCCGCATCCACATCGTGTCTCAAACAAAACATTTCCGGCATTTTCGATCGTAACTTGAAAAGACATCACCAGAATTAATAATTTATGGTGACAATATTTTCGACACAACCGATTCTCAAATGACTGTTTAAATTTTCACCTCACCTAAAGTCTGCATCTACACTACCTGGAAAAAACTAGCAAAATATTACTTTTACGTTTTTTTTATCCATTATTATTTGATGAAATTAATACACATAAAGCATATTTTGTTCACATTTTAGTTACTTTGGCTTACGACTTTATACAGTTTTTCAGTTGTTTAATTTTGTTTAAGTGCTTACAGTAAATGTTCGCAATGTCGTTTTTTGCATACAGATGCTTTCTCTGTTCGTTGATAGCAGTGTTGATAATGATAGACTTCGACCAGTCATTTTTTGCGTTCATCGGCATTCCCAAACGGCGTCTGGTAGACTCGCTGTTGCAAGACGCTTATTGTGTCATGAATTCGTAGCCTACGAAAAATTATTGGAATAAAATCTGATAATTCTTCTTCAAGATACAGTCGTCGACAATGTCGAAAATGTTTATGAGACACGGCAAGTTTTTTTTCCTTTTCACCAATTGCGCTTTTTTCTCAGCTCAAAAGATTCATTATCTAACCACTAATTAATTAAATTAACGAAATCAAATAAGTCGTTCCATTTTAAGCTGTTTAATTTAAAATAATTAAACAACTAGAATACATATAAATATTTACATGATTAGGCTGATCTACGCATTACCTGCCATATCACACGAAATGTTCAAACAAACCAAAAGCATCGTTTGAGCTTTTTACTCGGAGGCAAATATCCACTAATTGCTGCAGCAGGCTTTCTGTCGCTATAAATAGCATAAGTATGACATCTGAAGCATCGACTATAAACCAGCACAATCTTTAGGAGCAAGAAAGAAAGAGAAAGAGAAAGAGAAGGACAGACAGACAGACAGACAGACAGACAAAAACAGTAAAGCTAATGCACCGAATAACAAAAAAAGCGGAAATAACGACGAAAAACCAGCGATAGCATAGAGACAGAGAAGATATAGTTTAACCCTTTAGACTAACGCGTGTAACGCGTTTCGGATGAAACGAAGTTACTCTACGCCGGGCCCGGTTAGTACTGCGATGGGTGACTGCTTGCGGGCAGGTAAAACCATCGCGCCGGCTTCGCCCTCGCCGGCTCAAAGCGCCGCCAAGGGAATGAGCTCCTACGCAACGGACCTAGCTGTCTATGCGAAATCTTCTTCTTCTTCTTTTTCTTCTTCCTTTAGACTGCAAGTAAGCAATCCTAGTCATCAAGACCAATAATCTACACGATCCAGTGATACTTGCCTGCATGACAAACCCAGAGAGATGTAGGCCGACGTGAAAAACTAAGCCAGATTATTATTACCTACGCCCGACGAAAAAGATTATGTTATTGGGTCTGTCCGTTTATATTAAAGAAAACTCCGAAGTCATATGGGAAATTTATGTATTGTGTATTGGAGTGGTGGATTTCGTATTATTTACGACTGGTTTCCATTAGGAGTAGGGCTTAAAATGGCACATCGTTGTGTTCAATTCGCAAGTTGGTAGCACCATTCTCGGCAGAAGTTTGAGAGCACTAGACGCTTCTAGTAATTATCGTTGCTATTGATATAAAGACCGTTAATTTTATAAAATAACAGATTAGCAATGCACAAAACACAGTCTGCGGCAGACTGGAAGGGTTAATGATGACGTCACGTGACGGCACGCTGACAGTGGCCAGACAACGGTCATATCAAAACGAGCGCCTTGCCCAGCTAGACACACACGGAAGGCAAGTCAATCAGTCCGCCGGTAGAAAGACGAGAGAATACGCCCATGCTAAGTCCGTCCAGTCCAGTCGGCTATCATAACGTCCTATCGATTGTGCGCGGCCAACCGCGAACTAACCAACCTCAAAGCGTTCCGCCGTCTGTCCGTCTGTCCGTCCGTGCGCCGTCGATAAAACCCGACGTCACGCCGGCTGAAAATCGGATTTGGAAGATAATATGAACCATCAGAAAGATGTCATTAGCCGTCAGGCAGACGGACGGACGGACGGACTCACCGACCGACTGCAGCAGGCGGTTGAAAATGCCAGCGATAATAGCTTTACGAAGAGTTCGCCGCCGGAAAATCTGGAATTTTGCGATTTTCAACTCGAGTTCGCACGAGCGCACCGCGGTGAAGATATGTCATCGACGTTTCCGACTATGCATTAAAAGCGTGTATGAAGCGACGGAAGTGAAACGAAGGAAACTACACTGACATACTTCAGTTCAGTTTTATTGACGCTTTGTACACGCCTTAACGCTATGTTCCGACTTCATCTCCGAAAACGACTTTGGAAAAAACGTTCACTGTTTCTGCTTTCTTCTGTATAATCGTCCTCAACTGTCCTAACTGCTGGTCGCACTATGAACGATCATTTTCCATGCTTGTTTGTGGCTGGTCTTCTGAAGCAGTTGTCTTGGTTATAGTCCGGTCCATGGCGTGGGCCATAAAAACTTGGCATTTTACTTTTGTCAATATCTATGCCGATTATTGACCAATTTTCAATTTTTTTTATTGGCACACTTTGCAGATAATTTGCAATAAGGTGATCATTAGATATCCCACCACACGGTAAATGCGTTTCTACACTGCCTTGTGAAATATAAATGTAAGCAGAAACTAACGACAATAACAAAAATTTAGGTAAATAAAAACACTTTAGCCCAACATTGCGATGTTTGATCTGTATGATACCAGACTGTGTTAGACCCACACAGTGTAGTGTCATATAGACAATGCACTGCAATGTTGGTCTAAAGTGTTTTTTCCAACTTTACCAAAATGTTTGTTATTATCGGTATGTATGCATATTTCATTGATATTTCATAAGGTAGTGTAGAGACGCATTTATGGTGTGGTGGGATATGTAATAGCCACGTTATTGCAAATTGTCTGCAGAGTGTGCCAGTCAAAGAATTTTGAACATCGATCAATAATGGGCGAAGATATGGACAAAAGTAAAGTGCCAGGTGTTTTGGTGGCCCTGTAAAATGTATGTATGCAGTTTACTAAACATTAATTTATTTGAAGGTAGGCCAAGTGTAATTAAAACGTCTGATTCTAAAAATAGTCATTCCAGTAGAGGCTTAATAGGCAATTGCCCCTACATGTATTGTATAGGCCTAAACAAAGGCTCATACGAAACAGAGATCAGATAAGTTTTTTGAACGTCACTCATTCATCAATAAACGTCAGATATATTGGTAGAAGACAAAGCAATGAGATCAATATGTTGCCGTTTTAGCTGGTTGGTATCGATACCGTCTTTTTCATACCGAGTAGGCTACGGTCTGCATTCGACAAAGCGACGAGCAACAGTGGAGTTGCAGGAAATCAATAACAAACTGATGCTGCTGTTTCAATCGCATTCACTAGATGTCGCCACCAGACACTGCGTCACAGAAGCTCAGCTAACTGGAGAGTGTCAGACGTCGCAGGGCCTAGTAGGTGGGCTAACCTGGATCCTTTAATCCTTCCAAGATCAGAATCAACTCTGAAATACATATCAGCGAATGTAATTACTGTACATACGAAAATGAACATAATCGCGGTGCAACTGTGCGTCTGCAGTCTCTCTGCGTGCATGTATGTTGCTATACAGGGTTTTCCAAAAACGGATACCCAGTTTTATTTTTGGGATAACTTCGGTAATTCAGCACCGATTTTAACCATTCTTTCACTGTTACAAGCAGAAATTTATGGCGCATAAACGTAAAGTTCTTCCACCCACCGCACCTTTATTGTGTGACCACATTACCTAGCAAAACAGTTCTCAGTTCGTAAGCCCATGATCAAACAGAGATCATCCTTTGTTATTCTGCCCATATCAAACAATTTATTCTAAAAATTATTACTGGTAAACAAAGTAAATAAACACAATATGACGTAACAATGACGTCACAAGGCACTACTGCGAATAACTAAGTAAGCTTAACTATTTTATGCTACGAAATTGATATCTTTATGTGTTGCCTGTTCTCCGAGACCACTGTAGCTTTGACAGTGTTTGGTTTGCTAGGTAATGTGGTCACACAATAAAGGTGCGGTGGGTGAAAGAACTTTACATTTACGTTTTTTTGGACCACCCTGTATAGTGGTCATATGGCCTAGGCCTAAAATGGGTTAGGCTACTTGTAGAGTAGCCTATTATGTAAATACCCATTAGCTTGCGGTCTTCACTCACTGGAGTGTCAATTTCGGCGTTCTATATTCTCCTGACAAAGAAACGTGGATTATTCAATATTTTGGTAACATTTGGAACCATTTCGGAGTTATAGGCCTAGATTGGGCCAAAAAAATTGGCACCATGTTTTATACGCCTTATAACTTTATAAAATATAACCCGATTTTCAAGATTCTTCCACTGTCAGAATCAGGAAAAAATTGTAATAGGCTTATCACTGTCACTAAAGATCCCACCACTCCTGAAGTGTGACGCTACATTAGGCTACCTTGTATCTTGTAAAAGCACAACAACGCGGCGTTTCGTTGATTCCGCCTTTGGTCTATGGCGTCTCCGGTTTTAGTGTGTCATCCAGCAGCAAGGCGGACACATTGAACATTAACTGCAGGATGTGACAGTTACTTTAAACAATAACTAAAACAATAAACACGCTGCTTTTTGTTGTTAATTTTTTAAAATGTGTTATTGTAGAAGTCTTGTTATCAGTTGTTTTAAAAAAATACTGACATTTCACAAGGTAGTGTAGAGACACACTCGACGTGTGATGGAATTTTTAGAGATAAGTGTTATTACAATTTTTTTAACTCTGACACTAAAAAAATTAGAAAATCGGTTAATATTTCATGAAAACTGTTAGTTAAAGCGTAGGTCACTATAAGAAATGCTGCCAATTTTTGGGCCCACCCTGTAGCCTATGTGAAGGCCTTTAGTAGGGGCTTACACTAGGTCATGGAACATTTCCAAGAACATTGCATGATCAATATGATTAATGCAGCGACCTTAAATGGGCTCCTAAGGCTAGCGTGTTCGATTAAAGTCTGAAATATATTGTGATCTAAAAAAATGAGAATATTCAACTATTAGTTATTTGTCTTTATCCAATGTTCTTGATAAAGTACCATAACTACGTTTTTTTGTTTTTATTTATAGTTATGTTGTTGTTCAGAGTTCCATGCAGATCGCTGATTAAAGACTGTTATGCTTAAATGCAAAACTTTTTTCCCTAAAAATTGGATGGAAATAAACTCTTGCGTATTAAGGTTCCATGGAGCTCTCTATACAAGAATTATTTGTGGGGAAGCAAAGTGTGGTCACGAGGCATCGTCAATGGAGAAAAAATTCAAGAAACTACGAACGGCAAGTAGCATTTCAAATAAGACCAAAGTGAAGCTAGGGCCTTGTTTGAAGGATGGGAACTAAACGGTTACAAGTCCATGAAAATTGAAGGCCTACAACGAATCCACTGTAGCTACGGCGATGCAAACGATGTCCCGCGAGTACTCACTACTCACTGTAACGACAACCGGGCACTGGGCATGTGACGTCACGAAATCCGTAATAGATTAGAATCAACTGGCGACAGTTACTGTGTACAATGGCGTGTTATTAATATAGCGCGACAAATCACAGATTAAGTCGCGTGTAATTAAACTCCAGCAGAAAAGAAACAGAAGCGTCACTGTCGTAGTAGCGAACGGTCCGTGAGATGCGTTTTCACCTATGTTCATGATGAGTTTTGCGATCGTTCGAGTCGAGGTTCGAGGTTCGAGTTGCGTCCGAGTTGAACTCGGAAATTTCTCGAAATTCCTCGAGTGTCAATTCCTCGACAATTTCGAAGAAATGTTTTTCGGTCAAACCAACCATCTAGTCGGTCCTGACATTGTCGAGAAATTGATTAAGACACGTTGGCCAGATAGTAGCCAGCCAGAAATAGCCAAACCAGACTGGTATCAACGTGTTACGGTAGACTACTGACACTGGACCCTTACAGGACCGACTAGATGGTTGGTTTGAGCGAAAAACACTTCCTCGAAATTGTCGAGGAATTGACACTCGAGGAATTTCCGAGTTAAACTCGAACGCATCGGTTTTTCCTCGACTCGAACCGTTCGGACTCGACATTCTACGCTCCTCGTTCATAATGGTGCTTTCGGACGACAAATAAATAATCGAATTCTGCCGCTGCGAGCGTGATTTCATTGTGATGAGATTATTACGGACAACAATCTGGCCAGCTACACGAGACCTGCAGTTATCTGAGATCGACAACATTATCTATGCAGTGGAAATACTCACTGGGGTGAGATTTGGAGATGCTTCCCTGGGACTAAGTCGCCGCCGATGTCGGGGCTCCGAGAAGCGAAGACTTTCGGCTAATTATCTGTGTGATTACTTTTCGAGTTTAATGGCGGCGATACATCAGCGTTAGAGAGGGTCGGACGGCAATAGCGCGCGCCTGGAACTGGGAGTGACTACGTGCATCGCAAAGTAAAAACATGCGCGCGATAAATATTGCAGGGGCGAGCCGAGCGGCGAGGCCTGGTACTACGTGATGTCGCGTGTCGTAAGGGCAGACCGTCGACGTGATTTAGACGATGGACCGCCGCCGTGGCGTGGGTTGCGCCTTGCAATGCTTGCATGTCCGCCCGGGGTCCCGTTGATTGCATACACTCTCCGACGACGACAACGTACAAGTATGAGTCTTAGGTTGTCAGCGTGTAGCCGTGTAAGGCGATTCTCATTATGCGCCGTCTGATATGAGAAGGCAGTCAACCGAGCAAGCCGACTTCACCAGACTCGCCGACATAGCAGCGCGTCCCTTCGCATACGACGTTAATAAAGACTTGTACAAAGCGGCAGAACTGAACTGAACTGCACTGGCGTATGTCAGTTCATTCCTGTCGTTTTTAGACGCCTTTAGCTTTCACTTCGTAAGAACTGTGCAATATCTGCTAAAGTACTGCTGAACGATTAAAAATTTTTGTCGCAATTAGTTATGAGATTTAAGAACAGAATGGCCATTGTTTTCACAACAGAAACGACGAGATGTTCTGGAGTCCACCGTGCATTCTCAAAACGTGCATCAAAGAGAACCCCCGACATCCGCCCGAACATTCCCCCTTCTTTCCGCGGTGACGCGTTTCATAGTAATACGTTTATAAACAGACCCGGAACCTGCCATTATGTAGTCTTTATACAGAATAGCATCAGCCTTGAGAAACCTACAAATGTGTGTGATACATTTGAAATACAAAACGCCGCTGCGATATTACAAAGCACGCGGTCTATGCGACTTGGTTCATCAACCGCTAGCTAACTAGGCAAGAGCGTGACATCCCTGCACTGCACAGACCAATGACCACACCATCACATGTAGCACGACCGATGATTATACCACATCACTAACAGCTACTGCCAGCCACTGTATCATTTGCCTCGTATTAGCTAAGTGTTCGCTATCCTTGACTCGACTTCGACTTCTATAGATATCATTTCCGTGCACGTGATTGTTCGCGTAATTTTTTTGATTGTTGGCTATTCTGGCCCCAAAACGCATTGTTTCAGTAGCTTTTACACGTACAAGTTGAAAAAGGTAGTCGTGTTCTTAATATCAATTACTACACTGTGTCTCAAAAAAAGTATCCCGACATTTTCGACTGTAACTTGAAAACCAATTATCAGATTCTCATAATTTTTGGTACAAATATTTCTGACACAACTTGCCATTTCATAGGTCGTACAACCAGAGCATATTTTAAGCGAGGAGTTCCACCAAAATGTTTACTTCGAGTTGAGAAACGTGGAGCCAAAAATTTGGAAATTTGGACTCAAAATCGTGTTTTTGCTTTTGATTCCATACACAACAAATTTAGAAATTTTGGAATCCGACACGTCGGCAACTGTACATTTAGGCTTATACTCTTGCCGTTCCACCCGATCCCCATTCCAAAGGTCAAACTATTGCAACCGTCTTATAAACCGCACTTCGCGCTTTAGGCCTATACCCGTCCGTCTGTCCGTCTGTCTGATGATTATGATTAGAATTAAAAATGATAGAAATTTAAAAAGCGTAGAAAACTAAGAACAGACAAAATTGCTGTGAAATGTGAGCGTTGGTTCACAGCAGAAAATACTGGTGTGCCAATTTACAGTTCGAAACGTCAGAGATAAAAGTCACCGAAGTTCCATCGAAAAAGTCCAGAAACGTCCACGCAAACTTTTGGTTTTCTGCTCCTTTCTGTTCATCAGCATCAGCACCAGTAGGCGTGTCTATTTTGACAAAGCCGGTATACGGCGGGCCGGTAGACACCGGTAAAAAGGCTGCCAGCAACCAACGCGACAGTGCGACGGGGATGACGGCTGCTTTCACACAGAACCGCACCGCGCCGCACAGGTGCGACGTTAATGCAATCGGCGACTGACACACAAAGCCGACGGACGGACGCACCGATCCAGCGAGCCAGCCAGTCCCACGGACCAGAAACGCTTCAGTAGGTGCCACGACGTCCAGGTCTTCCTATTGGTTTAAAGCCTCGTGGTCGATCAACGCCGACAGGCCCCTGGACGGGAAGAGTCCCACAGCCGGATTCGCATTAGTTTCTATTACGCGTGTTAGCGGCGGCGTCAGTAACGCAGCCGAGGTGATCAGGGACGACGTATAACGACACGAGCGTCGAGTGCTGCATGAAACACTGTAGTCTTCATCGACGTCACGTTGCAGCGGCGTGCAACAGCGCGGCGCCGGATAGCCGGCAGCCGCGTAATTGATTCGTGACAGTCAGCGCAGTTCAGCTCACGAGAAACAAAACTACGACTATTGCCTTCCGTCCACCGTCCACGGCGATGTGACAACAACAAAAAAATTATATTCGAAACGATATCGTCTCTATTAAATGCGGATACAAGATTACGATGTCGACTCTGTTTGGTGGAGCTGGGGCGGTAAAAGCCCCAGAAAGGTTTCGGGCAAAAAAACCGACCGCTCGGTTTTCAGTTTTCAGCATTCGGGCGACGGGTGTCCTGTCACTCACTCTAACGTGCTTAATTTCGGGTAACAAAAATCTGCTTGCTAACTCTTTTTGGGGGAAACTGGAGACATTGTGGGAAAAATCCCCCATGCCGAAGAAGTGGCTATATAAAATACTATAGTCAGTAAATGTCATGTTTAAAATGATGCACACACTTCGTAGTCTGTAACATTGGGTGCTTTTGAATAACAGAGCTAACATACACATGTCGGTTAAATTCACTGGTGTACTGTGTGCGGTGCGGCAATAGTGTTAGAATTACAGCCCGTCCCCGGAGCATTCTCAATCTCTGACGCCGCCATCCATTCGCACGTTGTCCCGCATTCAGTACAACTCCGGCATTTTTTCGTCCTGCATTCTGTCGGTTCGTGCGTGTCGGTCGCAACCGTATGAACACAGGATTAATGACACCACAGTAGGCAGGACATGGTAATATAAACAAGGCTAACTAACTAAAGTGGACAGTGAGTGGCGTCGCGAATGCAGAGGCTGGTGCAACGCCTGCGCCCATGCACTGTGGTAAGCTCACTCAATAAATATAACATATGCGACACAACGGCATAATAGATGACTCCGGTGCGAGCACTTTGGCCAGTCGACGAAGACGCACACGGCATCCGGTTGATGCAGTAAGAATGCTCCGTTCCATCCATCTCGTACGGCAGAGGGCCAGCCAGCCACTACCGGTGGTGGTTTATTATTAATGGACATATACGTGAGGGTAATGACAAAAGGCGAATCAGAGCCGGTGTGCAGCTCGGATTGCGATGTATTATATAGGCCTAACTCGATCGCGATTGTTTCTCGGGGGTCATCGCACATGCTCCGTCGAGCGCACAGTCCAGCACCAGGTGTTGCGTCGGCTAACGCGAAATGACGTTAAGCGGCCGCCTCTGAAAGCCGGCTATAGTTAAGTAAATGCGTCGGGGATCTGCTGCGATTTTCGTGATGCGACGACAACGACATCGGTGTTTAATTGTCGTTTATTACGCCACATGCACAACGAATGCCGACAGGGCATGATTCTAATTTAATGTACAGAATAAAGTAAATAAGTAAGTAAGTAAGTAAGTAAAATGTAATTTTATATAGCGCTTATTGTCAAATTAACCGTGCGCGAAAGTATGGATGGCGGCGGTTGCCGACGGAGTCTATGCCCAGTGTTCTTTTTGCGTGAGACGCAACCTACATGTTCGTTCGACAGAATATGTCACCAACGAGAGATTCGTTCTCGTGTGTATCGGACAGCCATGCACTCCCGTCTGACATAATACGCAGCCGTCGTCTCTTCTTTTCTGGACACCTCAGCGGCGCCGATCCTTGCCAGGATGATTAATACCAAGCCCTTCAGGACTGCATTGCTGAAGACTGGAGATGGACGATTGGCAGATCCAGACAAACCTGTCTCAGAACTGTGGAGGCTGACTTGCACCCAATGAATTTTGGCCTGGCAATGGCGGCAAAGCAAGTTGTTGATTTAAATGTTTAAAGGGTATAGCTTTTTTTAAAAAAACCCGTTTCAAACCTGCAGAGCGTCATCTGACATATGGATCACACAGACACAGGTGAACTCGTCCCTCCTCAACCCCAGCCACACAGGCCGGTACTCGATTTATTCCCTCTAGGGATGAAAGGCTAAGTTGACCTTGGTGTTGGTTATAAAACACTGAGATGTTCGCACAGAGTCACCTATCCAAGTGCTAACTACTTGATGGCGTTCTGGCCGGGAGTCGAACCAACGATTTCGCGATTGCAAGTCCAACGTTCTACCGTTCAACTATCGAGTTGGTCGCAGTTCGTCACGAGATCGTATGAAAAGATGCGGTTAAGCATGGACTACTAGATTGCTATTATGGAGTAGTCCATGGGAATTATCTGACACACGCGCTGCTCGTGACGCATCAATCACCACGCGACGATTGCAACGGACAGACTGCTGACCACGGTCGGCAGATGTCAGCACCGTCGAGTTGCTTATGGCAACACGAACACGTCTTCACCTTTACCCCCGCAACCATGACTGCGTTCCGACAAATTAATTTGCGGTCACTATCAGTATAAATCCCGTTTGCTGGCAGTAAGCAGTTATTTGTCTTGCCTATACAGTATTGTACTTTTTACTTTTGTAACGATTTTAATTGTGCTTATAATTATTTGTTACGTATTTTAGCTTCGGTGGTTTTGGTTCAACCGCAGACGGATTATTATTATACCAACTTCAGTCCAGCATTTGTGCTGCTATGTTTTAAAGTAAACTCCACTGATCGGCTGTTATAAAAAATTTTAATGCAAACAAAAATGCAATCGGAAAAGTCGCAGTTACGTCGTCTGTACAAAATTGCAGCAAATCGCACGTTAAAATAAACTTAATATTTCGGCGAAAAAAACATAGCCCTATACTTTCGCTTGTCCACTTGCGCTAAAGTCACAGGTCTCGAAAAAAGAGGAGGCAAAAATAAAAAATAAAAGGTTAGAAAAAGTGGAAAATGACATGATGTAAAAAGATAAAAAAGAAAGGTGGAATTTCGTCCCGTGACGACATTTTGTCACAAACTTCTTGGCTCTTGATGTCTAAGTGTGTTTGTTTTTGTATTTGTAACGCCAACTCAGTATTCACTTCCAGAATTGTAGTTTCATTTAGACATTATCAGCAAGCTTCATAATGCTATGAAGCTCGCTGACGTAATGCGTGAATAAAACTCTACAAGTTGCAAGTAGAGACAATCGTGAAAAGATCGTCGGTGGCGGGACATTATCACGTACAGTGTAAATAAATTTGCCATCGCCGCCTCTGCGACGGTCCTGAGCGGACGCTAGCAGTACAGATTGACATAGAAGCAATCGAAGATCGTCAGTGTGCGCGGATTCCCCGCGGCCAGCTCAACGCTTGCTCTCTCCCTCAGACCGTGAAGGTGCACATCCAATCCTCGTGCAAGCGTCCTGCAGCCCGCAAGTCATTAACGCCGCCGGCAACAACAACAACGACATCTGCCGGTCGCCGTCTGCACCGACCCCTCTTTCACTGTCGCGTCCCGCGGCAGCCAGGGTTCTGCGGCAGGCGTCTGTCTGTCTGTCCGTCTGTTCGTCGGATGATAGGATTTGACGAGCACGCCGCTCGACCGTGTTGCCGAGCATCGTCGATCGATGGTCAGAGTGCTTATAGCGGTGCGCACATGTGCGACAAAACGAAAACAAAACAAAAACTAAATTGCACGGAAGTAAGTAAGTCCGTAGGTAGATAAATTTTATAGCGTTTTAACAGTACGTAAGCCTATAACCTTAAGCAGGAGAAGTAAAATGTTCGATATGGCGGATAAATGTAAAAAAAAGTTTGTGCGCTGTTTTTTGGATAGCTAGAAAAAGCGTTCTAAGTTTCAAATGTAGAAATTACTGTTTCGAATTTTAGGTTATGTTTTAATTTGTTGTTATATTGCACACGGACGAGCGGCATAATCTGTCTGACCATCTGCAACAGGACACAAAGAAAACTTTAAAGCAACTGCGAATCGTCTTCTTCGCTGCTCACTGGTTATTGACTTATCTACACTGTGTCTCAAAAAAAAGCATGTGACTACATTTTTTGCAATAACTGGAACAATGAATGTCCGATTATAATAATTTTTGGCACACTTATTAGTGAGACTATATGTCATCGAATGG
>Ga0056128_1006303_pt1 | contig 14979 bp, 8 predicted proteins | sample WorMetLIZISLAND2_FD_71113 | JGI IMG/M metagenome (GOLD analysis project Ga0056128, IMG submission 71113) | Marine gutless worms symbiont microbial communities from Max Planck institute for Marine Microbiology, Germany - Olavius geniculatus... ...
ACAGGGGTCTTCAGGGGAGAAATTTACATGACACCATTGCATAGCCCGGACCGAAATAGGGGGGGGGGTAGGTGCAAACAGCGCGCAATTATCTTTTACGGTGACCGAGTTATAGTCAATTTTGTCCCAAAATTCGTTGCCATACCAACGGGGGGTCGGCAAAGGAGAAATTTGAATAACATCATCGGATAGGGCGGGCCCGAAAATAAAAAGGCATGTGCAAAGAGGGAGCAATTATCTTTCACGGGGGCCGAGTTGTAGTCAATTTTGACCCAAAATTTGTTGCCATGGCAGTAGTCGGCAGGAAAGAAATTTAAATGACACCATCGGATAGCCCGGGCCCGAAAACAGGGGTGTATGTGAAAACAGCGCGTAATTATTTTCCACCAGGGCCGCGCTGTAGTCAATTTGTATCCCAAAATTCGTTGCCATGGCAACAGGGGTCGTCAGGGGAGAAATTCAAATGACACCATCGGATAGCGCGGGCCCGAAAATAGGGGGATAGATGCAAACAACGCGCAGTTATCTTTTACGGGGACCGAGTTATCAGTCTTGCGGTCTGAAACCGTGGTCGTATGACAAGACCGGTTTCGGACAGGTATTGGTCTTATACTTTTAGGTCTTGGTCCTGCAGCTTTGGTCTTGTTTCCGTCATTGCTCTAAACACTGCGACCGAAGTGAACCGTACAAAATAATAAAAAAAACAAGAAGTCCAGCTGTCGCTAGGATAGTCGACCGTACTGGTTGTCAGTGACTTTCTAAGTCATGCGAGGTATATGACTTTCATCTCATCTGATAAAGCGTATGCGATTTTCTATTAGTGAGTAATATATAGCAACAGTGGCCCTATCTTGCACCGTTTAGCCACAATATCGCGTACCGATCTTCAAGGTCATCCAGGGTCAATGATTTTCGTGTAATCTGAAACTGTGTATGCCACTTTCTATTATAATGATTAATAGTAACCTTGGCCTTATCTCTCACCGCTTCCGAGATACGGCTACTTATAGCTTGAAACTTTCCATTAAAAATTGCGGCCAAACCGCTGCGTATGGAGACTTGGTTACTGTTGACAGTCTATACGAAGTCGCTAACGCCCTATCTGATGGTACCATCGCTGACCCCCTACGATTTACCGTCTAGAAACATTACCGCACGATTGGCATATGCGTTATGACCCTTCAAGGTCATCTAAGGTCAATGATTTTCATGTTATTTAAAAGGCAATATGCAACTTCCTATTAGCCTAGTGATAAATAGTAACCTGCCTCGCACCGTTTAACCACAATACATTTGTTACAGACGACGACGACGACGAACGAACGGACGAAAACCGTGCCAAAATCGCTTACAGTACAGCTGTAACGCGTCAAAATTACGGCCATTCTGTTTGCGCATGTCTGATCTGTGGATTATCCCATGGGTAATTCAGATCAGCAGATAGTACTCAAACGTTGACGATTACAATTAGGGCCTAGTAGGCTTACCGTACTGTAGCGACGGTTCGATCTAGACTGAAGTCGGGATAGGGCAAGTTCCAAATTCTGCTTTAGACCTCCAGTTTCATGGTTTCTGTTTGAACCAGCACAATCTTCAGTGACACAGTAGTCTTCAGAGCCCCGCAGTTACAGTAACTTTAGATCCGGCTCACGTGCCAAACTTTGAACTGCAGATTTTTCTTGCACTCCACCCGTAAACACGCCTTGCCTTATTCAATTCCCGCCCCATTTCTTGAGGTAGGCTAAAGTGACACGTTTCTTCATAAATATTGTATCAGATGTTACGATTTTAGTCAACTTTCGTTGTATATTCACACTATTTTAGTCTATTATACATGCACACGTTCTTGCGTTTTGATAAGCTGCGTTATGGCCAATTCCATGGTTCCTACTGCTTTGCAGAATTCATTTTTCCTGACTTTTCTCTGAGTGATTTTCAAGACAAAATGAATCGTTTTCCCTGACTAATTTGTTCACGCGAAATACCAATATCGGTTTTCAATCGCTTGCAAACTAGAAACAAGAACAACGGAACAAGTTCAAAAGTGGATTTACAAATAATCTGCCAGCAAAGCGAGCGACTGCGTACAACAGTTCAATTTTTTTTGCATTTTTGTAAACTTTTGCACTTTGGTACTTTTACATTCCCGCACCGTCTTAGTTTTCCACTTCCCCTGACCGTAGGAACCATGTAATTCACAACTACGAGGCTACGACGCCGACGCGACAACTGTCGAGTCGAGTTGGCTCGCGTTGACGTGGTAGATGCGAATCGGCCATTAATAAACGAACACGATGATTGATGCTGGTGTACAAGTCTGTGAAATGCGTACGTACGTTGCGAAGCTTTCTGTTGCGTTTGTTGCAGTGCTGAACAAATGGTTTCACGAGCGCGGACAGGAGTTCTGTCGTCGCTGTGCAATGATCCAGTCGGAGTAGAAACAAACGACTGCAGTCTTGTCCATACTGCCGACTTGATATTATGCATCATATGCACGGCACGGCGACAGTTTTAACCGTAGTTTTTAGGTCCCTCATAACTTTTACCTTTAGTTCGTATTTGTGGTCAGACTTTAGACCATCACGCAATTCTTGCTTTTTTGTTGTTGCTGCTGCCTTGTCTTTTGATTAATGTTCAACTGGCATTACTCAAATTAGAACAAGACGACAAGCAAACACCAATTAGCTAGCGCAGACACTGAGAAAACTGCAAAGATGCCACTTGGTGTAGATTTATACACATTTAAATTCGTATGTTCACAGTACGATATATTGTGCACGTGCTTGCGTTTTGACAAGTCGCTGTAATAAACGAATATGGACGAATGAATGCGCTACTGACATTTTCACAAACACGGTGGAGACCGTGTTGAGCGAAAAAATTAAGGATTTTTCAAGGACCCATTATTGTGATGTTTTACAACGTCGCGTTAAGACATTTTTGGCATCGTATGAAAACAATTTTACATCGCGGTAACGATGATTTTGAACAAATGAAATACGAAGACGACTTTCAAGACCCTCTGGGACATCAAATTGTAAAAAAAAATTCAAAACCCAATTTGGTTTTCAAAAACTTTACAAAAAGTGGGAAAGCGGAAATTTTTTTCAGGAACTTTTAAGAGCCCGTGGCCACTCCGCAAATATTTACGAACCGGACATTTTGTGCGTAGCTTAGCGGTAATTTTTATTTGTCTTAACAGCTCAACGAGGTGTTAGACTTATAAGCTTTCAACTACAATCCATCAATTAACAATGGTTGAAAGTTAAGCCTACGGTAATCTGTTGTACGATTGGAACAGAAGTGACACGCTACAACTATGCTGTAGTGTAGGGCGTCAATGGCACGATGTGTCGTCTGTCTATCCGTCTGTAACAAATGTATTGTGGCTAAACGGTAGGTCGTAGGGGAAAATGTTTTACACGAATAATTAGCCCCGTATGTCATAAACCTAGGCATGCAAAATTTCAGAGATGTAGTGCAAAGAGAACATTCTCAAATTCGGGGTTGAATGGAAGGGGAAGAAAAATGTGCGTTGTCAATGGAAAACTGGCCATATCTCGGAAACTCTGAAATATTCGGCCAAGGTTACTAGCCTATAGGCATACTAGTCACTAATATGCCTTGTCAGATAAGATGGAAATCATTGACCTTGGATGACCTTGAAGGCCGTTACGCGCTACTCTGGCTAAAAGGTGCGAGATATGGCCTAGGTTGCTAATGATCACTAATAGGAAGTGGCATGTTGGCTTTCAAATGACATGTAAATCATCCACCTTGGATGACTTTAAAGGTCACTGACAACTATTACGGTCGGCTATCCTAGCGACAGCTGGGCGTCTTGTTGTTCACGCTTCAATACTTTTGTCACGATTCGTTATGCTGATCATTAATCGTTTTCAACCACTGGCCTCGTGTCAGGGGTAGGAGGAAAGGGGGGGGGGCAAATGCCCATCCTTGTCGGGAAATCTTCATCCAAAAATGCAAAGGTCTGGGCATGAAAACCGATTTGGCGGAATTTATAGGAGTAACATTAAAATTTTCAGCACCGATAATCTGCTAAGTCGGAAATTTGCAACTGCCAGTAAAAAAATTCCGTCGAAAATTTGCAGCAGTGTCTGACAGAAAATCGCAACATCATGTCGCACCAAATTTTTTTACGCGCGAGAGCTAGCATAGCATAGCAACCAAAACAGCTCTGGAACCGGAAATCTATCGGCAAGACTAGCTTAAAATTTCCTGTCAAAAACTTGGGGAAGTCGCACCATAATTTCACTTTATCGTCAATAGAAAACCACATGGTTTTAAAATAATGTCAAAATTACGTCGTCACACAAAGTGTGCACAATAGGGCCTATGACAGGATAATGGCAGAGATATTATGCATAATTTATTCAGCTCAGTTTCGAGAACCACCACTGCAGCAAACGTGATGAAACCATTAGACGCTAATAGTAAACTGGACACCCCTACCCTACCCTATAGGCCTATCCCTTTTTGTCCCATATACGTTTTAATCATTCTTTACACTCACTAAATCACTGTCTCAACAAATTGGACCCCCGATACTTTTAAAAATAACTCCAACAATCCTGATTCAATATCATAATATTACAAAAAATTGCCAATTAATCAGCAGTATTCAGCATTTGTTGCTTTGTGATAAATACTAACGACGGAGTACCAGCTCACGTTTTTCTGTGGCATCCATAGTAGACGCAACTACACTGTGTCCGGTAAAAAATGACCCCCTAGACCAGTGCTGTCCAACCTTTTTGACACCGTGGGCCACTTAGTCAATTTTCCACCAGCTGGCGGGCCGCAATCAAGGGGGACATGGCGAGCGCGCGGAGCGCGAGCCTATAAGGAGGGTCTGGGGGCGGAGCTTCCATCGGGGTCCAGGGGCACAGCCCCTGGTCGGGGGGTCAGGGCAGCGAAGCCCCCCTGAAGCTGAAACACTTTTTGCTTTAGAATGTTCAATGGAAACCGCAAATTCGCCCATTTTTCTGAAATTTGGAAACGTAAAAGACCATCAAACATTGTTGAATTTTGCAAGTTGATTTCATCTGACTAATCACCGGACCAAAACTACAATTTACGTGGGACGATTGCGGGCCACATGTAATCCCCTCGCGGGCCGCATGGTTGGACAGCACTGCCCTAGACATTGTGCAATAAAAATAATTTTGGTAAGAAATAATATTTTTCAACGAAATTTGGCAATCGCTTCAGGAATTTTGGGGGGGATTAAGTGTACAGAACTTTATTCAAATTCATTCAGATTTGACATTTTTATTGCACGATGTCTAGGGGGCCAGTTTTTTTAGCGGACACAGTGTACAAGGTAAAACTGCAGTGGAACGTCAGCGACGGAATTTTAATTCATTAATTAAACACTTGTTCGAGCTATTTGAGGATGCAACAGGGATCTGGTTTTTTTGAAACTCAGAAAATTGAGGCAATTTGTAGCTACAATCAATGGCCATGAAGATTATGAAAAATAAAGAAAAAAACGCACACAACAGAATGCATTATGCTTCTATTAATGGCTGCAACTTGTAGAAGTTTAATTGCAACTCTCTGACTATTACCCAACATTGCAAAAAAACAAACTTTTACAATCAACAAAAGCTATAGCACAGACTGTTTCATATGTATGGTAGTTTAACCTTTTACGGCCAGAGGGCACATATCTGCATGTGTTCATGCAGGCAACGGCTTTGTCAGTTAAAAAAGTGGGCTGGACAAGAGGTTGCAATTTTCCGACAAGTAAAAAACGTAAAATTTTCTCACAAAGGAGATTGTGCTTATGCAAAGTTTTGACTCTGCCCCTAAATTTCCGCAAAATGACAAGCATCAGCCCGAAATTTTGCTTTTTTTTGGCGAAAATTTAGATTTAGGTGGGCAGCTGTACCCCTGTCACCCCGGCTGTAAAGGGTTAAACTACCAAACTACCATCCATGCAAATGACGCGCAAAAACAAGTGACTTAGAAAAACCGAGTATATGCAAAAAGCAAACAAAAAAACACACGAAGAGCAAAAACAGCTGTGCAAATGTCAAATGCCATAGTCGAAGTAACAAAAGATTCGAATGATAACTTCTGAAGCAGATCAATTCGAATGGTGTATTGCACTCGGCTACTTGCGCTACAGAGACGCTAGACACATAACAACAACAAGCTTCAACATGGCGTCGTGAACTCGTGGATTAAAAAAAGTAGATGGGGAAGAAAGTTGCAAATTTCCAACAAAGGAAATTATAGATTCTCAAAATTTCAATCCTGTCCCTTATTTTTTTTCAAAAATATGAAGTTTTTTACCCCAAATTATGCATTAAAATTTTTTTTTTTCAACAGTGCAAAATTTAGGGGGAAATTTCCAAACATCTGCTACGAATGGTGCAGCCACCTGGCAACTACAGCAGATTATGCTCTACTTCCAATGTTGAAGAATCCTGATGACCCAGAATCCACACGAGAATATAGATTGTCACCAAAATCTTAGCTACTCAGTCCATCAAAATTTCAACAAAATCCCTTCGTAAATCTTCACAGTTATCTTATCTTATCTTAGCTAAATGGACAGATACAGATCATCGAAAAACAAAATGTCTACACTAAGGGTAACAAGTCATAAACCGGAAAAATGATAACTTTGGTTGGTTTAGTGGTGATGCATTGTGTTTGATCACAGTTATACTTTACACTGGGCCCAGTCAGTACTTGGACTAGAATATCTGCAGGCAGGTAAACCATCTCAATGTGTTAGCAGCCAGCAGGCCAACTCAGCCTCCTACCCTCTGCGGGACAGGAAAATGAGTAGTCAGTTGCGGGCCAAGTAGTAACCGCAAATTGTGCCGGCAAATGTACTAGATCTACTGTGGCTCAAGCCGATTAGGTAAAGGTAAAGGTATCCTGTACTCAATATGAGTGCAAGAGCCGGATCTGATCCGGGTCTCTAGGCAGTCAGCTCGCAGGTGACATAGTCATAAACCTGTTGGTAGGCTGCCACTACTTTTCACCAGGCCTGCGGTTACCTTCCCAGCCGGAGAACGTCGTCGCCCTTTGACCGGTACCAAATTATACTGCTTGGTGACAGAAGCACAAGTGTGCAAACAAACTGCCCAGAGTCGTTACCTGGCAGTGCACCGAACAAGAGTCGAACCAGGGACCTCGCAGTCACCAGTCCGGCCCGCTACCGCTATACATACCACAAAGCTACATTTCAAGCTGATTGGCTTGGTCACCAAGGTCGCTGGCTGCACGGAATTCACGAAATAAACCAGGCAGATTCTTGCAATGGCTGTGCCATGACGACAGCATCATAAATATCGAACCATAGACTATTACCATTACATGGATAAAAATGGTTAAATGGCATAGCTCTTCAGAGAAAACCCATCTCTGAGTCATGGAGCGTCTCCTGCCATATGCCAGTGTTACCTCTCACCTGAGAGACGAACGTGCCCTGCCAACAGCCAGACAGGCCTTACTGAATTTACCCCGGAGGGATAGAAGGCTGAGTTGATCTTGGTGTTGGTTATATACCTAGATAGTCTACCTGTCCGCAGACAGTCACCCATCCAAGTAGTAATTACTTGATAGCAACTTGACCGGGAGTTGAACCCACAACCTCATGACCTTCTAACCATTATACTACCAAGTCACCGTTACTGCTATATGTGAACTGAGGTGAAGACTCACTGCGCTTTTCATCATCAGGACTGTGGTCGTCATCGGACGGTGTTCTTTCACGTCGTAGATGACGTCTCGGCACTACGGTGGGCTTTTCCGCTCGACTTCCCGACCAACAAATACACAGCACGAGTACACTGCAGTGAACACCGAGGCTTAACTGTCAGATCAAATCAAACTAAAAATTCTGTGTAGAGCCCAACGTAAGGCCGCCCGGCGCCGTAAGAACAAGTGGGGAAAAACATTTAGAGGGAGCAGTCACGTGGCCTCAATGCACTGGATTTCGGAAATACCACAAAGTCTTGGTTCATGGCTGCTAATTCAGCAAGCTGTCGATGATTGTGGTAAAATGTCGATCTCCCCAAAACCCCTCAACGGATCTCGCTAAAATTTGGCCTCAATTCCTTCTAGGTAATTATTGTCCTTACCCCCAATTTTGGTCTTGGACTGCTGTCCAGTTTCAATGAAGCGAAAGATGAAATAAAAGAAAGTAATTAAAAAAGTGAAACATAAGGTCTCCTATTGCTGCACACCGGCATCCTAATGAAGCTCAACTATCCATCAGACCACCAAGACTGATTAACAGAACACCAAATTCTGACTGTCTCGCATTACTGCAATAAGTCATTCAAATACTCTATCTTGCTACATCTTAGCTTTGACCCAGTGGTTGACTGAAGGAAAGGGGTAGGGGGGAACCCCCACTCCTGACTGGATGCATCCCAAAACAAGTTAAAATTTTGCACAAAAACGCAGTATTTTTGCAAAAAAATTCCGCCCCAGGCCCTGCCCTCTACCCTTCCGCCCCCATTCCAGATTTGTGTTGCACCAACTATTAAGTAAACCAGAAGACGCTCGTTAAGAGTGCATATATCTCCGCCAATTCATGTACACTGACAGACCATGGTTCCTACCACTCTGCAGAATTCATTTTCCCTGACTTTATAGGACAAAATGAATAGTCTTCCCTGACTAATTTGCTCATGCAAAATGTCGATTTTTTGAATCGCTTGTAATCAGACTAAAAACAAGAGCAGCAAAACAAATTTAAAAGTGAAAGTACAAATAATCTGCAAGCAAAGCGAGCAGAAAAAACTCAGAACTGCTGTATGCAGTGCGGGTGCAAAAGTTCTGTTTTTTTCTGCATCTTTGTCAACTTTTGCACTCTGGTACTTTTCCCTGACTTTCCCTGACCCCCTGAGTTTTCCCTGACTTTGGAATGTAAAATTCCCCGACTTCTTCTGATTTCCCCCCGTCTTTCCCTGACTTCCCCTGACCGTAGGAACCATGACAGACAAACACACACACACACACACACAACGACGGACAGATCGACCAATCTCATAATCTCCTCCAATTCACTTCGTTTCATTGGCAGAGATAATAACTACAGAAGTCATAACGTGTTTCTATTAAATCTGTTATGTTTTTATCTGACTCTACACTCAATGAGCAACATTCTCTCATTCTTAACACACATACTAAGCACCACGGAAAAAAAGACCAGTAGATAAAATTCAAAGAATACTTAAATGCAACTGAGAGGCAAAATAAAAAGCAAAAGCTAATAGTGGAGTATGCAGTAAGGTTAAAACAGCAAAGCATATCAAAGAGATTCACCTTTTCTTTGGCACTGGAATATACCGTTCTTCTTCAGCCATGGTGACATCTAGCAGACAAAAAACAAGAAAGCCTAGCAAAGAGAACACGCGACAGCAGTGCATGTATGAAGGCCCACTGCTCACTGGGGTGTTCACGCTAAGTTAATATACAAATACCGAAATCTCGATCTGCATTGCATGACGAGTTAGTTGCGCGGCGACACCTTGCGAATGCTACAGAGTTGTGTCGCAGCCCAAAATCGCCAAAAAATCCATAAAAAACCCCTGTTTTGGCGTTCAAGGTCATCCAAGGTCATTGCCCTGGGTGGCAATCAAAAGCCCGTGTACAACTTCCTATTAGTGATTAATAGTAACCTAAGCCCTACCATGCACCGTTTCTGAGATACAGCGACTTATTGGCTCAAAATCATAAAATTGTCCTACCCCCCTCTCATTTTGCACCCTTGCTAGGGGTGATCCCTTTCGAATTTATAGAAAAGCTTTACGGTTCCTAAAACTAGTGTCTTCCAAGCAGTTGAGGGTGAAAATTTGGTAATCCTAGCTTGCACCGTTTTTGACTGATCCACTCGTGTGACAGACGAACGAACAGACGGACAGACAGATGGACAGAATTGCGATGTCTAAGATGCGCTATAGCAGTACCTGCTGTCGCGCGTAAAAACACCGTAAAAACCAGACAGGACTCTAAAACAGTTAACAAACAAGTTGGCTAAAAATGCCGTACATGAAGATGACAAACTAAGTGACAAAGTATAAAATTGCAGGAAAATGCAGAACATGAAAGATATTGTACAAAAACAGATTACATTACAATGCAGTGTTCAAGTTTTTTTTCAATACAACATAGAAAAACACAGAATAATACGAATAACTAACGTCACTTCGTAGGTTAGAGGTAACTGAATTAGGCTGACCACCACAGCAAAAGTCATTGTGAAAACAAACCATACAAATCGCTTTTGATTGCTAAAATGCACAACAAAAATATCGATGCTAAATCTAAATGTGTGCAATATATTCAGCCGTCTAAAAACATCGCTTTTATGTCTTGCAATTTCGTGTCCTCCTATTTCATTTCATGGCCTGTCACTTGGTTCATCAATTTCACGTCCACAAATTATGATTATCTGTCGTCTTTATTTCCACCATTTTCGGTGTCTTCAACAAACCAACTAGTGTGCATAAAATCCAGCAAATCAGCCAAAAATGGACACGTTCCACTTTCAATGAATGTTGGTCTCACGTGAGGGTCCGAAATGCTGTCTATAATAGAGTAGTATTAGTGAAGACAATGTTGACGGTGCTGTCATCGTGGCGCTGCCACTTTCAGGCCCATCGAGAGGGTGGGGTAGGGGGTAAGTTACCCCAAACCCCACAACGTTTGGGGGCCCTGCTGTCACTCAAATATAAAGCACACCAGAATGCGCCATTTAAAAAAAAAATCAAAACTTTTCTCTGCAGAGGGACCCGCGGGAATGTTTCTCCGGGCCCCGCTGTGGCTCTCAACGGGCGGCCTGGCCACGGCGAGAGTTCACTTGGTTCGTTTAATGAATGCAACATGATGACGTAACAAAAATACAAAACATAGCAAAATGCAACGTGATTCTACAATAATACATTCACTATAAATCCATTTACTAAGCTCAGATGCATGAACTTGTGCTATAGACCAAACTTAGCTAGTTACTGACAAAGTACAATAATATACTATAGAACAGTTTATATCACCTTCAGAGCCGTCCCCTGCTGCAGAATCAAACTTCATGCTAGAAAAACACAGCAACGCAATATGTCAAAAACAATGATAACATTTCTACTTGCTCAAAGCTGCACAGAAAAACTTACAGAGAAAGCTGATGAATTGGAATAAAGCTGTAGCAAATGGTCCAAGAGAACAGTGCCGATGACAAAAAACTGTCACCGGTAAAAAAGACTTATGGACAAGATACTCACTGAGTGACAATAAATGTGCTGCAGGTTAACATGGAAACAAGTCTTTTCAAACAATCATAGCACTGACTAACAACTGCAGACATAAAATCCCACAGACATAAAATCGCCAATCCCGGCGATAACAGCCGGGATAAAAACCCGGCTGTTTTCGCCGGGATTGGCAGCATTCCAATCCCAGGATTTCAGGATTACAAACAAGAAATCCGAGATAATGCTCATGAGATGTGCTACAGCCTATGGCAGTTCCTGTTCGCAGGTAATCTTGGTCTATCTCCATCCATTTTGTCGCAATTCACTCTTCCGCAGATGTCTTTTAAAGGGTGCCCATCTTTCTCCCTTTCATTTGGAGGGACCCCCCCACCCAGCAGCAGGGAGTTGAATGGTCACGTGACTGATGACGTCACGTGACCCCAAAAGGTCAAGGTCGTGACCCCATTATCTTTGAGGCGCTATATCTCCGTAACGGTGCCAGATAGATGCATACATCGAGGTATAACAACACAAATGGCAACTAGCGTCATCAACCATTATGCCTATTGAAAATTTTTTCCTCTCAGTTCCTAAAATCGGGCAATATTTTATGAACTTTGAGGAGACAATTTCCAGTAACGACCTCGATGCCATTAGTATAATATTAAACGGGTCTTTATTAGACGCCAGGTTTCTAATACAAGTTGAAAGGAACGAAAAAGCCTTTGAAAGAACACGAAAGAAAATGATGCGCGCGAGGAGTACATTAGATTGGTCACAATCTAAAAACAAAATAAAAATAAAAACTGTCTTGTGACAGTTACATTCACTCCCAGTATCTACCGAAGTTAATCGAGTAAGGCTACTAAAATGATACCAAAGAATGACAAATTTGTAAGCCTAATCCGAATGCAAAAAAATATGACAAATTGACTGACAAATCAATGCCAGGGTTGCAATCGCAAGTATTGATAAAAAAACACAATAAACATAAAAAAAATACAAAAACAAAGAAAACTAAACAAGAATATGCCTCGAGGTTTCCTAATACAACGCTTTCTACCTGTGAATGCCGATGTTCTGGTCCACAACAAATGGCATCAAAACAAATCATAAACGCAGTTACCGTAACGCAATAGTAAAAATACTGACAGAAGTACCTTGGGACGGACTCGATGACTTTGGATGCGGCAGTTTCAGCAATCGCTGATAATTCGTGATCGGTTTCAGCTCTCAGTGGTGCCTTAGCCTGCTCCTTCATCATCATGTCATCAAACAGCCGAGACGCCCTGGACTCATGCAGACCCACTCTCTGAGCCAACGGCGGCGGTATGTTGCCATTACCTTCACCAATGGTCTTCTGCTTCTGTTTCCAAGACCGGTACGAAGCGTACGAAGTAGTGGCCTCCTCGGCTGAGCTGAAAGTGACTGCATAAATGTCATCAGCTGCTGAAGCATTGTCGGAGTCTAAAGACTGGACGCCTGCTCCGGTTAACACTAGTTTCATCTGACTATTAGCAGTCTCTTTTGCCTTCCGTGGTTTCCTCAGCCTTTTGCTTTCATTTCCTCCCACCTCATCTTTCTTTCCACCAGCAGCAGCAGCCCGTCCCCAGCTACCTTTCTGCACTTTTCCTCCTCGGCCTTCCACCGTCAAGCCTTTGTTTCTGCCCCGACTGGCAAGTGGCTTCCTGCTGGCTAGCTCACCGAATCCAGCTGAAGATCGTGGATCAAAATCACTATCACCGGCGTCGGCATCGAGTACCGGGAATAAGACACTCTGTTTTGTTGCGGGGGGCTTAGACAGACCCTGGTGGGGCTCTCTCTTGCGAATCATGTTCTCATTGTAGTCGGTGATGTCACAGTCAGACTTGAGATCGGGAAGGTAAATGCAGAGGCTGCTCCCAGACTCGGACTCAGCTACGCCTGTCACAGCTATGTCTGGAAGATCGGTTGTACTGCTGCTGGCCTGATGACTCCTAGCCTCGGCCGGTCTCATGTGATTATGATTAGTCAGCTTGACAAGCTTGCCCCATAGATTCTGCTTGGTCTCCGGCGGCTGGTTCAGAAGAGCAGCTCTGTGACAGCATCCTGTGATGTACGTCAAGTGATCTGAAACGTTCTGATCATGCACGGCTGGATCTACGACATCCGGGCGAATGAACGGATACTTCCGTGTGGCCTGCACATCACATTATGTCGCTACATGGTGGCACGGTGTAGCGGTTAATGCGTTTTGTCCAATCGACGAAATTGCTCTATGCCAGGCCAAGTTAGTACTTGGATGGGTGACTGCCTGAGGCCAGGTAAACCATCTCGGTATGTAACCAGCCGCCTAGGTCAACTCAGCCTTCCCTCCCTCCGGAGTAGGTAAATCGAGTACCAGCCTATCTCGCTGAGGTTAAGGCAGGGTGCATTCCGCATCAATCACTGCCATTACCAACACTGACGGTCCACACTCTTACGTGACTGCTGCCTGATAAAACCTCTTCTCTTTAGCTCCGGTTTTCACTTGTACTAAATTATGCAGATTGGTGACAAAACCAGCAAAGTTTTGGTTACACAAAAGCCAAACTTACACCAACTGTTATGCTAAAAAGTTGAATAATGAAAAAAATGATGCCAAATAACTGACCGTTATGAATAAATGCAATAGACAAATACTGTTTTACACATTACAGCACATCACCGAAGTAACAGACTACGATGGAAATGTTCAACAGACCCATCCAGTGTTTATAAACAAATATTTGCTGCGAAACTGTGTTCGTTGGCACAACATTTGACTAATAACATGCTATCGTTCCACAGCTTTCAAATAACATCGTAAATCATCGTGCATTATTTAAACAATACGCGATATGAGAAAAAAGCTAATAATCGACGCGAATTACCATGTAAAAGAATCCAAAAACTGCAACTACGCAAATGTTCTGCCAACAAACACAGTCTCGCAGCAAATTATTTATAAACACCGGATGCATGTATAACGAGTTGACATACAGGCCGCCTTAGATCAGGAACCGCTAACAACAACATCCCATTCCACACTGCCACTTACTAACGACTCGGCTCAAAAGCTCATTATATTCATTCTAACAATCCACGGAACTGTCAGTCCTGGGTAACTCAACAGATATTCAGCACTCACTAACACTTCAAAGTTCTGTAATTTTCTGTTATTACAAAAACATGAATGGCGAGATACTTACAGCGACCGAATAATATCTACAACAGCAGAAAACAACAGCGACAAGTAAATCCCAGCTAACACAAAGGGGAACGCGCAACAGCAGTGCATGTTTGAAAGTCCAGAAATACAAAATCAGTCGTCAGAGGATGCCAGACGACCGTTGGATAGTGTTTTACTTGTACTCACCAGATGGCGCCACTATCTCGCTCTGACAACGCCATATCGGCTGGATATCGCAGATTTTCCCTACCCCCCGCTCATTTAGCGCCCTCATTCAGAGTGACCTCTTTCAAATTTATGGAAAAGCTTTACGGTTCCTGAAACCAGAGTCTTCCGGGCAGCCGATGCCCGACAGTGAAGATTTGGTGGTTCACTAACATAAACAGCATTCGAATCAGGCTGATTGTTGCATGAAACTTTTTCAGTCTGTAGCTGGATTTACCAAAGTGGGGCTTCTTGGCATCTGATTTTACGAAAGCCCTGACATCTACGTTTATGAATTTCTCATTTGGGTCTGTGAATATACTATAGTCTAATCTGTGGTAGCCG
>Ga0056128_1006304_pt1 | contig 14979 bp, 5 predicted proteins | sample WorMetLIZISLAND2_FD_71113 | JGI IMG/M metagenome (GOLD analysis project Ga0056128, IMG submission 71113) | Marine gutless worms symbiont microbial communities from Max Planck institute for Marine Microbiology, Germany - Olavius geniculatus... ...
TCTCTCTCTCTCTCTCTCTCTCTCTCTCTCTCTCTCTCTCTCTCTCTCTCTCTCTCTTTCTCTCTTTCTCTTTCCTTTAGGCTGGTTTAGATCCCTTGAACAGCCACACAGGTTCTCCGTCTCCACTCGGCTTTATTCTCCACAGCCATCAGGTCAACCCGCAAGTCCTCCATCTTGTACTTCACGACATCGATCCACCTTTTTCTCTGTCTTTCCCTTCTGCGTTGTGTACGTACGTCTGCCTCCAAGATTCTCCTGACACAATCCTTTTAAAGTATTTTTGAAGACTGCAATCACCTGCTGCCCATCTGATTCATTTTCCAGTAGGACAGCGCACCAGCACACACCACGTGCAGTGCATAGAACTGTCCAGATTTTATCACAAAGGACCAGTGGCCTGCAAATTTGTCGGTTATAAACCCAATGCACTATCACGTGTGGGGTGCAATGTTTGAGGTTAAGAGCAAGCTTGAAGAAAGCTGAAAACAATAGCTAAACTTAAGAAAGCGCTTTAGGTTATTTTTTGGAGCAACCTGCCATAGGGACTGATTTACAAGGCTGTGAAGGATTTCTCAAATTAAGCAACTAATGTGTTGCAGCTGGTGGTGGACACTTTGAACATTCACAATGACAATGAAATTCTGGCATCTAATTATTAGTTAACTCTGTTGTTTCAACGATGTCATTTTTTAATGCTGAAAAATTGGTAGGTTTTGCCATTTTTTAACAATATCATATTTCACTTGGCAGTTGGCTGTAAAACATTTTACTATGTTAATGTGTAAAATTTCAAATTAAAATTTTAAGCGGTTGCTGAGAAACCAGCGAAAAACTTTAGGGGACTACTTTTTTTGCCTCACACTGTACAGCAACTTATTGGCTGCATTTTTCTTATTTTCTTACCCACCCTCTCATTTGGTGCCCTCGTTTGGGGTGACTCTTTTCGAATTTATGGAAAAGCTTTACGGTTCCTGAAACTAGAGTGTTCCAGGCAGCTGATGGTGAAGATTTGGTGATCCTATCTTGCACTGTTTTGACTGATCCACCCATGTGATGGATGGACAGACGGACGAACGGACAGAATTGTGATGGCCAAGACGCGCGATAGCAGTCTGGCTGCTTTTTCACGTAAAAATTGTAATTAGTGCTGGTAGTTTTGTGCTAAATAATAGACTTAGACGATGGACAATAGACATGAGTACGAGTATGAGTGGATTTTGGTTTATGGCTCATAGAAGATTCAGTCGTATGAGTGAAGCATTCGTGGTCACTTGCAACAGCACACAACTCCATGCATCTCGGCCATATTGAAAATTTGCAGCAAAATCAAATGGAGGAAATGTTTCGCCATTAAAACAACAATATTCCACTGCATCATTACTATTTTTACTAACCGCGCACCTCTAACGATGAACAGTTTTACAATGACATCAGTTCTGATGTCACATATGCACCACAGCTTTTATAAATTATATTAATGCTATTTACAGTTAGTTTAATTTGCACAGGTTGGATAAAAACACAACCTGCACAGAAACACAAACTACTCGTACGAATGAAATTTACAGGCAATTCGTACCCATTTGTATGTGAACCACTGCCATTCAAATACATGCAAACACTTGTTTACTGGAACTCGTATACGGGTGCCGGACTCGTACTCGTATCTGTGTGAACACAACCTTAATTGTAGAATTATTTTACTATCTAGAGCTGTGTTTAGCATTAATATGTGACTATAACTAAGGATTGAGTGTTCTATATCTGTGGACGTGTTTCAGTCAGCAGACCTGCTGTATGCCGGTACAAGACGTGGCGCCATCTACTGCTACAAATCCCAGAAGAGAGTGGAGTGTTTTCAGCAGAAGTCGAGTGTTTATGCGTTGTTTGCAACTTCTGACGACCGACAGTTAATTGCTGCCGATTTCAGTGGCGGGGTTAAGTTGATTTTATTTTTTTATTCACTAACATCTGTCATTTGTGTATGTATGCTGTCTCAAGATGAGCTTTCAGTGTGTAAATCAATATTCTGGGAGCTTGGTTTTTAATGCTGAGTGGCTGTTTTGTCTTTTCCTTTCCTTAGCCATTTAATTTGCTGATTGTGCAAAATGTAGCACATTTCTTTAGTGTTGTTAATCTGTGTTAGTCTTATTTATCGTCTGTCCAATGCAGTGCAGTAGAGTATAAAAATCACCTGAGCGTTCGTCCGAGCATCGTCCAGCATTTGAGACGCCATATCTCCATAGCGGTACAAGATAGGCGCATGGTCACAGTGGACAACCCATAGGAAGTCGCCCACCCCGGTCGAATGGTCACGTGACCGATGACGTCACGTGACCCCAAAAGGTCAAGGTCGTGATCCCATTATCTTTGAGGTACCATATCTTCATAATGCTGCAAGATAGATGCATGGTCACAATGGACCACCTATAGCAAACCGCTGGTGACGAATTGAATGGTCACATGACTGATGGTGTTAATTGTTTGGTTATCATAATAGCAAAAGATGACAATAACATTTCTGGTGTACAATTAAAAATTAAGCTTTTCAATTTTTTAGCACTGGTCTGCACAGCTCACTGATTTTATTTATACGGACATACACTGTAAGCTACCGAAATGCATTGGACAGACTCCGTCTTCATTTGAACATTATCTTTTTCGTGTGGATAAAAGAAGTTGTTTGCAAATGTTTCATGTTCTTATCTAATCTACAAAAAAATTGATAGGGCAGCAGTGATGAAGCAGTACCCACTAGATTATGCAACTTACGTAAATTTGCGTCAGCTATTCATACTTGTTTGAATGATGTAATGTGTATTTTTTATTGGCAGGATAGTTAAGTATACTCTGAGTTACTCTCCCTATTCGTGGTGATGGAAAGTAGGGCGGGAGGTTGATGGCACATTTCGGACTTGAGGTGTGTATTTGCTTGCAGCTGGTCAGCTGGGATACTCGACAGCACAAGGTGCTTGTAGAATATGCCGAACATGTCAATGATTGTTCGCGAGCTCTCACCGTCGGCGTTGACAGGAATAATCACTTCGTGTATGCAGGTTCGTTTGGAGGCTCGGATGCGGCTGTTATTTTGACACTGCTGTTTCAACAACAGCTATTTATTTAGCTTATCTGTTAGTTGATTATCGAACTGCCATTTTTGCAACTCAACATAATCAAGTTGCACTGGGTACGCCAGTCTTTGTTTGCTGACCTTAGGCTGTGTTCACATAGACATGAGCACAAGTATGAGCACACAGGGATGCGGTCTCAGTCGAGACGTCTCGGTCTCGAGACGTACTAACGTCTTGGTCTCATCTCGGACAAAATCCTCAACGTCTCGGTCTCGAGTCAATGCGTCTCGGGGTCGGAGCAATATGTCTCGGTCTTGGCCCATAAAACAGAATTATGTCGTCAGTCTTTGTTCGACATAAAATGATTTAGTTGCAATGAATACTATCAGTTAAATGTGGGCAACGTATAAGGCTATAATCGGCCGTAGTTTACTAATTACAGTTGCTTGCAAATTGCGATAAACATAATGTGTCTACAGCACTGCAGTTTTAATTCTTTATGGTGCAAGCCATTAGTTATTCAGTGATACTTGTAATTGTCAAAATAAAGTGCAAAAACCCACAATATCACAAATAAAAAGTGCTTACCATGGTGCGAGTTAATTAATCCGTATAATTTTTTTGGGCTGCGAAAATTAACGATTAATTAATCGATTAATTGTTAAAAAAATTGTTCGATTATTTTTTTTAATCGATTAGAATTCGATTAAATTTTGAACATACGTACCTGCGGTATCTGTTTCACGTGAACGCCTGTTTAGCTTATCAGGCTACATTGTGAACAAAACGCGTGCTGCTCTTTTGCCCGAAAATGTGACATCACTTGTTTGTTTGCATGATTGGCTGAAAGCCTGAAATGCGTGCTAACTGACTGCATAGTGTACAAGTAGGCCTATACATTTCCAACTTTTATGAACGGTAACAAGTACACCTGCGTTTTGCGGTTTTCACGGTTTTTTGCATCAACTACAAAATTGAAAAATTGTTCGAAATTAAGCGATTAATTGCGATTAATTTTTGGTGATTAATCGATTACAAAATTTTAATCAGTACCAGCCCTAATTTTTTTATTGTCAATTTGTTCCACCAGATGTCATGGAAAACGTCTCTGCGAGATGCTGAAGCTCCCGAAACTCACGAGTCTCGGGAGCTTCAAGGTCTGAACCAGTGTCTCGAAAGCTGCAACGTCTCGGTCTCGTCTCGGACAAAATTTGGAACATCTCGGTCTTGGAGACATGGGTCTCGGGTCTTGGCTCAGAAGGTCTTGTGCACATCCCTGCGAGTACGGGTCCGGGTTTTCGTTTATGGTTCGTAGAAGCTTTACTCGTACGAGTTGAACATTCACTGTCACTTGTACAAGCACATAACTCACCGCATGTCGGCCATATTGAATGAAATCAAATCGAGGAAATGCTTTGCCATTAAAACAACAATATCCCATCGCATTGCTAATTATTTCACTAACTGCACACCTCTAACGATGAACAATTTTACATTGACGACATTTCTGATGTCAGCTATGTGCTGTAGCTTTGATAAATTATATTAGTGCTATTTACAGGCAGTTTACTTCCACGGGTTGGATAAAAACACGACCTACACAGAAACTACTCATACTAGTGAACTTTACAGGTAACGCGTACCTGTTCATATGTGAATGGTCGCCATTGAAATACATGCAAACTCGTGTTTGCTGGAACTCGTATACGGGAACCCATACAATGTCGGACTCATACTTGTGTTTAGGTGAATGCAGCCTTATCCTTGGTTTGGTTTTCAATCTTTCCAGTGCAGGTTATTTGATTACGAAGGAAGGCTAGTCCACAAAACAATTTTACAAACAATAAGTCTTTTTCCTCGACATGCTGTGATAAGAAGTCTTTTTAAATTCTGTGATAGCAGTGCGCCGGTGAACTAAATTTCATATTTCTAAAAATTGTAGTGCATTAACAAATCTGGCTATAGCCAGACAACCTCTACAAATCCGGCTCCAATTGGATTTAGAAAACAGAAATCTGGCTTTAGACTCTATATTTGTTTTTTGTTTTGTGTGTTTGTGGGAACCATGTTACTTTGCAGTCCTGTAAATTAGGTATAACGTGGAATTTGATTATTTTTTTTGGCATTTTAGTGACAGATTTTGTTTCAGTGAAGTTTCAGATGAGTTTAAAAGATAGAAAGAACACTGTCATAATTGAAGTTGTTGCACAGAATCTTTACAGAAGATTTGTTCTATCAGTACGTCAATTTTTTGTGTAGATAATGACAGAAATTTGTGGGAAAAATTTGATCTGCAGAATGACTGCTGTATTTGTTTGCAGTTGGAAGTGATCGATCAACTCGAGTTTGGAACCTGCAAACTGGCGAACTGCTCAAGACCGTGCCTTCACCTTACCCAGAGCTACACCATTATCCTGCTGCTTGTTTTTCACAATCATTTGGCCGGTCGAGCTTGCCGGGACTAATTAGTGGAATGAAGAACGAACTTCGCTTTTATTCATTATAAAGCATTCGTTGCCGTCGATGAATGGACCCCGTGTACACTCTGCAGTGAGACTAGACCGGAATACTGCAGAATTCTTCTAGCTTCCTCTTTAGGCGGGTGCACAATATGTTTGTGTCAAGATGTTTGATATTTTGTGGTTTAACAAGCCCGTAGCTAATGGGGGTGTGGGAGTTTCAGTGGTTCGATCAGCCCCCCCCATCTTCAACGTACCCCACTTTGCACAAATATAATAATCAAAAGTCTCACAATCTGATGCAATTTTTGACCTTGAAATGCATAAATGTGTGTGTGTGACTGGGACTTCCCTAACGCTACTGGGTAAGCTTGCCTGATACCCCTTAGTTCACTCACTCACTGCTGCGCGTAACCGGCTGTGGGTCGTAGCGCCCTCCATGTTGACCGGTCATCGGCAAGAGCCCATGCGTCAGCAGCAGTGAGTCCGGTGTCCCGCACAATCTGACTCATCCATGTGGTCTGCCAGCGGGTCGATTCCAGTCGTGCTGTGGTATGTCTCCGCACTTGGAGTCCACTGCAAGCTTCAGGGCCTTATGTCATTTACTTAGTTGGCTTAATATAAGTCTGCTTTGCAACCAGGGCTGGAAAAAACTAGGTTTTTTAAAGTACATTTTTGTTTTTTAGGTTTTTTGTCCAATGAACAACGCAGGAAAAATGTGTTGTACACCCTCTTATGAGTAAATGACATAATGATGATTAAAATATCATCATCATCATCATTTCTGGCAAGCACCATTAAGAGTGCATAGCGCCGAACGTAGACATCAATCTCCATAGTGGACGGTTCTGAGCCAAGTCAACTGCATCGTCCATATTGAGGTCGCTGGATTTCAGATCTTGCTGAATGGTTTTCATCCATGTAATACGAGGACGTCCCAATGGTCTCCTTTTGTTTCCTGCAGGGGAAGATTTGTTTTGCATCTGTTTTCGTGCAATATGATATGTAATAAATTTCACAACGAATTAAAAAACCTAAAACTGGACTTTTGAGGGTTGTTCTTTAGCTTTTTAAAAACCTTAAGAAATCTAGGTTTTTTTTGACCAATTTTCCAGCTCCGTTTGCAACCCAAGGGTGGGATGTAATCGAGCTTTGGTGAAAAAGTCTGCCTACTGGCTAAGTTATTTTGTACTACTGGGGCAACGTTATGACATTTTAATATAGCAAGTTAACTGTTGTAGTTAAGGTGTTTTAGTTTTTTTAATAAAAGAAACTGAAAATGTCTAACGTTTAGGTTTTTTTGTTTGTTGTGCAGTTTTTAATTAAGTTTCCTATTTCAGTCGTGATGTTTTTTGCATTGACATCAAGTTATTCGTTCAACAAAATTGATGCAACATGTAGAGTCCTGTATAGGATGGTCTTAAGATTGGTGTAAAACCCAAAACAAGAAAGCCCAGCTGTCGCTAGGGAAGATGCACTACAGCCTATACGGTTTCTGTTGCAGTACTGATCTTCAAGTCATCCAGCTGAAAGCGTTGGGTGCTCTAGAGGACTGGGAGAGACTGTGGCAATTAAGCATTTCTCCAAAAAAGTGCTGCGTGCTTTGTGTTGGCAAGAAGATCTTGGATGATAGTACTTTGCAGTTCAGTATAGATGGCAGTATATTGCCAGTAGTAAATTCCTGTGTGGATCTTGGTATTACTGTGTCCAACGATATGTCTCCCCGTTTACACGTAAATAACATGGTTGCTAAAGCCCATAAGCAGGGAAATGCCATTCACCTTGTTTTATTTCTAAAGATGTCGGTACCCTCGTACGAGCATTTATAGTTTATGTTAGGCCTATAGTAGAGTACAATAGCTCTCTATGGTCACCACACTCTAAGTCTGACATTGAGAGAATTGAAAGTGTCCAACGTGGTTTTAGTCAACTTACTTATCAAGATCACCTAAAACGTCTCTCATTACCACCCCTAGAGCAGCGTCGCTTGTTACATGTGACTTAATTCTATGTTACAAAATTTTTTTCGGTTTGATTAATGTTCAGTGTGACGAGTTTTTGCTTTCAGTATCCTTAGTACACGTGGCCACCCATACAAATTTGCAAAAGCATCTTGTTCTACCAGCTGTCGTTCACAGTTTTTTAATCGGCGTATAGTCAATGTTTGGAACAGTTTACCTCATGCAGTAGATTTTACTTCTTTAACTTCTTTCAAGGGGACCATTAATAATGTTGATTAATTTGATTTTCTCAAGGTTTTTTGATTTTAATTTTATTATTCAGTATTGGTTGTTCATATTTGCTCTGTCTTATTATACCATGCTACTTTTTGTTATATGGGCAGTTGTAAGTGCCTTTCTGACCCTTGGAACACATGTTTTATTGTTTACATACGGTTTTTTCTGTACTTTTTGACATTGTCCTGTTCTGTGTTTCCAAAATAAACTGATGATGATGAAGGTCAGTGACTTTCATCTCACCTGTAAGGGCATATGCCACTTTCTGTTAGTGATTCATAGTAATTTTGGCTTTTTACCTGTCACTGTTTCGACATATGGCCAGTTTTCCGTTGAAAAACGTACATTTTTACCCTTCCATTCAACCCCAAATTTGAAAATGTTTCCCTTCCACTGGATCTACCAAATTTTGTATGCGTAAAGCATCAAAACAGGGCTAATTGTTCCTACAAAAAGCTTTTCCATAAGGCTCACACATTACACAGGATGCATCTGTTACAGACAGTAGAACGGACACGACAACACATACGCATCATAGACGCCTACGTCAAAAAACATTAAAGCCTTGAAATGTAAAAACTTGTTTTTTTTTTAAATTTTACTGCAGATGAACAAATATAAGGGTGTATACTATTTTTCAAATAAATGGCTATTTGGAAATCATATCAGAATTGGTCGGGAATTTTTTCCAAAAAAGATTAGATTTAGTTTCACAATAGGGCAGCACTAGTGTACATGATTTATGTGAGGGCCTTTGTGTCAGCTTGCCATGTTGTGCTTCGTTCCTACTATGACAATTACTGCTGCCGTTGCCACAAATTTCACGATGCGTGATGACTCGACGCACTACTTAACTTAACTATTCGAATCGATTCACAGAATTGCTGTGCTGGCACAGCCCTACCTAATTTCCGACTTCTTCTCTATGGTCGTTACGTGGCAACAAGCATAGATAAAAATGATAACAATGTCGTCTATGCAAGTTTTTCTGTTGGTTTTGTCGTTTTCTTGTTATACTTGTGCGTTATATTTCCACATCGGAGAAACAGAGAAGAAATGTTTCATTGAAGATATTCCAGACGAAACTATGGTAGTAGGTGAGGCTGCTAGACGTGTGCGTTATAAACATCTGGAAGGTGTGTTACTGAAGTAATCAGGATCATCGATCGGTGGTTTTAACCTTCTAGACCAAAATCACCAACCGTGTGAACTACGATCACCGACGGGGTGAACCCGTGATATCTACATATACCCGACTCTATGTACTTTTGTGATATATGTGTGTTGTGTGCACCAACCTCCCTGTTTTCGATTGCAGGTCGCTATCCCCAAGGTCCGCTATCCCCAAAGGGAAATAACAAACTAAATGTCTGTTGTCTTGTATGTTCCAAGGCCTTCAACCCTAAGCCTAACGCTAACCCTAAGCCTAACCCTAACCCTAGGACCTTGGTTTGTTATTTCCCTTTGGGGATAGCGGACCTTGGCGATAGCGTGCCGACACCCTATTTTCGAGCCCGGGCTATCCGACGGTGTCATTTAAATTTCTCCCCTGACGACCCCTGTTGCCATGGCAACAAATTTTGGGACAAAAAAGGCAAAAATCAGAGCAAAAAAACTTTGGCGAAATAACATAATTACTTACCAGTAAATGTTGTAGTAATCACTCCTTATTGCACATTTCATGGATGTTTGTCATCAGAGGTTTCGTTTGAGCAGAGGACGCACTTAACTTTCTGGAACAGTAAGACGGACTTTTGACAACTTCAACATAACTTCGCACAAAATCAACCTAAACATCGCACTGCATCGTCATGGCAGTCGTAGACTTCCGCTAATGTAACGTAATGTAACTTCAAACATCAAATCTATGTACACATCGGAAGTAAATACGCGAGAATGACCATGTTTAGATCTTCGGACTTAGGTGTAAAGTTAGGGTTAGTTTTAGGGTTACGGTTAAAAATAGGGTCAGGGTTAGGGATAGCGTTAGGTTTAGGGTTTGTAGTCGCATTCAACTGCAATTAAAATGAACTAAAATCCAGTAGGTTTGGTGTTACAATCATTCTCGGTCGATAGACGCTTGAAGTAAACAGCTGTGACGTGAAGATTGCATTGCTTGCGCATGTACGATTTGTTGCAAAATAGTTAGAAAAGCTTGAAACGATCGTAAATATTTCTTCATTTTCGGATTTTAGACATCTTTGGCAATTGATTAACGTGAGTGAAATCGGAAATTTGCGGGTAAGTAACCATGTGATTTCGCCAAAACTTTGACAGTTTACAAAGCTGTAAGGGCGATTTGAGTCAAAACTCAAAAATGGCAAAAATTGTTTTTGGGGCGATATTATCACATGTTGAATTCCACACTGGCCCTTACAAGACTAGCCATTCTAAATACTTGAAATAAAAATACAAAGAAGTCACAAGTTGAAACATGTAGAACACCAGTCGGTACTTGTCCGTTGATTCACACGCACTCGAATTAACTGCTAGACTTAAGCCTAAGGGTAGAATTAAGGTTAGAGATAGGGTTAGGGTTAGGCTCAGGGTTAGGGTTAGTGTTAGCATTAGCCTTAACAAGAATAATTTGGGTGTGGGTGAATTAACGGACAAGTACCCACCAGTCGGTGCCGACACCACGTATATTGCAGTGAATGCCAATGCCCATGGTAGAAAGACACGTCCAGGCATGTCTGAATTTTAGTCTATCGTTTTATCTGCGTGTGCATGCAGTAGCGTGACGTCATAACGCAGCTGCTAGGCTATATAGCGTGGCAATGAGACAGACACCTCGTTCCACAGAACGTATTTCTAGTTGAAAATAAAAACTTGCATGAAGTTAGGTTACTGCTTCAATAAAGGCGGGCCTAACACAAACCAACATGCAATCGAAAATAAAAATAGGACTACATATGCTGCATTATATAACAATGTTTGTAAATTACTTTTGAGAGATGCCCAAAATTAATGGTGTTATAAATAGTATAAGGATTATGGATATTATACAAATCTTTTAGAACTATGCAAATGCCAATTTTCGCCAAGTCAAGTCTTACTTACTTTACCTACTTACTTTAGTTAACTACAAACAGAAATGACATGAAATTATTTTGGCGTACATGTATATGAGACAATAAAAGTATGGCCGATCGCTGGTCATTTATTTCAGCAGATCAGAAATTTTGGCATTGGTAATTAGCTTTGCCAGTCAGTGATTTTAGTCTAGAAGGTTTAAATCACCGATCGGTGATACTGACCTTTTTACTTATTTTCACCAATCGGTGATTGTAACCAGCCCGTGTTAAACGGAATGGCTATACTTGTAATAATCATGAGAAGGCACCTTTACATCATAAACAATGCAATATTTGCACAATGATTTGCATTATATTTGAAAGATGAAGACAAGTGAAAGCCGAGACCATCAAAATGATGTAGACTAAGCGTAGAGAAGATCAGCAGACACGGATGTGAAGAATCAAAAGAAACGTTAACTTATTTGTAACTTTGTAAATTCGGTAGGACTAAATAAACAACCAACTTGTTTTTGATAGTTTTCAGCTAGGGTTAGGATTAGGTTTTCAGTACTGAAAACTACGGAAAACTTTTTTGGTAGTTTTCAGTACTGGTATTTAGTGCCACTCAGTAAATCTAATCTTATCAGACCTATAACTAATCTGATTATCGTAGTCCTAATCTTGACCCTAAGCATCAGCAGATGCAATACCAAATTGCTACTGTAAAGACAATGTAGTTGCCACAAAGGTCTTGTATAGAAAAGTGAGATGATAAATGTTGCATTAGTGATTGCTGAACACTGACAGAAACCTGAATGATATTGTTTTGTGCATTCACAAATGCAGCTAGAAAAATATCTTCACAGTTAACTTAAAAGACACCTAACAATCATAACAGTTGTCTGAAAGCATTGCAGTACATATATATCTTTGGCTGTGATTGTTTAAGCCACCAGGAATGAGAACAAACTTGCATTTTTGTGGATTGTGCACGCAGGAAAGTACAAAGTCGAAATATTCGACAGACAGCAGAATCGCTATATTCCATCAGTGTCAGGACTTGGCATGCATGTAGATGTCAGAGATCCGGAGGATAAGATCGTGTTGTCGCGTGTAAGTATATCATGTTCGGTGTCTGGCTTTTTCGCCTCTTTGCAATTTCACCTCCTAGCTGATTCGCTCCCTCACCTTGGATGATTAGCTCTCGTTGTAGTCTATAATTTGTGTTACCTATCTTTTTCATCCAAAAATGCAATATTAGTGGCTAAAAATGCCATTTTGGGAAAACTAAATTAAAGTCGAGTCACAAATTTGCATGTCTTTGTAGAAACTACCTTGGTAGGCCACATCAGAAATTCGCAGACATGTCTGTCGGATATTATATTTGATTTTTCCTCATGATGCCGCTGCAATGGAGCCTGAGATTATAACTGTCTTCCATTTTCATGCTGCGATCACTTAGTAGCCTATGCTTAAAATTTTTGTCACGTATAACATTAATGAAAACAATTATTAATCAGTTGTGTGACGATATACTTTAGTCGTTGTTTTTATAAACTAAAACAAAACAGAAAGTATTAGTCTACATTAGAGAAATATTATTTAATGGGGCGAATAGTCCAAGGCAAGAGGGCAAATCAGCCAGTGGGCAAACAAGCCAGGGAGTGAATCCTCCAAGGTGTGGGTGTGAATCAGCCAGGGAGTAAACAAATAAAGTCCGGGGCAAATCAGCCAGGCACAGGGGTGAATCAGCTAGGGGCGAAAGAGAGCCAGGGGGTGAAAAAGCCAGGGGTCAAATCAGCCAGGAGGCGAAACGGCAAAGGGGTGAAAAAGCCATAATTCTCATGTTCTGTCACAGTCATTGTTACAGAATTGTTTGCATATGAGCAGCTGCAATGCTAAGACTAGGAGTTACGTTATTACAATCTTTGGTTTGCTGAAAGATGTGTGGCAATCTGCATTTAGTGTCTGGCTACGATGTGGCTATAAATTAGGACAAGTCAACATTATGAAGACTGTAATATGTATTCATTATTGATAATAGCTTGTCTCGCTCACAGTGTTACATACCTTATGTTAACTAGTCGAACACGATGTGTGAATAGACATATGCTACCGAAGGCCGGTTTACGTTTACGTCACACACGCCGGGGGAACACATCATCTGTTTGGTTGGCAACTCTTCAGCATGGTTCGGTGGTGGAACGTTGGTATGTTTTATAAATACATTCTGTTGCTTGTTCTCTTTCTCTGTATTACAACATTGGGAATTGCGGAGAAGGCAAAATCATTATTTACCATCTGTAACTGCACGTATTGTGACATCATTTTAATTGTCAGTTAATGTAATTATTTCTTGATCGAGTTTTACTTTGTTAACAGATTCACTTGGCATTTGTTCTGCCAGTATGATGTTAAGTAATTTTTCCAGATCATTTGATGTGGATTATGTTAATGTAAACTGTTGTACAACGTTTGCAATAAATAAATTGATCAATAAATAGATAACAGTGATTGTAATACAAAAACTTTGTGTTGCATATTACATTTGTTATCATTTTGTGCTGCAGCGAGTACACCTAAGTATACAAATTGGCGAACGTGCGAATGACTATCAAGAGATTGCTGCCAAAGATAAGCTTTCTGACCTGCAGCTTCGAGTGCGCCAACTGCTTGACCAAGTTGATCAGATCAGCAAAGAGCAGACCTATCAGCGGGTCAGTTCTTTACTGCAATTGTACTATAATAGAGCAGTGACAGTGGTTTCGTTATTGCCAAAAGTTTCGAGGCCCTTTCCTAACCGGGATCGATTCCCAGAACAGTGAGCTACTTTATAGAGGAGTCACCATCAGTGGTAACATTTGTCATGCTGGTTGTTAACCATGGAACTATAAATAAAAGTGGAGATGCCACGCCTATTGGCTCAGCCAGCGGGCGGTGTCCAACTGGGCTGCGCGCGCAGAGCGGGTCAACTGCCGTAGCAACGCGCTTGACAACAATAACAACTGGCTAAACGATGCTGTAAACATCATGTTTTACGCTCTTGTTAACAATGAACAGTATTGATAAACGTAGTATTTTTTGTTCTGAGCATTGTTAGCAATGCTAGTTTCTTGCCATATGTAATTTCAAGAGCAAATAACGCATACTTATACTATGAATTGCCGTATAAGTTCAATGCGAGTAGCAGTCGTTGCCAGTGCATCCCTTTCATTTAGCTTATGTATTTCGTTAATAAAAACGGCAATTCCAGTACTGCCGTACTGTGAAAGCGATCTCAGACCGTGCTTAACAGTTTTGGACGTCTGTGTGGATAATTCTGTCATTTTTAGGTGCCAATGATGGGCCCTATCTTGCCCACCTATCTACTCAACTTTAATACTTTTTGTGTGTAACATTTTCTCTATTCCAGTTTCTCTCACATTCATTTTTTAAAACATTTGAAAACATTTTAGTTCTGTTTAGTTTATTGGCTAAATTACACTGGTAGCATGTCTGCCATTTTTTCAGTGCAAAGTAATTGTTTATCATATCATAACACATGGGGCCCAAGTCATACTTTAAAGCTTGCAAATTTGCAAGTATTTGTTTTGTTACTAAATTTATAAAACACACAGGTAATATTTTGAGTTCTTTACTTTTTTCCAATAGTCACATAGACAAAACCAGAAAAGAACTACATGCATTCCAATGATTGCACCTACACGAAGTCAAAAAATGACACGATACAACACAATTATGTTCTCTCACGTTATTTATTAATGTACTGATGTATATACACACTTCCCCTGTGTAGAGACATTATTCAATCCTCTTAGAATGTAACGTTGCTGTCATAAAATACTGCAAACGAACAAGCACCTGACACTACTAAAAACAGTAGGCCTAAAACAGCATCTTATGGAGCTTCATTTAATGAAGCTTACTGAACATTCATGATGTTTGCACATATATCCACATTCCGCAGCACACCAAATAGCACGGACATACAAAAGTTTTGAGCACTCATATTGCACGAGCATGTGATGTGTAGGGACCAACTTAATTCACGATTTCACGGCCGTGACATTTTCCGTGAAATTGGCCGTCTTCCGTGAAAAACGCCGATTTCCGTGAAATCCGTGATTTTTCGTGAATTTTAGCGCTTTTAGTTTAATTTATGACAACTCCAGAGTTTTATCAGCAGGTTTTGTAC
>Ga0056128_1006308_pt1 | contig 14972 bp, 6 predicted proteins | sample WorMetLIZISLAND2_FD_71113 | JGI IMG/M metagenome (GOLD analysis project Ga0056128, IMG submission 71113) | Marine gutless worms symbiont microbial communities from Max Planck institute for Marine Microbiology, Germany - Olavius geniculatus... ...
CGCACACTCCAAGAATGAACTGCGCCGAAATGGCTGGAGATAGACTGACAGTTTGCGAGCAGGAACTGCTATAGGCTTTCGTGCATCCCATGCGCATTAGCTCAAATTTCTTGTTTGCCTTACTTGGATCAGAATGCAGCACTGTATATAAATGCCACCAATGTTTACAGACCATCTTTCTTTTCTGTTCAGGAAGATAGTTTCATGCATGCAGTCTAATATTGCTGTGAAGGTTCGAACTTCGAAGTTTCACTTTTTTGCCAAGGTTCTTTGAAGCTTTCAAATAACCCTTAAACCTCTGTAAACCTTAAAAGTTTTCCAATCAAATTTTTCGCCTTGTTTGTGAGTAACAGTAGTGCACTTTTGGTTAGTAACAATAGTTTTTTTTGTGCTCTGCTAATAAGTCATTCATATTGTCATTTATACAGAAATAGTTTTTCTATAGGTCTCTAGTTACAGCATACAGGATTCAGTAAACATTTTGATAATGTAACGGCCTAGTGGCTTAATGAATATTTGGGAGTTTTGTCACTTTGCTGATACTTGCAAATAATTTTTCGGAATTATTAACCTAAGCCTGGGATCTGACAGTTTTTATCTAGTGATATGCTTTACTCATTTACACTTTTATACTACAGGGATGTTATTTTTTATCCACGTGTTAATTTTGCTATTGTTGACACTTACCATTGTAAGCAGTTGTGTGTTTGTGTGAGGTAGTGTTGTAAGCATTGTTTGTGTACAGATGGATGCAGTGGACAACACAGAAGGTTTTGTGGTGCCTGTCTCAGTATGGAGTTATAAACTCAACAACGTGGTTACTACGCCGGATGCTCAGTCGGCCTGCCAGGGTTCTTCTGGTACAGCTGCGGACAGCAGCATCTGTTGCCAGCGTCGCATCGTAGTGCTAGAACCGGTCAACGTGGTCACTGCGCATGCTGTCTTTGACCGCCATGTTAGTGTCTGCTTTGATAGTGAAGGAATAGTATTGCCTAGCTGCTGTTTATATGCTGGAAGCTTCCAGTAATATTTCTACTCTGAGCTTAACTCATTCGTGTAATGGTTAATAGTCCAGATGATCAGAAAGACAGCTGTGTTTACTGGTGAAAAGGGAAAATGTGACCATGCTGAAAGTGGCTCATACTGCAGGGATCACGTTCTGAAGTACTCTTAGCTGTCTATGTAGTTGCAAGGCATGGGCAGTATGCAAACATACTTTGGATTTGTGGTGATGTAAATAAAGTAAAACATAGATTATAGGTAATAATGTTAAGAAAAATTTCTAGTTTGCTGTTATGTAGGCTGCTGTCATCGTGCAACAGATGAAATATATTTGCTGTAATAAGAGTAATGAAGTGACTAGATGTTGTGTTTCACTGTCGGATGATTTTAGGCAGCTATGAGTTAAGAAACATTACTGGACTTTTGGAAAAAATTATTTGTTTTTCAAATGAATTGCAAGTGTGTTGAAATTTCACTGGTGTGAAATTAAACGCTGTTTGTCATGTGCAGGGAAATATTTGCGGCTGCGATGACAAGTTTGCGTCAGTTTTTGGCTGTTTGCAAGCAAGTGACATTATTGGAAAAGACATTGCTGATGTTATTCCCTCTGTTGCTATATGTGACAGTGAAACTACGGCTCCTGCTTCACAGGTTTTTTTTTCATGAATTCTAAGTAATTTGCTGTTGTATTGATAATTGTGTCAGTGTCTCTTTGGATTCTGTATTGCTACACATTTTTTTATTTGTAAGACTAGCCACTGTGAAATATTCATATTCATGACAAAGATTTTTTTGGTTTAGATTTCAAACGAAGCTTTTGAGTACATGTAGTTCGTTGAAAGGTCTGCTTCTGCAGTTAGGCAAATTCACTTTTGGATATCCTGCCTAGTGTATTACTTTGGAATTTAAAACATTAAAAATACTGTGTTAGTGTTGCGTACAGAATGAACAAAAAGTGGTGATTATATAAGTGAATGAATAAATATGCTTATTAAATATGTATTACTAAACTGATTGTGGTTTTGTAACTAAATGGATTGAATGATAAGTGATGATCATGTAAATGAACAAATAAATATATTTAATGTTTATTTTTGTGTTGCACTATTGACAATGATGTGACATGTAGATGCTTACGGGAAGAACAGTTCATGGTGTTAGTTTTCCACTGAGTATTGAAGTGGACCACCGTCATCAGCAGCAGCAGCAGAAGTGCACTGCTGTTAATATTTCAGGTATGTATTTTTAGTTTTTCCCCATATTTTGCTCCTGTACATCGTACATTTATAATTTTAAATTTATTACTAATTTCACGGCACTTAAATTTATTGCATCGGATGAAATATTTTGATGCTGTCATTTGGGTGGAATCTCATCCCATCTGTAAAATATCTTCTGTGGCAATTCCCCAAACTTGATTTTTGGCATCATGCTTGAAACATAGTTCCTCTTGTGCTGGTACTGAATGTACTAGTATGAAATTTAAAGTTGTTGCTATGTAAATTTAAAGCTCTAACCAGATGCTGGCCAGGAACCATAAAGCTTTTCCATAAATTCGAGGGGGTCACTCTGAACAAGGGTGCTAAATGAGAGGGGGGTGGGCAAAATTTGCGATTTTTGGCCAATAAGTCGCTGTATCTTAGTAATGGTGTGAGATAGGGCCTAGGTTACTATTAATCACTAATAGGAAGTAGTACACTGGCTCTCGATTGACGCCGAATTCAGTGACCTTGAATGACCTTGAACGCCAAAATAGGGGGTTTTATGGATTTTTTGGTGATTTCAGGCTGCGACACAAGTCTATATCATTCACAAGGTGGCGCCACGCTACTGTCGTTATGCGATCCATATAGAGAATTTGGTATTTGTATATTAGCTTAGTGTGAACACCTCAATTTTCAGCTAAACTACTGAACCTGAACTGCTATAGGCTTTTGCATGTCTCGTGAGCATTAGCTCAAATTTCTTGTATTTTTATGTCACACCTGGTTGCATCACAGTCTGTTATTTGTTTTACGTGCGATAGCAGAATGTTTCGCGTGTCTTAGCCATGGTTTGGGCATCTGTCCATCTCTCCATCCTTCACTATGCTGTATTGTATCAAAATGGTGCAAGCTAGGATCATGAGCTCTTCACTGTGCCCTATCCCAATGACTCTAGTTTATCTTGTTGAAATTTCGTGCCCCTGAGTGAAGGGGTTCCCCTCAAACGAGGGTGTCAATGAGGAGTACCCCTAAAAAAGACGTCATTTTGCCATTATTGGCTTGTATAGTGTGAAAATGGTTGCAGATAGGTACAGACATGCAGCTTATCATAACAAGCACTGGTGACAGGCTTTTTAGATTTATCAACATCGATGATCTTGAACGACCTTGAACCCCCAAAAAATGGGTTTTTAGTAATTTTTTTGCAATTTTTGGATGCAGCGCACATTTCAGCACTGAATTGCGATGAAATGGCTGGAGATAGACCAAGACAACCTGTGTATGAAATTTTCAGCATTAAATGTAGATTTTAGAAGTCCCACCCCTAAGTTCAAGGAGGCCGGTGCAGGCTGGCGTCAAAGACGGCTACTTCGCAAAAAGTGGTTATTTTACCTCAGTTATCTCGTGTAGCGTAAAAACAGTTGCAGATAGGCACAGACATGCTGCTTATTATAACAAGCAATAGTGACAAGCTTTTTATTGGTGTCAACATCGATGACCTTGAATGACGTGGAACCCTCAAAATAGAGGTTTTTGGTGATTTTTTTGCAGTTTTCGGCTGAGACACACATTTTAAGAGTGAACTGTGCTGAAATGGCTGGATATGGACCTGGACAACCTGCGTATGACATTTTTAACATAGAACCTTCATTTTTAAGAATCTCTTAAAATCATAAAATATGCAGGCCTCAAATTTAAGTACTCTTTCATGATGCATTAATATCTTATTGCTGTGGTGCTACACTGATTGCCAAAGTGGCAGGACCGCTGCTATCGCGCATCACGTAAGCTTTGCTCAAATGAATTTTTTTCATTTTGCAATTGTGTAAATTATGTTTGCTTTAGTTTATATGACTATTGTTTACTGTATGGTTTTGATTTTTTTATTTAGTTGCTAATTGCATTGCTGTAGAGTAGTATGTGATAGTGGCGCTAGATCTGTGCTACGTATGTTATATGTGTTGATGCTGCAGAAGAAACGAAGTTATACAATGGTACAGTGCGTGCTTATGTGACAGTCAGTGGGCTTATTACCGTATCAACTGAAGGCAGCATCGAGTCTGTCAATGACACTTTTTCACGCATGTTTCTCGGATATACACAAAACGATCTCTTTGGAAAGGTGGATAAGTTAATCCACCTTTCTTATATTTTAAAATTCTGTTTGTTGTCTAATTTCGTCAGTTGATTTTTTTTGTCATTTGATTGTCTGTTATCATTATTAAGTAACATGCTATGATATGCATTTTACATTATGTTTAAACTGGCATCATAGTTGTTACTAATTTATTTTTATTTGCATTTTTTGATGCAGTTGGGCCACAGAACAAAGTTTTTTTTGTTAAAAAAGATCTTGACATAGTAATTCTCACAGCTTGTTTGTGTCACCTGATTTAACCAAAAGCAAAAATTTCTGAAAAGTAGTTTTGTTAAATAGAAATTGAAGTTGGCATTGTTTTGGGTACCCAACTTGTGATTTTATTTAGCATATTTTGTTTATCATATTTTGGTTAACTGTTTTTGTTTTTCAGAATATTACAAGTATACTTCTTGATCTGCTTCGTGAAATGGCTCAGAAGCAAAACTCTGTCACCGAAGATTTCGAACAGTCAGAAATTTTGTCTGGAAATTCAGCATGCAGAGCGATGAGTTTCGAGGAGTCGGATGTATGCAATTATGATAATTCGTTGTGTGCCGGTGTCATTACATCACCAGACAAGCCGCACAGTGTTCAACAGTCTCTCACTAATGATGTCAGTCAATCAACAGAACTTGTAGATAATGAATCATCTGAGATAGAAGTGAAAAAGTCTTCAGCTAATGTGCTGGTAGAATCGCAGTATCCGGATTCTCATGCATCATCTGACTGCAATTGTAGCACACCACATGCTCAGTGTTATTCAACCCCGGCAGTGGTACAATGTTCTAGTAACCCGTTTGTGAGTGAGAGGCAACTGCAGGATTGTGAATTTGACCAAAAGTCAGTGTCAAATGCCGGATCTGAGTCAAAATTTGTGGTCACAGTAGGGCAATGTAATCAGGAAAATGTAGTTACTGATAACAGTCCCGTAAGTTGTCAGTGTTTTGTCATCGCCACTACTGCTGCTGCTGCTGCTGATGATGATGATGACGTAGCTGATGATATGGTACTAAGTTGTAATAAAGATGCGTCAACCACATCACCTGACTGTAAGCCAATAGAGATTAAGAATGAAAGTGGTGGAGATCATCCTCACGTGGAATTAGCATCTGCATTCTCCACAGCTGAAGAGATTCCATCTGCTGATGGTGACAAAGAAGTTGACACTTGTCAGTCAGCTGCTGATGAAGAGAACAGTCAACGAAATCGAAGTCAAACAGTGGACAGTACGTGCCTTAAGTTGTCGGAGCTGCTGCAAGAATTGTGTGTGATTGATGGCGATAATGACAAGCCAGTTGTCAGTGGAACTACTGCCAGTGATATGATCACTAATACCAGCGATGTGATTATTGATAATGATACTGGTAAGCTAGTTCTGAATGCAACTACCACGAGTGGTGCGGACGTCAGCGACAGCTTTGATCTGGACTTTGCCACTAAGGACCTTGAGCGTGCTGTCTCTGCCGGGATGTTGGACTTCTTACTGGAGTCGTATGAAGACAGCTATGAAGACTTGAGCTCTGAGCTGCTAGACCAAGAACTTGATGAGTGTTCTTTCTCTGACGATGGTGACGATACTGATGAGGACGGTGATGGCGGAAGTGAAAGGACACTTACTGACTCATCAAGTGATGGTAGTGTTATTGTAGTTGTTGATGATGATGATGATGATGAGGATGTGTTGAAATGTCACGAGAGAACTAAGAACAATAGTAATTGTGATAATGATCCCAGTACAACCGATGTTGGTTCCAATGTTGCAGATCTTATGATGTTATCTTATGAGGACAATCGTGATGATGATGAAGATGTGTTAAAACGTCACGAGAGAATTAGGAGATGTGTGAAGAACATTTGTAATCATGATAATAATATAAACAATTCAGCTAATGTTGATCTTGGTACAGCAATTATTAAGATATCTGATCATGTTACTGACGATGATGATGTCGATCATAACATTGATATAGAAGTTGATGATGTTGCCCTGTTGAAGCCTTGTGATGCAAAAGATGTTGGTGACGATGCGCTGTTGCAGCCATTTGCAGGAATTGACATAATTTTGAACAGCAGTGGTAACGACAATGTTGAATGTGCCGTAGAATGCGCAGATGCTGACATTTCTAATGTAGATATTATTTGTGCTGCTGCTGCTGATGAAGATGATGATGATGAGGAGGAGGATGTACTGACAAGACATGAAAGAGTGAAGAAAATGTTGAAAGATGCTGCTGCTATAGATGTTGATGATAGTGAGAACTGCAAAGCTGGCGATTCTGATCTGGTTTTTCCAAACATCAACTGCAGTTGCATGGATGATGATCACTCTTCATCACTTAGCTCGAGATGTCTAATAACTGCTGGTAATAACAATGACAATAGCAGTGCAGATAGTTGTGATACAGGTGACAACTCTGTGGCTGGAACACAGCTTCCTGTTACACAAGACAGAGTTACCATCTCTGAGAAATGTGTAGATATGCAAAATAATGAAGAAAATATTGTTGTCGAACAATCTCTACCATGTAGAAATGCCGAGACCATGTCACCAGTTGTGAAGCTTCATCATGTAATAAGCACACCAGATGTGATTTCTTCTGCATGCATTTTTGAGTCTCCTGTCTGTGCTGCAATATGTTCATGCACACAGCCACCAGTCGACATTCAGCATACCAACTCTCACCGTCATTGTAGCACTAACACTTCTTTGTCTGTTGATGGTCTCGCAGCTGGTTCAACGTCAACACCAAGCGCTTGTTCACAACATTCACAAATGCATCATTCTGTCATTCATTGGCAGGATGGCATCTATAGTGGACTGTGTCGGCATAGTGATGGCTCTGATATATGTACGTCATTTGTTGCAAGTTGAGAATTTTTACGTTTTGCATCAATGTCGTCATTATTCTGCTTATTCTGTTGTTTTTTTCTACTGAGGAGTTCTCAAGATAATTTTAGCACTGTTTTATTGTATGTGTATTTTTTTACATTTTGTTACTTTTGAACTTGAGAAGAGCCAGAGGCTTTCTGACTCTCGATCGGTTACATATGAGACAGATATGCAGGGTTTGCACTTTTCCTTGATTTTCTGAATTTTGTGTTGTACACTGGAATGTTGCAAATCTCTGTAGAGTGTAGAATTCAGCATAGCAGTGTGCTGGGCAATGCTGTAGAATTTATGCCGTATTCCAAAGGTTTTTTTATTAATTAATCAGCATCAGAAAAGGGCCGAAGCTGCTGCATTGCTGCCGTCTCTCAACTGATCTTATTTGAATCTTACTTTTTGAATGTGTCCAGCTAAAGGCAGCTATTTGGCAATTATGTAGTCAAACCTGTGTGTAGCTCAGTTTTCTGTATTAGCTGTTACTCTACTCGCGTTAACTGCTAACAACATGCTAATGCATTGGTTGTGTTAGATGTTAACTACCAAGTACGTCGGGTTGTGCTAAGTACTGGCCGCACAGTGATCTGTGTTTGGATTTCTCTGGACCCTCAGTACTCTGTCAATTATTCACAGCCGTCATCCTGCCACCATCGTTCTGCGCACTCTGCGTCACCATCTGCTGCTAGCAACTCAACCAACAACTCCATAAACAACTCTGTACGAGTGAGTTCATCTTTGTCTCATCTTTGCATTTCTGAAGAGCAGTGTTTGTTGTTTAGTGTCGTGTGTGACTAAGGTACAAATTGGCCATATCCCGGAAACAATGAGAGATACGGCCAAGTTTGCTATTAATCACTAACATGAAGTGGCATATGCCCTGTCAGTTGCAATGGAAATTATAGTCCTTCAATGACCTTGAAGGCCATTATGCGCTATTGTGGCTAAATGGTGCAAGATAGGGTTTTGGTTGCTACTAACAGGAAGTGGCATATTGGCTTTCGAATGGCAGAAAACTCATCAAACTTGGATGACCTTGAAGATCACTGACATCCAGTGCTGTTGTCTATCTTAGCGACAGCTGGGCTTCTTGTTAAAACCTGGCATTGTACACTATGGTGATTTAAATTACAAACTGATTGGGTCATGTGATCTGCTGTCAGGTTGCAGATGTTGGTAGTGATGCTGAAGATAAAGCCGAGGCTGTGGAGACGAGCACAGCATCCAGTTGTAACGAGTCACAGCTGGTCGCTGGTAATGAGGGTTACAGTGCTGCATATGAGACGCTGCAGACAATTGGCAAGGGTGCGTTCGGTTATGTCAGACTCGCTCGACGACGAGTGGACCAAAAGCTGGTCAGTGACTGGTTTTGTTGTTTGCCTCCATAAATGCCAACAGTCAGTTATTGCTATTTCAAGAGTTTCCTGTTGGCTTTGTACTATCGTCGATGCTACATTGTGTTGGTCCCTTTTTTGACTAGAGTGTTGTATGAATTGAGTGTATTGTGTTGTGTACTTACCGGTGATTCAAACAAGACCAAAATCCTAAGACCGAGACTGAGACCACAGAACTGAAAACCAGTGCCATAGAATTTCAAAGATGTTGGCCAAGACCAAGAACTTGACATTGTGATTGAGATCAAGGCCGATGAAAGCTTTTTTTAATTAGACTTTTTTAGCATGTTTGTGGGTGAGTTTCGAGCAGCAAATTATCATCATTTGAGTGCGTAAATAAAAAAAACTAAGTATACTTATAGCTTTTGCTATCAAAGTAAAAAGTTGCTATGTGTCAAATTAACCTGTGATAATGGATCTATTATAAGAAAACTAAAACAGGATGTATTGTACTATACTAAGATCCGTAACATACTACCACAGCTAAGAAGGCAAGGATAAGACCAAGGCTGGACTATGACTAAAATTAAGACCAAGTACTTTTGAAAGCAAGAGCATGCTTGCTTGAGATTGATTTTGAGACAAAGACATTGGTGTTGACATTCGTTGACAACTGCTACTTTAAATTTATGTTCTAATGTTTGTCAACTTCATAATGTTTTCTTGCCCAGCCACTGCAGCTAATGTGTGCCTATTGAGAAATTGCTCCAGTGGTGTTATTAGGGATGTTAAATTCGTTTTTTTTCCAAATTCAAATTTTAACTGTTAAAATTTGGGTTAAATTTGAACTTCGTTTATATATTTGTGGAGAAGCTTAAGCAATTTGTGTTTGATGTCTGCACTGTGGGGTGAGATGAAGGTCAGAGCATGCACGCCACATGCCGGGAAGCAGTCTATCAACAGTGCAATCAGCCAAGCCATGTCGCGCTCTGTTGCCGTGGATTGATGTCTGCTCTGTGTCTGGGCCACCAAGATTTGACACTTTGATAGCTTGCATCAGTATACAACATGCGCCAGGGGCGCAGCAGGGAGAGTAATTGAATGCCGCGGCGGTATGCAGGGAGGGAAGGGGGGGGAGAAGTAAGCAAACACGCAGCGGGCGTCGCTTGAATTGACGGCCGGCAGAGAACAAAGAAATTGTCACACAGTGCACGACTGAAGTAACAGAGCTCCACTTTTAAGGCAAAACCGTCTGCGTCTAATTAGTGACGCTTGGATTCGAATATCAAAGGGTTGAAAAACGAATACGAATTCAAACTTGAAATTCGAAGTTCGCAAATCCGAACTTCGTTTAACAACCCTAAGTGTTATGAAACATTTCACACAGCATGTGTTCTGAACTGCTGCTGTGAGTAATAAGTGTTGTTTATTGTTGTTGATTTTTAGCAGTGTTGCCTTTTTCAGACATTAATTCAAACAAAAGTTGGTGAAATTATTTTATATCTCGTTAGTGACTTTCAGTTTGTGAGTTGATTGAAACATTGCATCATTTTTATTATTGTTAGTGTTATTGTCACAGCTTTTGGTTCATTGGGTTCTGGTCAGGTGGCAGTGAAGTTTATTCGTAAGAGTAAAGTTGCGACAGAATCTTGGGTTGAAACTGAAAGTCATCGGTGCTTACCGAGAGAAGTGTCCCTACTGCTCAAGCTGCATCATCCAAACATTGTCAAGGTTTCGATTCTCAGCTCATGGTTCCAGATTGTCATCTTTTGTAGACTACCAGCATAGACATTGCGCACAATAACCAAATGTTATGCTGTACTTATTGATTACTTATTACTTTTAAGGTATGTTGCTGATTCTAGCTGTTGTCCAGTTTGACATCAGGCTGAAGGCGCCTGCTGCCCTTGAGCAGCAAGCTCCTACATCTCTCTATTACTCTCCCCATTTTTTTCCTGCCTCTTTTTATTATCTTTTATCCTTTCTTCATTTTTTTGCTTTTATATTTAGAGCACTATAAGCTCCTTCGATGAGGTCTGGAATGAAACCCAGCTGCTGTGTATCTTGGGAATGTCAAGTACATTTTAGCATGCTAAGGAGAAAATTGCTGTTTAGGTCTTACATTATACCAGCTTACCCCTCAAAGGGCTGAAAAAAACCTTCAACTCATTTTTTGTGATAAAACATTTGTTCCAGAGTTTATCTGCTGGTAGGTGTTGGATGAGTATGAGGGGGCTGACTTCTTTGTGATGACAATGGAGAAACATGGCTCCGGAGTTGATTTGTTTGAGTTCATTGAAACTGCATCCAGCATCACGGAACCTCTGGCCAGCTACATCTTCAGACAGGTCGGTGGTATTGTCTGTTACCACTCACGGACATATGTTGCAGTTGTTTATTCAGTCTGGATTAATTTAGCTAGTTCCAACAAAACTGTTTACACCATAGCAGTTTATTGCAGGTTATCCTAGAAGTTTTTTTAGCTCCACCCTGGGCAGTCAGTTAGTTGCCACCACATGTCAGTGGATTTGCAGTATTTTTGTAGATGTTAACTTGTTTGTTCAGATTTTAAGGTGAGGTTTTTATGATATGTGTTGCGGTGTTGTAATTTTCTGTTTGTTGCCAATAGCATTTGACTGTTGGGCAATAAGGGATTTTGGTATTTACTTATATAAGTAGGTTAGTTGATTAGTGATAGAATAATGTGCAATGTCAGTGGGAGAACCAGCTGAATCTGAGACGCTGAGGATTGAGACTAAGATGGACTAAAAGCTTACCTGCTCTGCTGTTCCTTTTTTCGATTAACTTTTGGTACTTTGTCATCTGTCATAGATGTGTATTATGTATGCATATAAATGTGTATGGGCACTTGGGCATTTTTCCCTCTGCACTTGTGTCTAGTTTAATGAATGACTTGTGTGGTTCTGGTGGAGTCACCTTTTGTGGTGGAACCAACAGCTGGCCGGTTTGGCTGCCATCGAAAGAACGTCAACAACAAGCCTTGGCATGGCATGTTGACGTCTGTACCCGACGACAGTCCATCTGGCACAATGGCTGCAAACGACTCCGTATCCCCCTCCCTCACTCTTCTGGTATCATTTCTGACGATAAAAGAGGAGTTGGTGGGTTATTACAACAACAACTTGTGTGTCAAGTTTCAGATTTTTATCTGTTTCTGTAGCTGGTGTCTGCGCTCTCCTATCTGAATTCTCTGGGCATTGTACATCGTGACGTCAAAGATGAAAACGTCATCATTGATGAACAGTTCAGCATTAAACTCATTGACTTTGGTGCAGCAGCATATTTCACTGACAAGAGCTTGTTTGCAACGTTCTGTGGCACCATGGAATACTGCAGCCCTGAAGTGCTGAAAGGCAACAGGTTTGTATTGGGTCTGCATAGGATTCATGTACTACACAGAGCAATAATGTGAAGTGTTGGTTTTTTTCTTAGTTTTTACTGGCTGTCCAGTAAACTGAGTGAGTAGTTTCTCAACAGCTGAGCAGCGTGCAACAGACCATTTCATGACATGTTAATAGCAGCTAATTACATAATTATATAGCTACAAATAACGTAGATAACAAAAAGTATGAATGGAAACAGTTAAGGTAATAAAAGCAAGGTTATGATTGTTGATGCTTTGAAAAAGACCTCTAAAAGACTCGTAATTCCAAGACTTCCAAGCGAAACTAATGTTTTCAGATATCCTGAGGAGGTCAAATTATCTAACATACTTGAGTGATTTGTCATTAACACTGACTAATTCATGTTTTTATAGGGCTTGAAGTTTCAATATTTACCATCCTCATCATAATGTAGCATTATTGCTGTGGTGTGCTAGATATCATGGTCCGGAGCAGGAGGTCTGGTCGCTAGGGGTGACGCTGTATACACTGATGATGAGGGAGAATCCATTCGAGAGCATTGCAGATGCCACCGCCGCCCGTTACACCATCCCGCTCTATGTTTCTATAGGTCTCAGCTCTTGTCCAATTACTATGATTGTGAACATTCTGGCTATTTTGTGGTAATATGTACATTTTGGTGTAATCTGTTAGTGTATGGTTTGGTACTTCCTAGTTGCAGACAGTTGTTTATTTTGGTATTTTGCTGGCAGTAGGTAGTCAATACAAATACAAATTGAAAAAGTCATATAACAAGAAATTTGAGCTAATGCTCACGAGATGCGCGAAAGCCTATAGCAGTTTCGGTTCAGTAGTTAAAAATTGGGGTGTTCACGCCAAGTTAATATACAAATACCAAATTCTTTATCTGGATTGCATACCGGTAACGATAGTACCGTGATGCCACCTTGTAAATGATACAGACTTGTGTCGCAGCGCGAAATCGCCAAAAAATCCATAAAACCCCCTATTTTGGCGTTCAAGGTCATTGAGTTCAGCGCCAATCGAGAGCCAGTATACGATTTCCTATTAGTGATTAATAGTAACCTAGTGTCTTATCTCGCACCGTTACTGAGATACAGTAACTTATTGGCCAAAAATCACAAATTTTGCCCACCCCCTCTCATTTAGCGCCCTCGTTCGGGGTGACCGTTTTTCGAATTTATGAAAAAACTTTACGGTTCTTGAAGCTAGAGTCTTCCAAGCAGCCGACGGTGAAGATTTGGTAATTCTAGCTTGCACCGTTTTTGACTGATCCACCTGCGTGACAGATGGACAGACAGACGGGCAGAATTGCGATGGCTAAGACGCGCTGAAAGCAGTGGCTGCTTTCACGCGTAAAAATCAGAACTGGTGTTAATGTTTCCCAGGGCAGTACTAATCAGTGAGCCAGTCTTCAGTATAAATGGTCAGGTTAGGGTTGTGCAGTGCTAGTTGGACGCTTGCAATGCATATTATGTTGGCACTGAACCAAAATCTTTGCTTGTTTTAAACGACTTCAGCAATTTTGGTGAATCCATTGACACTGACCATACACGGATGGATTCAAGGCCAAAGCCAGGCAAGTGATATTGAAGGCCAAGGCCACTAAGTAAGTAACTAAGTTAAAATTGGAGGCAAAAGCACCACCAAGGCCGGACCTTTTTAAGGCCAGGGCCAGGATCTTTTGTCCCCATGCTGACAGTCTTTGAGGACCCCATCCCTGTGACTATAAGAAGCTGCTGAAATTCCTCTTCTGGCGGCTTGTCATGACAACACCAACATCAAAATGGCACAAGCTTAGTAGTTCACGTTTACTGAGACTGTATATCGTGTGTGCAGCGTTGACGGCATTACTGAAGTCAATGCTGGAGTTGGACTTGCATTGTCGGGCAACAATCAGAGACGTGGAGGCTCATCGCTGGACTCGCCAGCCTGTCACTATCACCAGCTACAACTGGAACACGCTGATGCTCTGTCCATGATAGACACCCCTATCAGTTATCAATACATGTACACATTGTTAACTAATGCACATGATATGCCTGCACCAATCAGCTTCTGTACTTGGGATTACTCTGCGCTACTGCAATCAGCTGATGACTATTCATGTGAACAAATTGTAGACTTTGACCTTACTAACTGCATGCAATCATGCAATGCTAAGTCTAATGTACAGTGTTTGCCAAATTGATAGAAATAGCCATCTAAAGAAAGTAGGAAAGTGGGCAGACTCACCCCATACTGGACTAGGTTAAGGGCAAAGTTGATACCATCCCCAGGGTGCCTGAACAGCGCTTGGCATGGCTCATGGAAATGGACAGAGCCCCTGCTTTAGAAATTAGAAACACATCATGGTGTTTTTTTCATCTATTTGTATTGCGACACTGATACTGTCCAAACAACCACAAAAAGGCTTATCGTTTGAACATTTCTATTAATTTGGCCAAACTGTGTTTTTCACTGCAATTTGTATCTGCTTTTTACTGTTTTATGTTCAAGTTAAGTTTGCATATACATATAAAGGATAAAGTATGATGCTGCAACATTGGGTAATTTATTGCGAATGAGTTTAGAATGTTGGCAATCTGCAGTTTGTAACTACAGTCGGCTCCACTTATATGCACGTCGGTTATAAGCACACTCCACTTATTTGTGCATCTAGTTGCGTTTGAGTTTATGCTATGTTAGTGGCAGTCAACTTTGCTTATAAGCACCAGCCATATATGCACAATTCGACTATAAGCACACACTCTTTTGGTCCCAGTGCCATGACTTACTTTGGTTATAAGCAACTTGGCTGACTCAGTGCACGTAAGGCCACCTCTAGTCAGCCACTTAATGCTCACTGGGATGCCAGTGGCGACGTCTAAACCCTAGAATTATGCATGTAGTCAGAGCTACTGAGCACCACGCATCATGTGGGTTACAGTGCATCTCCCCACCCCAGCAGCATGCAGCATCATAATGAACTTCAAACGGCAGTCTGCGGGTCAATAGTGCTAGGCCACCTGCTGTCTGTGAGAG